>Ga0187817_10000224_pt1 | contig 22411 bp, 15 predicted proteins | sample NC_wetland_sal_i_17_FD_132431 | JGI IMG/M metagenome (GOLD analysis project Ga0187817, IMG submission 132431) | Wetland sediment microbial communities from Neuse River Estuary, North Carolina, USA - SO4_2 | ecosystem: Environmental > Aquatic > Freshwater > Wetlands > Sediment | place: USA... | reverse complement strand
CTAGTGACCCGCTACGGTCATCTCTCGGAGATCGACGTCGGGGTCGGCGACACCGTGCGCGCAGGCGGCGTCGTCGGCAAGCTCGGCTCGACCGGGCGCTCGACCGGGCCGCATCTGCATTATGAAGTTCGGGTCAAAGGCGAAGCCGTCGATCCGCAAAAGTTCCTCGACGCCGGTGAGCGACTGTTCGGCGGCTGAGCCCGCCACCTTCATTCGACTTTGATATTCGCTTCTTTGATAATCGGTCCCCACAGGGCCGCATCGGCGACATTCATCGCCGCAAGCTCCTGCGGCGTGGACCCTCGCGGCAACACACCGAGCAGCTTGAATTTGTCCTTGGTCGCGGCGTCGCTAAGCATCGCAGCCATATCGACATTGACCTTCGCGATGATTTCGGCAGGCGTCTTTGCCGGAACATAAATTGCGTACCAAGACGACGTGTCATAACCGGGCACGCCCGACTCGGCGGCCGTCGGCAATTCCGGCTCGTCCGGAAAACGCTTTGCGCTGGTGACGGCAAGACCGCGGACCTGCTTCGAACGGACCGGTTCGAGAAGCGAGCCGGTGGTGTTGAACATCAGGTCGAGGCGCCCGGCAAGAAAATCGCTCATCAGCCCCTGATTGGCGCCACGATACGGCACATGGGTTATCTCGATGCCGGCCCGGTGCTTGAACAATTCGCCGGCGAGATGCGGGACCGAGCCGATCCCGGGCGAGCCCCAACTCATAGTGCCGGGATTGGCTTTGGCGTGAGCAATCAATTCCTCAAGCCTCTGGAAGGGTGAGGAGTTCGGCACGACGATGATGTTCGGATAGGTGCCGACGAGCGAAACCGGCGCCAAGTCGGCTGCGGGGTCGAAGGTCAGCGTGGAAAACAACAGAGGCTGAACCAATGGCGATCCAGGAGCCAGCAGCATGGCGTGGCCGCCGGCGGGCGCGTGCGCCACGGTGTCGAGCGCAATCCTGGCCCCGGCTCCGGGCCTGTTTTCGACGACAACCTGCTGGTGCCAAAGCTCCGACAGGCCAATGGCGACGATGCGCGTCGCCAAATCCGCTCCGCCACCCGGAGGAAACCCGACGAAGAGCCGCACCACGCGCGACGGATAAATATGCGCAAGCGCCGGTCGGCCAATAGGCACAACCGCGGCGGCGGCGGCCGCCAGCTGCAATGTTCTGCGGCGTGAAAGCCCCATGACCACCCCCCTCCATTCATCGAAGAAAAGCGACTGCCCTACTCCACGTCCTCGACGTGTTTCGGTCCGGTGCCGAACGCCTTTTGCGCCAGCGCCGCCTGAGTGAACTGATCGATATCGCCGTCGAGCACTGCCGCGGTGTTCGAGGTTGAAACGCCGGTGCGCAGATCTTTGACCATCTGATAGGGCTGCAGCACGTAGGAGCGAATCTGATGGCCCCAGCCGATATCGGTTTTGGCGGCCTGCTCGGCGGCCGCCTGTTTTTCGCGCCGTTCTAGTTCGCGCTCATACAATTTGGCGCGCAGCATCTGCCAAGCTTGGGCGCGATTGCGGTGCTGGGAACGGTCGTTCTGACAAACCACAACGATGTTGGTCGGAATGTGAGTCAGGCGAACTGCGGACTCAGTCTTGTTAACATGCTGCCCGCCGGCGCCGCCCGCGCGCATCGTGTCGACCCGCACGTCCGCTTCCTTGATGTCAATATTGATGCGGTCGTCCACCACCGGATAGACGGTGACGCTGGCGAAGGAAGTGTGCCGCCGGGCGTTGGAGTCGAACGGTGAGATGCGGACCAAGCGGTGCACGCCATTTTCCGTCTTCAGCCAGCCATAGGCATTGCGCCCTTTGATCTCCACCGTCGCCGACTTGATGCCGGCCTCTTCGCCTGCGGTCTCCTCGATATATCCGACCTTGGAACCATGCTGTTCCGCCCAACGCACATACATACGCAAAAGCATGTTGGCCCAATCCTGGCTCTCGGTGCCACCGGCGCCGGCATGGACTTCCAGATAGCAATCGTTGCTGTCGGCTTCACCCGATAGCAGCGCTTCGAGCTCGCGGCGCGAGACTTCGCCTTTGAGTTTGCGCAGCGCGGCTTCTGCTTCGGCGATCGTCTTCGGATCGTTCTCGCTCTCGCCGAGCTCAATGAACGTGATCTGGTCGTCGAGCTCCTGCTCCATCCGCCCCAAAGCGGTGAGCTGCTCGTCGAGCGCCGTGCGCTCCTGCATCAGCCGGCTCGCCCGCTGCGGATCGTTCCAAAGATTGGGGTCTTCGGCTTGCCGATTCAGTTCGGCAAGCCGTGCGCGTGCCTTGTCGAGGTCAAAGATGCCTCCTCAGCAGCGCTAGCGACTGCTTGATCTCGGCGACGGTAGCTTCGGTTTCGGAGCGCATGTCAGGAGGCAGATATCAGATGTCACGCATCGGGTGTCAACGGTCACGGTCGATCGGTGATAACTGCCACCCGATACCTGTGGTCAGTACAATCCCCCTGTCCCGGTGCGCACGACATTGCCGGCATCCGGCGAACCGGCGGTCGGCACGCCATTGGCGGTATCGGCGCCGATCACCGAATAAGAATCGGGCGGCGCGGTGCCGGGCTTGAACGCTTCCAGGATGACTTTGGTGTCGCCGGGGCCGGCGCGCATCCCGGACTTGGCCTCGACGCGGATCAGCTTGATACCGGGCGGCACGCTGAATGGAATCGGCGGCTTGTCCGCAAGCGTCACTTTGAGAAAATCCTTGACGACAGGCGCGGCGAGATGCCCGCCGGTGGCGAGCCGCCCGATATGGCGCGGCTTGTCGAAACCCATATAGACGCCGCAAACGATGTCGGGCGAATAGCCGATAAACCAGACATCTTTCTCGTCATTGGTCGTGCCGGTCTTACCCGCAATCGGCTTGCCGACGTCGCGCACGACGGTCGCCGTGCCGCGTTGCACGACGCCTTCCATCAACGAGGTGATCTGATAGGCCGTCATTGCGTCGATGACCTGCTCGCGCCGGTCGATCAGCGTTGGCTCGACCTGGTTATCCCACTTAGTCGCGTCGCAGCCGACGCACTCGCGTTGATCGTGCTTGTAGATGGTATGGCCGTAGCGGTCCTGAATGCGGTCGATCAGGGTTGGGATGACGCGTCGACCGCCGTTATCAAACATCGAATAGGCGGTGACCATGCGCAGCACGGTCGTTTCGCCGGCACCCAGCGCGTATGACAGGTATGGTGGTAACTCGTCATAGACGCCAAAGCGCTTCGCATACTCCGCGATAAGCGGCATGCCGAGGTCCTGCGCCAGTCGCACCGTCATCACGTTGCGCGACTGTTCGAGGCCGAAACGTAGAGTTGAGGGTCCGAAAAACTTGCCGCCGTAGTTTTCCGGTCGCCAGATGCCGCCGCCGGCGCCCATGTCGATTTCGATCGGCGCGTCCATCACGATGGTGGACGGTGTGTAGCCGTTATCCAGTGCCGCGGCATAGACGATCGGCTTGAACGACGAGCCGGGCTGCCGCAAAGCCTGCGTAGCGCGGTTGAATTGGCTCTGATCGAATGAAAATCCGCCGACCATTGCCAGCACACGGCCGGTGTGGGGATCCATCACCACCATGGCGCCGGAAATCTCCGGCACTTGGCGCAGCCGGTACTGCCCTTGTGCTTCCAACGGCGAGACGTAGATCACGTCTCCGGCCGAGAGCACCTGACTGACTTTCGAAATAGGCTTCGACGGACCGCTGGCCGGTTTCGCCCATTTGACGCCATCGAGTGTTATGAGGCCGACTTCGCGATCCTTGACGACAGCGCCCCCAGGATCGCGCGGCGGCTGCAGCCCGATGCGGGCGGATTGATCGTCGACCTGAAGCACGACAGCGAGCCGCCACGGATTGATGTCGTCCAGGAACTTGACCTCCGCAAGTTTGACGCCCCAATCGCCCCCGCTATCGATGGTGGTGATCGCGCCGCGATAACCTTGGCCTTCGTCGAAATTGACGAGTCCATTAATCATCGCCTTGCGCGCCAACACCTGCAGCTTGGGATCGAGCGTGGTTCGCACCGACAGCCCGCCCTCGTAGAGTTTTTTCTCGCCGTATTTCTCGTAAAGATACCGCCGCACTTCCTCGGCAAAATATTCAGCCGCGAAAATGTGAGCGCCGGTCGGTCGGACCGTAACCTCCAGCGGATCTTTCTTGGCTTTTTCGGCCTGGGCGGCGGTGATGTAGCCGTCCTCCGCCATGCGATCGATTACATAGTTGCGACGGCCCACCGCATCATCGTGCCGGCGGAACGGATTGTAATTGTTCGGCCCCTTCGGCAGAGCGGCAAGATAAGCGGCTTCGGCAATCGTCAGCTCGTGCACCGATTTGTCGAAATACAACAGCGATGCCGCCGCCACGCCATAGGCACCGAAGCCGAGATAAATTTCGTTGAGATAGAGTTCGAGGATCTTCTGCTTCGAATAGGTCCGCTCGATACGCAGCGCCAACAGGGCTTCCTTGATCTTGCGCTGAAACGACACTTCGTTGCTCAGAAGAAAATTCTTGGCGACCTGCTGGGTAATGGTGGAAGCGCCCTGCGGGCGGCGGCCACTTCCGTAATTTTCGATGTAGAGCATGCCGGCGCGCCCGATGCCGTATATGTCGACACCGGGATGCTGATAGAAATTCTTGTCCTCGGCGGCGACGAAAGCATTGATGACAAGCTTCGGGGTCGCCTGAATCGGCAGATAGAGCCGCCGCTCCTTGGCATATTCCGCAAGCAAGGAGCCGTCGCCGGCGTGGACGCGCGTCATCACCGGCGGTTCATAATCCTTAAGCTGCGAATAATCGGGCAAGTCCTTGGAGAAATGCCACAACAGGCCCGCCATCGCCGCGACGCCGACGACGAAGAAAATGGTACCGACCGCAAACAGGAAGCCGAGAAAGCGCAGGAGCAATTTCACCGCGGCACCAATCTCATTCGGTAAATTTCGGTTGAGCCAAACTCATCGACAGCGCCCCGCAGCCCAGCCAGGCCGGTTCGCGGCAGAAAGCCGCAACAATAAGCGTCTTCGCGCCGCCCCGTGGCCAAGTGTGACAGCAACGGCCTCCACCTGCCAGCTCGTTCCGTCTCGTTCATGTCGTCGCTCGGTTTTTTGTTCAAACTGAGGCCGTTACGCCACATTAACCGGTGGAGTTCGCCCTCAATTAGCCCCGGCGCGGGCCCCTGCCAGATGGGCGGAAAAATACCCGTCGATCGCCGACGCCATCGAGTCCGCCGTGTGATCTCGCCAGCGGTCCGACAACAGCGATTGCAAATCCTCTTTATTTGAGACGTAGCCGAGCTCGACCAGGACCGAGGGCACGTCGGGCGCGCGCAATACACGAAAGCCTGCCGACTTGATCGGCTCTTTGTGCAACCGGATGGTTTGCTTCATTATCCCGACCAGCTTATTGGCGAACTGAACCGAAAAGGTCTTGGTCTCGCGCTGCGCCAGGTCGATCAGGATCCCGGCGACGTCATCGGGTTGCTCTTTAAGGTCAACACCGGCGATCACATCGGCGCGGTTTTCCTGTTCGGCAAGCCGTGCGGCGGCGGGGTCGGTCGCGGTTTCGGAGAGCGTGTAGACCGTGGCGCCCTGCGCATCCCCTTCCTTGCGCGGCAGCGAATCGGCATGGATCGATATGAACAGGGCCGCGCCAGCCTCGCGCGCGAAGCGCACCCGCTCGGCCAGCGGCACAAAGGTGTCGTCCGATCGCGTCAGCAGCACGCGATACTTGCCTGCGGTCTCGATTTTTTCCCGCAGCCGCTTTGCGAAATCGAGCACGATGTCTTTCTCCATCAGCCCATTCGGCCCCTTGGTGCCGGTATCGATCCCGCCATGTCCGGGATCGAGCACGATAAGCGGCGGGGCATCGCCAGAGGAAGATTGCTGCTCGCGCGACGGCGGCGCCTGGGCGTGCGCGAATCGCTGATCGAGAGCGATCTTGTGTAAAAAGCTTTCGCGGTCGGTCGCCACCAAATCGAGGACCAGGCGGGCCGGCGCACCGTCCGCCGGATCGACGACAAATGCCTTATCGACTCGCACCGGCTTGACGAGGTCGATGACGATGCGCGAGCCACCCGGCATCACCAGCCCAAAACGAAACGCTTTGATCAGGCCGCGACCGGTCTCACCGGCCTTTGGCGGCAGCCGAAACGTGACCTGCGGGATGTCGACAACGACGCGGTATGGATCGGCAAGGGTAAAGACGTGGAGGTCGACCTTGCGGCTGAGATCCGCCACGAAACGCGTTTGGGTGTCGTCACCGCCGAGTCGGGCATCGGTCGCTACGGGAAAGGAATCGGCGGAACCCGGCGCCGGCGCGCCTAGCGCGCCCGCCGCCAATCCAATCCCGGCGAACAACGCGCCGAAAAAGGCCAAGCGCACGGCTTGGATGACCATCGGCTCCGACCTCATCCCGCCCTCCTATCCCATTAGGCAGGCATAGTTAACCGGAACCTAATTACCTGGCGAAAAGCCCTGGTAATAAGGCAGAACCCGCCTCACCTGCGGGTAAATCCCACAGGCGACTTGCCAATTCGGCGGCACCGGCCTTAAGAAGGGCGTGCTGATGATGAAAGGTTCCGGTTGCGTCCGCGTGACGGCCTCCGGCGCGTGCGCCAAGATCGGCTCCCTTAAGACGATCCGGGAGCTGGGCAAACGCTGCTTTCGAACCGCTGCAATGCCACGACGTTCGTGGAGAAGATGTTCAGACCGATCATGTCTTCGACGGACACGGCGTTTGCGGCGACGCAAAGCTCTGCCAAGGCCAGTGGGGATGAGGACGACCCGGACCGCGCGCGCCGCGCATTCGCAGTGGCAAAGCCGCTCAATGGCGTCGCGCCGCATCGCCGGCATCTAGCGAAATCGCGGCCGCGTTCCGCGCTGCCGTCTCGTCGCGGTTTGGAGTTTATGTTCGAGGCCCAAGTTAAGGTTTACATCAAACGACTCGGCAGTGTTCGTTTGTCGCTTGCCGGCGGTCGGCCTTTCTGTGCTTGCGGCGCTCGCAACCTCCGGACCGCTCCACTCAACGAAAATCGGACCGGTTTCCTCGCCTCCCGCCGATGCGGCGCGACGCGAGCGGGCACGGCCCCCATGAGATTTGCCAATGGCCAACAAAATGCTCATCGACGCGACCCATCCGGAGGAGACCCGGGTGGTGGTTTTGCGCGGCAACCGCGTCGAGGAATTCGACTTTGAATCTGCGCACCGCAAGCAATTAAGGGGCAACATTTATCTGGCGAAAGTGACGCGCGTCGAGCCGTCACTTCAGGCCGCTTTTGTCGATTACGGCGGCAACCGCCACGGTTTCCTGGCTTTCAGCGAAATCCATCCGGATTATTACCAGATCCCGATCGCTGATCGGCAGGCTCTCATTGCCGAGGACGAGCGCGCGCAGCGCGCCGCTGCGGACGATGTCGAACGTGTGCCCCGACGGGTCCGGGAAGCCGCCCCCTCGCGCCGTGATGACGATGTGATCCGGAGCGACGCTGCCGAGCCGCTGGCCGGCGACATAATTGAACCAGATCAGTCCGCGCCGGAATCGGCCGACGCCGAAGGATCGAGCCAATACTTTGAAGCCGAGACGACTGCGCCGAGCTTCGAAAGCGCGGCGCCGATCGCACCCGCGGGCGGAGCCTCGGCCGACGAAGTCGAGGCCGGCATCGCGCACGAGGCCGACAGCGAAGAGGATCGCGATGCGATCGCCAGCGCCATCGAAGAGGCTGAGGTCACCCCATCTGCGCCGGCGGGCGAGAACGGCGAAGGCGCGCTAACGACCGAGGCACGTTCGCTGGAAGGCAATGGCGAGGAAGAAGAGGTCGTCGAATCCGTGGGCGGCGCCGACGCATTGGAAGAAGTCCCGGATCGCGCGCCACGCTTTCGGCGCCAATATAAGATCCAGGAGGTCATCAAGCGCCGGCAGGTCATGCTGGTGCAGGTGGTCAAGGAAGAGCGCGGTACCAAAGGCGCGGCGCTGACGACCTATCTGTCGCTGGCTGGACGCTACTCGGTGCTGATGCCGAATACGGCCCGGGGCGGCGGCATCAGCCGCAAAATTACCAGTCCGGACGACCGCGCGCGGCTGCGGGAAGCGGCCGCCGAACTCGAAGTGCCGGAGGGCATGGGCGTAATCCTGCGCACCGCCGGCGCGAGCCGCACCAAAATCGAGATCAAGCGCGATTTCGAATATCTGCTGCGGATGTGGGAGACGGTGCGCGACCTGACGCTCAAATCGACGGCTCCCAAGCTGGTCTATGAGGAAGGCTCGCTGGTCAAACGCTCGCTTCGCGATCTTTACACCAAGGATATCGATGAGGTCCTGGTCGCGGGCGCCTATCATGAGGCCAAGGAATTCATGCGCATGCTCATGCCGAGCCATGCCAAGAACGTGAAGCTTTACGCCGACAGTCAGCCACTATTGTCGCGATACGGGGTCGAGAACCAGCTTGATGCCATGTTCTCACCCGTCGTGCAGCTGCGGTCGGGCGGTTATGTCGTGCTCAACCAAGCCGAAGCCTTGGTAGCGATTGACGTCAATTCCGGGCGCGCGACCCGCGAGCATCATATCGAGGACACCGCGTTCAAAACCAATTTGGAGGCGGCGGACGAGATTGCGCGGCAACTGCGCTTGCGCGATCTCGCCGGATTGATCGTCATCGACTTCATCGACATGGACGAAAAGCGCAACAATCGCGCGGTGGAACGGCGGCTAAAGGAGTGTCTCAGGCACGATCGCGCGCGTATCCAGGTCGGCCGCATCTCGCATTTCGGCCTGCTCGAAATGTCACGCCAGCGCATCCGCACCAGCGTGCTCGAAAGCTCAACCGAGAAATGCCCTTATTGCGGCGGCAGCGGCCATGTCCGCTCGGTCTCGTCGCTGGCCTTGCAGGTGCTGCGCGCGCTCGAAGATCAGCTGATAAGAGGCGCGACGCACAATCTCATCGCGCGCACGCGTCCCGACGTCGCGCTCTATGTGCTCAACCAAAAGCGTGCGCATTTGCGGGGGCTGGAAGACCGGTTCGCCATCACCATTACGATCACGGCGGATGAAACCGTTCGGGCGCCGCAAACTTTTGTGATCGATCGCGGCGAGCAGGTGCATACGCCCGAGGCCGCAAAAGCGATTGCCGAGCGGGCTCAAACCGCGGTTGCGCCGCTGGAAGAGGAGGACGATCTCGAAGAGATCGGCGGCGAGGCAAGCGAGGCGGAACATGCCGAGACCGAAGCCGAGATCGGCATCCTCGGGGTCGCTGAACCGGGCGAAGCCGGATCGCGCCGGCGACGCCGGCGTCGCCGCCGCGGGCGCGGCGGTGGCGAACAGATGCATGACCACGCCGAGCCCCATGTCGAGCAGATCGCGATCACCGAATCGGCCCATGACAATACCCATGACATGGCCGCGGAGGCTCACGACGCGATGCAGGATGAAGCCATGGTCGAAACAACCGGTGGCTTTGCATCCGAGCCGGATGGGGGGCGCGACGAGCCGCGCCGTGACGAGCGGCGCCGACGTCGTGGCCGCCGCGGCGGCCGCCGCAATCGGCAGCGCAATGGCGAGGGCGGGTATGCCGGGCCCGACCAATCCGGGCACTACTCGCAACCGGAATTCGCACCCGCCGAACAGCGCACTGAGCCCGCAGCAGCCGAACCTGCGCTCTCACATGCCGTTGCCGATCTCGATTCGCCGCCGACCGAGCGCGCAGCTCCGCCTGACATGTCGCCAGCGATGTCGCCTGCCGCGGTCGGGCAGCCGGAAGCGGGCCGTCGGCGTTCGACGGTTCGCGAGCCTGCGCCGACGGCTGGAGACGAAGTTGTGGGGAACGATTCAGCGGCGCCGACGGCATCGCAGGCACCGGCGCCAGTGATTACCGAAACCGGCGACGCTTCCGAAGGCGAACGGCCGCGCCGCACCGGATGGTGGTCCCGCCGCTTCGCCGGCGGCTGAGCGATGAAGAGCGGCTGGGTCGATCGCGACGCCAAAGCCATAATAGCTGACGGCGACAAAGCCGGGATCGACCCCGATCTGTCATTGCGCATCTACACGTCGCGCCTGTTAGGCCGCGATCCCAAGCTTGTGCTGCACGGCGGCGGCAACACGTCGCTCAAGACCAAGATGGGCGATCGTCTCGGCGCGGAAATCGAGGTGTTGCGCGTCAAAGCCTCCGGCGCCGACATGGCCTCCATCGAGGCGGCCGGCTTTCCCGCGCTGCGGCTTGAACCGATGCGTGAGCTGCGTGCGCTCGCGACGATCGGCGACGAAGAACTCCTTGGTATCGAGCGAGCCAATCTGATCGATCCGCGCGCGCCAAATCCGTCGGTCGAGGTGATGCTGCATGCCTTTCTGCCGCACAAATTCATTGACCATACCCACGCGACCGCAGTGTTGAGCGTCATCGACCAACCGCGTGGCGAACAGATTTGTGCGGAGGTTTTCGGTGAGCGCATGGCCTTGGTTCCTTACCTGCTGCCGGGATTTGAGCTTGCTAAAAAGGCCATCGAGGTTTTCGAGCGCGCGCCAGTCTGCGACGGCCTGGTCTTAAGCAAACACGGGCTTGTCACCTTCGGTGAAACGGCGCGTGAGGCTTACGAGCGTATGATCGCGTTTGTCTCGCGAGCCGAGGATTTCATCGCGCGCAACCGGAAGTCTGTCGCAGCCGCGCAACCCACGCGCCGACCACCGCCGGTCGCGGACGTCGCGCCGATCGTGCGCGGCGTGTGCAGCGAGAAAGACGATAAGACCGAGGACGCTTGGCGTCGTTTGGTGCTCGAATTCCGCACCGGCAATGCGATTCTGGATTTTCTCAATCGCAAGGATCTGCAGCGATTGAGCGAAGCCGGCGTGATCACGCCGGATCACACGATCCGCACCAAGAATTGGCCGCTAGTTCTAAACGCGCCCGAGCCGGAACGCATGGGCGAATTCGCGCTGAGCGCGCGTGAAAAAGCGCAAGAATTCACAACGCGTTACCGTGATTATTTCGCGCGCCACAATAGGCGCGCTGGCGGCAAGAAGCGGCCGCTTGATCCCCTGCCCCGGGTCGCGCTTGTGCGCGGACTAGGCCTGTTCGGCCTGGGCCGCACCAGGCAAGACGCCGTCGTTGCCGCCGACATCGCCGAGGCCTGGATCGAATGCTTGGCCGACGCCGAATCAATCGGCCGATTCGAATCGATTTCCGAAGCCGACATGTTCGATTGCGAATATTGGCCGTTGGAACAGGCCAAGCTCGGCGCGCGCAAGGAGCCGCCGCTCGCCGGACAAGTTGCCGCGATAACTGGCGCCGGCGGCGCGATTGGGGCTGCGACCGCAAAGTGCTTCGCTGCGGCCGGCGCCGAGGTTGCATTGCTTGATGTCGATCGGGCGGCCGCGCGCGAGCAAGCCAACGCGGTCGGCGGGCATGCGCTGGCGCTCGCCTGCGATGTCACCGATGGCGGATCGGTCAGCGCGGCGTTTGAGAAGATCGCGGAGCATTTCGGCGGCGTCGATATCGTCGTCTCCAATGCCGGCGCCGCCTGGCAGGGCCGCATTGGCGAGGTCGACGAGGACATTCTGCACAAGAGCTTTGAGCTGAATTTCTACGGCCACCAGCGGGTCGCCCAGGCCGCGGTGCGGATCATGCGCGCGCAGGGTACCGGCGGATGCCTGCTCTTCAATATTTCCAAGCAAGCGGTCAACCCCGGCCCAAATTTCGGGCCATACGGAATTCCTAAAGCCGCGGCGCTCGCCTTGATGCGGCAATATGCGCTCGATTACGGCGCCGACGGCATTCGCGCCAATGCGGTCAATGCTGACCGTATCCGTTCCGGCCTGCTGACGCCGGAGATGATTGCGTCACGCGCCAAAGCGCGCGGCGTGAGCGAGAAAGACTATATGACCGGCAATCTGCTTGGCCGCGAAGTGGCTGCCGAAGATGTCGCACAGGCCTTCTTGCACCAGGCACTGGCGCTGAAAACAACCGCTGACGTCACTACGGTCGACGGCGGCAATATCGCCGCGGCGATGCGATAAGGTCGGCACGCGCTGCACGCCAAAGATCGGCGCTCGGTCCGGAATTGGGTTTGTCGCTCCTTCACGATGGCGCCCGCATTTACCTGAAGTGATTAAGCCCGGATTAAACCTAGCCAGGAAGATTATCGTCCAACGTTCTGCGTAAACCCTGCCGAAAACCAGTCCGACGATAAGCATGCCCACGCCAGCGTGAAGAACGCGACAGGCGCAGATGGGCTTGCCCGATGCTGTTACGCACAATCCGATCGCGCTTGTTGGGGCTGGTGGTTGCCGCCGTATTTCCCTTCTTCGCCGCCATCTGCGTTGGCCTGTGGAGCCAATTGCGCGACGATCAAAATCAGGCAGTCGAGCGCGCCCTCGATGGGGCGCGGCTGCTTGCGATTCAAGTCGATGACCACATCGGTAGCCTCGAAAATCTGTTGACCGGCCTCAGCCGCGCCGTGTCGACACGCTTGGCAGACGCCGGCGCAAACGATGCTCTCCTGCGGCAAGTGAAGGAGGAATTGCCGGACTACATCGGCAATATTCTGCTGTTTGCCCCGGACGGCTCCAACATCGGAATCTCGTGGAACTCGGACAGGCGGTTTTACGCGGGCGACAGGGCCTATTTTCAGCAGGTCGTCGCTGGCCAGCGCCTTGCGATTGGCGATGTGATCCGCACCAAGCTCACGGGCGAATGGGTCGTCACGTTGGCTTCTCCGGTGAAAGATCAAACCGGCCGATTGCGCGCGGTCATTGCCATAGGCACCAAGCTCGATCGTTTTCAAGAAGCGCTGCGGATGCAGACGCTCCCCGTCGGCAGCATTGTGCGGATCATCAACGAAAAAGGAATTGTCGTCGCACAAAGCGACAACGGCCAAGATTGGATCGGCCGCAATCTTAGCGGTTCAGACGACGTGGCCGAGATGCTGGCCCAAAAAGAATCATCGGCGATAACGATTTGGCCCGATCGCATCAAACGCATAACCGGATCGGCCAAGGCGCACCGCGTTCCGTGGGTGGTGTCGGTGGGATTTCCGACCAATGTCGGCCACGCGGCGATGATGACTCACTTGACCTTGGGCGGGATCTTCAGCGGCATTTCTCTCCTCGCAGGAATCGCGATCGCGTGGATGCTGTCCGGCCGTATTATCGGGCCATTGCAGCAATTGCAGCGTGATGCACTCGCGCTCGCGAGCGGCGATCTCACCCACCGAACGACGGTGAAGACGGACGACGAGGTCGGCAACCTCGCCGAGGCGTTCAATTGCATGGCGGCGTCCATAGAACGGCGGCAATTCGAACTGCAGGAATCCAAAAACACGCTTGCCGCCGTCATCGATGCATCGCCGGTGGGGATCGTCTGTTCCGATCTGGAACGCCGGATCGTCCTTTGGAATCCCGCGGCAGAGAAGCTCTACGGATATAGCGCTGCGGAAGCCATTGGCACGACCGTGCAGATCGTGCCGCCCGAGGGACAGGTGGAATCCTTTGAAATGTACCGGCGTGCGCGGAACGGCGAGACCATTCGCAACGAAGAGGTGCTTCGGCAGCGCAAGGATGGGTCCTTGGTGCATGTAAAAGTCGCGGCGGCCCCAATGTACAGTCCCGAAGGCGCGATCCGCGGCGTCGCCTGGGCGCATCAGGACGTCACGGAGCGGAAAAAAGTCCAAGCGCAGTTGGAGCGGCTTGCGCATTTCGACCCGCTCACTGGACTACCCAACCGGTTGTCGCTGCAGAAAGTCCTCGGCCGGTTGCTTGCCCGCGAGGGCTCGAAGCGGCCGATCTCGGTCGCGCTATTCGATCTCGACAGCTTCAAAGATGTCAACGACACGCTCGGCCACTCGGTTGGCGATCAGCTCTTGGTCGAGGTCGGCCAGCGATTCATCGAAGCCACCAACGCGCGCGCGAACGTCCAGGTGTTCCGGCTCGGCGGCGATGAGTTTGTTTTGGTTGTTCCGGAATGTGGCGATCCGCGCGTCATCAGCGAGATCGTTGACGCAGTGCTCAACCGGCTTGCGCGGAATTTTGAGATCAATGAGCACTCCGTACGCGTCGGCGGCAGCGCCGGCATCGCGATCGCGCCGAATGACGGAACGACCGTCGACGAACTGCTCGCTAATGCCGATCTCGCACTGTACCAGGCAAAATCGAATGGCGGCCGCACGCGCCGCTTTTTTCTGCCCGTGCATCGCGCGCAAGTTCAGGCGCGCCGCGCGCTCGATCTCGAATTGACACGGGCCTACGCGCAAAAAGAGCTTGAGATCTACTTCCAACCTGAGATCCGTCTCATCGACCGCGCCGTTGTCGGCGCGGAGGCATTGCTGCGCTGGCGGCATCCCGAGCGCGGGATCGTCATGCCGGGCGCGTTCATCGAAACCCTTGCGACGAACGCCATCGCACTGGACGTCGGCAGGTGGATCATTCTCACCGCCTGCCAAAAGGCTGCTGCCTGGCGCACGATGGGGCTGTCGCCCGGGCGGATCGGCATCAATGTCTTTCCGCCGCAATTCCAGGGCGATGTTTTGTTGAAAGCGATCGAGGACGCGATCCGGGAGACCAATTTGCCACCGGAAAGCATCGAGATCGAAATCACCGAGAATAGCACTCTCAATTATGAGGGCGCTGCCGAGACGCTGCAGAAGTTGCATGAAAAACGGGTCAGGATCGCTTTCGACGATTTCGGCACCGGTTATGCGTCGCTCAGTTATCTGACCCGATTTCCGCTCTCAAGAATCAAGATCGATCGTAGCTTTGTGCGCAAAATCATCGACGACACCGATGCCGCCGCGATTGTGCGTTCGTTGATTGTCATGGCCCACAATCTCGGGCTTGAGGTCATCGCCGAAGGTGTCGAGACGCAAGCACAAGCCGAGTTTCTGCTTGGCGAAGGTTGCGAAGAAGCGCAGGGCTTTCTCTACGGCGAGCCGCTCTCCGCCGTCGATTTCGAAAAATATTTGCGAGCCCGGCAGCTCACCATCAAAACGGCGCATCGTCTAAGACGCGGATCCCGGAAAGGCGCGCCGGTGCGGCGAATGCCGCGATCCTCAACGCGCTTATATTAAAAACGGGTAATTCCTGCCGAGAGCAATTGGCGGCATAGAAGCGAGCCCCGTCAATCCCACTGCGCGCGGCCCGAATAGGACCAATCGACGATGCGGCCGTCGCGGTGCGCGAGCCCCGCGATCTCCCCCATCTCCGCTGCGTTGAGCGAAAAATCGAAAATCGCGGCATTTTCCGATAGGCGCTGTTCTTTGCTGGTGCGCGGGATCACCACGATCTCGTGCTGCACCAGAAATCGTAAGCATATCTGCGCCGCGGTCTTGCCATGCGCGGCGCCGATGCGCGCCAGAAGCTTATCGTTGCGCGCGCCCCCGCGCGCGATGGGACTATAGGCGACGACCGCCATGCCATGCTTGCGACAGGCGGCGATCACTTTCGATTGGTCGAGAAAAGGGTGGCATTCGATCTGATTGCAGACCAGCGGTTCGGTCGAAAGCCGCACGGCTTCCTCGAGGAGCTTCACCGTGAAATTAGACACGCCAATATGGCGGGCGAGCCCGTCGCGCTTGACCTTGCACAGCGCACCGAGCGTGTCGGCAAGCGGAATTTGCGGATTGGGCCAGTGCAGTAGCAACAGATCGACTTCGCGCACGCGCAGCCGTGCGAGCGAGTCGCGCGCGGCACGCTCAAGGTCGCGCGGCGCGAAATGCGACGGCCAGACTTTGGTCGTAACAAAGACGTCGCCGCGCTTGATGCCGGAGGCATGCAGGCCCTCGCCCACTTCGTGCTCATTGTCGTACATCTCCGCGGTATCGATGTGGCGGTATCCAAGCCGCAACGCCTGTTCCACCATGCGAACGCAAGTCCGCCCGCGCAGATCCCAGGTGCCGAGCCCAAGGAGCGGAATCTTAGCGCCGTTCGCGGCGACATTCGGGATTGGTCCAACCGCGTTCATGCGTCCCACTTCGGCGCCTGCGGTGGACTAACGATCCGCGAATCCGAGCGTTTGAGCTTTGCGATCTCCGCCATTTCCGTCTCGCTCAGCCTGAAATCCAGGCTGCCGAGGTTTTCGGCAAGCCGCTCGCGCTTGGACGTAGGCGGGATGGGAATGATCTGTTGCTGCTCGAGGAAACGCAGCGCCACCTGCGCCGGCGTTTTTCCATGCGCTTTGCCGATCCGCTGCAGCGTTGGATCGGCGGGCACTTTGCCGCGCGCCAGCGGACAATAGCCGACGACCGCCATGCGGTGGCGGCGCGCTGCCGCGATGACCTTGGTCTGGTCGAGATAGGGATGCGTTTCGATCTGCAAAACGGCGATCGGTTCGCTTGCGAGTTTGACCGCCTCTTCAATCATAGCAACGTTGAAATTGGCGACGCCGATATGCTTGGTCAGTCCGGCTTTCTTCATCTTGCACAGCGAGGCAATCGATTCCGAAAGTGGTACTTGCGCGTTCGGCCAATGGATCATCAACAGGTCGACCCATGGCAGCACCAAGCGCTCCAGGCTTTCGTCCACGGAGCGTTCAAAATCGCCGGCAGCCAAGCGCGTGAACCAAACTTTGGTGGCGAGGAAAATTTCTTCACGCTTAAGCCCCGAGCCGCGCATGCCGGCGCCGACCTCGCGCTCGTTGCCGTACATTTGCGCGGTGTCGAGATGCCGATAACCGAGCCGAAGCGCCGCTTCGACCAATTGCACGCATTGATCCTCCTTCAGCGTCATAGTGCCAAAGCCGAGGATAGGAATACGCGCGCCACGATTTTCGATAACATCCATGCTCGCAATAACCTCCACGAAATGCCGCCGATGCCGCGGGCGGGCCGCAGCATCGGCGATTGCCGGCGGCAGTTCCAGCCCTTGCCGGGCGGGGGTGTTATGCGGCTCTAACGCGCTTTGGCGAGCAGCGCGAACGCGGCGTCGGGCGCTTGTTCGATGACTTTGAGGAGCGCGCGGGCGGGACCGCGCGGCGAGCGCTTGCCTTGCTCCCAATTACGCACGGTCTCGACCGGCACGCCGATCCGTGCGGCGAACGCGGCCTGCGTGAGGCCGGTCCGCCCCCGTACATTGCGCGCATAGCGGGCTTCCTCGGCGCGTGCGGCATGGTGCGCGGCGCTGGCAATTGCGCGCGGATCGCTGGCGATCGGGCGTTCGCTGCCGTCCGGCAGCACCTCGACCAGGCGTCCGTCTGCTTTCAACCGCACGCGCAGCATTGCTTGCCCCCGCGCTTCCCAAGCACGCTATCATAGCTGATTCGTCGTGGATTCAATGAGTTAGTATGCCAGCGGCCGCCTCGATCTAGGCCGATGACAGACTCATGCGATGGCCTAGTCGGCCATTGGCCGCTATCACGGAGCCGCGCTTTGCCTCGCGCTAAAGGAATTTGGACGGTGCAGCTTCTGCAGATCGATGCCCAGCGGCTGTGGGACTCGCTGATGGAGACCGCGCAGATCGGCGCTACGGCAAAAGGCGGCATTTGCCGCCTCACGCTGACCGATCTTGATCGGCAAGTCCGCGATTGGCTCAAGGCGCAGTGCACCGCGCTTGGCTGCGCCGTGACGGTCGATGAGGTCGGCAATATGTTCGCGCGGCGGCCAGGCAAAAATTCCAACCTGCCGCCGATCGCGATGGGTTCGCATCTCGACACCCAGCCGACCGGTGGCAAATTCGACGGCCCCCTTGGCGTCATCGCCGCGCTCGAAGCGCTGCGGACGCTTCACGACAACGATCGGGCGACAACCGCGCCGATCGAGCTCGTCAACTGGACCAATGAAGAAGGCGCGCGCTTTGCTCCGGCTATGCTGGCCTCAGGCGTCTTTGCCGGCGTCTTTACACCGGACTACGCCTATTCCCGCACCGACCGCGAGGGCAAAACCTTTGGCGAGGAGCTGCAGCGCATCGGCTATCGCGGCACGGCGAAAGCAGGCGCGCACAAATTTAGCGGCATGTTCGAACTGCACATCGAGCAAGGACCGATCCTCGAACACGAAGGCCGCACCATCGGCATCGTGCAAGGGGCACAGGGGGTGCGCTGGTACGACATCACCATCACTGGAGAAGAGGCCCATTCGGGCGCGATGCCGATGCGGCTGCGCAAGAACGCGCTCGTCGGAGCCGCGCGCATGATCGAGCGCATTGATGCGATTGCGCGAGACATTCCCGATGCGGTGGGCACCGTCGGTCTGATCGAAAGCAAACCCAACAGCCGCAATGTCATTCCAGGCGAGGTGTTCTTCACCGTTGATTTCCGTCATCCGGACGAAATGTGCCTCGACTGGATGGAAATGCAGTTACGGGAGGCCCTCGCGGAAACGCTTAGGCCATTGCAGCTCGAGTATCGTGAGAACCGGATCTGGGCCTCGCCGCCGGTCCATTTCTCGCCCGACCTGATCGATTGCGTCGGCGTTGCCGTCGAAATGGCGGGCTTCTCATACCGCGACATGGTCTCGGGCGCGGGTCACGACTCCGTCTACATCGCCCGCGTGGCGCCGACGACCATGATCTTCGTGCCGAGCCGTGGCGGTATTTCGCACAATGAAGCGGAGTGGACGAGCTTTGAGCAATGCGCCGCCGGCGCGCAGGTGCTGCTTAATGCGGTGCTGGAATATGATCGGCGTCTGGCTTGAACAGCACCATCTTGCGCATCAGCACCCTAGATTTGATCGAAAAACCGAAGGAGCAGCGCCCGGCGTGCGGTTTCGCGCGCCGCGCAGGCCGCTCCCATCGGGATGGCCATCGAGCCTTGAATTTTATCCATGTAGAAATTGCAGGTGGTGTCGCGGTAGGCGATCCAGGCTTGCTGCATCGCGCGCAGCTTTGCGGTTTGCTGGCTATCCAGCGAACCCATCAGATTCTTGAAGTTCTCGTTGAGGAGATTGTCCCAGATCACCCATTCGACGCGATAACAATCGGTCGTACCAAGATTTGAAGTGGCTTCGGGCCGTTTGGTGCACGGCTCGGCGACCAAGTTGAACACACACTGTCGCTCGGCCTCATCCACGCTATCCTGGTATTTCGCCGCGCAGTTTCGAATTGCTCCCACCTCCTGCGCGGTCGGCTTGCGTGTTTGCGCATCGGCGGATGACATTGCCAGCGTCGATAAGATGATCGCCAGTCCCAGCAGTGTCCGAGCCGCCATGCCCCTCACCGCGTCTTTTCGAAAATTTCCCGCCCAATCAGCATGCGACGGATTTCGCTGGTACCGGCGCCGATCTCGTAAAGCTTCGCGTCACGCAGAAGCCGCCCGGCCGGATAGTCATTGATATAACCGTTGCCGCCCAAACACTGGATCGTTTCGAGCGCCATCCAGGTGGCGCGCTCCGCGGCGTAAAGGATGGCGCCAGCGGCATCCTCGCGCGTGGTCTCGCCGCGGTCGCAGGCTCTGGCCACCGCGTAAACGTAAGCCTTGGCGGCATTGAGCGTCACATACATGTCGGCGAGCTTGGCCTGCATGAGCTGGAAACGGCCGATCGGCTGACCGAATTGTGTGCGCTGATGCAAATAGGGAACGACCAGATCGAGGCAGGCCTGCATTACCCCGAGCGGGCCCGCGGCCAAGACGGCGCGTTCGTAGTCGAGCCCGGACATCAGCACATTGACGCCATTGCCGACGACGCCGAGCACATTGTCCGCAGGCACCTCACAGTCGGTGAAAACGATCTCGCTGGTGTCGGAGCCGCGCATGCCGAGCTTGTCGAGTTTGTTGCCGGTTGAGAATCCCTTGGACGTCTTCTCGACGATGAAGGCGCTGATGCCGCGCGCGCCGGCGGTACGGTCAGTCTTGGCGTAAACCACGATAGTGTCGGCGAGCGGCCCGTTGGTGATCCACATTTTCGAGCCGTTGAGGACGTAACGGTCGCCCTTGCGGTCGGCGCGCGTGCGCATGGAAACGACGTCCGAGCCGGCGCCAGGCTCCGACATCGCCAAGGCGCCGACATGCTCGCCGGAAATGAGCTTCGGCAGATAGCGCCGCCGCTGCTCATCACTTCCGTTACGGCGGATCTGGTTGACGCACAGGTTCGAATGCGCGCCATAGGAGAGTCCGACCGCGGCCGAGGATCGCGAAATCTCCTCCATGGCCACGCAATGCGCGAGATAGCCGAGCCCTGCGCCACCCCATTCCTCTTCTACTGTAATGCCGAGAAGACCGAGCTCGCCGAGTTGCGGCCACAGATCGCGAGGAAAGCTGTTGGAGCTATCGATCTCGACAGCGCGCGGCGCGATCTTCTCCTGCGCGAAGTCGCGCACTGTGTCGCGAAGCATTTCGATATCGCTGCCAAGACCAAAATCGAGTCCTGGCAGACTGTTCGACAGCATCGCTCGCTCCCTGGCGGCCCCAAGGCAAAGGGCCAAAGCGAAGGTTCAACGTTAAAGATAACGGGCCGGCACCCCGACACAAAGCCCGGTCGGGCCTACCCGTCAAAGCCCCTAAAGCCCAGATTTATCAGATTTATTAGTTGAATAGAAATCGCGATAAGATTCTGATTTGAAAAATGATTTCGGTTTGCACTGGAAGGGTAGGTTAGCAATCGAAGTGTGGGCGCTGCCACAAGCGGGCCAGCCGAGTGCAAAGTCGATGAGCAATAAGCGCCTCGTAGGTTGGCTAGTTGCCGTGCAGGGACCGAAGGACCCTATGCCGCGATTGTACGCCGCTGTGGCCCAACAGAAGGCGTACCCTTCTCTTGAAAATGAAACGGGACACGCCGAAGCTCTTGTTGGCGATCACTTGTCAGTCACCAACGAGCGCGTCGAATTTCAACGACGCCTTACCAATGGTGAGATCACGCGGCTTAGGTTGGAGGCAGGCAAGGTCAAGCGATTTCAGATAATGGGTCAGTAGAGGGTGCGGCTTGCTGTTGCCTTCACTCGTCGCTGCCACGAGTAGATCAAGGAGGTTCGCTACTAAATGATTGTGTTATGGGGGTGGATAAACCAAACGAGACTTTCATGATTACTCTCCCGTGCCCAATCTGCGAATCCTCAGCGCAAGCCACGCGTACCGGAGACGCGACAGGCTACCACTGCGCAACACATGGCGACTTCAAGGTTGCCGACACTGTCTTTGCGGAGGCCACGGCAAAGGGCTACACCCGCGAGCAATGGGAGGTTGCACTGGAAAAGGCAGAGCTACGAGCAGAGCAACGAACAGAGCAACGAACAGAGCCTGACGAATGGCCTTTGATAATCACAGATGATTTCTTCTGATCCCTGACGAGCGATGCCGCTTCAACTAACCAGGCCCGCGATGGGCGCGGCGCAGCACAGACGGGTTGATGTCCGTTCCTTCGCTGATCGGGTGCCGTGCCTGCCGAAGTGACGAGTGTCACAGCGCCTCAACGGTTTACTTGCTTAGCTGTGACTGCACACCGTCGTCTTCGGCGGTGCGTTTCCTCCCTCACTTGGGCTGTCGCAATTTGGCGGCCCTTTTTTACAGACAGGCACGGCGTAAATTACAAGTCCAAGCCTAGCCTGTGGGTTCCCGTCACGCCTCGCTCAAATGCCGTGGGGGCGTTGCCAAAATTCAGCCGCGATCCCCATTTTTCTTGGCAGCCGCGACCGTCTTTGATTTTAATCAAATTTTTACACGGCGAGAATCAGCTAAGCGGCTGACCGTTTGCTGCAAGCTCTGGAGAAAACGCCATGCCTCAGATGGACAATCTGATAGCGCTCGTTGCAGTGGGTGTCGGCCTCGCGGGCACAGTTGCGGTGTGGCTATTGGGAATACTGGTGGCGAATGACTTCGTTTGGCCCGGCTAAACGGCGCGAGACGACTACAATTTGCCGCGCGGAAGCTGGTCTGCGAAAGCCCACACGAGCAGGAGCGATTAGCGAACGCTCGGCGCAAACTTGGCCGAGTTTGTGACCCTCGGTGGACGATCACACGGCCGAACGATCACATTTTCTTGGCGTGAATAATTTCACTGATGTTCGGACTGATGTCTGTGGCTTTGGGGCAACGCTCACGAGCGATTTGGCATTTGCTGGCGGTATTTGGTTGACGGTGAGTGGCCTCGAACGGACGATGCATTGCTTTGAACTGGCGATGCGGGGGCATCGGGCACATGTCTGATTTCGAACGATTGTTAGCGCCCGGTTGCACTGAACTGCCTGCTTGTCGGTGTGGAAAAGAAATGCATCTCGACCACACTTTGCCATTGCCGACTGACACGCATATCCGCGTTTTTAGGTGTCTCACGTGCCACTATGAAATGCGCCTTACCGTTTGGGGTATCGATCCCCTTGATCAACTCAACACGCCCGTGATCGAACCTGAACGGCCCGTTGTTAGTTCCAAAGCCGAGCATCACTGACTTGGAGAATTCGACAATGGCGCGCGGCACGGTGAAGTGGTTCAACTCGCAAAAGGGCTATGGTTTCATTCAGCCCACAGGTGGTGGAGGCAGGGATATCTTCGTGCACATCTCCGCCGTCGAGCGCGCCGGACT
>Ga0187817_10000222_pt1 | contig 22474 bp, 15 predicted proteins | sample NC_wetland_sal_i_17_FD_132431 | JGI IMG/M metagenome (GOLD analysis project Ga0187817, IMG submission 132431) | Wetland sediment microbial communities from Neuse River Estuary, North Carolina, USA - SO4_2 | ecosystem: Environmental > Aquatic > Freshwater > Wetlands > Sediment | place: USA... | reverse complement strand
TTCTCATTCTCTAAGTCCTTTGTTTTCAATACACGAGAATGGCAGGGCCGGAGGCGTGGTCAAGGCAAGGAAACAACCTCTTAAGCCTCAATCGGTTAGACGAGGTTGTGCAACAGCTTCTAGAACAAGTCGTCCGTCCCGCCGCCCGGAGTGACGCCCATTCCTGGGACTCCAAAGTACAGCATCCGTAGTTGAGGCTCATATTCCTCAAAGCCGTTTCAGCCTGAGCGACTAGCTGGTCAATGCGGGTTTGAATGTCTTCGAGTGTCATCGCCTTGGAATTAGTTTAGCTCTTGTTTGGCGCGCCTAGGGGAAATCCTTCTGAGAAGGCCGGGAGTCGTCCAGACTTCAAGCCACCTGCCTACCGCAGGCCTCACAAAGTGGGGAGAACAAAGGCGCGCCCTTTGAAGGCGCTCAGGGCAAGCGGGACTCCGCTCAGAATGACGACGCGGTGAGGGTGTTTCGGTTGACCTTGCGGCATGGCATTTGCAACGATGGGCAGTGGTCACGTTGAGATAGTCCGCTGATCAAGGGCGTGGCTTCAGGGGCTAAAGCCCCACTCATTTTGGGGTTCTAATATCGTGGCTGAAGCCACGACCTACAAACATCCTTGAATCGTCACACAGATTTTAAAGCGCTTCCGCGCTTATGCACGAATCGGGGCGGGGTCGGAAATGGCGGGCGATGAAGAGAGCGATTGAAAAGGCGGCGATTCTGGGCGCGGGGACGATGGGCGCGCGCATCGCGGCGCACATGGCGAACGCGGGCGTCCCCTGCTACTTGCTGGACATGGCGCCCACGGAGCTGACCGCGGAGGAAAAACGCAAGGGGCTGGCGCTCGATCATCCGGCGGTGCGCAACCGCATCGTGCTGGCGGGCCTGGAAGCGGCGAAGCGAGCGCGTCCCGCGGCGTTTTTCGCGCCGGAGAAGGCGCGCCTGATCACGCCCGGCAACTTCGAGGACAACCTGGCTTGGTGCGGCGAGGCGGATTGGATCATCGAGGCCGTGGCCGAAAATCTGGAGATCAAGCGGAGGCTGCTGGAGCGCGTCGAGAGAGCGCGGAAGCCGGGGACGATCATCACCTCGAACACCTCCGGGCTGCCGATTCGCCTGATCGCCGAAGGGTGGTCGGAGGATTTCCAGCAGCACTGGGCGGGAACGCACTTCTTCAACCCGCCGCGCTACATGAAGCTGGTCGAACTGATCGCCGGGCCGAAGACGCGGCCGGAAGTGCTCGCCCAGCTCGAGGAATTTTGCGACCGGCGATTGGGGAAGGGCGTGGTGACGGCGAAAGATACGCCGAATTTCATCGCCAATCGCATCGGTACGTTCTCGATCCTCACGGCGCTCGGCCAGATGGCGGAGCTGGGGATGACGGTCGAGGAAGTGGATGCGTGCACGGGACCGGCCATCGGCTGGCCGAAATCGGCGACGCTGCGCACCGTGGACATCGTCGGGCTGGACGTGCTGGCGCACGTGATCCGCAATATTTATGAAAACGCGCCGGGAGACGAGTGGCGCGAGCTGTATCGCGTGCCGGCGCTCGTCGAGGAGATGATGAAGCGCGGCTGGCTGGGCGAAAAGACCGGCAGCGGATTCTACAAGCGCGTGAAGGGCGCGGGCGGCGAATCGGAAATTCTGGCGCTGGACTGGCGGACGATGGAATACCGTCCGCGGCAGAAAGCGAAATTCGGCTCGATCGAAGCGGGCAAGGCCATCGAGAATACGCGCGAACGGGTGCGCGCGCTCGCCGGCCCGGCCATGGAGGGCGCGGGCGGAGACAAAGCGAACCGCTTTCTCTGGGCGAGCCTCAGCGAGACGTGTCTTTACGCCGCGACGCGCGTGCCGGAAATCGCGGACCGGATCGTGGACGTGGACCGCGCGATGAGCTGGGGATTTGGCTGGGAACTCGGCCCGTTCGAGATGTGGGACGCGATCGGCGTCGAGCGCATGGCTGGGGCGCTCGAACACGCGGGGAAGAAAATTCCGCCGGTAGCCAAGCAGGCGCTCGCGTCGCCGGCGAAATCTTTTTACGAAACGGAAAAGGGCGAGACGCGGTATTTCGATCTTGCCGCGGGCGCATTTCAGACGGCCGAGGTGCCGCCGGGAATCATCCTGCTGAAATCGCTGAAGGAACGCGCGCGGATCGTCGAGCAGAATGCCGGTGCCAGCCTGATTGATTTGGGCGACGGCGTGATCTGCTGCGAATTTCACACCAAGATGAACGCGGTGGGCGCGGACATCCTGGCGATGCTGGCCGCGGGCGCCGCGCGATTGGGCGGCGAATTCGAAGCCATGGTGATCGCCAATCAGGCGCCGAATTTCTCCGTGGGCGCGAACCTGATGCTGCTGCTCCTCGCCGCGCAGGACGGCGAATGGGAGGAAATTGATCTTCTGGTGAAGCAGTTCCAGCGCGCGAACATGGCGCTGAAGTACGCGGCCGGGCCGGTGGTCGCGGCGCCCCAGGGGATGGCGCTCGGAGGCGGCTGCGAGGTGTGCCTGCACGCGGCGAGGATTCACGCGGGAGCGGAGGCGTACATCGGATTGGTCGAAACGGGCGTGGGGTTGATTCCCGCGGCGGGCGGCACGAAAGAAATGCTGATTCGCGCGAACGAGCACGCCGCGGGCGGCGAGCAGCTCGATTTGATGCACGCGCTCAAGCCGGCGTTCGAGAACATCGCCATGGCGAAGGTGTCCGGGAGCGGCGAGGAGGCGCGCGCGTTGGGCTACTTGCGGCCAACGGATACGATCGGGATGAACCGCGACCGGCTGGTCGCCGGAGCGAAAGAGGCGGCGCTGGCGATGGTCCGCGCCGGATACCGCGCGCCGGGGGCGGCCGAGGTTCGCGTGCTGGGCGAGGAGTTCCTCGCCGGGGCGAAGCTCGCGATTCACATGATGGTGTGCGGCGAATACGCGACGGAACATGACGCCGTGGTGGCGCGCAAGCTGGCGTACGTGATGGCCGGGGGAGCGATCACGGCGCCGCAGAGCGTCCCCGAGCAGTATGTGCTCGACCTCGAGCGCGAGGCGTTCGTCAGCTTGTGCGGGGAGCGGAAGACGCAGGAGCGCATCGCGCACATCCTGAAGAGTGGCAAGCCGCTGCGGAATTAACGGGCCTCTGATGAACATCCCATGAACAAAAAAAGCCCCGAGGCGGGGGCCTCGGGGCTTAGTGATGCGGTTACCGTCAGACGAAGACGGCTAATGGCCCGCGGTGGTGAAGGAGTAGATGAAACCGAGCTCGGCGACAGGCTGGGTTTGTACGAGCCGGTCGTCGCCCTTCTCAAAGATGGGCTGGCTCGCATAATCGTCGCGAACCTCGGCGCGTACCTGCAACTCCGGTGTGATGTTGTATGCGTAGGTGAGCGTCCCCTCTCCGACGTGGCCACCGGGGGCTCTGCAGGGAGCGTCGCAGAATTCGCTTAAGAACCCCGAGAACAGTTCGGTGCCCTGAGGATCGCCGAAATACTCATACCGAGCCGCGATGTAGCTCTTGGCGTTGAGGGCGTACTTCACGTATCCCGCCGCGCCATACCATGAGCAGCTCATTGTGGTAATGGAGCCGAAACCGTTGGTGCATTTGGCCTCGTTCGCGTAGTCGCCGTTCAGCGCGAAATTCCATGTGGCATTTGGCGACCAACTGATCACGGTGTCCGAGAGTTGGCGCATTTCGGCGTTCGGCTTCGCGGTGAACGTCTCTGGGTAGGCTCCCGCGAGGTAGTTCTCAGTGACAGCCCAGTATTTGTTCGGGGTCCACGCCAAGCTCACGCCGTAGGTCTTTCCGGTCTGGAAGGTTTGTGTATTGTTCCAGCCATTCACCAGGTAGCCCGTCACGGACCACTGTGGGTTGAACGTGTACTTCGCGCTCGCGCCGAAGTGGAAGTAGGGAATCGCGTAGTAGAAGAGAATGCTGCGCGAATAGTTCCAGTTGCCGTTGGTCTCGATCACTTCGTTGCCGGCCGGCGTGACGAATTTGCCGACGGTTATGGTCAAGCCCTTGCCCCAGGGAGCGATGTAATCCACGTATGCTTCCTTCAAGGCGACGTTGTTAGCATCGGTCGGGTTGCCAGCTGGTACAGCATAGCTGAAGGGCACGCCGTTGATCGCTTCCGCCGCTTGGCCGTAAATGAGCCCGATGTGATAGCCGGCTCTTCCGGTGCCGCCGACGGTGGCATCGGGTGCCTTGTCCACAACCGCCTCGATCGCATTCAAGCTGAACTGGTTCGTATTGTTGTCGAAGAACCGCAGAGCGTTGCCGTCAATGCCATTCGGAGCGGTAGCGTTTCCCAATGGGTTGTCGGGATTGTTCGGTTGATTGAAATTGAACGCGTAGTAGGCGTCCACGAAGCCGCTGAAGGTGACGGGGCCGAGCAGGCTGCCGAGCGTTATCTTGTCGTCGGCCGCCGGCGCGGCTGCGGCCGGTTGCGTGAGGGCCGCGGTTTTCAGCGCCGCTGTGGTGCTGCTTTCGCTTTCCTTCAGCGCCGCGATTTCGCGCTGGAGAACGCTCATTTGCTTTTCGAGTTCCTGGACGCGATCGAGAGTCTCCTGCGAAGTTGACGCGGAAGCATCGGCCTGAGCGGCCGGAGCCGTCGCGCTATCCGGCGCCGCCACGGCGGCCGGGGTTTGATTTTGAGCTTGGGCCTGCGCACTGGACGCGGGCGCCAAAGCCAATGCGAAGGCCGCCGCCAAGATGGCGGCCGAGCCAAAAGATATGGATTTCATAATGCGACTCATGTGGTTTCCCTTTCCCTCCCTCGCGCCCGCCTTGACACCGCAGGTTCGCGATAATCCACCTGGACATCGTTGGTTCGGGAGACGATAAGGCAGCCGGACGGAATGGTCAAACTCAATAAATCTATGGGATAGATTGATAAAATTCAGATCGCATACTTATAAATTCCTTATGTTCCGGTTGGAGGACAAATTCGTGCGGCGGGGCACATGGGGGTATGCTAACGGCTGCCGGTTTGAGGGCCGCCATCGCCAGCGCGGCCGCAAGAACGCAGGCGATCATGACAAGCCAAGAGATCCAGGCGCAACCCAGGCGCGCGGCTACCCTAGCCGCCCCGCTGCTTGCCATGGCCGCGCTTTGCCTTGCCCCGAACGTGGGAGCGCAAACGCGGCAGGGGCCGCTTGCGGTGCCCACCCCGCCGCCGGAACAGCAAACCCCGCAGCCCGCAGCCTCGGTGGCGGCTCGGGGGAAGAAGCTGGTGCTGAAGGACGGCAGCATCCAGATCGTCCGCGAATATCAGGTCCACGACGACCGGGTGCGCTTCTACAGCCTCGACCGGTCGCAATGGGAGGAGATTCCCGGGACGCTGGTAGATTGGGACGCCACCGGGAAGGCCGCCGCGGAAGACGCCCGGCGCGACGCGGCAATCCTCGAAAAGGTGCATGCGGATGAACAAACGCGCCACGCGGAGGCGCTCGATATTGACGCCAGCCTGGAGGTGGCGCCGGGACTCTTCCTCCCGCCGGGTGAGGGGATATTTGCATTCGATGGCAAGGGGCTCGCGACGCTCACGCCCGCAGAGGCGGCGTCAAAGGTGAGCAAAGGAAGGGAGGTCGAGAAGGTCCTGTCGCCGGTTCCCGTCGTACCGACGCGCCAAATCATTTCGCTTGCGGGAGCGCGCGCCACATTGCGCATTCGCAGCCCGCAGCCGGAATTCTATATGCGCACGGCGGACGCCCGCGAGCCGGAAATGAAGCTGATCCGGGCGAAGGTTCGCGGAAATAGCCGCCGGCTGGAAAAATTGGACACACTCTTTGGGGCAGAGGAGGAAAAGGGGCAAACCGTGCCAATGCAGCGAATGGAAATCGCTCGCGGGGTCTATCGCTTCGTATTCGGCGAGCCGCTCGAACCGGGGGAGTATGTGCTTGCGGAGATCGTCCAGGGCGAAGGCATGAGCCTCTATGTGTGGGACTTTGGAGTGGACGAGACGGAAGCCCCGGATGCGGCAAAGCGGAAATGAGAATGTCAGAGGCAAAGGAGGTAGAGGAAGTAGAGCAGAGTGACCTCGCCAAGGGCAGGATAGCGGAAAGTTGAAACAACTTTCTTCAGGGGCTAAAGCCCCATTTATTTTAGGCGGCTTATGTCGGAGCTAAAGCTCCGACCCCCTAAAAAGCCCTCTCTTGCAGCAAGCTGCTAGCCGGCGGCGGAAGGCTGGGTCTCGAAAATTTCGGACAAGAGACCGACGAGCGCCGACACGTGGAACGGCTTCTGTAGGATCCTGGCTCCCTTTGCTCCGAGGGCCACAACGGTGGGGGATTCCACCAGATCCCCGGTCATGAAAACGAAGCGCGGAGCCGATCCGCCGCGTTGGGCGCGCACGCGGTCGAAGAGCTGCTCGCCCGTTACTCCCGGGAAATTGAAATCGCATACGACAACTTCGCAAGGACTCGCCGCGAGTTCAGCAAGGGCTTGATCGGGGTTTTCGGCGCTGCGAACAATCATTCCGCGCGCGGCGAGGCTCTCGCAAACGATTTCGCGGATGCCCTCTTCATCATCCACGACGAGCACTGTATGCCCCCGCAGGGCATCTCCGGCGGGGTGCGCGCTGGGTTTAACGGCCGGGCCCAGGCGCGATGCAGGCGAGAGGTCTTTCGCGGCAGCCGGCAACAACACACGGAATACGGTGCCTTCGCCGGGCGCGGATTCGACTTCGATGGTTCCTCCATGCTCCTTGACGACTGCCATGCAAATCGTCAAGCCGAGGCCGGTTCCGCCGCCCGGGCGCTTGGTGGTGAAGAACGGATCGAAGATTTTGCCGATGTCGGCGGGAGAAATTCCGGGGCCATCGTCGGCGATGGTGACGCGAACACCCTCCCCGGCGGCCGCCAGCGAGACGCGCACCGCGCCATGCTTGCCGGAGGCGGCGATGGTTTGCTCCGCATTCAGAAGAATATTTTGGAAGACCTGGACGAGCAGTTTCCGGTCGCCTTCAACGAGAGGGAGATCGCCGGCCGCTTCCCAGCGCACCGCGACATTCTTTTTCTTGAGCGAAGCCTGCTCCAAATGCAAAGCCCGCTGCACAACCTCGTCGAGACGGAGCTTCGCACGCCCTTGGGCAGGGGGGCGTGAGAAGGCCAGAAGATTCTGCACGATGCCGGCCGCGCGGCGCGCCTGTTCCACGATCAGTTCGGCGTGGCGGCGGGCGGGGCCGTCCGGAGCGCGCTCGCGGAGCAAATCGCTTACGCCCAGGATAGCGGTGAGCGGGTTATTCAACTCATGGGCGGCACCGGCGAGCATCCGGCCCATGGCGGCGAGTTTTTCTTTTTGAGCGAGTTCCTGTTCGGCCAGCCGGGCCTCGGTGACATCGCGGGCCGAGGCGACGACGCCGGTGATCTTGCCGGCCTCATCGAGCAGCGGGGCGGCGCTTGCCCGGAGCGTGCGCCAAGAGCCATCCGCGTGCCGCGCGCGATATTCGAAAGGCTCGATCGGAAGGGCAAAAGGCGGGCCGGAGATCAAGCCCTGAAAGATGAGCTTCATCTTCCCACGGTCTTCCCGCATCACGCCGGCGAGGAGAGACTTGCCGATCAAATCGGTGGGCAAGACGCCCAGGACCTCGTGGACGCGCGGGCTGACGAACGTGAGCCGGATGTCGCGATCGAGGACGGCAATGATGTCCGGAAAGCTGGCGACGAGACAGCGAATGAATTCCTGTTCGTGATGGAGCTGGCTTTCGACGGCGCGGCGGTCGGTGACATCCACGAGGGTGCCCTGCAGGCGAGCGACGCGGCCGGAGAGATCGCGGATGGCAAAGCCGGTGAGAAGGCAGCGAATGAGATTTCCGTCCTTGCGCCGGAGAACAATTTCGCGTTCCTCGACCGAGCCGCTGCTTTCCATCTCGCGGACCATCTGGGCACACTGGGAGTGATCCGCGCACAGATCGCGGAAAGTTAGGGCTTCGAGCTCCGCATTGCCGCCGTATCCCAACATGCGGACCAAGGCGGGGTTCGCATCGAGGAAGCGCCCTTCGGTGGTGATGATGAAAATCCCCTCGCGGAGGCATTCGAAAAGTTCAGCGAATCGGATTTCGGATTCGCGCTGGGCGGTGACGTCGCGCGCCCAGCCGCTGATGGATGCGACCTGCCCGCCTTCTTTCACCGCTTGGAGCGAGCAACTGAAATAACGAAGCGTCCTACCGCGCTTCAGACGCACCGGCACAATGCCTGCCCAAGAGCCTTTCTCCAGGAACGCGGGGAGTGAATCCCTGGCGCGCGCCAAGTCCGGCTCCTCGACAAATTCCTCCAGGTTGTGGCCGATCAATTCCTGAAACGATGCACCGAGGATCTCCAGAAGACGGGCGTTGGCAACGAGCAGCTCCCCGTTGGGCGAAAGCGTGAAGACGGCTTGATCGAGATTATCAATTAGGAGCCGGTAGTTCTGCTGGGAGCGAGCAATCACCTCCACGAGCTTCTTCAACTGTGCGTCGGTGTAGAGAACCGGGTTGGCCTGCTGCGGAGGCATAATCCACCACAAATCCTCAGGGCCGGAAAGCGGCCCTGAGCTACATAAATCTTACCGAGGTATGGGGCCTGTGGGAGAGGAAACGTGAGCGGGGTTTCCGAGTTGCTTAACGGTCAATAAAACGCTTTTCGAGCCGAAGGCCAAAGAAAAGCCTCAGGGCCCGCCCGGCAGGCAGGCCCTGAGCTACATCAATTTTCGGCGAGGGCGTCGGTATCCTTGCGCAGGAAGTCGAGGGCCGCGGCCTCCTCCGGAGAAAGTTCCGGTTCGGCGGGCTGCGGCTCCATGGGCGGGACTTCCGTGAGGAGCTGGATATTGCGATAGCGCTCGAGTCCCGTGCCCGCGGGAATCAGGCGGCCCATGATGACGTTTTCCTTCAGGCCACGGAGGTAATCCACCTTGCCTGAAATGGCCGCCTCGGTAAGGACGCGGGTGGTTTCCTGGAAGCTGGCCGCGGAGATGAAGGAATCCGTCGAGAGAGACGCCTTGGTGATCCCGAGCAGCAAGGGGCGTCCGGTAGCGGGACGGCTGCCGTCGCGGATGACGCGGTCGTTTTCCTCCCGGAAGCGGAACTTGTCTATCTGCTCGTCGAGAAGGAAGGTCGTGTCGCCCACATCCTCGACCTTCACCCAACGCATCATCTGCCGGACGATCGTCTCGATGTGTTTGTCGTTGATGTTGACGCCTTGGAGGCGATAGACCTCTTGGACGGAGTTGACCAAGTATGCCTGGGTATATTTTTCGCCGAGAACCGCGAGCAGGTCGTGCGGATTGAGCGGGCCGTCAATGAGCGGTTCGCCGGCGTGGACGTGCTCGCCCTCCTGCACGTTGATGTGCACGCCGCGCGGGATGGAGTATTCCTTGACGGTTCTTCCATCCTCGCTTTCGACGTAAATCTTGCGCTGGCCCTTGGCGATTTCACCGTATTTCACGACGCCGTCAATTTCGCTGATGACGGCGGGGTCGCGGGGCTTGCGCGTCTCGAATAGCTCGACGACGCGGGGCAAGCCGCCGGTGATGTCCTTGGTCTTGGTGGTCTCGCGGGGGATCTTGGCCAGCACGTCGCCGGGCTGGACCTCGTCCCCATCCGCGACCATCAGGTGAGCGCGCGCCGGCATCAAGTATTTTTTGCGGACGCGGCCGGCGGAATCGCGCACCAGGATGGTGGGCTGATGCTTTTCGTCGCCGGGAGGCAGCATCACCACAAGCTGCGAAAGACCGGTGACTTCGTCCACCTGCTCCTCGATGGTCAAGCCGGACTGCAAATCCTTGAACTCGATGGCGCCGCCCGATTCGGTGAGGATCGAGAAGGTGTAGGGGTCCCATTCGACCATGGTCTGGCCGAGAGTGACCGGCTGGCCGTCCTCGACGCGGAGGCGTGCGCCATAGACCACGTGGTGGCGTTCCTTCTCGCGGCCTTTCTCGTCCACCACGGCGATCAGGCCGGAGCGGTTCATCGAGATGAGGGCTTTGTTGCGGCCCTCGACCACCTTGAGGTCAATGAACTTCACGAAGCCGTTGTTGCGGGCTTCGACCTTGGATTGCTCGGTGACGCGCGTGGCCGTGCCGCCGATGTGGAACGTGCGCATGGTGAGCTGTGTGCCCGGCTCGCCGATGGATTGCGCGGCAATCACGCCGACGGCCTCGCCCAGTTCGACGAAGCGGCCCGTGGCCAGATTGCGCCCGTAGCAGCGGGCGCAAACGCCGCGGCGGGATTCGCAAGTGAGCACGGAACGGATCATCACGCGCTCGATGCCGGCGGCCTGGATGGCGTTGGCCAGCTCCTCGGTGATCTCCTGGTTGACCTCGACGATGACGTTGCCCTCGTAGTCCTTGATCTTTTCGAGCGAGACGCGGCCGACGACGCGGTCGCGGAGCGGCTCGACCTCGACGCCGGCTTCGAGAATCGGCTCGACGTAGATGCCGTCGGCCGTGCCGCAGTCGAATTCGTTGATGATCACGTCCTGGGCCACGTCCACCAGACGGCGGGTGAGGTAGCCGGAATCGGCGGTCTTGAGGGCCGTATCGGCGAGGCCCTTGCGCGCGCCGTGCGTGGAGATGAAATACTGCAGCACGGTCAAGCCTTCGCGGAAGTTCGAGGTGATGGGAGTCTCGATGACTTCTCCCGAGGGCTTGGCCATCAATCCGCGCATCCCGGAAAGCTGGCGGATCTGCTGCTTCGAGCCGCGGGCGCCGGAATCGGCCATCACGTAGATGGGGTTGAGGACGCCCTGCTTATCCTGCTCCTCGAGCGCCTTGAACATTTCGTCGGCCACTTTTTCGGTGACGTCGCTCCAAATGGCGATGACCTTGTTGTAGCGTTCGCCGTTGGTGATGGCGCCATCGAGATATTGCTGCTGCACCTTCACCACGTCGTGCTCCGCGGTGTCCACCAGCTTGGTCTTCACGCTGGGGATGACCATGTCGCTGATGCCGATGGAGACGCCCGCCTTGGTGGCGTAGAGGAAGCCGAGCTCCTTGAGCTTATCGAGAACGAGGACGGTCTTCTCCAGGCCGAAGCGCAGGTAGGAATACTGCACCAGCGCCTGAACGCCCCTCTTCTTGAGCAGGCCGTTGATGAACGGCATCTCCGCAGGCAGATGATCGTTGAAGATCACGCGGCCGACGGTGGTAAGCAGGAACTGGCGCGACAGATGGATCGGTTCGGTGTGCGAGACGTCCTGATCATCGTAGGCGTTAGTGAGATTGATCACCTCGCCGGTGTAGCGCAGGCGGATGGGCGTGAGCAATTCCACTTCGCCTGCGTCGAGCGCCATGATCACTTCGTCGCTGGAAGCGAAGGCCCGGCCTTCGCCCTTGGCCCGGGGCTTAGCCTTAGTCATGCAATAGATGCCGAGCACCATGTCCTGCGTGGGCACCGCGAGCGGGTAGCCGTTCGCGGGCGACAGAATGTTGTGCGAACTCAGCATGAGCACCGAAGCTTCGACCTGGGCCTCGGGCGAAAGCGGAATGTGGACGGCCATTTGGTCGCCGTCGAAATCGGCGTTGAACGCGGTGCAGACGAGCGGATGGATGCGGATGGCCTTGCCCTCGACGAGAGTCGGCTCAAAGGCCTGGATGCCCAGGCGGTGCAGCGTCGGAGCGCGGTTGAGCAGCACGGGATGCTCGCGGATCACGTCCTCGAGAATGTCCCAAACGACAGGCTCCTGGGATTCGACCAGTTCCTTGGCCTGCTTGATCGTGGTGCAGTGTCCCTGCGCTTCCAGCCGCTGATAGATAAACGGCTTGAATAGTTCGAGAGCCATTTTCTTGGGCAGGCCGCACTGGTGCAAACGCAGCTCCGGCCCGACGACGATGACGGAGCGGCCCGAATAATCCACGCGCTTGCCGAGCAGGTTCTGGCGGAAACGCCCTTGCTTGCCCTTGAGCGTGTCGGAGAGCGACTTGAGCGGGCGATTGTTGGTTCCGCGCAGCACGCGGCCGCGGCGGCCGTTGTCGAACAGGGCGTCGGCGGCCTCCTGCAACATGCGCTTTTCGTTGCGGACGATCACGTCGGGCGCATGCAGCTCCATCAGCTTCTTCAGGCGATTGTTGCGGTTGATCACGCGCCGATAGAGATCGTTCAAATCGGAAGTGGCGAAGCGGCCGCCATCGAGGGGAACGAGCGGGCGCAGCTCCGGCGGAAGAACCGGAAGCACATCCAGGATCATCCACTCCGGCTTGTTGCCGCTCTTGCGGAAGGCCTCGAGAACTTTGAGGCGCTTGGCAAACTTGATGCGCTTCTGAAGGCTGGGATCGGCCTTCATCTTCTCGCGGAGTTCGTCGGAGAGCGTGTCCACGTCCACGCGGCGCAGCAGCTCCTTGATGGCTTCGGCGCCCATGCCCGCGCGGAATTTTCCCGGATACTCCCTCAGCAGCTCGCGGTATTTTTCCTCGGTGAGGATGTCCTTTTCCTGGATTCCGGGGACCTCACCGGGATCCACGACGACGAAGGCCTCGAAATAGAGGATGTGCTCGAGGTCGCGCATGGTGATATCAAGCAGATAGCCGATGCGGCTGGGCAATCCCTTGAAGAACCAGACGTGGGAGCAAGGCGAAGCCAGCTCGATATGGCCGAGGCGCTCGCGGCGCACCTTGCTGAGCGTGACTTCCACGCCGCACTTATCTCAGATGACTCCGCGGTGCTTCATGCGCTTGTATTTTCCGCACAGGCACTCCCAGTCGGTGACGGGGCCGAAAATCTTGGCGCAAAACAGGCCGTCGCGCTCCGGCTTGAAGGTGCGGTAATTGATGGTCTCCGGCTTGGTGACTTCGCCGTGGGACCACGAGCGGATTTTCTCAGGGCTCGCCAAACTGATGCGGATGGAATCGAAATCCGCGATCTGGCTGGCGCGATCATAAGGGCTCGAACGATACAAGGCGCTTTCCTCCCGCCCCGCCATCCGGGGCTAAAAACTGTCTTAGAAAGTTGTCGGGCGCGTCCGCGGCAGCTCCGCCGGACGCGCTAATCGGTCGCTTCGGCCTTTTCCACTTGCGGCTTCTGCCGCTTCATCAGCTCGATATCGAGGCAGAGCGACTGCAATTCGCGGACGAGCACGTTGAACGATTCCGGTACGCCCGGCTCGATTCCTGGTTCGCCCTTGACGATGGCCTCGTAGATCTTCGCGCGGCCATACACATCGTCGGATTTCGCCGTGAGCAGCTCCTGCAAGATGTGCGCGGCGCCATAGGCTTCGAGCGCCCACACCTCCATTTCCCCGAAGCGCTGGCCGCCGAATTGGGCCTTGCCACCCAGGGGCTGCTGCGTGATGAGCGAGTAGGGGCCGATGGAACGCGCGTGAATCTTGTCGTCCACCAGATGCGAGAGCTTGAGCATGTAGATGTAGCCGACGGTGACGTTTTGCGCGAACGAATCTCCGGTCATCCCGTCGTAGAGCGTGATCTTCCCGCTCTCCGGCAGTTCGGTGAATTGCAGCAGGTGGCGGATGTCGGCCTCGCGCGCGCCGTCGAAGACGGGCGTGGCCATCGGGACGCCGTCGCGGAAGCTTTGGGCCAGCTCGAGCACGGCGTCGTCGTCCAGTTCGGCGATGGTCTTCCACACCGACGTGGGCCCGAAGGCCTGTTTGAACCACTGGCGCACGGCGTCGGCGCGGGCTTCCTCGTCGAGCAGCTTGGCGACGCGCTGGCCAAGCTCCTTCGAGGCCCAGCCCAGGTGCGTTTCGAGAATCTGGCCGACGTTCATGCGCGAAGGAACGCCCAGCGGGTTGAGCACGATTTCGACCGGCGTGCCGTCGGGCATGTACGGCATGTCCTCCTTCGGGACGATGCGCGCGATGACGCCCTTGTTTCCGTGGCGCCCGGCCATTTTGTCCCCGACGGAGAGCTTGCGTTTCATGGCGATGTAGACCTTTACCAGTTTGATGACGCCCGGCGGGAGCTCATCCCCCTTCTTGAGCTTGGAGATGCGCTCGTCGGTGATCTTCCGCAGGACGTCGATCTGGCGCGAGGTCATTTCCTCGATTTCGTCAATCTTCTCGATGAGCAGGGGGTCTTTGTCGTTTAGGCGCAGCCGCTTCAGGTTGCGCGTGGAAATGCGCTCCAGGATTTCGCGGGTGAGATCCGTGCCCTTGATGAGCAGGCGCTTGTTGGTGCGCTCGTCGTGAAGATCGGCGGCGAGTTTCTGGCCGCCGAGCAGATCGCTCAAGCGCTTCAGGCGCTCGTCGGTGAGAATGCGGATTTCATCGGCGAGGTTCTTTTCGAGCTTGGCCACGTGCGCGGCCTCGATGGCCTTGTGGCGCTCGTCCTTTTCCGCGCCCTTGCGGCAGAAAATCTTCACATCCACGATCGTTCCTTCGATGCCCGGAGGGCAATAGAGCGAGGCGTCGCGCACGTCGCCCGCCTTTTCACCGAAAATCGCGCGCAGCAGCTTTTCTTCCGGTGTGAGCGTCGTCTCGCCCTTCGGCGTCACCTTGCCGACGAGAATGTCTCCCGGCTTGATGGTCGCGCCGATGCGGATCACGCCGCTTTCATCCAAGTTGCGGAGGAAGCTCTCGTTGATGTTGGGGATGTCGCGGGTGATTTCCTCGGGGCCGAGCTTGGTGTCGCGCGCCTCGATTTCGTACTCCTCGATGTGGATCGAGGTGTAGTAATCCTCCTCGACCAGCTTCTCGCTCACCAGGATGGCGTCCTCGAAGTTGTAGCCGCGCCAGGGAAGGAAGGCCACCAGGACGTTGCGGCCCAGCGCCAATTCCCCCCGATCGGTGCACGGCCCGTCGGCCAGCACCTGGCCCTGCTTCACGCGGTCGCCCGTACGCACCACCGGCTTTTGGTTGATGCAGGTGTTCTGGTTCGAGCGCTTGAACTTGGTCAGCAGGTAGATGTCCGAGCCGACCTCGCGGCTGAGGACGCCCGATTGGTCGGATTCGACGCGCACAATCACGCGTTCGGAATCCACTTGGTCCACGATGCCATCACGCCGGCAGACGATCACGGCGCCGGAATCTCGCGCCGTCACGCGCTCCATACCCGTGCCCACGAGCGGAGCTTCGCCCTTGATCAGCGGCACCGCCTGGCGTTGCATGTTCGAGCCCATCAGGGCGCGGTTTGCGTCGTCGTTCTCGAGGAACGGGATCAGGCTCGCGGCCACGGAGACGAGCTGCTTGGGCGATACGTCAATGAAGTCCACTTCGTCGCGGCTCTTCAAGACGAAGTTGCCCGCCTGCCGGCAGTTCACCAGATCGGTGGTGATGCGCAGCTTATCGTCCAGTGCGACGTTAGCCTGCGCCACCACATAGCGGTCCTCTTCCCACGCCGAGAGATAGAAGCAGTACGGCTCGACGACAATGCGCCGGCGCTTCAGCTCTTCGTTGGTCTCTTCCACCTTTTCCTTTTCGACGATATCGCCAGCCTTGAATTCGCTGTCGCCCGAGTTGACGATCAGCACGTAGTCAATCACGCGCCCGCCCTTCACCTTGCGGTAGGGCGATTCGATGAAGCCGAACTCGTTGATGCGCGCGTAGCTCGAAAGCGAGCTGATCAGTCCGATGTTCGGGCCTTCCGGCGTCTCGATCGGGCAGATGCGGCCGTAGTGCGTGGGATGAACGTCGCGCACCTCGAACCCCGCTCGCTCGCGGGATAGGCCGCCGGGCCCCAAGGCCGAAAGGCGCCGCTTATGCGTGATCTCGCTGAGCGGGTTGGTCTGGTCCATGAACTGCGAAAGCTGCGAACTGCCGAAGAATTCGCGGATCGCGGCCATCACCGGCTTGGCGTTCACCAGGTCGTGCGGCATCGCCGTGGACATTTCCTGGTACACGGACATCTTTTCCTTGATGGCGCGCTCCATACGCACCAAGCCGATGCGAAATTGGTTTTCCAGCAGCTCGCCCACCGCGCGGACGCGCCGGTTGCCGAGATGATCGATGTCGTCCACGCTGCCGATATTGCGCCGCAGCTTCAGCAGGTATTTGATCCCGGCGACGAAATCGGAGGGATCGAGCGTGCGCCGGTCGAGCGGCGTTTCGATGCCCAGCTTGATGTTGAACTTCAGTCGGCCCACCTTGCTGAAATCGTACTTGCGCGCGTCGAAGAACATTCCGTTGAAGAGCGCCGTAGCCGTTTCGAGCGTGGGCGGATCGCCAGGACGCAGTTTGCGGTAGATTTCGATGAGCGCCTCTTTGGGCGTCCGGATGGAGTCCTTCTCAAGCGTCCGCGCGATGATGGTTCCCACCTCGTCGCGGTCGGGGAAGCAAACATCCACTTCGGTGATGCCCGCCTCGGCGAGCGCGTCCCACATTTCCGGCGTGAGAGGCTTGTTCGCGTCCACGAGCACTTCTCCCGTCTCGCGGTTCACCAGCTCGCCCACCGTAACGGCGCCTTCGAGGTCGGCGGAGCCAGCTTCCACCTGCGTCACGCGGGCCTTGACGAGCTCCTTATAGAGCGGCTCGCTGATGCGCTTGTGCGCGCCCACCAGCACTTCTTCGGACTTCGGGTGCCGGATTTCCTTCGAGAGCTTACGGTCAATCAGGCCTTCGGAAAGATTCCAATAGAGGCCCCCCTCGCGTAGCGAGATGCGCTCCACCTGATAGAAGGTGCGCAGGATGTCTTCGTTCGATTTCATTCCCAGGGCACGCAGGAAAATCGAGCCGAGGAATTTGCGTTTGCGGTCGATGCGGACGTACAGGATATTTTTCGTGTCGTACTCGAATTCCACCCAGGAGCCGCGATAGGGGATGATTTTGCCCAGGAAATAGGTGCGGTTGTTGGCCGTCTCGAAGAAGATGCCGGGCGAGCGGTGGAGCTGGCTGACGATCACGCGCTCGGTTCCGTTGATGATGAACGTGCCGTTCTCGGTCATCAGCGGAATATCGCCGAAGAAGACCTCTTGCTCCTTGATGTCGCGGATCGTTTTCGCGCCCGTATCCGGATCCTTGTCGTAAATGGTGAGCCGGATGGTGACCTTGAGCGGCGCGGAGTAGGTCATCCCGCGCTCCTGGCATTCGTTGACGTCGTACTTCAGTTGCAGCGTCACCGGATCGCCGCACTTGTTGCAGAAGGTGGGCGTGTTCTTGTTGAACGCGCCGCACTTCGCGCAGATCACGTCGCCCGTTTTGTAGGGGTTCGTCACCACCGAGGCGCCGCAATTCCGGCAGGTCGCCCGCAAGTGGTGCAGCCCGCGCAGATGCCCGCACTTGCACTCCCAGTTGCCGATGGCGTAGTCCACGAAATCCAGCTGCGAGAGCCCGCGAAAATCCTGGATCGGGAAGACCGAGGTGAACACGGACTGCAAGCCCGCGTCCTCGCGTTCCCTCGGCAGCAAATCCATCTGTAGGAAGCGCTGATAGGATTTCTTCTGGACGTCAATCAGGTTCGGGATTTGGACCGCTGTCTTGATCTTGGCGAAATCCAGGCGTTCCTTTTCCCGCACCGCGCGACTGCCATTGCGATTGCTCATGAATGCTCCCCTGGGACGAAGCCGGAAGCGCAGAGCGGAGAAACACCCGCCCCTGTTCCGGGTAGGATGGTTTTTAATGTTCTGAAATCCAAAAGGAGCACCCGCGTACGCGAATCTCCTCGCAGCCGCGGCCTGGGCCGTGGCGGGCTGCCGTTACTTGATGTCTACTTTGGCGCCGGCGTCTTCGAACTTCTTCTTGATCGTCGCGGCCTCGTCTTTGTTGACGCCCTCTTTCACCGTTTTCGGAGCGCCGTCCACAAGGTCCTTGGCTTCCTTCAGGCCCAGGCTGGTGACTTCCCGGACCGCTTTGATCACGTTGATCTTATTGGCGCCGACTTCGGTGAGAACGACGGTGAATTCCGTCTTCTCTTCCGCCGGCCCCGCCGCCGCCCCTGCCGCAGCCCCGCCCGCAACCATCACGGGCGCCGCCGCGGCCGCCGAGACGCCGAAGGCCTCCTCCATTTTCTTGACCAAGTCGGACGCCTCCAGCAGCGTCAGGCCCTTGATTTCTTCCAGGATCGTTTCCACTTTGCTAGCCATTGCCTCTTCTTATCCTCCTCCGAGATGAGAACTTGAATTACTGAGCCGTTTCAGGAGCCGGCGCGCCGCCTTCCGCGCCCACCCCGAATTTGTTCGCCTTTACCGCTTCGCTGGTCACCACCGCCAGATTCCGCGGGAGCGCCGCCAGAGCCGTCGCCACCCGCTGCGCCGGCGCATTCAGCAGAAACATCAGTTTGCTGATCAGCTCGTCCTTGCTCGGAAGCTGCGCGAGCTGGTTGATCTCCTGAATCGAGACCACGCGGCCTTCCACCCATCCGGCCCGGAATTGGAACGCGGGGACATCCTTCGCCACCTTGGTCAGGATTTTTGCCAGCGCCACCGGGTCGAGCTTGGTGTAGGCGATCGAATTGGTGCCCTTCAAATCCTTCAGCAGCCCTTCCGCCGGCGTTCCCGCCGCCGCCCGCTCCGCGACCGTGTTCTTCACCACTTGATACCGCCCGCCCGCCGCCTCCACCGAGCGCCGCAGCTTGGTGTCCTGCTCGACGGTAATCCCCTGGAACGTCGAGAGGATTACGGTGGAAACATTGGCGAGCTCCGCGCGCAGCGTCTCAGCCTGCGTCCTTTTTTCGGCCTTCTTCTTCATGCCGAACTCCTTCGCTTTAATTCTTTACGCCGCTACGGCTACAGCCGTTTCCGCCTCGGCGTGATCGATCGGGACGCCGGGTCCCATGGTCGAGGTCAGCGTGATCTTTTTGATGTACTTCCCTTTTGCCGCCGCCGGTTTGGCCTTGATCACCGCTCCAAGCAGCGCCTGCGCGTTCTCCGCCAGGTTCTTTGCCGGGAAGCTGACCTTCCCCACAGGCGAGTGGATCAGCCCGGTCTTATCCAGCCGGAATTCCACCTTTCCGGCTTTGATTTCCTTTACGGCGCGCGCGATTTCGAACGTCACCGTGCCCGTCTTGGGGTTCGGCATCAGACCGCGCGGGCCGAGAACCTTCCCCAGCCGTCCGGCGGATTTCATCATGTCGGGCGTGGCGATCACCGCTTCGTAATCCGTCCACCCTTCCTGGATTTTCTGGACCATGTCCTCGCCGCCGACGAAATCGGCGCCCGCTTCTTGCGCCTCGCGCACCTTTTCGCCGCTGGCGATCACCAGCACACGCTTCGATTTCCCCAGGCCGTGCGGCAGCACCACCGTGCCGCGCACCATCTGATCCGATTGCTTCGGGTCCACACCCATGTTCAGGACCAGTTCCACGGTCTCGTCGAACTTGACGAAGTGCGCCTTGCGCAGCAGCTCCGCCGCTTCTTCCAGCTTGTACGGACGCGCTTCGACCAGCTTCCGCGCCTTATCTATATTCTTGCCGCCTGTTTTCGCCTTCCGGCCCATCGTCCGTTTCTCCCCAGCCTATTCGGTTACTTCGATGCCCATGTTTCGCGCCGTTCCCATCACGGACCGCACCGCCGATTCCAGCTTCGTGGTATTCAGATCCGGCAGCTTTACCCGCGCGATTTCCTCCACTTGCTTGCGCGAAACCTTCGCCACCTTGTTGCGGTTCGGCTCCGGCGAACCCTTCACGATTCCGGCGGCGCGCTTCAGCAGCTCCGAAGCCGGCGGCGTCTTCAAAATGAACGTGAACGTGCGGTCGGCGTAGATCGTCACGAGCACGGGAATGATCATGCTGTCCGGCTCTTTCGACGTCTTGGCGTTGAACTGCTTGCAGAAATCCATGATGTTCACGCCGTGCGGGCCGAGCGCCGTGCCCACCGGAGGCGCCGGAGTGGCCTTCGCCGCCGGCAATTGCAGTTTCACCATGGCTTGAATTTTTTTCGCCATTCTCTCCGCCTTGCCCCCGCGCTACGCCACCTTCTCCACCTGCGCGAAATCCAATTCCACCGGCGTGGAGCGCCCGAAAATCGTCACCGAAACCTTGAGCGTGCTGCGGTCAGAATTCACTTCCTCGACCACGCCCGTGAAATTCGCGAACGGCCCTTCCCCGATCCGCACCTTTTCACCCCGCTCGAACGACAGCTTCGGTTTGGGTTTTTCCGCCGTGGTGGTGGCGCGGTTCAAAATATTCTGCACTTCCTCTTCGGTCAGCGGCGAGGGGGTCGTCCCCGAGCCGACAAAGCCCGTCACCCGCGGCGTGGACCGCACCACGTGCCAGGTGTAATCGTCCATGTCCATTTCCACCAGCACGTAGCCCGGATAGCACATCCGCGGCGAGATCACCTTTTTGCCGCCGCGCACTTCGACCACCGATTCGGTCGGGATGATCACTTGGCCGATCTTGTCGGTCAGCCCGAACGCCGCCACACGGCCCTCCAGGCTCTCCTTCACCTTCTTCTCAAAGCCCGAGTAGGTGTGGACGATGTACCACTGCTTCGACACGCTCTTTTCCTCAATGCTGGACAATGTGAAACAACCAATCTTCCGCCCGGGTCAGCACGGAATCGGTAATGAAAAAGTACAGCGCGAAAAACGCCACCGTCACGCACACTACCACCGTCGTGGACCGCACGTCCTGCGCCGACGGCCAGTTCACCTGCCGCATCTCCACGCGCACCTCGTGCAAAAACTGCCGCAGCCGCCGCGGGTATTCCGCCAGCTTCGCCAGCGGTCCTGGAACCGAAAATGGCGCGCCTCTCGTCTCGTCGTTCAATTTGACCGCCTGTGCCATTTTACCGCCCGTCCTCGCATCCCGCGAACTCGCTCGCCGCCTTCCCCCGCCCCGCCGAAACTGGCAGGGGAGGAGGGATTCGAACCCCCACATCCGGTTTTGGAGACCGGCGGTCTACCGTTGAACCTACTCCCCTTTACCCTGAGAACCCGCAGGGGCCGGAACTGCAACTCCTCACTTCACTTCTTTATGCGCCGTGTGCTTCCGGCACTTGTTGCAATACTTCTGCGTCTCCAGGCGATCCGGGTGCTTTCTCTTGTTCTTGGTAGTCGTGTAGTTCCGGTTTTTGCACTCGTTGCACTGCAATGTGATGATTTCGCGCATGATCGTTCCTAATTAGAGCTACTGTGCCGCACTACTCCGAATGCCGAAAAATTCGCTCAGGCAGTGCTCCAGGTAATCTCCGAAATTGTCGATTCTCTTTCGGCCAGCGGGGCCAAGTATTTTCCAACCCTCCGCAGGCCAGAAACACAAAACGTTGTTATCCACACGCAATCCCCAGATTCCATATAACCTAGACACCGAATCGAAGCTCTCTGGACCGACCAGGGCGATCTCCAGACTTTTCGTGTCATTGCTGATCACCATTGCCTTTCCTTCGGCCCATGCCTCCGGAATGACCGCAGAGAGGTGGCGATTCGCACACCACTTCCGGAGCTGTTTCGGCAAGAATTTCAGCTCTTCAAGAATGAAACAGTTTGGCCTTTGCGTATGTGTGGACATGTTTTACTCGATGATTTCGGCGACGGCGCCGGCGCCGACGGTGTGGCCGCCTTCGCGGATGGCGAACCGCAGCCCCTTCTCGAGCGCCACCGGCGTAATCAAACTGATCTCCGCCGACACGTTATCGCCGGGCATCACCATCTCGACGCCCGCCGGCAGCTTCACGTCGCCGGTCACGTCCGTGGTGCGAAAATAAAACTGCGGCCGGTAGCCGGTGAAAAACGGCGTGTGCCGCCCGCCCTCTTCCTTCGTCAGCACGTACGCCTCCGCCTTGAACTTCGTGTGCGGCGTGATCGAGCCCGGCTTCGCCACCACCTGCCCGCGCTCCACTTCGTCCTTTTCCGTACCGCGCAACAGCAGCCCCACGTTGTCGCCCGCGATCCCTTCGTCCAACAGCTTCCGGAACATTTCCACGCCCGTCACCGTCTTCTTCATCGTCGGACGGAAGCCCACAATCTCGATTTCCTCTCCCACCTTCACCTTCCCGCGCTCAATTCGTCCCGTGACGACCGTGCCGCGTCCCGAGATCGAGAAAATATCCTCGATCGGCATGGCGAACGGCTTGTCCACGTCCCGCTGCGGCAGCGGCACGTTCTTGTCCACCGCTTCCATCAGCTCCAAAATCGTCTTCTCCCACTTCGCGTCCCCTTCGAGCGCCTTCAGCGCCGACCCGCGTATCACCGGCACCGCGTCCCCCGGAAACTGATAGCTCTTCAGCAGCTCGCGCACTTCCAGCTCCACCAGCTCGAGCAGCTCCGGGTCTTCCACCGTGTCGCACTTGTTCAGAAACACCACGATGTACGGCACGCCCACCTGCCGCGCCAGCAGAATGTGCTCGCGCGTCTGCGGCATCGGACCGTCCGTCGCCGCCACCACCAGAATCGCGCCGTCCATCTGCGCCGCGCCCGTGATCATGTTCTTGATGTAGTCCGCGTGCCCCGGACAATCTATGTGCGCGTAGTGGCGGTTCGGCGTCTCGTATTCCACGTGCGCCACCGCGATGGTGATCCCCCGCTCGCGCTCCTCCGGCGCGTTGTCGATCGTGTCGAACGCCCGGAATTGCACCTTGGGGTTGTTCTTACTCAACACCTTGGTGATCGCCGCCGTCAGCGTCGTCTTCCCGTGGTCAATGTGACCAATCGTCCCCACGTTCACGTGCGGCTTGACCCTCTCGAATTTCTCCTTCGCCAT
>Ga0187817_10000220_pt1 | contig 22544 bp, 15 predicted proteins | sample NC_wetland_sal_i_17_FD_132431 | JGI IMG/M metagenome (GOLD analysis project Ga0187817, IMG submission 132431) | Wetland sediment microbial communities from Neuse River Estuary, North Carolina, USA - SO4_2 | ecosystem: Environmental > Aquatic > Freshwater > Wetlands > Sediment | place: USA... | reverse complement strand
TAGGTGTGTCCGTCGGTCCTGATCGCCCGCTTGGGTGTTAATCTTCGTATCGATGTCGGCAATTCTAGCCGGCGCGCGAGGGAGAAGGAACGCACGTCCCAGCCCGTGGATCTTTTCACGCTGGCGAGCCACTATGCAATATATGACGTGATCTCCGCTGGAATGTCGCGCGACGACGCAAAGCTAGTGGCAGACCAAGGCGTCCCTGATGCCCAGCGTTGGCGCCGGTTCGAACCGTTCTGGAAGGCGGCCCACCTCACCGGTTATTGCCAGGCCCTGAGTGTTGCCGTGCGCGATCTCTACGGCGTGGACGAGATCAGCGGCGCCACGCTCTCGAAGATCAATGGCGCCATCCGCGCTGGCAATAAGCCCGGCCTGTATCGCCACGTGCTCAAGAAACGTGCGCGTATTCGCTTTTCCGTGCTGGATCAATACTGGGCTCCGGTGCCGGAGCGTCCCGACCCTGAATTTTTCGTGCTGGCGCAAAAGTTTGACGGGTTCGTGGCTCCTATGCGGCGCACCAACGTGGAGACACTCGGCCGCCAAGAAGACATCACGATCGGAAACCTTGCAGCACTGAAACAAGCGTTGGAAAAGCGTTTTCAGCGGGCGCTGGAGGCCGGCATGGTTACGGTTAAGACGAGCATCGCCTACAACCGCGATCTCATGTTCCGCGAAGTGAGTGTGGCTGATGCAGAGAGAGATTTCGAGCGTCTGATGCAGGATGCAGGCAGCACGCCACAAGGATTTCATACCTACACCGAACGGCCCTACCGCATTCTGGAAGACCACATGTTTCATCACCTTGTGAAAGTAGCGGATGCGAATAATATTCCCATGCAAATCCATACCGGCCTCCACGCCGGTTACGGGCAACTACCTAAACAACTCAAATCCCACACTGCTCACAAATCTATTCTTTCCGCCTCAACGGCATTCGAAGTTGTTCGTGTCTTCCGTATCGCCCTGTCCCTTGTAGTGGGCGTGCTTCGGATAAGGACAGAGCGGTCGACTGCGTCCTGGGAACGCCTTGCCGGTCGCGATCACCGAAGTCGGTTCGGTCCCCTTCTCGACCCAGTTCACGACGGCGGTTAAGAAATCGAACTGATCGAGGCCAGGCCCTCCGCCGCAGTGCGCCATCCCGGGAACAAAATAGAACTGGCTCCACTTAGAGACGGCTTCGAGCCCGCCGTTCGCAGCCAACATATCCTTGTAGTAGCCGAACGTGTCGAGCGGGGAGAACCAGGGATCGCTGTCGCCATGGTAGAAGATCAGCTTCCCTCCATGACTAGAAAACGTAGTCAGGTTAGTAGACATCGAGTCTACAAGTGGCTGGACACGCGCGAGCGCGTCCTTCTCCACATCGACTTCCATCGCGGTGGTTGCGGGTCCAAAAATACCCGGGCCTGGCGTGAGAATCCCACGGATGGGAGCGCCGGCCGTAATGCCTGTGTCGTACAGGAAGCCAGAATACACTTGGACTCCGCCTGAGGTCTTTGGGCCTGCAACGGCTTTCTTGAGCGCGGCGACTTTCTCCGGACTCAAGCACGATTCGCCCTTCCCTTCCTTGCACGTCAGCACCGCGGGATCGAAATCGCACCCCAGCGGATCCGAGATGATGCCATCGGCCACTCCGTCTTTCGCATCGCACCTCTTCAAAAGTGCCTCCACAATCAGCTTGCGATCGTTATCAGTAATCGCCTGAGCAACGATGGGCTTTCCGTCTGCGTCTTTGGGTGCGACCTGGTTGAACGCGACGGGAATCCACTTGCCGATCGCCAGGTTGGAAAGTCCGGTGCGCATGGCAGGATCGCCCGAGATGATTCCGTTAAAAACCGTGGGATAGCGCTGCGAGAGAATCATGCCTTCGCGGCCACCGGTGGAACATCCGGAGAAGTAGGCAAAGGCTGCCGGTTTTTCGTAGTACTGCGCGATGAGTTGTTTGGCCAGCGTGGCGACCTCGGCGTTGGCGAGATATGCAAAATCCAGATACGCCTGCTGATCTTTCATGAAATCGAAGTCGAATGGTCCTCGGTGGCTCTTATGACCTGTATCCGTACTAACCACCGCGAACCCGCGCATGAGTGCAGGTGTGTCTCCTGCAGCATTCAGACCAAGTGGAGGCAGCACCACTCCGTTTCCGCCCCCTCCACCTTGCATCAGGAAATCGCCGTTCCATTTGTCAGGCATGGCTAGTGCGAAGTTGATCCCAAACTCTTCACCGCCAGCTCCGGTACGGCGATTGATCACGCCCTCGACTCGGCAATATGCAGGAAGCGGCGCGCTGTGACCTGGCCCGTACGGATTCGGCTCCATGGTTCCTGCAGCAATCGGTGCAGCCTTTGAAATCTCGACGCTTGGAGCTTTGAAGTACATCAGGCTGGCGCATGAGTTTGCTTGCTGAGCCCACGCACAAGTAGTCAGCGCGAGCACGGGCCACGCGATGGCCCGCCAAAACTGCGCATGCATGTTGCCCTCACTTTCTTAGCTACTGCGGCACCGATTATCCCAGGCCCGAATAAACTTCAAGAATTCAGAGCTGAACCTAATCCCGACCGTTGCTCATCTTCCCACATGAGCTGGGCTACGCTCAGATGCACCTGCCTTTTCACGCTTCATTTAATGAAGCCGAACGGTTCCGCGCCTCGGCGGGTAGCCTTCTTAGAAAAGCCTCGGAGCAAAATCCTTCAGATCGCGACGCCAAGTCTGCCACTCGTGATCTGTTCCAGGTGATTCGTAAAAGACATGCTGAATTTTCGCTTCGTCGAGTGAAGCATGCAGTCTTTGAAGTCCTGCGCGCATTCTCTCAGGCTCCACAGTTCCGACGCCGAGCCAGAGCAAGTGCACCTTCTTGGCGAACGAGGCCGGATCGGCAAATACCCCGTTGTAATCGGTCTTGGGATCCAGTTTCCGGTCCCTAAGCGCGAGCATCCCGCCAGCTCCGCTGAATCCACCAATGTAAGAGAAAAGATCGAGATGATTCAGCGTGATCTGGAACGTCTGCATGCCTCCCATCGAAAGGCCAGCCATCGCGCGGTGATCGCGATCCGAAAGTGTTCTGAAAGTCGAATCAATGTAGGGGATCAAGGCCTGCGTCACATCATCTTCGAACGCCGAAGCCATGTCCTCCATCACCTTCAACATTTCGGGAGAACCAAAGGGTTTCCCGGCTAGATCGGGTTGAGCTTGGCCGGCGCGTCTTGCGTAGCCATACGCCATAACGATGATCATGGGCTTGCAGCGTCCCGCCGCGATCAGATTGTCGAGGATGAAGTTTGCACGCCCCTGCCGAATCCACCCTGTCTCATCCTCGCCGCCACCATGCTGGAGATAGAGCACTGGATAGCGCACCTTGGTTTGCGTATCGTAATTCGGCGGCAGATAGACCAGCGTGTGCCGCCACGTTCCGGTCACCTTCGAGTAGTACCAAACCTCACGCACCTGCCCGTGGTGCACATCTTGAATGGAATAATAGGTAGCATCCGGCTCTGGAACTTCTACTGCACTCGCGTACTTGCTTCCGCCAAAAAACGCATGACTGTTGGTATCGCTGACTTCCGCGCCGTCAATGATCAATGTGTAATAGTGCAAGCCGGGAACAAGGGGAGGTGTGGTGACAGTCCAGAATCCGTCCGGCTGCTTCTCCATATCCACTTTCGGCCCGCTCCAGAAATTCAACTTGACCTTTGTGGCGTCGGGAGCTTTCACGCGAATCTGAACTCTCCCGGTGCTATCAACGCGGGGATAATTTGCTCCCCAAACGTTCGTTGAAGCGGGTTGGAAATCGCCCGACTCCTGTGCGCAACAAAAACTCGATAATAAGAAGATCAGTATTGTGAACCGCCGCATGTGTTCTCTCCCTCGTTGGCATCGAATTTCAACCTAGCGCTCGCGCGCGATGGGGCTTACCGCTAGCTTCGGACTTGCAGACCGCCGTCTCCCGTTTGTGTCAAGGCTCAACTGAGACGACGGTTACAGACTTAGGCTCCAATTTCAGAGCCAGCTTGCCGCTTTGAACTTTCGCTGAAACAGGTTTCGGCACTACCGTATTGGGTGCGTCGAAGGTGTTGACGCTGTCCACCTTGGGTGCAGTCAGAGTTTCTCCGGCCGCCGATTTAGCCGTGATGCCGGCCAGATTTGCCTCGATTTCGACCGCCTGAGTGGGGTCGAGATTGGTGATTTCCAACCACAGCTTGCCAGCCGTGTCCCTGGCTGCGATGGCATCCAGGCGCGGCAAGCTGATGTTGCCGTGCGTGTAAGTGCCAGCGTCGAAAGCGACCGGCACGAAGGTGGCATCCTGGAACGGCATATACATCTTGAAGACGTAGTAGGTCGGGGTGAGGACCATCTTCTCCTTGTCCGTCATGATCATTGCCTGAAGCACGTTAATCATCTGCGCGATGTTGGCCATGCGGACGCGGTCGGCGTGCCGGGCGAAGATGTTCAGGTTTAGTGCCGCGAGAATCGCATCACGGATGCTGTTTTGTTGAACCAGGAAGCCGGGATTGCTGCCCGGCAGTGGCGCATACCATCCGCCCCATTCATCCACGACCAGAGCGACCTTTTTGTCCGGATCATACATGTCCATGATGGCGGAATGCTTCCTAATAAGACCGTCCATCTCCATAGTGGATTTGAGGATCTGGCTGTACTCTGTCTCTTCGAATCCCACAGACGCATACGAAGGCGGCCACTTCACCACCGTGTAGTTGTGCATGGAAAGGCCATTGATGTCCCAGCTCCACGTGTGATGCTGATAGGCTTTCATCACGGTTTCAGTCCACTCGGTCCACCGGGGTCCGTCGCCGCCAGGGCCCACGGCAATCTTCAGCATCTGCTGTTTGTCCTGCTGCGCCGGATTGAAGTTCCTAACGAAGCGGCTGTAAGTCTTCATCTGGCTCAGATAATAGTCTGGTGTCATGTTGCCGCCGCAGTCCCAACTTTCGTTGCCGATGCCAAGGTAGAGGACCTTGTACGGAGCCGGGTGACCATTCGCGGCGCGCTCCTTGGCCAGCGTCGTCGCCTGCGCGGCGGTCATGTATTCCAACCATTCGGCGGCTTCGTGCGGAGTTCCAGAACCGACATTGACTGAGATGTACGCATCAGCGTCGATCTGGTTCAGGAAGTCCATGAACTCATGTGTTCCGAAGGTGTTCGGCTCGATTACACCGCCCCAGTTGGGATTGAGGGTTACCGCTCGCTGCGGTCCGATGCCCTTGCGCCAGTGATATTCGTCCGCGAAGCAGCCTCCTGGCCAGCGAACGTTCGGTACCTTCAGCGCCTTCAGCGCGGCAACAACGTCGTTGCGAATGCCGCGAGTATTAGGAATATTGGAGTCCGGACCAACCCAGACGCCGTCATAAACGCCGTGGCCGAGATGCTCAGCGAACTGGCCGAAGATGTTGCGGTCGATTTTCGCGCCGCTTCTGGACACGTCAACTGACAACTCGACCTTGTCTGCCGCCAGGGCGGGCACACTCAGGCCCATACCTATCAGAACGAAACTGGCCGGTAGCGCACGCATGACACGCGATGCGCTTGGGGCCATACCCCTGAGTGGAAGGGCAAAACAACGACTCAGAAGCGGGCATTCCGGGGATGCGACTCTGGTCGCCCGGATGGTCGAGCGCTGGCGTCTGCCGCAGTGTACCATCAGTTCTAATTTGTAGGCGATTTTGAAGGGCATCTGTTCTTCTCAGGAAACATCGTACACCTGTGTGCCCTGCTCCCTTTCGCCGTGCGCAGTCGCGCCGCGCGATCGCGAACTGCTCTTAGGCCTTAATACTCGTCCATTAAGCCTGATCGTAGCGTGATTGCAGGCTAGCCCTTCCGCGTGTTTGGAACTTTCTCCAGGGCCGGCGGCGCGCACACGTACCGTACTTAATTCCGGAGGTCTCGCCCTAGCTGGTAACACACTGATCTTAAACGGAAATTATTGTAAGGTGCCGTAACAGCCTTATTTTGTTCCGCGCCGCCTTGTAGTTTTTGAAGGAACTCATGAAGAGAGCTCAAATTGTTGCCAAGCTTGCAAAGGGCACGTCCCGAAAGCCCCCTTATCGAGATCCGTCGCTGCCCGCCGCTAAGCGGGTCAAAGACCTTTTGTCCCGCATGACGTTGGAAGAGAAAGCCGCGCAGATGATGTGCGTCTGGCGGAGGAAAGCCGAGACCCTGGTGGATGCCGAGGGCAATTTTGACCTCCGGAAGGCGAAGGAGGCCTTCCGGCACGGACACGGCATCGGGCAAGTGGGGCGTCCGAGCGACGCGGGGAAAGGCAAGGACGCGCGGGGCATGGCGGAGCTAACCAACGCCATTCAGAGATTCTTTATCGAGAACTCCCGCCTCGGAATCCCGGTGATCTTTCACGAGGAGTGCCTTCACGGGCACGCCGCCATTGATGCTACCAGCTTCTCCCAACCGATCGGTTTGGGGGCCACGTTCGATCCCGAGCTGGTGGAATCCCTGTTCACGATGACGGCACTGGAGGCGCGCGTCCGCGGCACCCACCAGGCGCTGACTCCGGTTGTGGATGTGGCGCGCGAACCGCGCTGGGGCCGCGTCGAAGAGACGTATGGCGAAGATCCGTACCTGGTTTCCCGCATGGGAATCGCCGCCGTGCGCGGTCTTCAGGGCGACCGGGGTTTTCACGACAAAACCCGTGTGATGGCCACGCTGAAGCACTTTGCGGCGCACGGCCAGCCGGAGTCCGGAACCAATTGCGCTCCCGTCAATGTTTCCGAGCGTGTCCTGCGCGAGGTCTTTCTCTATCCTTTCGCGTCGGCTATAAAGGACGCCGGTGCAATCAGCGTGATGCCGTCATATCAAGAGATCGACGGTGTGCCTTCACACGCCAGCCAGTGGTTGCTGCGCGACGTGCTGCGCGGAGAGTGGGGCTTCGAGGGCTTCGCGGTATCCGATTACTACGCCATTGCGGAATTAAACCACCGCCCTGAGGTGCGCGGGCACGCGGTCGCCAAAGACAAAAAGGAGGCCTGCGCCCTGGCCGTAGCCGCCGGCGTCAATATTGAACTGCCAGAGCCGGATTGCTACCCGCACCTCTGCGAGCTGGTGCGCAAGAAGGTGCTGAAGGAATCGCAATTGGACGAACTCGTCGCGCCCACGCTCTTTTGGAAATTCCGCATGGGGTTGTTCGACGATCCCTACGTGGACCCGGACCGGGCGGCCAGGATTGTCGGCTGCGAGTCGCATCGCGAGCTGGCACTGCGGGCCGCGCGCGAGACAATCACGCTGTTGAAGAACGACCACGGCCGGGCGCCCCTCGACCCGCGCAGCCTCAAATCCATCGCGGTCATCGGCCCCAATGCTCACCGCGTGTTGCTGGGCGGCTACAGCAGCGTGCCCAGATACAACGTCACGGTGTTGGAAGGCATCCGGGAAAAGGTCGGCAAGCAGGTGGAGGTGCTGTACAGCGAAGGGTGCAAGATTACGGTAGGAGGCTCCTGGAATGAGGATCGCGTAAACCCGAGCGATCCCGAAGAGGACCGGCGTCAGATCGCGGAGGCGGTCAAGGTCGCCAGGCAGGCGGACGTCGTTGTGCTCGCGCTGGGGGGGAACGAGCAGACCTCGCGGGAAGCGTGGTCCTTCTCCCATCTCGGCGACCGGGCCAGCTTGAACCTGATCGGGCAGCAGGAAGATCTCGCGGATGCGATAACCGCAACCGGCAAGCCGGTTGTGGCACTCCTGTTCAACGGCCGGCCCCTGGCGATCCAGGCGCTCGACCGGACTGTGCCGGTGATCTTCGAGTGTTGGTATCTAGGCCAGGAGACTGGCCGGGCGGTTGCGGACGTGCTGTTCGGCGAATGCAATCCGGGCGGCAAACTGCCGATCACGGTTCCTCGCTCTGCGGGCCACTTGCCGGCGTTTTATAACTACAAACCGATGGCTCGCCGCGGGTACTTGTTCGACGATATTTCCCCGCTGTACGCGTTCGGCTACGGCCTGAGCTACACTTCCTTCGAGATCCGCGGCGTCCGGCTGGGGAAGAAATCCATCCACAGTGATGGCACAACGCGAGTCATGGCGGACGTTACCAACACAGGCCCGCGCCCCGGCAGCGAAGTGGTGCAGATGTATATCCGCGACCGCTTCAGTTCCGTGACTCGCCCTGTCAAGGAGCTGAAAGGATTCCGGAGAGTCTTCCTCGACCCGGGTGAAACGACAACCGTGGAGTTTGAAATCACACCAGAGCTGCTGGCGTTTTATGATGTCCGCATGAAGCGCGTCGTCGAGCCTGGCGAATTCGAAATCATGGTCGGAAACTCATCGCGCGACACCGATCTTGAAACCGTGATTCTGACCGTGCGCTGACGGGAACCTACATGCCACAAGAAGCGCGGAAACTCTCGTTCACCGAGAAGGCAGGCTACAGTCTCGGCGACGGCGCAGCGAACTTCGTCTTCCAGACGATGATTTTGTTCCAACTCAATTTCTACACCGACACGATGGGCATTGCGGCTGCTTATGCCGGTAGCCTCCTGTTGATCGGGCGGCTGTGGGATGCGTTTTTCGACCCCATGGTCGGCGTCCTGGCCGACCGCACCAATACCCGATGGGGCAAGTTTCGCCCGTGGGTTCTCTGGACGGCGCTGCCGTGGGGTATCGCCATGGTTCTGGCCTACACCAACCCCGGCCTGGGCGCTGCCGGCAATCTTCTTTGGGCCTGTTGTACCAACGTTCTACTCATGACGCTATACTCGGCGAACAACACGCCCTACTCCGCAATGACGGGCGTGATGACCGGCGACGTCAATGAGCGCACCACCCTTTCCTCGTACCGTTTCGTCGCCGCCATAATCGCGCAGTTGATTGTGGGCGGTTTCACGCTGCCTTTGGTGGCCAAGTTCGGACGGGGGAACAACGCCAAAGGCTGGCAGATGACCATGGGGCTCTGGGCCGCGGTTTGCGTGGTCTTGTTCCTGATCACGTTCCTAAGCACGAGAGAGCGGATTCAGCCCGATCCCAAACAAGAATCCTCTCCGCGGCAGGACCTCGGTTCGCTGCTGCGCAATGGGCCGTGGAAGGCTATGTTCATTCTCACGCTCGCGCACTTCACGGTCGTGGCGATGCGCGGCGGAACGATGTTTTACTATTTCCAGTACTACGTCAGCCCCGGCAGGCTCTTTGGTCTGCTAGACAGCTTGGGTTTGACGGTTGCCGCGAATGGCGCGGTCCCCAGCGGCCCATGGCACTCGGTGCTGAACACCTTTGGCCTGATTGTTGATCCGAAGCGGACTAATGTCGCCTCGGTGGGATTCAGTCTTTTAAACATGTCCAGCCAGCTCGTCACGGTGCTGGGCGTGGTATGCTCAGCGGCTCTTTGCGCGCGCTTCGGGAAGAGGGCGGTGGCTCTCGCCGGTTTTTCGCTCACCACCCTGTTCATGGCGCTCTTCGTGTTTGTCCCGGCCGAATCGATCGAAACCATCTTCCTGCTGGAGTACATTCGCGCGCTTACGTACGCGCCGACCATTCCTCTCCTCTGGGCCATGTTCGCCGACGTCGTGGACTATTCCGAATGGAAGACTGGCCGCCGCGCCACGGGCATCATCTATGCCACTGTTTTGTTCGCCCTGAAGAGCGGTTTGAGCCTCGGTGGAGCGGCCGCCGGATGGGTGCTGTCCGGATTCGGTTATCAGGCCAATGCCGTGCAAACAGTCCGGGCGCTCCAGGGCATTCGCTTGGCAATCAGCGTTTTACCGGCGATTCTTTTCGTGGTGGTGATTGCGTGCCTGATCAGCTATCCAATCGGCAGAAGGTTGAACATCCAGATCCAGGACGAATTGGCCGAGCGCCGTAAAACGTTCGCCCCGGCTTAATTGCGCCCCGATATGATACGGTTCGCGAAGGTGCGAACTTCCGCGCTCGCGGTAACATGGGACGGAATCATGAGGTCCGTTCTGGTCCTGCTGGCGGCCGTTTGCGTGTGGGCAGCGACCGATCCCAAGGCCGCGGCCGAAGCCGAGAAGGCTCTGGCCCTGGCCCGCGAGGGCAAGTACGAGCTCGCCGTCACCCACTACCGTGCGGCCATCGCCCTGGATCCGCATCTCCCCGGCATCGATCTGAACCTGGGCTTGGCCTATTTCAAGTTGAACCGGTTTCCCGAGGCCGCTGCCGCCTTCGAGCGCGCGACGAAAGCCGACCCATCCAGCTTTCAGGCCCAGGCGCTGCTCGGGATGAGCTATTTCGGAAGCCGCCGATTCGACGCCGCAGCGGTCCACTTGAAGCTCGCTTCCGACCAGCAGCCCGACAACCTGGAGCTGCGATACAAGTTGGCGCAGAGCTACCTATGGTCCAAGCAGGTTCAGGCCGCGACCGAGGAATTTCGGCTGCTGCTCGCCAAGAACCCGGACTCAGGCCCCGTCCACATGCTATTGGGCGAGGTGCTCGACGCAGCCCATCAGGAGGAGCAAGCCACTGCGGAGTTCGAAGCTGCGGTAAGGGCATCGCCCAGCGAGCCCGAGGTTCATTTCGGCCTGGGGTACATGTACTGGAAGCAGAAGCGCTACGAAGACGCACGGCGCGAGTTCCAGGCGGAGTTGGTCAAGCAGCCGCAGGACTCGCAAGCGCTCGCATTCCTGGGCGACACCGAGATGCACGCCGGGGACCAGAAGCCAGCTGCGGACCATCTGCGGCAGGCTTTGAAGCTGGACCCGCGTCTGCGGCTCGCGCATCTGGATCTCGGCATCGTGCTGGCGGTGAGCGGCGATGCCCCCGGCGCCGAGAGCCACTTTCGCGAGGCGATCCGGCTCGATCCGTCGCGGCCCGACGCCCACTACCATCTGGGCAGGCTGTGGAGTTCTCTGGGCCGCGAAAAGGATGCGGAAGCCGAATTCGCGAAGGTGAAAGAGCTCGGAAACCAGGAGCAGCAGCCCCCGCTTATTACGATGCCGGGACATAACGGCGAGCCGAAGCTATGAAAGCAATTCTCCTGGCGGCGGCAGCGCTCGCGGCCGCATTCTGGGGGGTTGCCGCGGGACGCGACGCGGCGGCGCCGATCCATTTCGCCTACCGGCCCATCGATTTCAAGCTCGACAGCTCGGAGACGCCCCAGCGTCACGCGCCCGAGACCATGGCTGGCGGCGTGGCCCTCTTCGACTACAATAACGACGGCAACCTGGACATCTTCTTTGCCAATGGCGCCGACATTCGAACCCTCAAGAAGACCTCGGCCAAGTACTCCAACCGGCTCTTCCAGGGCGACGGGAAGGGCAACTTCAAAGACGTCACCGAACAGGCGGGCCTGGCGGGCTCCGGCTTCGACAACGGCGTGGCCATCGGCGACTACGACAACGACGGCTACGAGGACATATTCCTGGCCGGCGTTCACGGCAACCGGCTGTATCATAACAACGGCAACGGTACATTCACGGACGTCACGCACCGGGCCGGGCTCGACCAGCCGGACAGCCAGTACGGCCCCTTGTGGTCGGTCGGCGCGGCCTGGGTGGATGTGAATAATGACGGCCTTCTCGACCTTTTTGTGGTCAACTATCTGGCCTGGGACGTGAACCATGAACCGTCCTGCGAAGCCGCTCCCGGGCGGCTCGATTACTGCCACCCCAAGTTGTACAAGCCGACCCCGAACCAGTTGTTCCTCAACAACGGTGACGGCAGTTTCCGGGATGTTTCGGCGGAGTCCGGAATCCGCGCCAACCCTGGCAAAGGCATGGGCGTCGGAGTCGCGGATTACGACCTGGACGGCTGGATGGACATCTTCGTCACCAACGATAAGCTGTACAACTCCCTATTCCATAACAAGGGCGGCGGGAAGTTCGAGGAGGTCGCCTTCGAGACCGGCGTAGCGCTCGCCCAAAGCGGCCAGTTCATTTCCGGGATGGGCGTGGACTTCAAAGACATCGACAACGACGGCTATCCCGACATTGTGTTCGTAGCGCTCGATAACGAGACATTCCCGCTGTTTCGCAACATTGGCAAGCGCGGGTTCGTCGACATTACCCAGACGAGCGGCATGACCGGGCTCAGTGCGGCGATGGCGGGATACTCTCCCACCGTCGCCGATTTCGACAACGACGGCTGGAAAGACATTTTCGTCACGCGCGGGCACGTCCAGTCGCTGGGATATGCGTTCCGGGTGCAGGTGGAGCAGCCGAACACCGTGTTCCGCAACCTGGGCGGGGCGAAGTTCGCCGCGCTCACCGCCGAGGCGGGCTTGACGGCGCAGCCACCCGCGCGGCATAGAGGTTCGGCGGTTGGGGATCTGAATGGGGACGGGCGGTTGGACGTCGTGGCAACGGCGCTCAGCACGCCGGCCGAGCTTTGGATCAACGACAGCCCCGGCGGCAACCACTGGATTGCGTTCCAGTTGCAGGGCACAAAGAGCAACCGCGATGGGATCGGCGCCAGGATCAAACTCGTGGCTGGCGGGGCGGCACAGTACAACCAGGTTTCTTTCGCGGCAGGGTATGCATCTTCCAGCGCTGGCCCCACCCACTTCGGATTGGGCCCGAACAAGTCGGCGGAGCTGGTCGAGATTCGCTGGCCTTCGGGGATTGTTCAGGAACTCAGCAACGTGTCAGCGGACCGCGTGGTCAAAGTGAAGGAGCCCTAGAAATACCGGTGTTGCCGCTTGGCCGCCCGCGCCTTTCAAAGATGCCCCTCACCGAGCGGCAATATCGGTTATGCGGGAGCAGGGCATCGAAAAGACGACTAAGCCCGCCCGGACCTTGAACGTCCGGGCGGGGCAAGGACGGGTTAGAAGACCAGCTTCGCGCCAAGCTGAATGTTACGCGGGGCGTATGTGTTGGTCACCGTGCCAAACTGGGCGGTGTTGGCAAAAGTGGTACCGATGGTGCTCCACTGGGTGTGGTTGAAAGTGTTGAAGGTTTCCACCCTGAGTTCGAAGTGGCTGCCGCGGGACTCGCTGAACGTGAAGCTCTTAAAGAGCGCCAGGTTCCAGTTGTCGCGGCCGGGGCCGTACACGGAATTCCTCGGGAAGTTGCCAAAGGAGCCAATCGCGGGCGCCGAGAAGACCGACGTGTTGAACCATGCAGATAAGGTGTCCGGATAAGAGACGCTCCCACTGACGTTCGGCCGGTTGGTCGCATTGGCCAGGCCGTTCGATCCCTGGGTTCCGCCCTGGGTAATATACAGGGGCAGGCCCGTCTCCATGGTCACGATGCCTGACAGTTCCCACCCGCCTAGCGTTGACCGCAGCAGCCGAGTCCCGCTGCCGCCGCGGAGGAAGGGCAGGTCGTAGACGAAATCGACGATCCCGATGTTCCTGCGATCGAGCGGGCTCGGTCCGTAGTCGTAAGCGCGGTTGTACGGATTCGAAATGGTTTGCAGGTCTTGAGCGTTGCCGCTCTCGTTGACCGGATCTATCGACTTCGAAAGGGTGTAGGCTGCCTCTAATGTCAGGGAGTTCCGGATCTGCGAGCGGAAGGAGACTTGCAAGCTATTGTAGTGCCCGTTCTCGTCGTTGTTGGCCATACGGATACCGCCAAAACCCAGATACGGAAGCACAGTGTTGTAGGTAAGGGTCCCTTGGATGATCTGTGGCAGCAGGCTGGGATTCGGAACGTTGATATCGGTATACTCGCTCTGGTGCCGGGTCTGGGTGCCGACGTACGCAACCGACAGCACGGAGTGCCCAGCCAACTGGCGCTCTACACCGATGTTGTATTGCGTGCTGGACGGGTTGTTGTAGTTGTTGGCGGCGTTAGCCGTAATGCTCGTGATGGGTATCGGCACGGCCGCCGTCTGTCCGCTCAAAATGCTGACGCCCGGGTTGGAGAACTGGACGTTGTTGAGGTTCACCGTGGCACCGAACGGAACGTTGGTGGCGCTGTAATACTGCTCGTTGCCCTGGATGCGCTCGTACATAATCCCGAAGCCGCCGCGGATCACAGTCCTGCCGGAGCCGGTCAGGTCGTAAGCGAAACCGAGGCGCGGACCGAAGTTCGCCCAATGATTCTGGATCAGACCGGGCGGAATGCCATTCGCTCCGGCAACTCCGATGCCGTTCAGGTACATCGGCGTTCCGGCCAGAGCGGCGATCGGGCTGGTGCCGAGACCGGGGCTGTTCGGGCAGATGGTGTTGCCGCACAGCAGCGCGGCGTTCGCCGGATTGTACAGGTTGGGATAGAATCCCGACTGATTGTTCGACTCTTCGTAGGTGTGCGGGATACCGTCCCAGCGGAGGCCCAGGTTCAAGGTCAACTGGCGGCTGACTTTCCAGTTGTCCTGCGCATAAGCGGCCCAGGACTGGTTATCCCAGTGGCCCACGCCCTGATAGCCGTCCTCGGTGTAGGAACTGGGCAGTCCCAGCAGGTAGTCGGCAAAATCGTTGCCGGTGTAAGTACCGTTAAAGGTGAAGCCGCCCTGGGTGTCGGCGAAGTAGGTCTGGATCTTCTTATAGATGGCCCAGCTAAAACCGAACTTGAACTGGTGCGCGCCCTTGGTCCAACTGAAGTCGTCGCGAATCTGGTAATCGTCCGCCTTGTTAGTCCAGGGAACCCAGTTGAGGGTATAGTTCGTTCCGAGCTGCCCCAACGAGATGGCGGGGATCCGGTCGTCGAGGTTGGTGGTGTTCGGGAACAGCAAAGGTATGTTCACGTTGTCCTTGCTGCGGCTGAGCACCGTCTCTGCCGTCGAATCCGGCAGGATGTTGATGCGGTTACCGTTGTAGTTGAACGCTAGCTCGTTGAGCAGCGTGGGGCTGATCGTATAGATGGAGTGAATGACGCCGCTGTACGACGGGTTTCCGAAGGTGTTGCCCGCCGATGGAACATTGTCGCCACTCCACATAGTGGTCGCGTAGGTCTGGTTGATCGAGTCGCTCACCCAGTGCCCGAAGAGCCACAACTTGTCCGTAAAGTGGTGGTCGATCCGGACGATTTCTTCGCGAACATTGGTGGGAGCCACGCCTCCGCCGACGAACGCGCTGCCTAGGTTGGGTGCCGGGAAAATGCCGGATTTCAGAAGAGCTTGGGCATTCGGGTCCAGCAGACTCGTGGGAATGGTGTTATTGGGGAAGGCAGCCCGCTTGGTCGGGTCCGGCTGCCCGTTGGTGCATCCGCTCATCGGCAGGCCGGCACCGGTGAACTGGTTCTGGATCGCTTGAGAGACCGCGCAGACGTACGGGGTGTAGATGGTAGTCGAACCGAAGTTACCGCCGTATTCGCTGGTCAGCGGAACGGTCGTATGTAGCCCGCCAGAGGCAACCAGCTTGCGCCACTCCATGTTGTAGAAGAAGAAGGTCTTGTTCTTGTCCTTGTTGTAGACCTTCGGAATGAACACCGGGCCGCCGCCGTTGAAGCCGTAAACGTTGTAGCGGTCCAGGTTTCGCGGGACGCCCGCGGCGTTGTTGAAGAACGTGTTGGCGTCCAGATCCTCGTTGCGCACGAATTCCCATGCCGTAGCATGGAAGTCCCTGCTGCCGGACTTGAACACCATGGTGAATGTGGCGGCGGAAGACAGACCGAAGTCGGGGCTATAGTTCGACGTGAGCGTGCGGAACTCGGATATGGAATCGATGGAGGGCATGACGCTGATTGTGCCCGCGCCTCCGCGGTCCAGGTCTTCGCCGCCATCGATCAGGTAAATGTTGTGTTCGTTGCGATTACCGTTGTAACTGACAACGGCGTTGCCGCCCACCGCAGTGGGCGTGTTGAGGTCCGGCATGTTGCTGGACGCCCCTGGAACCAGAGCGGTTAGCCCATAAACGGACCGGCCGTTCACGGCGAGCTGGGTGACTTGGCTGCCGGTGAGGACATCGCTGACCTCTCCGGTCTCCGATTGGATAGCGACCTCTGTCGCCTCGACAGTGATGGCTTCTTGTGTGGCGCCTATTTGCAACGTCAGATCCACACGGGCACGGTCGCCGACGGCGAGAACGATGTCCGCCTTCTCTTCCTTCCTGAAACCAGACACTTCAGCCACGACTTTGTAGTGTCCAATCTGAAGGCCTGGGGCCAAATACTGGCCCAAGTCGTTGGTGGTGACTTGGCGAACTTGGTTGGTATCAGTGTTCGTGATTGTAATAGTTGCGTGCGCGATCGCGCCGCCGGACGAGTCCGTCACAGTGCCGACAATGGTTGCTTCCTGCGCCAGAGCCTGGGACGCGAATACCCCCAAGAGAACGCAACTGCAGATGAGCAAAACTACTCGGAGACTAATCTTTTTCACGTTTACCTCCTCAGACGAGGAATCAAACGATCGTCATGGGTCATGTGCTCTGAAGCACAACTCAGCCCTAGGGTATACGGGCCTCGGTACCCGCCGTAAAGGGTGTTACGGAGTAGTACATTGATTATCCTTATAGATCAATCTGTTACATGACTTTCTGACGGGCGCCAAAAAAAGTACGATACTGAAAATAAACAGGTGATAAGATCGGTAACGTAATCGGCAAGGTCGAGGGTCCATGTCTCGCACACCTGACCTCCGCGAAGCGCAGCCTCATCTGCCGCCGGAGCGGGTAGAGGAGATTCGCGCTCTACTCGAGCGCATTCTCAGCAGCCACCACTTCCGCGGTAGTCGCAGGTGTCAGAGCCTGCTTCGGTACATTACCGAGCAAACCCTCGCCGGTTGCACTCAGTCTCTGAAGGAGCGTACGCTCGGCACCGAGGTCTTCGGTCGAGCACCGGACTACGACACCAGCCAGGACCCGGTTGTCCGGGCGACTGCGGCTGAAATCCGCAAGAAGCTTGCGCAGTACTATCAGGAGCCTGGACACGAATCCGAGAACCGCATCGAACTGCTTTCCGGATCGTATGTCGTCGAGTTCCACTTCAACGGGGCAAACGCCGTGGCGGCCAAGGGACGCCGGAGGCGATATGCACTGATTTCCACAGGCGCCGCCGTGGCCGTTGCTGCGATTCTGGTGGTCGGCTTCGAGCTGGAGCGCCCGAAACGCTCCGCCTTGGATCAGCTTTGGGCGCCCCTGCTTCAGGCGCCAGGCCCCGTCCTTATTTGCGTGGGCCAGCCGATCGTTTACAACCTGAAGTCGACCTACGCGCAGGACGCCATTCAGGGCATCATCGCGGGGAAGGGCCCCGGCCAGCCCGGCGAGGACGTGATCCGCGCGAAAGACCTCCTCATTCTGTCGGATCGCTACGTGGATCTGGGCGATGCCGTCAGCCTGGCGCACCTGGCATCGCTGCTGGAGAGGCACGGCAAACTCTACCACATCCGGGGCGAACGCACCACGACGTTTGCCGACCTGTCCGACGGTCCCTCGATACTGGTTGGCGCCTTCAACAACCAGTGGACGCTTCGCGCCAACAGCCAGCTCCGCTTCACCTTCTATAAGGACAGTAAGAACGAGATCGATTGGGTCAAAGACCGGCAGCACCCGGACAGTACCGCCTGGACGCTGAAGCAGGCGTGGCCGTATTGGGATGTTCCCATCGACTACGCGGTCGTCTCCCGCATCTTCGACACGGCGACGAACCGTCCGGTGATCATCGCCGCCGGCATTACGCGCCATGGCACGACTGCGGCGGGAGCGTTTCTCACCAATCCCGAGTATTTTGCGGAGGCCGTCTCCCGGTTCCCTTCCGGCTGGCAGAGAAAGAATCTGCAAGTCGTGCTGAGCGTTCCGGTAGTTAACCGCGTGCCGGGGCGCCCGCGGGTTCTCGCCACGCACGTGTGGTAACCGAGGCCTCCTTTAGTCGCAAGCGAGCCATGCTCATAGTGCTCGCACATTTCTCCTTTCTAGTTGTCAGCGTTTGACCGCGCGAAGCGTGCCGGCCGTTAGGGCGCGGAGGTGATGGAGGAATGCGCAATCCCAATCCTCAGATCATCCGGATTTACGGGAGAAGGTAGGCATGGTTTTGAACCGGCGCCGGTGTTGGTAGACGCGCACATAATCCACGAGCATTTTTTGCGGGAAGGAAGTGGTGGCGTCCGGATTTCCCGGCCACGAGCCGCCCACGGCCAGGTTGAGGATCAGAAAAAAAGGGTGATTGAAGACCCAGGCCGCGCCTTTGGGAAGCGACGCCGGCGTCACGGTGTGATAGAGGTTTCCGTCGACGAAGAACTGGATGCTGTGCTGGGACCATTCGGCGGCGAAGACGTGAAAGTCGCCGGCGAACCGCTGGCTGTCCGGCAGAGCGTAGCTTCGGCTGATGCCTTTGTCGCCCGAGTAACCGGGTCCGTGGACGGTCCCATGAACCGTGCCGGGCTCGCGGCCGATGTTCTCCATGATGTCGATCTCGCCGCATTGTGGCCAGTGGCCGGGCGTTCCCAGCATCCAGAAAGCCGGCCAGATTCCCTGGCCCGCGGGCAGCTTGATGCGCGCTTCAATCTTGCCGTACTCGACGGTGAACTTGGTGTACGTCTTGAGTCGCGCCGAGGTGTAATGGCCCGGTGACGGCTGGCGGGCTTCGATGACCAGATTGCCGGAGCCGTCGAGATACGAATTGTCGCGCGAATCGATGTAATTCTCGAGTTCCTTATTGCCCCACCCGCTGGCGCCCAGATCATAAACCCACTTCGTCGCATCGGGGGCCGTGCCGGCGGGCCCGTCAAATTCGTCACTCCAAATCAGCGTCCAGTAGGGAAGAGAGGCGGGCGCGGCGAGCAAAAGACTCAGTAACAACGAGGCCGGGGGCAAGCCTTCACTCCAGATAGCCCAGCATCTTAAGCTTCTTGAGGATGTCCTCTTTTGTGTCCGACTCTTCGAAGTGCGCGAGTTCTTTTTCGAGGACTTGCTCGACGAATTCGTCGAGAGAGCTGCAGCCGGCATGCTGGGCAATGCGCAGCGCTCGCCGGCAGAGATCCGGATTCAGCTTGACGGTGGTTTTCGACAGCACATGGCCTCCAGCGAGCAAAGCTTCATCTGAGCTTGCCTTCGACGAAGGGAACTTCGAGGACCTTTTCGTGGTAGATGGGCCCGTGCCCGAAGTAGCCCTGTTCACCGAACAGCTCTCCATGATCCGATGTGATGGTGATGTACGTGTTCTTCGGGACGAGATCAAACAGCTCCTGGACCACGCCATCCAGGTATTTAACGGCCTCGATCTGCCGGTCGCGCAGTTTGGCGAGCTTGCGGTTGTCGAACATTTTTTCCCGGCCGCGGCGCAGCTTGCCGCCCACGATGGCTTCATCCAGGTGCTTGAATACACCGTGTACGCCGCTGACGCGCGGCCACTCATCTTCGGGCTCGTCCGGCAGGGCGTAGGGATAGTGGGTCTCACCCACATTGAGCAGATGGAACGACGGCTGGTCTTCGGGGAAGCGCATCTGGCGAACCATGGCGCGCATGTCGTTGTGCTTCTCCATCAAACGGTAGGAGTCGAAGCCGCAGTTCAGCACGGTGGTGGGATTCAATACCGGCAGAGAAACCATGGCATTGGTGCGGTAACCCAGTTTCTGTAAAAGGACTGGGAGATACAGCCGCGGCACGAACGATTTGAATTCGATCCCTCCGGCGCCCAGCCGCTCGTTGAACTTGAAGAAATCTTTCTTGTAATATTCCGATGCGTAAACGTGCCGGGGGCTGGTGTGCGGCATCAATCCCATCAGCAAGTTGTAATGGGAGGGCGCGGTCCAGGAGGCGTAGGACCATCGCCTCTCTACCTTACCCAGCTTCCGAATGGTGCGCGGCCGCGCGCTTTGGAAAGAATCGTACCGGCAGCTATCGAAGACGATGAGAACGTAATGATTGCGGGCGCGCCCGTTAGCCTGATCGTTTACAGCCATCCCAGCCAGTTTAACGTAAATGTGACGAAGGCCGTTCAAGATCGCCACGAACGAGATGCTACATTGGTCTTGCTGGTGGAGGACTGAATTGATCGGCGCGCTGTTCGACCTTTTGTTTTCGTGCAAGCACCGGAGGACGACTTTTCCGTTTACCCCGGTGAAGCGAAAGACCGCGGGAGGCCAGGCGGATGAAGCGCCCACCGGAACGTACGTGGTCTGCCTGGAATGTGGGAAGCAGTTCGCGTACGATTGGGAGAACATGCGGCTCGGAAGCGGAGTGGATATCTCCGAGAACGCTCCCGCGCACGAGACCGAAACCGCGCCGATTCCGTTCCGGACAAAGTCGGGCCTCAAATATCTGGCGTGGGGGTCGGCGGTGTCCGCGGCTCTGCTATTAGGCAAGGCGGCCCAATCGCGGCGGCGATCCCGTAAATCTGCGAGTGCCGGACAACACGATGGCCACCAAGGCGAAATCGAAAACCCGCAAGACCCGCGTACCCCGAAAGCGTAAGCCGCAAACGGCGGGTTTTGCGCCGGCGGATTGCAAGGCGGAAATTGGGAGTGAGCTGGCTCCGGTGGCCAGCCGCGTGGAACAGGAAGGCGGCGTGGTGCTGGCGGCCTATCGCGATCCGCTGGGCGGGCATCCTCTGGTGCTCGCCGTGTTGCCCATCGATCGCATCCAGCCGACTCCATTTCAGCGCGATCTCTCCGAGGCGCATCACAAGCGGCTCGCCGGCGTGATTGAGAAGACGGGACGGTTTCTCGACCCGGTGATCGCTGTGCCCGCGCCGGCGGACGGCTTCTGGACGCCGAACGGATTGCATCGCCTCGAAGCCATGCGCCGGCTGGGAGCGCGTTCCATCACGGCGCTGATTTTGCCGGAGCGTGAAGTGGCGCGGCAAATTTTGGCGCTGAATACAGAAAAAGCGCACAACCTCAGAGAGCGGTCGCTGGAAGTGATTCGCATTTCGAGAGGCCTGGTTGAAGAATCGCCGGATGAGCCCGAATCGAGCTTCGCATTTTATCTGGAAGACGCTTCGCTGGTAACGCTCGGCATGGCCTACGAGCAAAAACCGAAGTTCGGCGGCGGCGCGTATCACCCGGTGCTGCGGCGAGTGGAAGCGTTTTCCGATGAGCCGATCCGCGCGGCGATGAAGGTGCACGAGCGGCGGGCGGCGCTTCTGCTGGAACTGGAAGAGAAAGTGGCCGCGGCCGTGGCGAAGTTGAAGGAGCGCGGGCTGCAAAGTCCGTACCTGCGCGCTTTCGTGGTGGCACGCGTCAATCCGTTGTGATGGATTCAGGGCGAGTTCCCGCCCGCGGAGAAGGTGCTCGAGACCATGCGGGACCGCGCCGCTCGCTTCAACGCGGATAAAATCAAGCAACAGGATCTGGCCGGCGGCTTTGTGCCGGTGGCGGATGAAGAATAGACAGGAGGAATGCTAATGAGTATCGTCGAGAAGCATGCACCGGGATCATTCTGCTGGGTAGAGTTGGGAACCACCGACGCTAAGGCGGCCAAGGCATTTTACGGATCGCTGTTCGGCTGGCAGCCGAATGACATGCCGATGGGTCCGGACCAGTTCTACACCATGCTGAAATTGAACGGCAGGGATGTGGGCGCCATGTATGAACTGGATCAGAACATGCGCGCCATGGGCATTCCGCCGCACTGGATGCTGTATATCGCCGTGAGCAGCGCGGACGAGGCCGCGGCCAAAGCGAAGACGCTGGGTGCGACGGTGATGAAAGGACCGTTTGACGTGTTTGACGCCGGGCGCATGGCGGTGATTCAAGATCCCACGGGCGCGATGTTTTGTACCTGGCAGGCCAACAGAAACACCGGCATTCAGGTGGAGGGGGAACCGAATGCGCTGTGCTGGTCGGAGCTCTGCACCACCGACACAGCCAAGGCCCTCGAGTTTTACACGAAGCTTTTCGGTTGGACGTCGAAAGCCAGTACGGACGCTCCGCAGGAATACCACGAGCTTGCCAACCAGGGGCGGCCGATGGGCGGCATCTTGCAGATCCAGAAGGAATGGGGAAACGTTCCGCCGAACTGGACGCCATATTTTATGGTCACCGACTGCGATGGCATCGTGGCCAAAATCGGCCAATTGGGAGGAGGCACGAAGATGCCGCCGACCGACATTCCGAAGGTCGGGCGCTTCGCCGTGGTCAACGATCCGCAGGGCGCAGTGTTTCAGATTATTCAGATGGCGCAGATGGCGGCGTATTAGGGAGAGCGGGGACAGGAAGAGAGGGGACAGTTGAGCGTCATGTCGCCGAAGGCGACACCCGCGAGCATGAAAACTCGGCCAAGCTGTGATCACGAACATTCTGCAAGGGGCGTAGCCGGGACAGGCAACTGCGTCCACGCCGGGCGGGTCGGCAGGGCTGGGATTCGATGCGTCGGGGACGCAGAAGCCTGTCCCGGTGTCGCGACGTACGGGCTTTGCGAATCAGGCGATTGCAGTTATTTTCAAGAGAGGCACCACTGTCCACGACTGGCAGTCCGGTCAGGTATGACGGTTAGGATTAGGGACAGTGGAGCCAGTCCCCTGAGGGCTCTATGAGCATTTTCGCTGAATCTTTATCGCGGCGGTGTTTTCTGATAGGCTCCGCCGCGGCGGCCGGTGCCGCGACTTTGTTCGGCGCCGAGCCGCATCTCGAATTTCCCTCGAAGCCGCGGGACCGGCTGTCGCTGACCTCGTGGCCGTTCCGGCACATCATGGATACGCCCAGCAACTCCGATCGCGACCGCTCGAAGCCTGGGCTTGACGCCAAGGATTTCGCGGCCATGGCGGTGGAGCGGTTTGGAATCCACAACATCAATCCGCTGACCGCGCATTTTCGTTCCACGGAAC
>Ga0187817_10000219_pt1 | contig 22563 bp, 17 predicted proteins | sample NC_wetland_sal_i_17_FD_132431 | JGI IMG/M metagenome (GOLD analysis project Ga0187817, IMG submission 132431) | Wetland sediment microbial communities from Neuse River Estuary, North Carolina, USA - SO4_2 | ecosystem: Environmental > Aquatic > Freshwater > Wetlands > Sediment | place: USA... | reverse complement strand
GATGGCGGCAATCTTGGGCGCCTTTCAGATTCTCTGGATCTATTACGGCTTGTTGATCGTTTCGCGGCCAGTGGTCGCGTGGAACATAGTGGCAGTGCTAATCAATTTTCTAAGCGTCGCTGCCTACCGCCACTTCGTCCGCAAAGAAAGAGCTAATGGAAAAGTTTGAAAACATTTGCCACCCGAGAGTCAGAATCGCTGCCGGTTAAGAGCGCAACTAATGCACCCATGCTGAAGCTGTCGAATCTCCAAGGACGCGGGTCGCTGGAAGAAGTTGCGATGCTGGCGTTGGAATTTGGCCGCTTGCTGATGGAAGCCGGGGCCACTGCTCGCAGTGTGGAGGAAGTCACCGCACAGGTGGCCAGTGGTTTCGGGGCTGAACGCGTGGACCTACGCGTGGGTTATGCGTCGCTCGCCATCACGATCGGCAGAGGGCCCAACGGGATCAGCAGGATGCGCAAAGTCGGCCCGCTGGGCGTAAACCAGAGCCTCGATTATGCCTTGCGGACGACCGCCGCGTGTATCGAGCGGGGAGGCTGGACCGTCGCTGAGGCACGCGCAGAACTGGATCGCCTCGCGCGCACCTCCTCCCATCACCCCGACTGGATCGTCGCCCCGGCAGTGGGCGTAGCGTGCGCCGCATTCGGCCGCTTGTTGGGTGTGGACTGGGCGGGCATAGGCCCGATCTTTGTGGCAGCGACGCTCGGCCAACTTCTTCGACGCCAGCTTGCCTCGCACCACATCAATGTATTCGTCTCCACCACGGTGGTGGCGTTTTTCAGTTCCACTCTGTGCGGCCTCGGAGCGCGGTGGGCCGGAAGCGCCACAGCGCCCACGGCGATGACCGTGGCCGTCCTGTTGCTGGTGCCGGGAGTGCCCTCGCTCAACGCGCTGAGTGATATCCTCGAGGGCCGCCCGACCTTGGGCAGTGCCCGCGCCGTCTGGGTGGCAGTGATCCTGGTATTCATCACAACGGGTATTTGGCTTGCACAAAGCTTGCTGGGTGAAGGACGTTGAGTGTGAATCTCCCACAATTGTTCCATAACGCCGCCTTCGGCGGAGTGGCAGCGGCAGGCTTCGGCGTGCTTTTCCACATCGGTATCCGGGCGCTGCCATGGTGTGTCGCCAGTGGTGCACTGGCCCTTACGGTGCGTACCATCGCCTTAGCTTCAGGCTGGAGCCTGGAAGCGGCGTCCTTTGTCGCCGCGCTCACACTGGGCGCCGCCGCGCAACTCATCCAGTCGCGAATTACGGTTTCTCGCAACGCGCTGGAAGTCGTGGGTTGCATTCCAATGATTCCGGGTGGGTTCGCCGCCAAGGCGATCCTAGGACTATTCGCTGTCGCGACCCAGCACGCTCCCACAACCCACGAACCATTCATCCTAGCCGTCGAGAACACATGGCGAGCGGCTTTCACCATAGGCGCTCTTGGAACCGGGCTGGCTATGCCCACGCTTTTGATGCGAGTACGCGGGATAAGCCAGGCACGAACGGATCGAGGGACGGCCCAATCCGGCGTGATGGCTCCGGCGGGCGATACCAAATCGAACGATCCTGGGCCCCTATTTCGTCGCCGGGGCGTGTAGGCGCGGTCGCCTTGTCAAGCGTCAATTACTTTCGGAGGTGGTCTATGAACGAATTTGATCTGGGAATCCATGAACTTACAGTGTCCGAAGTCCATCGTAACCTTCCCCCCAGTGCGCTTTATGAACACGCCATCCGTCACGAGAAGGATGCCAGCATCGCGGAGAACGGCGCCCTGGTAGCTTATTCCGGCGTGAAGACCGGTCGATCCGCCCAAGACAAGCGGATCGTGCAGAACCCTGCCTCCGAAAAGGATATCTGGTGGGGGACAGTGAATATGCCGCTCGATCATGAAGTGTACGCAATCCTGCGCGAGCGTGCCCGCGATTACTTGAATATCTGCGAGCGGCTGTACTGCTTTGACGGCTTCGCCGGATGGGATCCGAAATACCGCATCAAAATACGGGTTATCTGCTCTCGGCCCTACCACGCGCTCTTCATGCACACCATGCTCATTCGGCCGTCTCCGCAGGAACTCACAAACTTCGGCATTCCGGATTTTGTCATCTATAACGCAGGGACTTTTCCGGCAAACCGGCTCGCGGCAGGCGTGGGGTCGAAGACGAGCATCAGTCTCAGTTTGGAAGACCGGGAGATGGTGATCCTGGGAACCGAGTATGCCGGTGAGATGAAAAAAGGCGTATTTACGGCGGTGAATTATTTCGCGCCCAAGCGCGGCATTCTCTCCATGCACTGCTCCGCCACCGCTGACAGGAAATCGGGGCGTTCTTCCCTTCTGTTCGGTTTGAGCGGTACCGGCAAGACCACCCTTTCCGCCGACCCCAAACGAGATCTCATCGGCGACGACGAGCACTGCTGGGCGGACGACGGCATCTTCAATATCGAAGGCGGTTGCTACGCCAAAGCCATCAACCTTACGCCGGAGTCCGAACCGGATATCTTTGCAGCCCTGCGCTTTGGCGCGGTAATGGAAAACGTCGTGCTCGAAGACGACCGCACGGTGGACTTCACCGACACAAGCATCACCGAGAATACGCGCGGCGCTTACCCCATCAACTTCATCCGCAACGCTCGTATCCCCTGCATCGCAGGTCATCCGACGGACGTCATCTTTCTGACCTGCGATGCCTTTGGAGTCTTGCCGCCGGTCAGCTCACTCGACCCCGCCCAAGCCATGTATCACTTCGTGAGCGGATACACGGCAAAGGTGGCGGGGACAGAAGTGGGTGTGAGAGAACCGGTGGCAACATTTTCACCGTGCTTTGGCGGACCATTTCTTGTCTGGCACCCGAACAAGTACGCCGAACTCTTGGCCGAAAAAATGAGAAAACACGGGACCCGAACTTGGCTCGTAAACACAGGCTGGAGCGGCGGTGCATACGGCGTTGGCAAACGGATTAAGCTGGCCCACACGCGCGCGATCATCGAGGCCATCCATAGTGGCGCGCTCGCAGCCGCGAAGACGCAGCGTGATCCAGTATTCGGTTTCGCGGTGGTCACCGAATGTCCGAACGTGCCAGAGGAGATCCTCCTTCCCCGTAATTCATGGACCGACAAGTCCGGCTATGATGCCACTGCCAAGAAACTCGCTGAACTATTCCGCAACAACTTCAGCGCTTACGAAGGAAGCGTGAGCAACAAGGTCAAAACGGCAAAGATCGGCAAGTAAATCTCGAGGATATGAATGCCATAGAAGGTGCATCGCAGGCAGGCTATGGGTTGCCGGCGATCCCCGTCTACTGGACTGTAAGATTTGACAGTTTTCACGAAATTGGGCGCCCTCCATACTGCGAAGTCGAAAACGCAACAGATGATTGCCGGGGGAGAATGCGTCTAAGAAGTCGTTATCTGTCCCAGAAGCCAAGCCAGCACCTCGAGGGGGCCGGTGCATAACCGAGCGGTTTGTCATTACTTATTGGGACCAAGCAGGGTAAGGCTGCCCAGAGCCTCACGGGCTGGCAACAACAGGAGGATGCATGGCAAGTGTAATCAGCGATGTGAAGACTGCGATAGCACGTGGACCAGACACGGGCACCGGAAGCTATCTTGCTCCTGAAGAGTTGCGGAAGATCGATTCCTACTGGCGAGCGAGCAATTACCTGGCCGCGGGCATGATCTACCTCCGTGATAATCCCCTGCTCCGCGAGCCTCTTAAAGTAGAGCACGTCAAGGAGCGCCTTTTGGGTCATTGGGGTGCCAGTCCCGGTTTGAGCTTTGCCTACGTTCACCTTAATCGCCTTATCAAGAAATACGACCTCGACGCAATATTCCTGGCTGGTGATGGCCACGGCGCGCCAGGTGTGCTGGCCCACGTGTATCTCGAGGGTACCTATTCCGAGATCTACCCGAACAAAAGCGAGGATGTCGAGGGGATGAAGGAGTTTTTCAAGGAGTTCTCCTTTCCGGGGGGCATCGGGAGCCATTGCACGCCGGAAACCCCGGGGTCCATCCATGAAGGCGGCGAACTGGGTTACAGCATCTCTCACGCTTTCGGAGCGGCGTTTGACAATCCCGACCTGCTCGTTGCGGTAATGGTGGGTGATGGTGAATCCGAGACCGGTCCTTTGGCCACCTCCTGGCACTCCAACAAATTTCTGAATCCCATCCGCGACGGAGCGGTTCTGCCCATCCTCAACCTGAATGGCTACAAGATCAACAATCCCACTATTCTTGCGCGTATCTCGCACGAGGAATTGGAGAGCTTATTCAATGGTTACGGCTGGGCGCCCCATTTCGTGGAAGGGGACGACCCCGAGGTCATGCACCAGAAAATGGCCGCGACCCTCGAGGACTGCGTACTGGACATTCGACGCATCCGGCAGCAAGCGCGCGCAAACGGCAAGGCAACTCGAGAGCGCTGGCCCATGGTCATTTTGCGCAGCCCCAAGGGATGGACGGGCCCCAAGGAAGTCGATGGCCACAAAGTGGAAGGTTTCTGGCGCGCACACCAGGTGCCGCTGGCGGGGGTGCGCGAAAAGCCCACCCACTTGAAGCTACTGGAAGACTGGCTGCGTAGCTACCGGCCGGAGGAATTGTTCGACGAAAACGGTAGGTTGATTCCGGAGCTCAAGGAACTTGCCCCCACGGGCACGCGGCGCATGAGCGCCAATCCTCACGCCAATGGCGGTTTACTTCGGAAGGCCTTGCGCCTACCGGACTTTCGCAAGTATGCCATCGAAGTGGAAAAGCCCGGGAAGATTATGGCTGAGAACACCCGGCCGCTGGGACGGTTCCTGCGCGATATCGTGCGCGATAACATGAACAATTTTCGCGTCTTTTGCCCTGACGAAAACGCATCGAACAGACTTGATGCGATCTATGAGAAGAGCAAGAAGCTGTGGCTGGCCGACTATCTTCCGGAAGATGCCGACGGTGGCGAGTTGTCTACCGACGGGCGAGTCCTGGAAATGCTTTCCGAGCACACGCTGGAGGGCTGGCTGGAGGGCTACCTGCTCACCGGCCGACACGGTTTTTTATCTACCTATGAGGCTTTTGTGCACGTCATCGATTCCATGTTCAATATGCACGCGAAGTGGCTCGCGACGGCGGAAGAGCAAGCTTGGCGTGCGCCTGTGCCCTCGCTTAACCTGTTAATCACTTCCACTGTGTGGCGCCAGGATCACAACGGTTTTACCCATCAGGATCCCGGCTTCCTGGACTTGGTCGTCAACAAAAGCCCGAGCGTTTGCCGCATCTACCTGCCGCCGGATGTCAATACACTGCTCAGTGTAGCCGATCACTGCCTGAAGAGCACGGGCTACGTCAATGTGATCGTCTGCGACAAGCAGAAGCACCTCCAGTACCTTTCCATAGAAGAGGCCATAGGACACTGCACCAAGGGTATCAGCATCTGGCGCAAAGCGAGCAACGATGAGGGCGTAGAGCCGGATGTTGTCATGGCCTGCGCCGGCGACATTCCCACTAAAGAGGCGCTCGCGGCGGTCGTGCTGCTGCGTGAGTACTTCCCCAATCTCAAGATTCGCTTTGTGAACGTTGTGGACCTATACAGGCTGGTGCCATCCACCGAGCACCCCCACGGTCTCTCGGACAGGGACTTCGATAGCCTGTTCACCGAAGACAAACCCATCATCTTTAACTTCCACGGCTATCCCTGGTTGATCCACCGCCTGACCTATCGGCGCACCAATCACAAGAACCTGCATGTGCGTGGCTACAAGGAAAAGGGCAACATTAACACGCCTCTTGATTTGGCGATTCAGAACCAGATCGATCGCTTCAGCCTCGCCATCGATGTCATTGACCGCGTGCCCGCATTGCACGTGGCCGGCGCGCATGCCAAGGAAATGCTGCGCAACAAGCAGATCGAATGCCAGAGCTACGCATACGAGCACGGAGTTGATAAGCCAGACATCGATCAATGGACGTGGCCGGAATGATCCAACCTTGAGATGCAGTTACTTGTAGGCAGGGAATCTGGCAGCCAAAAATGTGAAGAGTCTGCCGTGCCGATCGTGAGCGGAAAATCAAATGACGAGTTCAGGGAATTAGGAGGCGTCCCACCCGCAAGGTAAAAAACCGGACTCAGGGCCGAAAGTTGTCGGAGTCGTGGGGGAAACCATGTAATGAGCGAGTGCCTTCCAATCATTTACTTGGCACGCCACGGTGAGACCGCCTGGAGTCTTACCGGCCAGCACACTGGACTTACCGACCTGCCACTCACCGAGCGCGGTGAGCGCACGGCTCGAAGGCTTGGGGAAAGGTTGAAAGGGCTGACATTCGCCAAGGTGTTTGCCAGCCCCTTACAGCGCGCCGCCCGGACCTGCGAACTGGCCGGCTTTGGGGCAGCGGCCGAAGTGGATAACAACCTGGTGGAATGGAACTACGGCCAGTATGAGGGTCGCCGCGGGGCCGAGATCCGCGCGGAAAGGCCCGACTGGCAACTGTTTCGTGACGGATGTCCAGGGGGTGAGTCGCCGCAGCAAGTCGCCGCACGGGCTGACCGAGTCGTGAGCCGTGTGCGCGCGGTTCAAGGGAATGTGTTGCTTTTTACGAGCGGGCATTTCATCAGGGTCTTGGCTTGCCGTTGGCTGGGCCTTGAACCCACACAAAACAGCAGGTACTTCATGCTGAGTACGGCGAGCTTGAGCGCGGTGGGCTACGAAAACGATATTTCCAGGCCGGTCATCCGGCTCTGGAACGACGACCACCACGTGGGACCGTGAGTCGTTCGAGCGCACCGTTGGAAATGCAAGCTGGATCCGGCACAGAGCGAGCCCCGGTGCCGGGCCTAAGATCAGGCACGCGGGGCACTTTCAAACCGCTGATTGAACCCGGGGGAGGATACTACGATGAGTACAGCTCAAACGAGCCTTTCACCAACGTCAATGGAATCCGACGCTCTCGCAAAGCTTCGCAAACAATACGGGTGTGGCCCGGTTCAGTTCGCCGGCAGTGCCACCGCGCTCTATGAAACTCACCTCATATTTGACAACGTCGTGGAACTGCCGGCGGCTGGGCCGTACGAGCGATTTGAGGCATTCGCCCGCTCGGTCCGCGATGTCCTTTCCCAACGTTGGGTGCACACGGAGAGCACCTATGCGCAAAAGAATCCCAAGCGAGTCTATTACCTTTCGATGGAGTATCTCATTGGCCGCTCGCTGGCCAACAACATTACAAATCTCCTGCTTGATCCCGTCGCCAGGCAAGCTGTGACGCAAAAGGGCATCGACTGGATCGCGGTGCTCGAGCAGGAGCACGATGCAGGTTTGGGCAACGGCGGGCTGGGGCGGCTCGCGGCCTGCTTCCTCGACTCGATGGCCACGTTGCAACTCCCGGCTGTGGGTTACGGCCTGCGGTATGAATATGGCATCTTCAAGCAGACTCTTCAGGACGGCTGGCAACACGAGCAGCCGGACAACTGGCTGCGGCGCCCCGACCCTTGGGAGGTCGAGCGTTTTTCGGAGGCCGTACAGATTGGCTTGAATTGCTCGTTCGAACTGCACGAAGGGAGTTTGCGGGTGATCCCCGGTCGTCCCTCCACCCTGATCGGGATTCCGTTCGATCGTCCCGTGGTAGGGTACGGAGGCAAGACGATCAACACGCTCCGCTTGTGGGGAGCTGGTGCATCCGATTACTTCGATTTTCAGGAGTTCAGCAGAGGTGATTTCGTTGCCGCGTTGGCCGAAACCCTGACCGCCGATTCCCTAACTCGAGTTTTGTATCCCGACGACACGACGAGTATGGGGCGGGGCTTGCGCTTCGTGCAGGAGTATTTCCTGGTCGCTTGCTCGCTCGCCGATCTCGTGCGCCGCTTTCGTCAACGCAACGCCGACTGGAACGTCTTTCCCGAAAAGGTCGCCATCCAGCTCAATGATACACATCCTGCGTTGGCGGTCTCCGAATTGATGCGGATTCTGCTGGATGAAGCGAACTTGGGATGGGACCAAGCCTGGGACATCACGCGAAAAGCTCTGGCGTTCACGAACCACACACTCCTGCCGGAAGCTCTGGAAAAATGGCCAGTCGCCTGGTTTGAGACCGTGTTGCCTCGGCACCTGGACATTATCTTTGAGGTTAACCGCCGTCTGCTTGACGAGGTACGGACTCGCTTCCCAGGGGATGAAGCACGGATAGCACGCACGAGCCTGATCGAGGAGGGCGCCGAGCGCAAAGTCCGAATGGCCAACCTGGCAATTGTCGGCACACACAGCACCAATGGTGTTGCTGCCATTCATTCCGAACTCGGCCGCGCGATGACGTTCAAGGACTTGGCCGAGATGTTCCCCGAGCGGTTCAATAACAAGACGAATGGCGTGACGCCTCGGCGATGGTTGCTTCTGGCCAACCCGGCACTTGCCCGCACCATCACCGAGGCGATCGGGGATGCATGGATCAAAGACCTTAGTCAATTGAGCAAGCTCAAGCCGCTGGCCAACGACCGGGCTTTTCGTGACGCTTTCCGCAAGGCCAAACACCAAGCGAAGTTGGAGTTTGCCAGTTGGCTGAAAGCTACATCCGGTCTCACAGCAGATCCCGACTCCATCTTTGATTCCCAGGTCAAGCGTATTCACGAGTACAAACGACAACTGCTCAATGCCTTGCGGATTATAGTTTTGTACAACCGCTTGCGCGAAAACCCGGACATCAACATGACCCCCAGGACCTTCTTCTTCGCTGGCAAAGCGGCGCCCGCATACTGGCTGGCGAAGTTGATCATCAAATTTATCAATAACCTGGCTGGGACTATTGACGGCGACCCGGCGGTGCGTGGAAGGCTCAAGGTCCTGTTTCTTCCCGACTACTCCGTTTCACTGGCAGAGCGGCTTATCCCCGCTTCTGACGTCTCGAACCAGATCTCAACAGCCGGGTACGAGGCCAGTGGAACGAGCAATATGAAATTCATGATGAACGGGGCACTGACCATCGGCACACGAGACGGGGCCACCATTGAGATGGCAGAGGAGGCCGGCGAGGAGAACTTCTTCTTATTCGGTCTAACGGCGGAACAAGTAGCTAGCAGTCGCGGTTGGTACAACCCCCAGTGGCACTATGATAATGAACCGGAGACGCGTGCAGCATTAGATCTGATCCTCTCCGATCATTTCAGCCGCAACGAACCTGGTGTCTTCGCTCCATTGCTTGGCACGCTGCTGACGCAGGGGGACCATTACATGCACTTGGCGGACCTTAAATCTTATCTTGAGGCGGACCAACAGCTCTGCCAGTTGTATGCCGATCCGGACGCCTGGGCGCGCAAGGCCATTTTGAACGTAGCGGGCTCGGGAAAGTTTTCGAGCGATCGCACGATTGGGGAGTACGCAGCCGATATCTGGAAGGCTCAGCCATGCCCCATTCCGTGAAAGGCGGCCAATAATGAGAGACTTACAGGCTTACCCGAAGGTCTCGCCCCTTGCCGGCCTTCCAGCCCAGAAGGATATGCTGGTGGACTTGGCTCGGCTGGAACACGAATATTATGATCGTCAACCGGATGTGGGTGATGTTACCCAGTTGGTCAGCTTTGGCACCAGCGGACATCGAGGCTCGTCGCTAGACGGCACCTTCACTGAGACCCACGTCCTGGCTATTACGCAAGCCATATGCGATTACCGGCATGATCGGGGCATTAACGGCCTGCTCTATATCGGCAAGGACACTCACGCTCTTTCCTCGCCCGCCCAACGCACTGCGCTCGAAGTTCTGGCAGCCAACAAAGTGGAGGTGGTCATCCAACGAGACGACGGCGTGACCCCAACGCCGGTGGTCTCACGAGCCATCCTGGTTTACAACCGTGGACGCAAGGACCACTTCGCCGACGGAATTATCCTCACTCCGTCCCACAATCCCCCGGAGGACGGGGGATTCAAGTACAACACGCCATACGGCGGCCCTGCCGACACAAATGTGACGAGCTGGATCGAGGATCGAGCCAACGAACTAATACGAGGAGACAATGCCGGTGTCAAGCGTGTGCCCTTTAACACGGCCCTCCAGGCGGCAACGACGACCCAGGAAGACCTTATCCTGCCTTACGTCCGAGACTTACGAAATGTCATCGACATCGATGCCATCCGCGCCGCCGGCCTTAAGCTGGCTGTGGACCCGCTAGGTGGCGCTTCCAGGCCGTACTGGGAGCCGATCAATTCCCTTTACGGCCTGGACATCGTAGTCGTAAACCCTGCGCTCGACCCTACCTTCTCCTTCATGACGGTTGACCACGACGGCAAGATCCGCATGGATTGTTCCAGTCCGTATGCGATGGCGCGCCTCGTTGGACTCAAAGATCAATACAGGGTGGCGTTCGCCAACGACCCGGACTCGGACCGGCATGGCATCGTAACGCCCTCGGCTGGACTTATGAACCCTAACCACTACCTGGCGGTAGCCATACGCTATTTACTTACGCACCGTCCACATTGGCCTGCCAAGGCCGCAGTCGGCAAGACGCTGGTGAGCAGTTGCGTGATCGATCGGGTGGTTCAAAAACTCGGCCGCCACTTGTCGGAGGTTCCGGTGGGATTCAAATGGTTCGTGCCGGGGTTATTTGACGGATCGTACTGCTTTGGAGGCGAGGAAAGTGCCGGTGCAAGCTTCTTGCGGCACGACGGCACCGTTTGGACGACCGACAAGGATGGTCTGATCATGGATCTCCTGGCGGCAGAGATCGCCGCTCGGACAGGCAGGGACCCGGGCGAACATTATGTTGAACTGACAGGGAAGTTCGGCACGTCCTACTACATGCGCATCGACGCGGAGGCCACACCCGAACAGAAGGCTGCATTGCTGAAGCTGTCGCCCGAGGCCGTTAAGGAATCACGCTTGGCTGGCGAGAAGATTGTCGCCAAGCTGACACGCGCCCCGGGGAACGGCGCCCCCATCGGGGGCTTGAAAGTCGTGGCCGCCAACGGCTGGTTTGCAGCTCGGCCCTCAGGAACCGAGAACATCTACAAGATTTATGCCGAGAGCCTTAAAGATGAGTCGCACTTAAGCGCCCTGCTGAGTGAGGCTCAGAAGATCGTAAGCAACGCACTCTCCTTGAGCCTCACGCAAGCAGTTGGAACAATATGATGGCCGATAACGGTCGAATGCTGAATCTCCCGCCGTTCCCGCCGGGATATCGTGCCTCCGGCGTGCTGTTACATATCACTTCCCTGCCCTCACGCTTCGGCATTGGCGACTTGGGGCCCGCAGCTTTCGCATGGATTGACCGCCTCCACGAGGCCGGCCAGAGCTGGTGGCAGGCGCTTCCGTTAGGTCCCACAGGATACGGCAATTCACCTTATGAACCTTTGTCTTCTTTCGCCGGCAATGGCCTGCTAATCAGCCCTGACTTCCTGTTGGAGGAGGGACTATTACAGGCAAGTGACTGTGAGAGCCCCCCGTTCTCTGCCACCGCTGTCGACTATAGTTCCGTGATCTCCTTCAAGCACAGCTTGCTCGATCGGCTATGGAGCCGTTTCAGCGTCGGCGCGCGACCTGATTTGAGGAAGGATTATGAGGAATTTCGTCAGGGTCAGGCGCATTGGTTGGAAGACTACGCCTTGTTCCGGGCGCTGAAAGCCCTCCACAAAGCCTTTTATGTCGAATGGCCGGCCGAGTTGGTCCAGCGCGCTCCGGCCGCCCTAGCCCAAGCGCGGCGTCAATTGGCGACGCAGATCGAGCAGGTCTGCTTCGCACAGTTCGTGTTGTTCGAGCAGTGGGCGCGCCTGAAGAGTCACGCGCATGCCCGCGGTATACGATTGATCGGCGACCTTCCTTTCTTCGTTTCCCCCGACTCCAGCGACGTGTGGGTCAACCCGGAGTTGTTTCTGCTGGACGAACGGCGCCGGCCGCGGTTCGTCGCCGGAGTCCCTCCCGACTATTTCAGTGCCACGGGCCAGCTCTGGGGGAACCCCGTCTACAACTGGGACGCACATCGTCGGACCGGCTATCGCTGGTATATCGATCGCATTCGCGCGCTTCTCACTCAAGCGGACGTCATTCGCTTGGATCATTTCCGCGCATTCTCTGCCGCCTGGCACGTACCCGCAGGCGCGCCCACGGCCCAAGCCGGGCAATGGGTGCGAGGCCCGGGCGCCGATTTCTTTCGCACCGTCGAGAGCGAGTTGGGTAGTCTCCCATTCGTCGCCGAGGACCTGGGAGAGATCACGCCTGACGTGTGCGTGCTCCGCGACCAATTCCACATCCCCGGGACGAAAGTCTTGCAGTTTGCTTTCGACGGAAATCCGGAGAATCCACACCTTCCTCACCGCTTCGACTCCAATACCGTCGTGTACACGGGGAACCATGACAACAACACAACGCGCGGCTGGTATGAAAATCTGCCGGATTACCAGCAGCGCCAGTTTTGGAATTACGTGAACCGACCGTTCGGGGATAGTAGCGAGGCTGCTCCAACATTGCTGCGTATGGCGTGGTCGTCTCCAGCGGCGCTCGCGATCGCCCCTTTGCAGGACCTGCTCAACTTGGGAGAAGAAGCCCGGATGAACGTCCCTGGCCAGGCTAAAGGCAATTGGCGGTGGCGTTTCACGAACGACATGCTTACCAGGCAGGCTTTTTCAGGGCTACGGGAATTGACGAAATCATCGGGCCGCCTCGCGGTCCCCCAAAATCCGTTCTGATTAACTGAGGTGACACCATGAAAGCTACCGAACTTCTGAACAATCTGGGCCAGAGTCTGTGGCTCGACAACATCACACGCGACCTCCTGGACAGCGGGACGCTCAAGCGTTACATCGATGAGCTATCGGTGACGGGGCTCACCTCAAATCCCACAATTTTCGAGCAGGCTATCAAGAACAGTACGGCCTACGACACGACCATCCGCCAGAAGCTGGCGCAGGGCAAATCAGGCGACGAACTCTTCTTTGAAGTAGCCCTCGAGGATCTTACCCGCGCCGCCGACCTGTTCCGCCCCATCTTCGACCGGACGGATGGCGTGGACGGGTGGGTATCGCTGGAAATATCGCCCTTGCTGGCGTACGACACGGCCAGCACTCTGGCGGCGGCCAAGGACCTGCATGCCCGGGCGGGGCGGCCCAATCTACTCATCAAGATTCCGGGCACCAAGGAAGGCTTGCCGGCCATCGAGGAGGCGATCTTCGCCGGCATTCCAATCAACGTTACCCTTTTGTTTTCGCGTGAGCACTACCTGGCGGCGGCGGAAGCGTTCCTGCGCGGCATCGAGCGGCGCATCGAGGCAGGGCTCAAGCCGGGTGTCGGATCCGTGGCCTCGGTCTTCGTCAGCCGCTGGGATGCCGCTGTCGCGGGCAAGGTCCCTGCGGCGCTGCGCAACCAACTGGGAATCGCCATCGCCAAACGTACCTACAGGGCGGCACGCACTCTGCTTACCTCGCCTCGCTGGCAGCGCATTTACAACGCCGGCGCCCGCCCCCAGCGGCTCCTATGGGCCAGCACTGGAACCAAGGACCCGCAGGCTTCCGACGTCCTCTACATCAAGGCCCTGGCTGCTCCATTCACCGTGAACACCATGCCCGAGGCCACCCTAAATGCACTGGCCCAGCACAGCGAACTCGGAACCATCATCCCAGCCGACGGTGGCGATTGTGAACAAGTGCTGGCGGAGTTTAGCAAGGCCGGCATCGCCGTCGGTGCCTTGGCGGCTCAACTTCAGGAAGATGGCGCAAAGTCGTTCGTGAAGTCGTGGAACGAACTGAGGGGGGTAATAGCATCCAAGAGTGCCGCTTTGAAGAAAGCGGTGGCTTAGGCACTCAGAAGTCGAAACTCGAGTGGTGTCCTAATGTGACTCGTGGCGCTAGCCTCCAGCCCAGCCTGTGCCCACCCCGCAGGCGCGGGGTGGGCGCTAGGCTCGAAACAAGACAATTCCGACATTCGACACTGAGGCACATGGAGCAGGAGTTGCGTCTAAGGACGACATGAAAGGAGCCCCAACATGGCAACACGCGCAGTAATGAAGGAAGCATCCATCGTTGTCGATGGCAAGGACGTGGTGCCCCGGGTCCACGAGGTGCTCGACAGGATGGCTGACTTCTCCTGCAGCGTGCGGAGCGGCGAGTGGATAGGCCACACCGGCAAGCGCATTCGCAACATCATCAACATCGGCATCGGTGGCTCCGACCTCGGCCCAGTTATGGCTTACGAGGCGCTCAAGCATTACAGCGAGCGCGCCATGACGTTTCGGTTTGTTTCCAACGTCGATGGCACCGACCTCGCTGAACTCGAGAGCGAGGCCGAGCCTTCCCTAGGCCATGATAGTTCAACAAACAACCTCATCCGCCGCTACCGGAAATTCAAGGGGGCAACATGATGATTATCGGCTACGACCTCCCTCTGTACCTCCTGCCTTTCGACCACCGCGCCTCGTTTGCGACAGGAATGTTCGGCTGGAAGGGAGCGTTGACGAAGGAACAGACGGCGCAGATTGGGGCCGCCAAGCAGGTGATCTACGACGGCTTCAGGGCTGCAGTGGCGGCCGGCGTGGCCAAGCAGAAGGCCGGCATCCTGGTGGACGAGCAGTTCGGTGCGGACATCCTTTATGACGCTCTAATGCAGGGCTACATCACCGCTTGCCCCGCCGAGAAGAGCGGGCAAGAGGAGTTCGACTTTGAGTACGGGAAGGACTTCGCCCAACACATCGAGGCCTTTCAACCCACCTTCTGCAAAGTTCTCGTGCGCTACAACCCGGAGGGAGACGAGGTTTTAAACCGCCGGCAGTCGGCCCGCCTGAGGCAGCTCTCGGATTACCTCCATAGCAAGAGTCAGAGCCTGTTTATGTTCGAGCTGTTGGTTCCTGCGGAGAAAACGCAACTCGAGAAGGTCAAAGGTGACAAGAGAGCGTACGACCTGGAGCTACGCCCCGGTCTCATGGTCCACGCCATCGAGCAACTCCAGCGCGCTCAGGTGGAGCCGGACGTATGGAAGATTGAGGGACTGGATCGGCGCGAGGACTGCGAAAAAATCGTAACTGCTGCGCACCGGGGTGGCCGGGACAGAGTCGGCTGCATCATCCTGGGGCGTGCCGAGGACGACCAGCAAGTGCGCAAATGGCTGATAACGGCGGCCGGAGTTAGTGGCTTCATCGGATTCGCGGTGGGCCGGACGATTTTTTGGGAGCCCCTCGTCAACTGGCTAGCCAATAAGATGACACGGGAGGCCGCCGTGGCTGAGATGGCCCGCCGCTACCGGGGGTTTGTGGAAACTTTTGAGGATGATCACGTTTGTGCAGCGTGAAGGAGAAGGAGAGAACCAGCCAAGCGAGGAGGATAACATGCGCGTGGGAATTGCCACCGATCATGGCGGATTCAGTCTGAAAGAAGAGTTGGTCGCCCACTTGCGAGCGGCGGGGCACCAGGTAACCGATTTCGGTGCGCACGCACTGAGCTCTGTTGACGACTACCCTGATTATGTCATCCCGCTCGCTCGGGCCGTGGCCGAGGGAAAGGTGGAACGCGGCGTGGCGATCTGCGGCAGCGGCGTGGGTGCCTCGGTGTGCGCCAACAAGATTCCGGGGGTGCGCGCCGGGTTAGTGCACGACCATTTTTCGGCACGGCAAGGCGTCGAGGACGATCACATGAATGTGATTTGCATGGGTGGCCGGACGGTGGGTCCCTGCGTGGCCTGGGACCTGGTTGAGACCTTCCTGGCGGCCCGGTTCAGTCAAGCCGAGCGTCACCTCCGCCGCCTGAGCAAAGTGGCTTCTCTCGAGGCGCGGCCGATCAGCGACCGGAGGGGTGCTGCAACCGTATCGGCGTAGCGCCTGCCCGCGTCCAGTTCTGCGGCTCGTGGCACCTGTGCCGCCACGGCTGGAGGCACAACAGCCCGCAGCACGCCGCGCTGGCGGCGAGAACAACCAGAACCAGGGGGCAGTCGAGGAGAAACCCATGAGTAGCACGCAACTTGCTCGACCGATGACCAACACGCAGTTGGATCAATTGTGTATCAATACCATCCGCACACTCGCCATGGACGCAGTGCAACAGGCTAATTCCGGGCATCCGGGAACGCCGATGGCCATGGCGCCCGTGATTTATTGCCTGTGGCAGCGTTTCTTGCGCTTTGATCCCGAGCACCCGATCTGGCCCAATCGTGACCGCTTCGTCCTTTCGGCAGGTCACGCTTCCACGCTGCTCTACGCAGTATTGCATTTAACCGGCGTAAAAGCCGTGAATCCCAAATACGAGACCCTCGGCCATCTCTCTGTGACGCTGGAAGACATCAAGCACTTTCGCCAGTTGGACAGTAGATGCCCCGGCCACCCTGAATACCGTTGGACTTCGGGGGTGGAGACGACCACGGGTCCACTGGGACAAGGGCTTGCCAACAGTGTCGGTATAGCGATAGCCGAGAAGTGGTTTGCGAGCTATTTCAATCGCCCCGGATTCGAACTGTTCGACTACGACGTTTATGCTCTCTGCGGCGACGGTTGCATGATGGAAGGGATCTCCGGAGAGGCCGCTTCGCTGGCCGGGCACCTCAAACTCGACAACCTGTGTTGGATTTACGACAACAACCACATTACGATCGAAGGAAACACCGCTTTGACGTACAGCGACGATGCGGCTACACGATACCTGGGATATGGCTGGAACGTGCTGCGAGTGGGCGACGCCAACGACCTGGAAATGCTGGAGCGGGCCTTCCACACCTTTAAGAATGAAAAGGACCGGCCCACCCTGATCATCGTGGATAGCCATATTGCTTATGGCGCGCCGAACAAACAGGACACCAGCGCCGCGCATGGCGAGCCGCTCGGCGAACAGGAGGTCAGACTGACCAAGCGCCGGTATGGTTGGCCCGAACACGCCAAGTTCCTCGTGCCGGACGGCGTGCGCGAACATTTCCAAAGAGGGATGGGTACGCGCGGCCGGGAGCTTCGGGACGCGTGGATGGCCAGATTTGAATCATATCGAAAGCAGTATCCTGAACTCGCCGACCAAGGCTATCGGATGCTCCGCCGGGAACTACCCGAAGGATGGGATGGCGGACTGCCGACATTCGCAGCGGATCCCAAAGGCATCGCGACACGCGACGCCTCCGGCCAGGTACTTAACGCGCTGGCCAGGAACGTGGCTTGGCTGCTCGGAGGCTCGGCAGACCTCGGCCCCTCATGCAAGACGTACCTCAAATTCGAAGGCGCAGGCGATTTCAGCGCCGAAAACCGTGCCGGCCGAAACCTGCATTTCGGGGTCCGCGAACACGCCATGGGAGCTATCTTAAACGGATTATCCCTATCCAAGATACGCGCCTTCGGCTCAGGTTTCCTGATCTTCAGCGATTACTGTAGAGCGGCGATTCGCCTAAGCGCCTTGATGGAAATCCCAGTGATTTATATTTTCACGCATGATTCCATCGGAGTTGGGGAAGACGGACCAACACATCAACCCGTCGAGCATCTTGCCTCGTTGCGCGCTATCCCGGGGTTGGTCACGCTACGGCCCGGCGACGCCAATGAAGTTGTCGAGGCTTACCGTTACGTCATGCAGCTAAGGCACGAACCTGCCGTTCTGGTTCTGTCGCGCCAAGCCGTGCCGACGCTCGATCATAGTAAGTACGCGCCTGCGTCAGGGGTGGCGCGCGGTGCTTACGTACTTGCAGATGCACCGGATAGAAACCCGGAGGTGATCCTGATTGCCTCTGGGAGCGAAGTCAGTCTGGCGGTGGAAGGTCACGAAAAGTTAATCGCCGAGGGTATTCGCTCACGTGTAGTTTCTATGCCCTCCTGGGAGATTTTCGACCGTCAAAGCCAAGAGTACCGCGACAGCGTACTGCCGCCCTCGGTGAAGGCGCGAGTCGCCATCGAGCAGGCTTCCACTTTTGGATGGGAGCGATACGTCGGCGCCTCCGGCCATGTGATCGGCATGAGGACCTTCGGAGCTTCGGCGCCGCTTAAGGCACTCCAGAAAAAATTCGGCTTTGAGCCAGACTGTGTGGTGGCGGCTGCCAAGGAACAACTGGCCGGAAAATGATTCCTGCAGGCTGTTTGGCTGATAGTCAGTCGAGGCAGCGAATGTGAGACCCAAGATAGAGGGGGAGCCATGAACCTTGTTGAGAAGGCCGGCCGAAGCTCTCCTCTAGGCGCCACCGTCGTTCAGGGCGGTGTCAATTTCTCCGTTTTTTCGCAGAGCGCTTCCGGCGTTGAGTTGGTGCTCTTTGACCGGGAGGATGATTGCCGGGCTGCATGCGTGATCCCGATCGACCCAGCAGCCAACCGTAGTTACCATTACTGGCACGTGTTCGTGCCGGACGTGCGGCCCGGGCAACTTTACGGGTACCGGGCCTACGGACCTTTCGATCCCGCGCGCGGGATGCGCTTCGATCCCACCAAAGTTCTTCTCGACCCTTACGGTCGCGGCGTCGTCGTGCCCAGGAACTACAGCCGTCATGCGGCCTCTCAGAAAGGCAACAATGCCACAGTAGCGATGAAGAGCGTAGTGGTTGACCCGCGCGCGTACGATTGGGAAGGTGACGCACCGCTGAACCGGCCGTCTTCACGGACTATCGTGTACGAAATGCACGTGCGAGGGTTCACCCGCCACCCCAGTTCCGGCCTCCCGGAGAAGACACGAGGCACCTATGCCGGACTCGTGGAGAAGATTCCTTACCTTCAGCAACTTGGCATCACTGCCGTTGAACTGCTGCCTGTGTTTCAGTTCGATGCTCAGGATGCCCCGCTGGGACGGGTCAACTACTGGGGCTATGCGCCCATTTCGTTTTTCGCGCCGCACGCGAGCTACAGTTCCTGTCAGGATCGCCTCGGTCCGGTCAACGAATTTCGTGACATGGTTAAGGCGTTGCATCGGGCGGGCATAGAGGTCATTCTCGACGTGGTCTTCAATCACACCGCCGAGGGCGACCACACCGGTCCAACCCTGAGTTTCCGGGGTTTGGACAACAACGCCTACTATATTCTGGAACATGATCTCTCCCGTTACGCCAATTACAGCGGGACTGGGAACACGCTCAAGGCCAATCAGCCCATTGTCCGCCGCTTGATCTTGGACAGTCTTCGTTATTGGGTCGAAGAGATGCACGTGGATGGCTTCCGGTTTGATCTGGCGTCGATTCTTAGCCGCGATGAGTCAGGCCAATTGATGCCTCGCCCACCGGTGCTGTGGGATATCGAATCGGACCCGGCGCTCGCGGGCACAAAGCTTATCGCAGAGGCGTGGGATGCGGCTGGACTGTACCAGGTCGGGAGCTTCATCGGAGACAGTTGGAAGGAGTGGAACGGCCGCTTCCGCGATGATGTGCGGAGCTTCTTCCGCAGCGAGCAAGGCGCCGTGAGGGGGCTTGCCGACCGACTTGTCGGCAGCCCAGAACTTTACAGTCATGAGCAACGCGAGGCTGAGCAGAGCGTCAACTTCGTGACGTGTCATGACGGCTTCACGCTCAACGACTTGGTCTCTTACAACCAAAAGCACAACGATGACAACGGCGAAGACAACCGCGACGGGGCGAACGACAACCGAAGCTGGAACTGTGGCGAGGAGGGCCCAACCGGCGATCCCGCGGTCGAGAAGTTGCGAAACCGCCAGGTGAAGAACTTTCTCACGGCAACCATGCTCTCGCTGGGCTTGCCCATGATTCAGATGGGCGACGAAGTGCGGCGCACCCAGCACGGCAACAATAACGCCTACTGTCAGGACAACGAGACCAGTTGGCTAGACTGGACCCTACTCGCCAAGCATTCGGATGTGCTCCGGTTTGTAACACTGCTCATTCGACGACGGCTGTTGCGAGACGTGGAAGCTGAATATCAGCGCACGAGCCTGAACCAACTGCTCCTCGAAGCCGATATCACCTGGCACGGAGTAAAGCTCGGGCAACCGGACTGGAGCAACCAATCCCACAGCTTGGCGCTGAGTGTGGAGATCCGAAAGCAAAGGATGCGCTTCCACATGATCCTGAACGCCTATTGGGAGCCGCTCGATTTCGAACTTCCGGCGGTAGGTAACGGGCACGAACATCCCTGGCGCCGGTGGATCGATACTTCCCTCGACTCGCCCCACGATATCGTCCCTTGGCAGACCGCGCCGTCAGTCACGGGCTGCACATATCGGGCCGGGGCGCGCTCTTTGGCTTTGCTTTTCACAGGCGGGGAAGAATGGGCAGGTTTGGGCCCCGACGGGCAGAAGAACCGCAAATGGTCGGACTAGAGGGGCAGATAAGCGGCGACGACTCGAGCCTGCATGCCTACGTCATCCCGACTGACGAGGAAATCCTGATTGCGCGCCATACCGTCCGCTGCATTCCGGGTGAGCCGCATCCTTCGTAGGTCCCAAGGGGGACCACTCGCTTTCCTTGCTAGTGGGACGTCTCCGTCAGAAGGATCCCGCACTCCGAGCAAGTTTCCCTTTGACAGCTTAGGAGAGAGGGCGTTAATCTCCTAACGGTCTTAGGAGGACGTATGAATGAACGAGCCCAGATTCTTCCCGGTACGCTCGACCTTCTGATTTTGAAAGCGGTCTCGCTCGGCCCGCTTCATGGCTATGGGATTCTTTTGCGTATCGGCCAAATCTCCGGGCGAGCGCTTCTGATCGAGCAAGGAGCGCTCTACCCCGCATTACTCCGTCTGGTTCGACAGGGCCTCCTGAAAGCAACCTGGGGCACGTCGGAGAACAATCGACACGCCAAGTTCTACGAACTCACGCCTCTGGGGCGCAAACGCCTTGAAGAGGAAACCGAAGGGTGGAACCGCCTCTCCGCAGCAATTGCCTCTGCCCTTGCGGCCCGGCCGGAGGAGATATGAAATGGGTGGCCTACGTTCATTCCCTTGCCTCTAAGTTTCTTCATCGGTCCAAGATCGGGGACGACCTCGAGACGGAGACTGGCCCCCACATCCAGAACCGCTCGGATGACCTTGAGCGGTCCCGCTTGGACCCCGCCGCCAACGCTTGACAGCTCGAATTTGGTCACGGGATTATTAGCGGCGCATGGCGTCCCACGGCTCAGAACGCGTGAAAAAATCGCTGGGCGTGTCATCCTGAGCGCAGCGAAGGATCTCCGCAGTTGCTTTTGTTCCGGCTACTTACGAACAACTGCAGAGATGCCTCGTTCCGCTCAGCATGGCAGGTTTGGGAGTTTTTTCACACGTTCCCACGCCGTGGGCTAGAGAACGTCGCTCCTCTTTCTCCGTCCCAATTGCGAACACACGATTCCCACAATCGAACAGTGATCGCCGAGCTTGCCAGGCCATCCACGCGTATGGCAAGGTAAATACAGGGCATATACACAAATAGGGGTGGCATTGAAAATGCCATGAAACGCTGTGAGGGCTTCTAAGGTTGGTTACAGACTAGCTTTTACGTTGTGAGCTCTAAGTTGTTTTGCGGCGCTTGGGAGCCGGTCAAACCAACTCAGAACTCACGACGGGTGAGGTTACAGGAGAGAACCCATGAGCACCCTTCTCCAGGACCTGCGCTTCGCGGTACGCCTTTTGCGCAAATCTCCCGGTTTTACGGCCGTGGCCGTAATAACACTGGCATTGGCGATCGGCGCCAACGCCGTGGTTTTTAGCGTTATGAATGCAGTGATCCTGCGGCCGGTGAATGTGCCCGGGGCGGAAAGCCTTTATACGATCGAGCGGGTCAGCGATCATAACCCGCCGGAATCGTATGCCAATTATCTCGATCTGCGCGATCGCAACCGAAGCTTCGAGAGCCTGGCAGCTTACTCATTCTCTCAGGGTGGTCTGGACACAGGCGGAAATCCGGCACGAGTCTGGTACCTTGACGTCAGCGGGAACTACTTCGACGCGCTGGGAATTCGGCCTTATCTTGGCCGGCTTATTCACCCCTCGGATGAGCGTGGTCCCGGCAGCGCTCCTTACATCGTGCTCGCCTATGCTTACTGGCACACCCATTTTCACGACGATCGCGGCGTGGTGGGCCGCACAGTTCAACTCAACAAGCATCCTTATATGATTATCGGCGTCGCACCGCCCGGCTTCGAGGGGACGCTGCTGTTTTTCCATCCCGCTTTCTTTGCGCCGATTGTCAACCATGACGCAGACGACCTGAACGCGCGCGGCAACCGTTGGATTGATCAACAGATTGGACATTTGAAGGCCGGAGTCACTCCGGCACAAGCCAGCGCCGATTTGAACTCGATTGGATCGTATCTGGAAAAGACCTATCCCAAAGACGATGGCCAAATGACCTTTACATTGGTTCGTCCCTGGCTTTTTGGCGACTACCTTGCCCGTCCGGCACGGGCCTTCCTCACGGGATTGATGCTGCTGGCGGCACTGGCTCTGCTCGCCGCTTGTGCCAACCTGGGCAGCTTGTTTGCCGCACGCGCCACGGACCGTGCGAGGGAAGTGGCCCTGCGGCTCGCGCTGGGAGCGGGGCGCCTGCGCATCCTGCGGCAACTTTTCACCGAAGCCGTGCTGATTTCACTGATGGGGGGCGCAGCCGGGGTGTGGGGCAGCGTAGTGCTCTTGAGCGGGCTGAGCGCTTGGAATCCGCTACCGAGATTTCCCGCCTCGGCCCCTGTGAACCCCGACGCTCATGTTTATGCGGTCGCCCTGCTGTTGACCTTAGCGAGTGGATTCCTGTTTGGCGCTGTTCCAATAAGGCAGGT
>Ga0187817_10000218_pt1 | contig 22617 bp, 27 predicted proteins | sample NC_wetland_sal_i_17_FD_132431 | JGI IMG/M metagenome (GOLD analysis project Ga0187817, IMG submission 132431) | Wetland sediment microbial communities from Neuse River Estuary, North Carolina, USA - SO4_2 | ecosystem: Environmental > Aquatic > Freshwater > Wetlands > Sediment | place: USA... | reverse complement strand
TAACAATTCTAGCCCCGAGCGGTGGAATTTAATATCACCAGAACCTAGTAAGAACGCAAACTTTCGGCGGTGGACCATCGCAATTATCTCGTTTCTCGGCTTTCTCGTTCTCGGAGTGTTTGTTGCGGCAATCCCCACAGGCTTTGAGCTGAGTATGTCAGCGGCAGACAAAGTCCCGCTGAAAATTGACAAAGATCCGGCTCCTGTAAATCTCGCAGAGTTCAAAAACGGCTATGCCCCGGTTATTGACCCCGCGTTACCAGCAGTGGTGAATATTTCATCGACGAAGTTGGTCAAACAACAAAACAATATTCCCGGTATCTTCAGTGATCCCTTCTTCCAGCAGTTTTTCGGAGATCAATTTGACCGCCAACCCGCTAGGCCGGAAACCGAGCGTGAATATAGCCTTGGTTCTGGAGTCGTGGTGAATCCGGACGGCTACATCCTCACGAACGACCATGTGGTCTCAGGCGCGTCCGACGTTGAGGTGTTTACGCAGGACAAGAAGAAGTTTCAAGCGAAAGTGATTGGAACGGACTCAAGGACAGACATAGCCGTGTTGAAAATCGATGCTAGTGGCCTACCTGCCCTGACCTTGGGAGATTCTTCAAAGCTGAAGGTGGGTGATGTCGTGTTTGCCATCGGGGATCCATTTGGAATTGGGGAAACCGCGACCATGGGTATAGTCAGCGCCACCGGGCGCGGATTTGGTGGCGCGATTGAGCACTATGAAGATTTCATTCAGACCGATGCCGCCATCAACCCGGGAAATTCCGGCGGCGCACTGTTGGATCTCCACGGGGATTTGATCGGGATTAACACCGCAATCATCACCGGGGGCGGAGGCGGAAACCAAGGTGTAGGCTTCGCGATTCCGGTCGACATGGCACGAAACGTCATGGAACAGATCGTGGAGCACGGAAAAGTCGTCCGGGGGCAACTCGGTGTCGCAGTCCAGAGCGTAGATGCTGATATGGCCAAGGCTTTCGGCCTGAGCCAGGGCGGTGGCGCCTTGGTCTCCGATGTGACGGCTGGAAGTCCCGCAGAAAAGGCGGGCATCGAAAGAGGCGACGTCATCCTGGCGCTTGATGGACAAGCGGTCAGCGGGCCCGATGATTTAAGCGTTCATATCTCAGAGAAGGCACCCGGCACGACCGTGCGCTTGAAGATCACGCGGAACAATCAGACGCGCGACGTGACGGTGACGCTTGGTGAGCTTTCCGAGAAGCCAGAGGAATCGGCGCGCGGCGCAGCGAGTGGCTCCGTGCTGCGCGGGATTCAAGTTGAGAACCTCACGCCGGCGATCGCGCGTCACCTGGGAATACTGGCAAGCACGGTTGGAGTAGTGGTCACTTCGGTTGATCCCTCAAGTGCAGCTGCGGCCGCGGATCTGGAAAGCGGCGATGTCATCCAGGAAGTCAACCGCAAGCCTGTTCGCGATGTGAAGGAATTTGATCGTGCTCTCGCGGGAACCGAGAATCAAACGATACTTTTGCTCGTGAGTCGCGCCAGCGCGACGCGCTTCCTAGTGTTATCACCGCAATAGCGTTGATTCCGAATCTGTGCGCAGTTCGCGGAATCGGTTCCTCGCGGCTGTGCTGAAACTTTTGGCAATCTGCCGAACCTTGATCACTCTGAACTCGTCTGTGCACTAATGTGGGTCCTTAAGTCTCTGATGCGGTGATAGAATCACTCGAACGGTGACCGGGTTCCATGATCCGTTTGCACCGGCGATGATTACGCGCATTACAGGACTTCTCCCATGTTGGAACGGGAGTTATTTGATCTTTTGGAAGGCACTTCTGACGCCGCTTTCGCGGTAACTGACCAGGGCGAGATTTGTTCTTGGAACAAGGGTGCGGAAAAGCTGTTTGGCTACAGCGCCTCAGAAGTGCGTAACAAGACCTGCCATAGCTTATTGCAGGGACGTGGTCCCCTCGGTACCCAGGTCTGTGGTGAGGATTGCGCCGTAAGAGATTGTGCGGCCAGGCACCTGGAAATTCCAAACTTTGACCTGGAAGTGAAGGTTCGTTCCGGACGCCGAATGTGGGTGAGTGTGTCTGCGTTAGTCTATGAAAACTCTCGGAATCATCGGCGGCTGATCGTGCACCTGGCCCACGACATCACCGAGAGGAAGAAGAACGAAGAACTTCTTCACAAAATGATGGAAGTGTCTCGACAGTTGGCCAGCCTGCCGGATCTAGTTGCAAGGCCCGCACCGGTCTCTCCGCTGTCCGAGCACGAAAAGGAAGTCCTTCGATTATTTTCGCTCGGGAAGAGCTCGGCCGAGATTGCACGCAAACTGCAAATAACCTTGCAGACTTTGCGCAATCACTTGCACCACATCAATCAGAAACTCCATACCCACAACCGCCTGGAGGCGGTCACCCACGCAATGCAGCGAAAGCTACTCTAACGCTTCCGGGTTTGCCTTGTCTCTGGTCTGCTCCTGCTGGGCACGCCTCTGAGTTCGATCCGTCATTCAAACGCATCCCCGGAGCTTGATTCGTCCCGGAGTTCTTCTTAGGTTCGCATTGCGAGGACAAATCCCGTTTTTAGATTCTGACCCAATTGCCCTTGGTGTCGGCATCATAATAATAGTCACATCCCTCGACGCCACAAGACCAGCGCGCACCTTCTTCTCGATCAGTCATCTTCCGGAGGTATAACCACTGGTTGTGTCTAGGGCATATCCTCGTGTTTACACCAGGCTCTGCGATCGCGTTCGCGCGGTCGGGCATTCCGATGAGCGTATAGTATCCGTCATTGGTGTTGTATCGAACGCTGCAACCTTCGAAACCGCAGTGGTACGACGCTCGATCCCCGTCATTTGACCAATAGTTGCTGGACTCGTACTTCATGACGTGGTTGTCACGCGGGCACAGCGGTTTGAGATGATTGCTCAAGACATCGGCTGAAAGGATCATCAAATAAATCTCCCTACCCAATGGGATGCGTGGCACGCCATAAACGTCCACGAAGATAGGATTGACAAACGGTTTTGCGCGAGATCTATCAGATCTTGTCTGTTAAACACTCTCGATGCAGAGAACGAAAAATGACGCTCGACGCAGAGGATCGACGGCAGCAGGAAGGAACCCATCAGAATTTGAAACAAGAGGCCGATGTGCCGGTTGAAGTCCAGAAATGTGAGCTAAGAAAATAGACTTAGCCCGAGAAGAGTTTGCTCCAATCGCAGCTCCATAAAACCTATCAACAAGCAATCGCCATCCAATTAAAAGGAACAAAAATAATCTTCCTCCACGAGAGAGGAACGTGCCGTCTCACGCCCTCGACCGGGAGCAGAAACAAAGAGGAGTAGTGTATGAAACTGATGAAAATTTCGCTTACTTTACTCGGAGTCACTCTGCTATTTGGCGCGGGTGCCTTTGCGGGAAACACAATCAAGAAATCGGTGCACTTGAATGAAAACGTCACGGTCGCCGGGAAACAGTTAATGCCCGGTGATTATAAGGTGGAGTGGAGTGGATCGGGCCCCAGCGTCGATCTGAATTTTATGGAAGGTCAAGACGTTGTCGCTACCGCGCGGGCGAAGGTCGTTTCTGAGGCATATCCGAATGAAGAGGACGGCTACGCGATCAAGCCGGGGAGAGACGGCCACGTTTTGCTGACAGAGGTCTTTTTCAGCGGCGCGAAATATGAGTTTGAAATCCAGCCTTCCTAGGCAGCCGCTTCCACCGGAAATGTCAGTTCAACGCGCAGGGGTTAATTAGACTCACTCGTCCGATAAAGCCCCGCTTCGTTCAAGGATGGCAGGGGCCCCGTCTGCGGCCTCTGCCACACTCCGTTGAAATATCTTTGGACCATACTGAACGACAGTCCGTAGGACGATCAATAAGCAGGCGTAGGAACGACGTCGAGGTAAATTCTAGAGAGCGATCCTAGCGCAAAACCAAGCGCCGCGAGGTTCTCAGCCCGCCGATATTGCGTTCGTCGATCGACAGTCGCCTGTACCACCGCAGCGCCCGTCCTACGTAGCCGGAAGAACGCGATTCCCTTTGTGCGGCAGATAAGTGCGATCCCGCGCCCCTGAAAGCGATTCCGCAACGCATCGCTTAGGTCATGCAACACCTTCCAAGTGTTATAGCTGTTTCTTCCGAGAGTATAAAAGACCCATTGTCACAGACTGAGTGCAGTTCAAAGATGGAACGGCAGTGCAATGGGAACTACATTCCTCGCGCATACCTGGCACACGCCTTGAGGTGCCCGACACATCTGTCGAACAACTTATTAGCTGGGAGTCACTCGGTTCGGTTGCTCCAAGGGTGAGCGCGAGAAGCTTCGTTTTCTTGATGCAATGTGGGAAGCAGAAGTGGTTTTGGGCACTCTTAGTTATCTTGCTGTCATTTGAAAGCTATTTTGTGCGTGAGCTGCTTGCAGCGCTTTTCTTCTTCACGGTCTTCTATATATTTTTGGTGGCACTAGCCGCGCTGTACCTTCTCATGGACCATGTCCTTTACTGTGGAGCCCTGTGGATCGCGTCCCTCGGACGATCGTTCTATTTCTTGCTCCACCATCACCTTATGCGGCCCGTTGGAGTGCCTAGTTTATCCAAAAATCGTGCATTGGACAGTGCTCAAGAGTTGAGTCACGCGCAAGCCCGCGCTATCAAACGGAGTGGCCAATGGTTTTCATTCAACACAAAGTAGTTGAAGCCATGAACCTTGAGATGTTTCGCCAAGAAGTAATCCAAGAAGGCGCGCAAAGATGGCATGACCTGGATCGAAGGAAAATAAAGGGAGACGAACAATGAGGGCGCAATCAACAGCGCAGCGACGTGAAGCCAGCAGACAAGCGAAGCTTGTGGGGAACGATATCTCGGTCAACAAACAAAATGAGCTACACGACATGATTGCTCGTCGCGCCTATGAATTATTTGAGAACCGTGGCCGCGTCCATGGCCACGATATCAATGATTGGCTCGATGCTGAATTAGAAATCCTGCATCCGTTTCGTCACGAACTGAAAGAAACGGCCGGAGCCATCATCTTTCTCGCCGAGTTGCCAGGCATTTTCCGGGCGGAACAAATTTACGTGGCCGTTGAGCCACGTCGATTAACGATCAGCGGGGAAAGAGAAATCGAGGTGACATGTGGCGGTAAGAAGCCTGCCCACACGGAAAAAAGAATGCAGCGGATCTTCTTACTAAAAGAGCTACTCGTGGAAGTTGATCCATCAAGGGCGGTCACGAGGCTAGCGGGCGAATTGCTTGAAATTGTAATGCCTAAGCTCACTGGGACCAGCAAGTTCAGCGAAAAAGCGAAAGCCGCATCCTCAAACCAATAGTCCCGGTCGTGCAAGGAGAGTGAGAAATCGATGGTCTTGCCCCGTTACGACATTCTGAAAAACGATTCTGCGGCCCATGTCTGGATGGGAACGGTGCACGACCTGAGAAATTCGCTGGTGTGCTTCAAGAATATATCCGCCGAGTCTCCTGGCGAATCTTCGATTTTTGATCAGCGTGCTGTCCGGATCATGGACAAATACACCATGCCCCCAGTGACTTGCTCCGATATACGCAGTTATCTCCGGCGCGCGAGGCAAATATGACGCATGCCGAACAACTCGCACATTTTGTGGTCCGGGCGTCATTCGAAGACCTCTCGGATGCCGCTCGCTCGCAACTCAAAATTCGGGTTCTTGATTCACTCGGATGCGCCATCGGCGCGATGGCAGGTGATCCGGTGCAGCTCATTCGCGACCAAGTGGAAGAGTTCGACGGCAACCGGTGCTGCACACTCGTCGGAGGGGGGCAGGCCGCTCCCGATCGTGCTTCCCTTTACAACGGTGCTCTGGTCCGTTACCTCGACTTCAACGACAGCTATCTCAGTAAAGGTGAAACGTGCCATCCGAACGATAATCTGGCGCCGGTCATGGCAGCGGCTGAATACTCGAATGAGACCGGCCGTGAGTTCATGACCGCTCTTGCAGTCGCCTACCAGATTCAGTGCCGCCTCAGCGATGTCGCTCCCGTCCGGGCTGCAGGTTTCGACCATACCACACGAGGGGCCTAAGCGAAGCGTAACTCTACGTAAAGAGTCCGGTTCCTGTGGAGGGATTATGCAGGTTATACGTCAAAGGGCACTTTTCCCCGCGCTGTTCCTGATTGCCCTTGCAACTTCGCTTGGAATGACAAAGCCAAAAACCACATCTGCGAATAAAATCGAAATCGGACGCGGACGGTATCTGGTGGAAGAGGTGGCAAAATGCCCCGAGTGCCACACGCCGCGGAATGCGCGGGGTGAACTAGATCATCAAGCCTGGCTACAGGGCGCGCCGATCTGGATCATGCCTGTGCGGCCAATCCCCCATTGGGCGGACCGCGCTCCAGCCTTAGCGGGTTTCCCGAGTCTCACGGAGGAGGAGGGCGAACGAGTCCTGGAACAGGGAATAGGACCAGAAGGCGAGACTCTGCGGCCGCCGATGCACATCTATCACATGAGTCATGAAGATGCGAAGGCGATCATTGCGTACCTGAAGTCGTTACGAGAACCCATGCACTAGGCTCTATCCAAATACAGGAACGCCCGCACCTTCCGCCAGGCACGGCACAAAGGTTGAGAGCCGGAAGATTGCCACTGGTCCAGAGGCGAAGGAGTTGGATCGGGCCAGCTAAATGGAAACTCTCAGCGGATATTCAAGAAGGAAGTTAGGAATTGTCACTCTTTTCCTCCTCGGCGGAAGTGTCAGCTTCCCCATCTTCCCGCAAGACGCAACTTCCAGCAATTATCCTCACATCGATGCAAATCGATTGGCGCGGGACGTATTCCATACCGAAATCGACGCCCAAATCCGCGATCAATCTCTCTGGAGTTACCTCGAATTGAAAGAAGAAGGTGGCGAGAAAAAGCTGTTTGGAGTGTGTCAGACAGAGGATGGAGAAATCGACCGCCTTCAGGCTGTGAATGGCCGGGAATTGAATCCAGTGCAACGCCAAGCCGAGGATTGGCGCATCCAGAAAATGCTAGGTCATCCGGATCAAATGCGGCAAGAACAAAAGAATCGGCACCAAGACGCCGTACGCGAACGGAACCTGATGGAAATATTTCCGGACGCATTCCGATTTCAGTATGACGGCAGGCAAGGCAGCCTGATCAGGTTGAAGTTCATTCCCAATCCCAATTTCCATCCTTCGGGATATGCCGCACGAGTCTTTCACCACATGGAAGGGAGTTTGCTCGTGGATGGCCGTCAAGAGCGCCTCGCGCAAATCAGCGGGCAACTTACCAGCGAAGTGAAATTCTTCGGTGGTCTGTTTGGCCACCTAGACAAGGGCGGCACATTTCTCGTGAAGCAGGAGGACATGGGATCAGGGCACTGGGAGTTGACGTCTATGGATATTCAGATGAAAGGGAAGGCGCTCTTCTTCAAAACTATCGCTGTTCGGGAATGGGAGACCGATACAAATTTCCATGAAGTGCCGGACGATACGACTCTTCAACAGGCTGTTGCGCTTCTGCGGAAGGATGCGAGTGTTCAGGAGATACGGCTGAAGTAACCCGTATAGCGGCCGCAGTTCAAAGTAGCGGATTGCCGTAAATCGAAAGCATCTCGGAATCGAATTCTTTTTCTCCGGCGTGTCTTGAATCCGGAACGATGCGTTTACGGTTCGGAATCCACTCGACCAAAATGTTGGGCAAAGTCGTTTTGTCGATGCTCGTGTCGCGCCTTGCGCCCTCAGTCTTGGAGGGTATGTCCCAGGGAGAGGTCAATTCCGGAATTCAATTGATTCGATGCATCATCAGGTCTATGGTCATAAGCGCGTCTAGCACGCATTCCGGTCGAATCTGCAGTATGACCCTTGGCGAAGTATTCCATTCCGTTTCTTTCAGGTTCCGCTTAAGCTGGCGGCATTGACAGAATTCGCTTTTTGTCGACTCGAGGTCGCGCGTATTACGAGTTCATTGGGGCGTTCACGGAGTCTGTGAATGATGGTCTTCGGGAAGTTCTTCGAATTTGCTCCAGATGCGATCGTAGTGACGAATCAAGAGGGCCGAATCGTGCGCGTTAACGCGCAGGCGGGCAAGATGTTTGGATACGAACCGGATGAACTCCTCGGTCAGATCGTCGAAGTGTTGGTGCCTGAGCGGCTGCGTGCAATGCATGTGACACACCGGGAATCCGAGCCGGCGCGGCATTTAGTACGGCCATTTGGCACCGGCTTAGAGCTCTATGCGAGACGCAAGGACGGAAGCGAGTTCGCGGCAGACATCATGCTGAACTCGATGGAAACCGATGAAGGCTGGCTTATGGTGACCACCATCCGCGACCTCGCGGAACGCAAACGGGCCGAGGAACAGTTGCGCGAAAGCGAGGAAAGTTTCCGATTACTCGTCGAAGGGGTTAAGGACTACGCGATTTTCAGGTTGGACCTCGAAGGGCGAGTTGCCAGTTGGAACGCGGGAGCGGAGCGCATCCATGGCTACCGGGCTAACGAGATCATCGGCCAGCCGTTCATAGTCTTCTACACTCCGGAAGACGTCGAGCGCGGCAAACCTGAGGATCAACTCAAACTAGCCGCCACCCAGGGCCGGGCTGAAGACGAAGGCTGGCGCGTGCGCAAAGATGGCTCGCGGTTCTGGGCCAACGTGATTATCACGGCGCTTAAGGAGGATGCTGGACCGTTGCGGGCCTTTGCACTGGTGACGCGTGACTTCACCGATCGCAAACGCGCCGAGGAGGCGTTGGTACTGGAGATTACGAATGTTCTTGTGTCGAAGCTGGATATACAGGAGCTACTGGCAGCAATCTCTGCAAGTATAAGCCGGGTGAGACCGCACGAATATGCGAACTTGACGCTTCAGGACCCCGAGACCAAGCAGTTGCGGGTGTTAGCCGTCGACTCTCCCTATGAAGAAGATCCCATTCATCAGGGCGCCCTACTGCCGCTCAAAGGCTCGCCCTCGGGCTTGGCATTTAGCTCCGGTAAACCACTGTTGCTCAACCACATTAACACCACAACCTTTTCTCCTGAGGTCACCAGTCGACTAGCCAAGGCAGAGGTGAAGTCGGCCTGTTTCTTACCTCTGATCAGCGGTAGTCACGTTCTGGGCACGTTGAATATCTACAGTCGGAAGGAAGCGGGCTTTTCCCAAGAAGACGTTGATCTGTTGAGCCAAGTGGCGAATCAAGTTAGTCTCGCGATGGACAATGCTTTGACATTTCGCCAGATCGACAAGCTGAAGGACAAGCTGGCAAAGGAAAAGCTCTATCTGCAGGATGAGCTTCAGACCGAGTCAGTCTTTGACGAGATTCTGGGCGAAAGCACCGCACTAAAACGCGTCTTGAAACAAATCGAAAACGTGGCGTGCACCGACGCTACCGTCTTGATCTTGGGCGAAACAGGCACAGGAAAGGAGCTCGTTGCGCGGGCGATCCATAACCTGAGCCCGCGCCAACAAAACGCGTTTGTTAAATTTAATTGCGCCGCCATTCCGACTGGACTTCTTGAAAGCGAGCTCTTCGGCTACGAGAAGGGAGCATTCACCGGAGCGATTGCGCAAAAAACGGGCCGTCTTGATTTGGCTCACCGGGGGACCCTATTTCTGGATGAAGTCGGCGATATTCCATTGGAAGTGCAACCGAAACTCCTGAGAGTTTTGCAGGAGCAAGAATTCGAGCGATTGGGCAGCAGCCGGACCATTCCCGTCGATGTCCGCCTCATCGCGGCGACGAACCGCAAGCTGGCTCAAATGGTTGCCGATGGGCGGTTTCGGGAGGACCTGTACTATCGGCTCAAGGTCTTTCCCATTACTGTCCCTCCCCTGCGCGACCGTCGGGAGGACATTCCCCTGCTTGTGCGTTACTTCGTGGGGAAACATTCCGCCCGCATGAATAAAAGAATCGAGACCATTCCGCCTGATGCGATGAATGCACTGATCCAATGGCAGTGGCCGGGCAATGTGCGCGAACTGGGAAACTTCCTGGAAAGAGCCGTGATTCTCACGCGAGGCCAGATCCTTCATGTGCCTCTTTCTGAATTGAAGCTCACAGCCGAGGTCGAATCCTCTGCTGCGGCCACGCTTGAAGCGACCGAGCGTGCCGCGATCCTCCGTGTTCTTCGGGAGACAAGGGGAGTGATAGGGGGACCCCTCGGCGCCGCCATGCGTCTCGGATTAAAGCGGACCACTCTCACCGCAAAGATGCGGAGGCTTGGGATTTCCCGCAGAGATCTCTGACACCGTATTGCCACATGGCAATCTAGTGCCGCGCACCCGTCGCTCCCACAGTCTATGATTCACACGGCACTTCCGCTATCAGTTCTATTTCTTAGGGATTGTGCGCCCCCGGACAAATGACACGCTTTGGCAGCGCGAATGCACCGCATCTCGCGTTTGCGCGTGGAGGGATGCATTTTAGCAATTCGAATTCCTCCATGTCTGTTCATGTGAAGGGGAGCAAGAATGACGGTTGTCGATAAAAAATCGCGTGACATGTCTTCACGTTCCCGCGGAACTGCATACGATCCAAGGGCATTAGAGGCTGCTCGTAAGATTTCAGACGAGTCTTTGATTCGGCGGGGACTAGAGGGAGATCAAGAGGCGTTGGAAATGCTTTTTGAGCGTCATGCCCGCGCCGGTTATCGGCGCGCTTTGCACTTGCTCAGAAACCGCGAAGACGCAGAGGACGCTCTTCAGGAGAGCCTACTCTCGGCGTTTCGGAATCTGCGGCGCTTCGAGCATCGCTCCCAATTCTCCACGTGGTTCATTCGGATTGTTATCAACGCGTCTTTGATGCAACTGCGACGTCGCCAATATACTGAGACGATTTCTCTTGACGAGGATCAGCAAGAGGATTCGACGCATGTGGTGACAGCCATCGCCCACCCCAGTCTCAGCCCTGAGCAGATTTATGCGCGAGCCGAATCACGATCGAAACTTGAAAATAGCATCAAAGGTCTTTCTCAAAGTTTCCGCTCCGCTCTTGAACTTCGTTATCTTAGGGGGTTGTCTTGTCAAGAGACGGCGCGTGCGCTGTCGCTATCTGAAGGCTCGGTAAAGTCTTGTTTGCATCGCGCACGTCTGGAGCTTGAACATCGCATTAAGGAATCGCCAAGCTACCAACGCGACGATTGGTCGCTTGGGCAGTCGTCTACGAGCCGAGCCGAAGTGTCGGTTAATTGCTGAAAGTAGATTCACAAGACGACGAATAAGCTGCGGTCCCATAACATCAGGTCGGTTTCTAGACACGCCAGCGAGCTCTTCTGGCCTGTTTTTGCAGGCGGGTTTGGACGCATGTTGTCTTCTCTTTGGACGCGCCATGATCCTCACGCGAGGCGCGATCCTTCCTCCGCCCTATTCGAATTGAAGTTGACAGTCGAGGTTGAATTCTTTGCTGCGGCCACGCTGGAAGCGACCGAGCGTGCCGCGATTCCTCGTGTTTTTTATGGCGACGAACGAAGTGATCGGAACCTCTCGCTGCTGCCATCCGTCTCGCGCTAAAGCGGACCACACTGAATGCAAAAATGCGGAAATCATGAGTTTCCAGCAGAGACGTCTGACACTATGTTGCCACGCGGCAAGATAGTGTCTTGTCACAGGTGACGTCCCTGCAATCCCTCATTCACTTCCAAATTCCGCTATCTGCGCTTACCGCTTCGATTTCCTAGGGATATTTGGCACCTCTTCATAGCCGAGGCGATTTGGCAGCGGGAATGCCCTGCATGCGCGAGACGAAATGAGCTGGCCCGCGTGAGTTCGGAAGCAGTGCGAGGGTAGTAAGGCTGATTGGTCGTATCCGGAAGTATTAGTGCTTCCTCGAACGACGCTGCTGAGGAGGATCACTCATGATGTTTTGGCGGATATGCAGATGCTTCAGTCAACGCGCGTCGTTCACGCAACGTGCTAGCTGGGGATGGATTCTCCTGCTAGCTTGTCTCGCTTTGATTGCACCTGCTGGGCGTGCACAGAACCTCAACTGGGAGGGCCAGACCGGAGCCTTCGTGACGCCCTTCGCATATACGAGCGCCTCGCCTGCGGGAGGGTTCGGAGCTCCCGCCGTAAGTTTTCACTACTTGGACGGCGGCGATGTACTCGGAGGGTTCTATGAAGTCTCGGGCACTGTCGGCTTCCTAAGAAGATTTGAGGCTGGGTACAGTCGCGCTTTGAACTCGGATGGGTCGACACCGGCTCTCAGCCCGCTGTTCAACGGGGGTTTCAACATCTTCCATGCCAAGGCCAATCTGGTTAGCGAAAACGCAGGAAAGCATGCCTATCTTCCAGCTATCTCGTTAGGATTCGTGGCGCGCACCGATGTCCGCCGCGTGGGGGGAGTCCTCAACGGCAAAGACACCCACAACGAAGACTTTTATCTGGTCGCTACCAAAACGATCACATACTTCAAAGTCTTGCCAATCGTCGCCAACTTCGGGTTTAAAGCCACGAACGCCTCGGTGCTGGGCATAGCGGGCAACGCACCAGACTGGCAAGGCCGGCTGTTCGGCACTCTTGGATTCGTTGTCCCCGGTCCGGCAAGGAGCAAGATCCTGGTGGGATCGGAGTTTTTGCAAGAGCCCCGCCACATCGAAGGACTCCCGGGAGCCACGTTGCCGACGACATTAACATACTTTGCGCGCGTGATCCCGCGCGGCGAACTGCCCTTGAATATTGATTTCGGTGTGGCTCAAGTGGCGGACGGAATCCTGCCGGGAGCCCAGCTACACGCGCGGTCGCAGTTCGCGGCCGGCATTTCTTACAGGTTTTAAACATGGTCGTCGCGGTCAATTGCGTTGCGCGAACACAGCTAAATTGTGCGGTACAAGGTGTTCGCTTGAGGGGCTAGGTGCGGCACCAGGGGTTTGTTTGATGGGTACCTTGAAACACGTTTCAGCAAAGCCGCGAAAAACGGAGCCAACCAAGCTGAACGCGGCAGAGGTTAAACGAAGAATGGACCGCGGAGAGCGTTTCGTATTCGTCGACGTACGCAGTCAGAAGGATTGGAATGAGTCTGGCAGCAGGCTGCCTGGCGCGATTCGAATGGAAGCCAGCGAGATCGAGCAACATTTGAGCGAGATTCCCCAGGGCCGAACGATCGTCACTTATTGCAGCTGTCCAGGTGAGGAATCAAGCACCCGCGTAGCGCTTGAGCTCATGCGGCGCGGCTTTCTGCATGTCCATCCGCTCATTGGGGGATTTGATGGCTGGCGTGCGGCCGTGGGCACAGTCGAGTCGAAGTGAGCCTGTCCCGGCAGTGACTGGTGGCCCTGTTGGCGGAACTACAGGTTTCTGTGAGGTGAGAACTCAGGAGCGCGCAAGACTCGTTTATCGGAAAGGTTTGACCAATATGAACAAAAGAAGCTTCTGGCTGGCAGCTGTCGCAACATTTCTTCTCCTCTCCGGGTGCGGCACCAAGAAGGAAACCGAAGCCCCAGGGGAGACAGCAACCACGCCACAACAACCAGGCATGACAATCGATCAGGCAACGGTGGGCGAGATCACGGGAAAGATAAATTTTGAAGGTGAGAAACCGAAGGTAGCTGTCGTTCACATGGATCAGGATCCGGTCTGTGTATCGAAGCACAGTGCTCCAGTTCATGTGGAAGATGGAGAGGTCAACACCAACGGGACACTTCCCAACGTCTTTGTGTACGTCAAGGAAGGCGCCGAGAAGTATGCATTTGCCACTCCAACCACTTCCGTGACCTTGGACCAAGATGGGTGCATGTACAAACCACATGTTTTAGGAATTATGGCGGGACAGGATCTGCACATCATCACCACCGACGCGACGACCCACAATATCCATCCAATGCCCATGAACAACCGGGAGTGGAACGAATCTCAACCACCAGGGGCAGCTCCGATTGACAAGACGTTTGCCCGTGCGGAGGTCATGATCCCAGTGAAGTGCAACCAACACCCCTGGATGAAAGCCTACCTCGGCGTGCTGAAGAACCCGTTTTTTGCGGTCACTGGCAGCGACGGCACGTTTACGATCAAAGGCATTCCGCCGGGCGACTACACACTGGAGGCCTGGACGGCCACCTTCGGGTCTCAGGAGCAAAAGCTGACGATAGCGCCAAAGGCTACCCAGACCGTCAATTTCACCTTTAAGTCTGCTGGAGCGTCCTGAGGAAATCGACCGGCTGTGCAGATGGAGCCAAGCCAATGAAACCTTCGATCCTTCGGCCGGGAAAGTGAGGATCACGTTGCGCATCACGAGTGTGATTGAGACTGCTGTTGCTTATCGAAGTAAGAGGGAAACGACATGATTCAGATGCATGCCTTTTACGTCTTTCTTGCGGTGGCCGGCTTCTTAGTGCTGATCTTTATCTACGTTGCGTTAAGTACCCGGCGCGCGCGGGAGATCAATTACCACGCCGCTTACTCACTTCGAAAGAAGTTTTTCTTTGTCTTACTGGTGGTGCTTCTGTTCGGTTTGGGTATGACTCTGGGGAAAACGCCCTACCCAAAGGCAAACGATCTACCCGACAAAGTCGTCTTCGTGGTTGGGAAGCAATTCGCCTTTGGCATCTCGGACGCACCGATCACCAATGACCAAGAGTATGAAGCGACGACGTACGCGGCACCCGTGCAGCTGCCGCTAGGGTCATTGGTCGAATTCAGGGTCACAAGCTTCGACGTGAATCATGGGTTTGGCGTCTACTCTCCCGACGGTCGTCTCATCGCGCAGACGCAGGCAATGCCTGGGTACGTCAATCGCCTGCGGGTTCGTTTCACGGAACCGGGGAAATATAACGTCCTGTGCCTGGAATTGTGTGGCATGGGGCATCACCGGATGCGCGGAGTCTTTGAGGTGAAATAAACGATGCAAGCAAATTCTATCGCACTTCCAATGACCGAACCACGCTTGTGGACCGAAGCAGAGATGGCCAAGCTCCGCCGCTGGACTTTGATCTGGGGAGTAACTGTCCTGATTCTGCTGCCCATCTTGGCCTCACTCGGCTACTTCATGCGCATGTTTCAATCGAGCTTTTTCCCTACCGTACGTGCTGAATGGTTCTACGCGGTACTCACCTTGCATTCACTGGGGATGGTGGGTACGTGGTACGTCGGGTCGATGGCGGGAGTGAGCTACCTGCTTTCGAAATACACGCGCCCGAGTTTGGCTGTTTCCAAGATCAACTATTGGGGCACTTTGCTGGGCGTGGTTCTCTTGGTCGCCTGCACCCTGGGCGGACTTTTTGGAACGGGATGGTATTTCCTCTACCCTTTGCCCCTGTATTCGCAAGGTGTGTGGGCTCCGTGGGCTACCCTCACATTTTTCATCGCACTGGCCATCCTGGGCGTTTGCTGGACGATCTGGACCTTGGATCTCCTGCGGGCTATTGCCAAGCGCTATTCCTTGAGTGCCGCCCTCGGTCTGCACTACCTCGTTGGAAAGTCGGAACCGGAAGTTCCGCCGATCGTGTTAATCAGCACCGTCAGCCTGGTGGTAGGCGTCGCCGGATTCGTGGCCGCCGTCATCGTCATTGCATTATTCGGCGCGAGGGCGCTGGGGGTAAATGTCGACCCCCTGCTGATGAAAAATCTCACGTTCTTTTTCGGACATATTCTCGTGAATATCACGATGTATCTGGGCGTGGGTATGGTGTATGAGCTGCTGCCCACCTACGCAGGCCGGCCGTGGAAGACGAATCGAGTCGTCGCGATCGCTTGGGATTGTGCGCTGTTCCTGATCCTCTTCGCATATTTCCATCATCTTTACATGGACTTTGCCCAGCCGAAGTGGGTGCAAATTTTCGGGCAGATTTGCTCCTACTTTTTGTCGGTTCCGGCGGGCGTCGTGTCGATCTTTGGCTGCCTTGCCCTCGTTTACGCCTCGAAAATGAAGTGGACGCTCGCTTCGACATTGTTATTTTTGGGCATTATGGGTTGGGGAGTGGGGGGCATCGCTGCGGTGATTGACTCCACCGTGGAAGTGAACTTCCATTTTCACAACACGCTCTGGGTTCCGGCTCACTTCCACACGTACTACCTCATGGGTGTGGTGCTCATCATCCTGGGCTTCATCGACCATGTGGGCAAGGAACTCTCGGGTCTCCAGGAGCGGCCCGCGTTTAGCAAGCTGACTGTAGCCCTCTTGGTTCTGGGCGGATATGGCTTCCTCTCCATGTTCTATTGGGCTGGGGCCCATTCCGTCCCGAGGCGTTACGCGATTTATCCGCACGAAGTAGCCCAAGGCACACTTTACGCCCGCATTGCCTTCGGTTTCATCACCGTGTTGCTCTGTGGGATTTTGCTCTTCTTATGGGAGACGGGAAAAAGATGTATCAAAGCCTTTTCAGCGTGCTGACGCGCCGTCGTGACGACCCGAATGTGGGATGGACTTGCCCGTGGCGTCGAGTTCCGCCTCCTTTCCGGCTTGCGCGCTTGGCCTGGTCCGTTTGGTTCCTGCTGGCTTTCGCCGGTGCTCTCCCGGCTCAGGAGTCCTTTGGTGCATCTTCAGGACAACCACCCAACGAAGATCGATGTATCTACAAACAAGTCCCTGACATTGAAATCCAAACCGCGGGAGGTGCAGAGGTTCATCTCTCCGCGATTTGGCAATCTAAGCCGCTACTTCTCAGCATGGTTTTCACGCGTTGCGCGGGAGTTTGCTCACCTTTCCTGCGGTCTCTCCAATCGGCCGTGTCGGAAGCAGGTGGACTGGGAAGCGATTTCCGAGTTCTCGTCCTGAGCTTCGATCCGAAGGACACCCAAGCGGACATGCAAATGATGGCCGACAGCCTTGGTGTGAAGTCGGATCCAAACTGGATTTTCGGCGTAGCTTCTCCCTGTGATATCAGGCGGCTGGCGGCGACCACCGGCTTTTGGTTTCGATGGGACCAGCCGTCCCAACAGTACGATCACCCAGCAGTGGTGGTGACGATTGACCGCGGCAAGGTCGTGCGAATGTTGGTGGGGGCTACGGTTCCGCAAGCTTCGTTGCGCGAGGTCGTGCAGGAGTTGCGGGGCAAGTTTGTGGCCTCATATGCGCTGCCCGGAAAGGTGGCTTTCCGCTGCTTTGAGTATGACCCAAGCAGTGGGCGGTACTCGCTGGACTGGGGTGTCTTGTTGATGATCCTGCCGGGCATGCTCGCCATGTTTGCCACGGCTTGTGTTTTCTCTCCGGGAGGTCAGCCGACTCCCGATGCAGTCATGCCCCTCAACGGCCTTGTATTGAGCAACTCCGCTCCGCATTTCGGCGAGAGGCATCCGCTAGCGTTCTTGACAGCCAAACAGGAATCACCTTTACGACCGAAGTCGGGCATGAGGATCGACTCGAGTGCCGACCCGGTTGCCAAATTTCCTAAGGAGCGATGAAACGTGGGACTGGCCATGGCACTCGTTGTTGCGGTGTTTACAGTCGTTTCCGTCTACATTTTTTGGGCCCGCATCTGGTGGTTTCCCGTTGATATTTCGACACACGGGGCCGCCATAGATCATCAGTTTCATCTGACTCTGATCATCTGTGGGATTATTTTTGTGCTCGCACAGCTCGGACTTGCCTGGTTTGCGTGGAAGTATCGCGACAACGGTGACACACGAAAGGTCACGTACTCGCACGGGAACAACAAACTGGAGGCCACGTGGACAATCGCGGCGGCCATCCTCTTTATCGGTCTCAATCTGATGGGTTACCAGAGCTGGGCCGACACGCACTTCACCGGAGCGGCACCCGGCGCGTTGCAAATTCAAGTGCAGGGGCAACAATTCTACTGGTATTTCCGCTATCCCGGGCCGGATGGCAAGTTCGGACCCACACACGTCGAAAAAGTCGATGACGCCATAGGAAACTTCTACGGGCTCGATCGGGAACAGGACTCGGCTTCGGAGGATGACATCGTTACGGCAACGCTGGCCGTCCCTGTAAATCGGCCGATCGAGCTTATCCTCCGCTCCAAAGACGTCACCCACTCCTTTTTTGTGCGAGAGCTCAGGTTGAAGCAGGACACTGTTCCCGGGATGGAGATCCCCGTTCATTTCACTGCCACCGAGGAAGCACTCAAACATAACGGTGGCCGGTACGAAATCGCTTGCACCCAGCTTTGCGGCCTTGGCCATTTCAGGATGAGGGCCTTCCTGCAAGTGATGACCGAGCCCGATTTTGAGAAATGGCTGCACGACCAGGCCGCAATGCAGTGATTCGGTCCTTAGCCGTCCAGGCCCGGGCAAATTAAGAGGACGATACGCATTGACTGCGAGACGCAAGCTGATGGCTGGCGGTAATTAAGGGAGGTACCTAATGGCAGAGGCGTACGCCGAAGAGGTACATCAACACGAGGAGCCCACTGGGTTCATCCGTAAGTACATCTTCAGTTTAGATCATAAGGTCATCGGGAAACAGTATTACTTCCTGGCCCTCTTTTCCGTTTTCGTGGGGATGATTCTTTCATGGTTAATCCGGATTCATCTCGTATGGCCTAACGCCCATATTTGGGGGCTCGATAAGCTTTCCTCGGTCGGTGCGCCTGGGGGCGCAATGACACCCGAATACTATCTTTCGCTCCTCACGCTGCACGGCACCCTGATGGTTTTCTTTGTCCTTACCACCGCTCCTCAAAGCGGCTTCGGCAACTATTTTCTGCCGATTCAAATCGGAGCGGAGGACATGGCGTTCCCACGGCTGAACATGCTGTCATTCTGGGTAACCTTTCTCGGGCTGGCCGTTCTCGTCTCGACATTCTTCGTGACCGACGGGCCCCCTATTGCCGGATGGACGTCCTACCCTCCCTTGAGTGCGGTAGGGTCATCTTCGGGCCCTGGTGAAGGCCTAGGGCAGGACCTGTGGGTGATCTCCATTGCGCTGTTCTGCATTGGCTCGCTCTTGGCAGCCCTGAATTTCATAGCCACAACTTTGGAGTTACGTGCGCGAGGCATGTCGCTCATGCGCATGCCACTGACCTGCTGGTCGTGGTTTATCACTGCCATTCTGGGGTTGCTGTCATTTGCCGTCTTGTTCGCTGCTTGCGTGCTTCTTTTTCTGGACCGTGTCGGTGGCACCAGTTTTTTTATCCCTGGCGGGCTGATCGTAAGCGGGAAGGTCATGAACCATAGTGGTGGATCTCCGCTCCTCTGGCAGCATCTGTTCTGGTTCTTTGGCCATCCCGAAGTCTATATCGCCATCCTCCCAGGAATGGGCGTGACCTCCCACATCCTTTCGTGCTTCTCCAGGAAGCCGATTTTTGGCTACAAGGTGATGGCCTACTCGATCATGGCGATCGGTTTCCTGAGCTTTACTGTTTGGGGGCACCACATGTTTGTCAGCGGGATGAGCCCCTATACAGCTTTCACTTTTTCAATTTTCACGATGGCCATTGGCGTTCCATCCGCTATCAAGACTTTCAACTGGCTCGGAACTCTTTGGGGCGGCAGGATTCGCTACACGACGCCGATGCTCTTTGCCATGGGATTCGTTTCCTTGTTTGTGACAGGAGGCTTGAGTGGCCTGTTCCTGGCCCAGCCTCCACTCGACGTGTACTTGCACGCTACCTACTTCGTCATCGGGCACTTCCACCTGGTCATGGGTGTCGCCGCCATTTTCGGCATCTTTGCCGGCACTTACTTTTGGTTCCCGAAAATGTTCGGTCGGATGATGAGCGAAACCCTGGGCAAGATCCACTTCTGGGCGACTTTCATCGGCGTTTATTGCATCTTCATGCCGATGCATTTCCTGGGCATTGCCGGAAATCCCCGCCGGTATTCGATGTTCACAGACAATTTCCTCGTTCCATTAATGCCTGTTCACAAGTTCATGACGATTGCGGCGCTGCTCACGGGTGCAGCCCAGTTTATTTTCCTATTCAATCTTTTTTGGAGCGTCTTCAAAGGCGAAAAGGCGCCAGCGAATCCGTGGCAGGCGACTTCGCTCGAATGGAGCATTCCCTCCCCGCCACCTTTTGACAACTTCGGCGGGAAGCACCCTGTCGTTTATCACGATCCTTATGAATACGGCGTGCCTGGCGCATCGAAGGATTTCATCATGCAGGATTCACCGGAAATTGTTGCTGCGTCAGGGGACTGAGGAGCTTGAATATGGCCACAACATTAACACCACCCAAGCCTGCGGCACCGCCCATTGATGCCCGGTTCCATGGTCATGGGAACGGCTCCGGCCGCAATGGTTTCGGGGGCTCTGACGGAGGCCCACACCGGCAATACTCTGAAGGTGCAGTTCCCGAAAGAGTCTACCTCACTGGAATTTGGCTAACCATTGCGGGCATCGCGATGTTGTTTGCTGCTTTCACCAGCGCCATGGTGGTGCGACGAGGGATTTCGTTCGACTGGGTGGACACGCAGCTTCCGCATGTCCTCTATTTCAACACCCTCGTTCTGTTCGCGAGTAGTCTCACAGTTGAGCGAGCACGGCAATCACTCGCGGCGGCTCGCGGTGTCCAGTTCGCCCGCTGGTTGTATGGCACTCTGGTCCTGGCGTTTGGCTTTTTAGCTGGCCAACTGCTGGCCTGGCAGCAGCTGGTGGCTCGCGGCGTCTATGTCTCCACGAACCCCAGCAGTTCCTTCTTTTATCTCCTTACGGCCGCACATGGGCTGCATCTGCTCGGAGGTATCGCCGCGCTCTGTTACTTGGCCTTCCATAGCAAGAAAATTGCACGGCAACTCAGCAAGCGCGTTGCAGTGGATGCCACAGTCGTCTACTGGCATTTCATGGACGGCCTCTGGATTTACATCTTGGTTTTGCTCGCGGTGAGGTTCTAATATGGCTGGCCCAGATACCATTGCGAGTTTTCATGACACCCAATCCGCCGAATCGGCGTGGAGTGGAGGGGTCTCGCCCTACGCGGTAGTGCCGAAAAAGCTGGGCATGTGGCTGTTCATCGTTTCGGACGCGATCACGTTTGCCTGCTTGATTATTGCCTATAGCTATATTCGGATGGCCAGCCCAAGCTGGCCCCGACCTTTCCTCATCTGGCCCAGCATCATCAACGCCACCGTGATGACGGTGGTCCTTCTTACTAGTAGTATCACCGTCGTGATGGCCGTCCGGGCCTCTAAAGTGAGTCAGCGCGGGACCACTGCATTGTGGCTAATGGCCACCATGCTCGGCGGCATCCTGTTTGACGTGCTCCACATCCATGAGTGGCTCAGCCTAATCGGGGAGGGTGTCCGGCTCTTCACAAATCCCTGGGGACCTCCCCTGTTCGGGGGCTCGTTTTTCATCCTCACGGGACTCCACATGCTGCACGTCACCATCGGCGTGGTCTACCTCGGCGTAATCGCTTGGGGCTTCAAACGCCTGAAATTCACGGCCGACGACGTCGAGATCAGTGGTCTTTATTGGCACTTCGTCGATCTGGTGTGGATGTTCCTCTTCCCCTTGGTGTACTTGCTGTCGGCGAAGACGATCTAGCGTTAGGAGGATGCGATCTCATGGAAGCAACTGTCGCTCACGTCCATCTTGAACCGAAGGGAACCTTCCTGATCGTCTGGGGCTGGCTCCTCGGGCTCACAGGACTTGAAACCTTTCTCGCATATCAGCACCTCGCGCTCAAGGTGATGCTCGTGATGCTCATGACCATCTCGATCATCAAGGCATCGCTGATTATTTCGTATTTTATGCACCTTCGTTATGAGCGGAAAAGCCTCGCCTTCACCCTGATGCCGGCGCTGGTGTTCGTCATTGGCATGCTGTTCGTGCTATTTCCGGATAGCGTCCGCCTCCTGGAGATGAGGCCCCACTAGCGCGGTTTGAAAGGAAACAGGAATGCAAAAGCAGCCGGGTCAGAGATGGATAATTCAGATCGCGGTGTTGATTGCAGTTCTCACCGTGCCGGCCTTGGCCTCTGCTCAGGGCTGTGCGATGTGTTACAACAACGCAGCCGCTGCCAACCCTACCGCCATACACGCCCTGCGAAGCGGAATCCTGGTCCTCATGATTCCTCCGGTTCTTATTTTTGCTGCGATCTGTCTCTTTGCGCTCCGAAACCGCAATCGCTTCAACGACGGCAATGCGGCTGAAGAAATCCCACCATGCGCTGGCAGCCAGCCGCTGTGGATACCGGTTGTTACTTGGGATATGACGTTTACTCGGGAGCGATATCGGGCCTCTGTGTCGGAACGAACAGATATGAATGGAAGGAAGAACACGTAGTGGTTGTCACGACGACTTACGTAGCGGTCGGCGCCTCGCTGCTGGCCTCCAGTCTGTTCTTGACGTTTGGCATTTGCCCTCAAATCGCCGTGCCGAACAGAAGGCCTCCGATGAAAATCTTGACAGTCAGCGAGACCGGAACGTGACGCACGGAACGCGATTTGCCGAAACGGATGTGCTCACTGCCCGCTTAGCTGAGAGCGGCAGCTCGCGCTGGACTGCCGTATTGGCAGATTATTGGACGCTGACCAAGCCCGAGGTAAATTTCCTGATTCTTATCACAACCTTCGCTGGCTTTTACCTAGGCTCACCCGCTTCTCACTGGCGGATTCTGCTGCTCTTCAACACCCTTGTGGGTACGATGCTCGTGGCGAGTGGTACTGGAACACTGAATCAGTATATTGAAAGATGTTTCGATGCACAGATGAAACGAACGGCACGGCGTCCGCTGCCCGCAGGGAGGATCAATCCCTCGCGCGCGCTGTCGTTTGGGGTGGTGCTCTCGGTGACGGGCGTCGTTTATCTGGCTGTTCTTGTGAATTTTTT
>Ga0187817_10000217_pt1 | contig 22650 bp, 24 predicted proteins | sample NC_wetland_sal_i_17_FD_132431 | JGI IMG/M metagenome (GOLD analysis project Ga0187817, IMG submission 132431) | Wetland sediment microbial communities from Neuse River Estuary, North Carolina, USA - SO4_2 | ecosystem: Environmental > Aquatic > Freshwater > Wetlands > Sediment | place: USA... | reverse complement strand
TTGGCTGGGCATCGGCAGTCAAGCGGAAGCTTCTTGATTTTGAATACGTAAGGGAAGAGGACCGCCGCTTAGTTCTGACCAAGCCCGGAGAGTTGCTGGACGAGTGGGCCAGGAATTACGATGCGGGTCTACACCACCGAGTAGGTCTGTACGTGCCTAACGAGCTTCTCTCTGTGGTTGAAGGCAAACCGGCGAGGGAAAATGTAAAGGAAGAGTTCGCTAAGGGTATCCTAAACGAGTCGACGCTAGGCACAGTGGGCTTTGATTCCAAAACGGGGCACGATTATCCCTGCGTCCTAACGTCGTTCTCCGGCGCCAGCTATGTGGCCCCTTTCGTTCGGTTTGTTTCCGTGACCGCCTTCTTTTCCGGACAGATTGAAGAGATCAAAAGGAAATTCAGCGCGAAGGAAGTCCCGACCGGTGCAAATCTCAATATCCTGGTCCCGCACGATTATGGAGTCTACTTTTGCTTGCGCCAAATTCGAGCGGACTACATAGTTAACCCGGTCCAACTCTATCTCGACCTAATCACCGACAAAGGCCGCGGCGAAGAAGCAGCTCAAGCCGTTCGCGACCTGGAACTCAAGTACTGACATGCGCGGCCTTCATGATTATTCCAAGCAGGATACTGCCAAGGCTCTACAACTCCTCCTGGAGTTGGCGGAACATCTCAAGGCCTACAAGGACCACATCGTCCTGGTTGGTGGCTGGGCGCCTTACTTCCTAATTGGAGACTCCGCTGGGAAGTTTGGCCAACAACACATCGGCAGTCTGGACGCCGATTTGTTTCTGGACTTCCGCTCGATACCCGAGACTGCCTATGAGACTATTTTCGAGATTCTCGAGAGGGAGGGATACTCTCAGCGCAAAGATCGGCGAAGAAGAGCCATCCCTGCAAGCTTCGAAAAGATTGTGCCGCTGGAGGGTGGAGGCAGCTTCCCGATGCGTGTCGATTTCCTGGCAGGCGAGTATGGTGGAACGGCTCACTCCCATCGCCACCAAAAAGTGCAGGATCTGCTCGCCCACAAGGCCCGTGGCTCTGACATCGCTCGCGAGCAGAACTTCACCCACGAGATATCCGGACAGCTACCTGATCGGGCGAGAGTAACGGTGCGATTGAAGATTGCCAACGAGGTCGCGGTCTTCGTGATGAAAGGCATCACCATGGGGCAGCGGACTAAGCCCAAGGACTTCTACGACCTCTACATGCTCGTGAAGTATTTCAAGAGCGGCCCTTCCAGCATGGCGGGGAGTTTAAGACCCCTCCTGAGGAACAAGCTGGTAGGTGAGGCCATCGCCAATATCCGCCGGTACTTCGAGCGCTTCGATTCATTAGGCCCCTTTTCGGTTGCTCAATTCTTCCAGCCATCCGACCCGGAGGCCTGGGCTGTTATTCAGCGAGATGCGTTTGAGCAGTTGCAAGCGTTGCTTAGCGAGTTAGCCGGATAGGTTTCGGACGAACCGTCGAATCCAGCCTCTGCCACGCTGTCATTCTGAGCGCAGCGGAGCGGAGCGAAGAATCTCGCTCTGGACTTTTCCGCCGGCGATGCGCAGGACACTACATCCCCAGGACTAACCGGTCCACCCGCTTGCCCACGTCTCGCAAATAAGCTTCGTCGCCGCCCTCGAGCTCGGTTGTGGCATAGCCCGTGTAGCCAACGTCCGCGAAAGCCTTGCGCACTGCGGGCCAGTCGATATCGCCATCCCCGAGGTTGACCCAGCGGTAGCCATCCTCGAGCCGCTTGAAGTCTTTGAGGTGAACTTTGGCGATGCGCTTGTTCAGATTGCGAATCCAATCCTGCGGATATCCGTAGAGCACCACGTTGCCCACGTCGAAATACGCCTTGACCCAAGGGCTCTGGAATTCATCCACGTACTTTGGCATCTCCAGCGGGCTGAGAAGGAATTTGTTCCAGACCTCCTCGATGGCGATGACGACCTTCAGCTCCTCAGCCAGCGGGATCAGTTTTCGAATCTGCTTCTGCGAGCGCGTCCACGCTTCGCGGTAGGTCACCTGTGGGTTGACGACCGCCGGCACCAACAAAACCGCCTCTGCTCCCCAGAGTTTGGCATTGTGGAGTGAAGTTCGCATTCCCTCGAGGCTTTTTTCCACCACTGCGGGATCGCTCGAGGAGAGCGGATTCGCCCAATGCGCCATGTTCATCACGGAATGGATTCTTACTTTGGCGTCGTCCGCCGCCTTCTTGATTTCCTCGGCTTCGCGCTGGTCGGTCACGGTCTGGCCCTCGATTGCGTCGAAGCCCACGTCCTTCACCAGTTTCATTCGGTCGGCGTGGCTCAGATTTTTCGGCAGCATCTCTATCTGCAGAGCCTTCTTAATGTGACCCGCCTCCGGCAACGGAGACGCCAAAGAAGCCCCCGGCCCACTGCCCAGCGCCGCTGCGCCAACCGCAATCGAAGCCTTTAAGAAATCTCGTCGTGAACTTTCATTGTTCATTTCAACCTCCCCTTCCCATTTGTTCCCGGAAGCTTGTTGTGCCGCGAAGATGCTTCGTTGGCCAGCCACGTCTCTGTGCTTTCTGTGGATAGAAAAGATCAGACACAGAGGTCAATGAGCACAGTCTCCGTGGTCTCTGTGTTGAGCTTTTTGAGGCACAGAGAACACCGAGAAAACTTTTCGGCTGCGGCTCCGCCGCGCTGTCCCCCAGGCGGCGATTCTCAGGGCGCTGGCAAGCCCGTTTCAGTTCTCCGCGATCTTGGAGATATCGATGTGGGGATCGAACACCTCCTCAGATTTCATCAATTCATCCCACGTAACCAACTTGCCCGAGTAGGCGGCCGTGCGTCCCAGCATGGCGCTAAGCGCGGACTCCGCGCCCTGCGCTGCCTGGTTGTGGAATTTGCCGCTGGTGATGCTCTCCACAAACGCTTTCTGTTTTTCCGACTCGGCCTCATCCAGGGAACCTTTGAACGTCCCCGCGACTGAGAACTGGCCGCCTCCTTGGGCCGGGCCAAGGCCCGCGTCCCAGGGCGCAGCTCCGGCGATGCTGACCCGGTGGTCGTAGTGCGCCTGCGAACTGCCTTTGTCGCCGTAAAACTGGGTTGCGGCGTCAAACGTCGGGTCGTTAAACTGCGTGGATCCAAAACTGATCTGCACATGGCCCGGATAGGTGAAGACCAGATTGAAGTTGTCCCAGCAGTCCCCTGCATCAGTGCGCAGCTTGCGTCCGCCCCCGCCCACGGCAGTTAGGGGATGCCCCTGGAGAGTCCAGTTAACCATGTCAATAACGTGAATGTTCTGCTCGACGATGATGTCTCCGGACAGTGTGCGGTACCAGACCCAGTTGCGAAGTCTCTTCTCCTGCGGAGAAGCAGCCGGCCACTCGGGACGATCGATGTGGCCGCAGTAGTAGTAGGCCAAACCGCAACCGATCTTGCCTATAGCCCCTTCCTGGATACGCTTCACCAACTCGACGTGGGGCGGCGCCTTACGGATCTGAAACCCCACTTCCAGGCTCAACTTTCCCTCGGCCGTCTTCCCAATGTGCACGACGTGCTTGGCCCCCGGCACGTCGATAGCCACGGGTTTCTCGCAATAAACGTGCTTTCCTGCCCCCACCACGGTTTCCAAGTGCTGAGGATGGAAGTAAGGAGGAGTGGTGATGAGGATGAAGTCCACCTCTTTGGAAGCGGCGATCTGCTCGTAGGCCTTGGGTCCCTGGAAGAGCTGCGAGGAATCTATGGCCGCATAGCCCTTCGCTTGCTGATGCTCATCGAAGTGTTTACGGCCCGCCGCAAGTTGATCGGCGAAGAGATCCGCTAGGGCCACGACGCGCGTGTTGGTGTTGTCAATGAACCCGGTTCCTACCGCCGTCCCCCGTCCCCCACATCCCAAAATGCCAAGGCGCAAGGCGGAGTTTGCCTCTGAACCTCGCACTGCCCCGGGTTTCAGGACCATGGCGCCCGTCGCGGTCGCAGCGGCAGCGCCCAGAAACTTTCTCCGACTGATTTTTTCCTTTAAGCCATCCACCATGAATATTCCTCCTTATATTTGTTCGGGTGGGCCGCAGGCCCATGATAACTCTCTCCAAAGTCACTTCATTCCCGCGAAAGTGGGAATTCATTTGGTTGGCCTTTCAGCTGAAAGCTGTTGGCCGCCGTAGCTCCTGCCACCTTACAATCTTGCCGATCAATCATTCCCGCCCTCATGAACGCTGGCATAATACTCCCACTAAAGGCCTGAAATCCAGCGAAACCTATCTCCGATGGACGAGCAGGTGAATTCAGAAACGCAGCCCTCTCATTGTTTATGAACAGCCCTCTCCCTGGGGAGGGTGTCCCGCGACGGCGCATTCTCCAGCCGTCGCGAGGCGGGTGAGGCGTTACTTCGCTTTCGACACCCTAGTGTGGTGTCCCGCTTTATTCTTGACTACCCTGATTCCCGCGGGACCCCCTCACCTGGCTCGCTACGCTCGCCACCCTCTCCCCCAAGGGGGCGAGGGCAGGGCAGGGGGTCCAGTCGAAGTTATCATTGTAAAGAATTATGAGGGACACCACACTCGCCTGGACGCTTGGTGCGGCTGCCCGGCTTGACCGGCGGGAGCCCCGAGCGGCAGAGGGGACAGTCGGCAGGAGTGTAGTTCTGAATCGATAAGGTCAACAGCGCCGCACGGGGGACGCCCAAGTCGGTCGCGCCGCCGCTGCGGTCAATCAGCGCCCCTGCCCCTACCACCTTCCCTCCCGCTTCTTCAACACATTGCATTGTTTCGCGCGTCGAGAGCCCTGTGGTCACCACATCTTCCACCACCAGCGTGGGCTCGCCGGGAGCCAGGCTGAATCCCCGGCGCAGAGTCATGATGCCCTCCTGCCGCTCTGTAAAAAGTGCACGGATGCCCAGCGCCCGTGCCACTTCGTGCGCCACCAGGATTCCACCCAGCGCCGGCGCCGCCACCGCCGTCGCTCCCAGGCGCGGCAACTTTCGAGCGAGTTCGGAGCACAGTTGTTCGGCGACTCTCGGGTGCTGCAACACAAGCGCACATTGTATGTAGCGGTCGCTATGCAGGCCGGAAGAGAGAATGAAGTGGCCCTCGAGGAGGGCGGAGTTCTCGCGGAAGATTTGTAGGATTTCGTTGTCGGTCATGTGTTGTGTCCCCGGAACTTCCGATTGACGATTGTGGATTGACGATTGTCGGTTGAAAACAGCGGCACAAATCGGCAATCGACAATCGTCAATCGACAATGATCACTGCCCCTCCATCTCCGCCACTATCGCGTCCGCCGCCGCCGCCGGATCAGGTGCGCCCGTAATCGGTCGTCCCACAACCAAATAATCCGCACCTGCGGCGATGGCGCTCGCAGGGGTTGCAATTCGAGCCTGGTCGTTTGTGGCGGCGGAGGCGGGCCGAATCCCTGGTGTGACAATCAGAAACTCAGGACCGCACGCCTGCCGGATGGCGGAGATTTCGCGCGCCGAGGCCACCACGCCATCCAGTCGCGCACTTTGCGCCAAGCGAGCCAGCCGGACCACCGCCTCCATCGGCGTTCCGGAAATGCCCAGCTCCTCGAGATCCTCATTTTCAAGGCTGGTCAGAATCGTCACTGCCAGCACCTTCGGGCCGGCCTGCAGTGGCGGCCCTTGAGGCCGCCCTGAGTTGCCAATAGGAGGATCGGGTAGCGCGGACCCCGGTTTTTGGGGTCCGCGGCTTCCTCCATCCAAAGCGCGTGCTCCCTCCCGCGCCGCTTCCATCATCTTCCGCCCGCCTGAGGCGTGCACGTTCACCATGCTCACCCCAAGTTGCGCAGCTTCCCGCGCCGCCGCCCGCACCGTGTTGGGGATGTCGTGGAATTTAAGGTCGAGGAAAACCCTGTGGCCCGTGGCGACGAGATAACGCACCGGCACAGGCCCTTCGGCCGTGAAGAGCTCTGAGCCAACTTTGAACATTCCGACGTGGCCTTGCAACCTTTCCGCCATCCGAGTTGCCGCATCGCCCGTGGGTAGATCCAGCGCTACAATCAGTTTGTCTCGCATAGTCATTCCGGCTATTGTAAACCCGAATGGTGGAATCGCGCGAGCCTCCTGACGGAACGCCTCCGGCCTTTAATGGGAGAGGGCGCTAGGGTTTCTACATTTTGTTCGATCGGCAGGTGCGGCTCCGCCGCCCTGTCTTGCGGAAAGGCTTTGCCTTTCCGCGGCTGGCTTCAGATCTCGTTCCCAGGTTGAGGCTGCGCCTCAACCGGCGAGGCGCAGCCTCGCCGAAAAAACGGCCATGAAGTACCGCGGGCCCGAAAAGGCGGGGCCTTTCCGCAAGACAGCGTGGCGGAGCCGCTGGAAGCACAAAATTATAATAATGGCTGAAAGACTCGCTCTGAAATGTAGAAACTCAAGGGCTCTCTCCTAAAGGGAAAGGGCATATCCCGCCACGGCGCATTCACCAGCCGTCGCAGGACGGGTGAGGCGTTTATTCGTCGAACCCACAAAGATGAAGCGCCATGCCAAGAAAAGCGCGAGCAAGCCCGCGAGAATGAAGCGGCACCAAGCTGCCGTCCTCCAAAGCTGCCGCGCGACTTCGCCTCGACAAACGGCCCTTGAGCGTGCGATGATTCGTCGGGGAGATTGCCGAAGTGAGTGAGCGGTTGCAAAACCTGTTGGCGGACCTGCGGAGACGTTTTGAGGCGCTCTACGGGCCGCGCCTTGTCCGCCTGATGCTCTTCGGCTCGCATGCGCGCGGCGATGCCGAACCCGGCTCGGACATCGACGTATTGGTCATCTTGGAGGGGTCGGTGCGGCCGGGCGAAGAAATCCGTCGCACGCTCGATTCAGTTGCGGAACTGTCACTCGAAAACAATGTGGTGTTTTCTTGCATTTTCGTTTCACGCGAACGGTTCGAAACTGAACTCAGCCCTTTGCTCATTAATGTTCGGCGTGAGGGGGTGCCGGTATGACGCCCGAACAGGAGGACCTGCTTGGGAAAGCTGAGGACAGCATTGGCGCCGCGAAGCTCATGCGGGAGAATGGTTATTACGATTTTGCCGTCTCTCGCGCCTACTACGCCATGTTCTATGTTGCCGAGGCATTTCTGCTTGGAGTGGGCCTTGCTTTCTCGAAGCACTCGGCCGTCCACGCAGCCTTCGGCGAGCACTTCGTTCGGACCGGGATCGTGCCTCGTGAGCTCCATCGTGCTTTGATTCACGGCATGGAGGTGCGGCTGACAGGCGACTACGATTCTTCGAGAGAAGTTAGCACCGAGGAAGCAGCGGAGCAGATTGCAAACGCGGAACAATTCATGGAGGTGGCCCGCCAGTGTCTGGGCGCCTTTCCGCCCGCGAAGAAAGAGTCCGGAGCTCTATAGACGATATCGCTGGTGGTCATACGCGGCCACAAGGGTCGCCACTACAACGGCTACGATTCCAATTTCGCTGGCGGCACAGATCATTGCAAGGATGTGGGGATTACGGGCGCAATGATTACCCCCTTCCACGTTCTTGCCGCCTCAGCGAATTCCCGCAAGCGCTCCGCGACGCTCTTCACGTGCCGGGGCAGAGGCAGCCTCGCGCCGGCTTCGAAAATGGGGATTAGCTTTTCAAGCTCGGGGCCGGAAACTGCGCCCGTCAGGGCGACTCTAATGGGATGGAACAGGTCTTTTCCTTTATTCCCCGTTTCGTTTTGCACTTCCTTCGCGAGAGCGCGGAACCGCTCGTAACTCAATTCTCTTTCGGCCTGCACCTTCGGGATAAAAGCTCTAAGCACCGTGAGCGCGCTGGACGTCGGCGAGAGTTCGAGTTCCTGGACTGCCTTCCCGGCATCGTATTCGAAAATGATGCGCGCCGCGTCAGGCAATTGCTCGAGTGAGTTGACGTTCTTGAGCACAGCATCCAGCACCTTTTCAAGCCACGCCAGGACGGGCGGACTTGGATCCGCATCCAAGTAGCCGGCCTCGAGCAAGAATGGAACCGCAAGCTCGGCTAAGCGGCTGGGCGGGCACTCCTTCATATAGTGCCGATTCAGCCAGTAGAGCTTTTCCTGGTCAAAAACTGCGGGACTCTTGGTGATGTGCGCGAGAGAAAACTGTTCGACCAGTTCCTGTGGGCTCAGGATCTCCGTCTTTCCATCCGCCGGCGACCAACCTAACAACGCCAAGTAATTCCGCAACGCCTCGGGAAGGATTCCCATGCGGCGAAAACTCTCAAGCGAGGTTGCCCCGTGGCGCTTGGAAAGGCGTGTCCGGTCGGAGCCCAGAATGGTGGAGAGGTGCGCGAATTGCGGCGGCTCCCAGCCCAGAGCGCCGTAGACGGCGAGTTGGCGCGGAGTGTTGGAAATGTGGTCGTCGCCACGAATGACGTGAGTGATCGCCATCAAGTGATCGTCAATGACCACCGCGTAATTGTAAGCAGGATTGCCATCCGAACGGATTAGGATGGGATCGCCAATGACTTCCGCCGAAAAACTGGTGGGGCCGTGGACGAGGTCATTCCAGGAAAATGCGCTGGGCTCGATTTTCAGCCGGATCGCGGCAGGCTCGCCCGCCGCAACCTTACGCGCCGCCTCCTCACGCGGACGCTTGCGGCAGCGGCCCGAATAGCGTGGCTGAAGTCCAGCCTTCAGGGCCTCCCGGCGCTCCTTCTCAAGTTGCTCTGGGGTACAGAAGCAGAAATAGGCGTGGCCTTGATCAATCAATTGGATGGCCAACTTGGAATAAATCTCTTTACGCTCCGATTGGCGATAGGGCCCGAAGTCACCCCCTTTGTCCGGCCCTTCGTTCCAATCGATTCCGAACCAGCGAAGGTCCTCGATCAACTGTCGCTCGTACTCTTCCTTGGAGCGCTCGAGGTCCGTGTCCTCCACGCGCAAAACGAAGGAGCCACCGGAGTGTCGGGCAAAAAGCCAATTGAAGAGGGCCGTGCGCGCATTCCCCACATGGACGTAACCGGTCGGGCTAGGTGCAAACCGAACTCGAACGTGGATTTCCGCTCCCCTGCCTTCGTGGAGGACAAGTTTCGCGGGAACGCCTGAGCTTTCGTTTGACATATTCAGATCTTCACCCACCCGCTAACGATAACACACGAGGGGCTTTTCCGGGGAACCCGGCAACCGGCGGGTAGAGGTGTCAAAGGGAATGCGGGGGATTAGGACTTTTTGTCACGACGCTTCGGAAGGCCCGTTCCAGGTGCACGTCGCCTCACACCCTGCGGAGCTAGAGATCCGCGCTACGGCGTCCTATGGTATGGCAGGCGCACGCCTAGTTTCTGGAGCGTAGTTCCTGGCAGGAAAGGCAATAGCGAGTCCAGGGGACGGCTTTCAGGCGCAAGGGGGCGATTTCCTCGTGGCATCCTTCGCAGGCACCGTAAGTGCCTCGGGCACAACGACCAAGCGCGTTGTCAACTTCTCTCAAGAGCTGGCTACGCAGGCTAGCAGTTACCGCTGTTACATCCTGCTCAGCCGTTCTAACTGCAAATTCAACGACATCCGGAGACTGAACACTTGTTGCCAGAGCTTCAGGCGCGCCCTTCGACGAGGCCAGCAATTCGTTCCGCTTTTTCAACAGTAACGTTCGATAAACGCTTTTTCCAGACTTCACCGCTGTTCCCATTCCTAACCACCCTCCGGCCTCTCCCAGAAAAGCCTTTGAACCTATCGTCAGCGATAATTGATGAACCAAGGGCCTTCAAGGTTGCACAATTTTAGCATTAATTTTATTTATTGTATGCGCGATTGTTCCTTAAGGTGTCAAGACCGACTTGGCAGCCGGATTCTGTGGTACAATCCCGGCGCTTGGGTTCCAACCACTTGGCGATGGGAGGTGTTAGGATTGGCAGGACGCGAGGAAATTATAGAACGGATTCGGAAGGCCTTGGGTCGTCCCCTGGATGGCCGCTCGGTGATTGGAGGAAGCGCCCAACCACCACCCTCGCGGCTGGCCGGGATACTGCCTACCATCCCAGAAGAGGAAATGCTACCTAAATTCGAGGCAGAATTGACCAAAGTGGCTGGCATGGCCCACCGCGCAACTAATCGCCAAGGGTTGGAAGAAATCCTCAAGACCATCCTCTTCCAAACTAAGGCGAAAAGCGTGGTCCTGTCCCGCAATCCATTGTTGGGGGAGTTAAACCTCGAACCGCTGCTCTGCGGATTGGGCATGAAAATCTCCGTTTGGCCAGCCAGTGGCGCCTGGGACAATCCTTTTAAGGGGGATACTTCCCTAAGGGTCTTTGCCGAGGCCAGCTTTGAGGCAACGGTTGGGATCACGGGTGTGGAGTTCGCGCTGGCCGAAACCGGCAGCCTGGTGGTCACCAGTTGGACAGAAGGCACCCAACTCGGATCACTGGCGCCTCCTGTGCACGTAGCTTTGTACCGGCGGAGTCAGTTAGTAGGGTCGCTTGATGAAGTCCTGGAGAGGCTTCAGGTAGCTGGCCCCAATGCGGAATCTGGAGATCGGGAGATCGGGAGATCGGGTGAACATAGAAACACCACGACTGATGCTCTTCGTTCACCTGATCCTCCGATCACCCGATCTCCCGATAGCGCTGGAGAGGGGAGTAAGTGGTGGGGGGGCGGGCAGGTGCCCGGTCGTTCCGTTGTTTTCATCACGGGTACCAGCCGTACTGCCGATATCGAACAGATCCTCATCCGCGGCGTGCACGGCCCAGGGGAAGTCCACGCTATCCTAGTGGAATCGGAGTGCTTCTAGTCCCTTAGAACTCTTCGCCCGGTAAAGCGCGACCGGGAGGGGAGGCCGACAGGTGCGACGTATCATTGAAAGTGATTAGCTGCCAACCATATGACGGACCCTGGATAATGCTCAGTGCGGCATTGTTCAGGACGAGCCGCCTTCTATACTCGGAGGGCGCCATTCCCAAGACGTGACAAATCATCAGGCGGCAAACGGTTTTGTGGAAGACCGCCACCACGTGACCCTGCGGATGCTTAGCGGCCAGTAGATCAAAGAAGGACACAACGCGTTGCTGGGCCTCGAGGCCGCTCTCGCCGCCAGGAGGTGCGAACTGGGCTGGATCGGCATCCCAGTCGTGATAAGCCTTGGGATCACTCGCCATTATTTCCTCGAACGTCCTGCCTTCCCATTGGCCGTAGTCAAGCTCGGCGAGTTTCGGGTCGAGCGCGGGTTGGAGGCCCACAGACTCAGAAATCAGTTGTGCCGTTTCGAGAGCGCGCTCGAGCGGGCTGGAATAGAGCGCTTCAAAGGAGATGGGCTTCAAGCGCTCCGCCAGGCGCTTTGCCTGCCGGCGCCCGGTCTCCGAGAGTGGAACATCGGTCCGGCCGCAAAGCCGGTTCTCAGCATTCCATTCCGACTCACCATGACGTACCAAATAGAAAAGTCCCATAGAATTTGGAAGTACCAGGCGATCATTCGATCGCCAGGAATGTCACGCAAACAGGTGAGGGCACCTGAAGCACTTGGCCGGTCGGGGTCAAGAGGCCGGTGGCTGGGTTGATGCGGAACTGCACGACGTTGTCGGAGTCCTGGTTGGCAACGAATAGATACGAGCCCGTTGGGTCTATCTTAAAGTTGCGCGGCGTCTTCCCGAGCGTGGGGACCTGCGCCAGAGGCGTGAGAGTTCCTTTTCGCGAGTTAACCGCGAAGACGGCAATAGTGTCGAGCCCGCGGTTGGACGCATAAAGGAACTTTCCTGATGGATGCACTTCCACTTCGGCGGCGGTACTCTCACCCTTGAAATCGGGGGGGAGGGTTGAGACAGGCTGTAGCACGTCCAAAGCTCCAGTGGCCGGGTCGTAAGAAAACTCGGTGATGGTGGACTGCAATTCATCGATAACGTATCCGAATTTCCTGTTCGGATGAAAAGCAAAGTGCCGCGGCCCGGCGCCGGAGCTGACTGTGGCGGAGGGAGGGATGTTTGGCGTGAGCGTTCCTTTGGCCGCATCGAAACGGTAAATGAACACCTCATCCAGCCCCAAGTCGGCGCTGATGACGAAGCGGTTGTCAGGTGACATGTAAATCGAGTGCGCGTGTGGCCCCTCTTGGCGCTGAGGGTTGACGCTGGCGCCTTTGTGCTGCACAAATGCCGAGGCCTGACCCAGACGACCGTCCTTCAGAATAGGGAACACCGCCAAGCTTCCGCCGCCGTAGTTGGCCACCAGAACGTACTTTCCAGTCTTATCCACCGTTAGGTGGCAGGGTCCCGCCCCGCCTGACGGCACCTCGTTCAAAAAGGTGAGCTTGCCAGTCCCGGGAGCGATCGCGAAGGCGCTGACTCCACCGCTCGTTCTCCCCTCGTACTGCGACACCTCATTGACTGCGTAGAGGAATCGCCGGGTAGGGTCGATGGCGAGAAACGACGGGTCGGCAGTTTCGGCGGCCAGCCCCGGCGACGTCAAGCGGTCTGTGGCGGGATCAAAGCGGCAAGCGTAGATGCCTTTACTTGCCTTCTCGGTATAGGTCCCGAGGTAGACAAAATACTGGGTCTTGGCGGCACTCCGTTCTGCACTGTGAGCATATGGGGTTAATAGGCACAGCGCGGACAGCGCCGCAACGATCAAGGCGAAGCAAAGAATGGTTTTCATGCTCCTATGAAACCTCATTCGACCCCTAACGCGCAAGTGCTATAATTCAGTTGCTAGCGCCTAGTGGCGAGTGAACAGAACCTGCGCGTTAACTACCGGTACTAGCCACTAAGCACTAGCCACTGACATTCTCATGACCACCTTGATGGAAGAGATAGCTCAGCAGCCTGCGGTCCTTTCGGGCTTACGGAAGTTCTATACAAGCCCTGGAGCGATTCCCTCCAAAGTGTTGCGAGCGACGGTGAAGCACTGGCCGCCCACCGTGGTGATCACTGGAATGGGATCGTCTATGTACGCGGCCTACCCCGCCCAGGCCTACTTGAATTCTCTGGGCATCCGCGCCCTGATCTGGGAGACCGGCGAACTGGTGGACCATCACCGAAAGTTTCTCGGCGCAGACATCCTCCTGGTGGTGGTTTCACAGTCGGGGGAAACGGCAGAAGTCCTGCAATTGCTCGGCGCCTTGCCAGGGAAGGAGGGCTTGGTAGCCATCTGCAATATGGAGACAAGCTCCCTGGCCCGGCGAGCCACCCTGTTACTGCCCATGATGGCCGGCCGCCCGGCCCCGGTCGGCACCAAGACCTACACTTGCGCGGTGGCCGTTCTGATGTACCTGGCAGTGGCGATTGCCCGAAAGCCGCCGCACCCACTTACCCAGGCGTTGATGCAGGCCATCGAGAACCAGGAGAAAATCATCGAGCGCCACCACGAGTTGATCCCGTCCACCGTGGAGTTCTTTAACAAACCGCACTACACTGCCTTGCTGTCCCGCGGAGCGGATCTGGCCTCGGTTTACCAGGGAGCGCTTTTGTTCAAGGAGGTGGCGAAAATGGGCGCCGAACCGATGAGTGCCGCTCAATTCCGTCACGGTCCCATGGAGATAATTGACCCTACCCATCGCTACATCATCTTCGCCCGGCAAAGCGAAATCAGGCCGAAACGCAAGGCCGACCCCGGTCTGTTCAAGCTGGCGGAGGATATCCGCAAACACGGCGGGCGTGTCCTGCTTTACGCTGACCTGCCTTTTGCGGATGTCACCAATGTGTGGCAGGTCCCCGTTGAACCGGTCCGGCTGGGGCTGGGAACGCTGGTTGATTCCGTCCATATCCAATTGCTGGTGCACGAACTCGCTCTGCGCGCCGGCCTAGAGCCCGGCAGCTTCCGGTTTGCTATGTGATGATCGAAAGTAGCGCAGACCTGGTCTTGAGGTCTGCGGCTTTTCACGAATAACGATACGCGATCAACCGAGAGGCTGCGTCCGTTCGGCGCGCCGGCCCCCGAAGGCATGGATGGTCCGGGTGCCGGCAACGGGCTCGCCACCATGCCAAGTCCCCTTCGGAATGAAATACTCTCCTCCGGCTCTCACCGGAATGCGCTTGCCATCGATAATCAACGTATAGCAGCCCTGCACGACAACAAAGTATTCGTCATACTCGTGCATGTGTGGAGCCGACACCGCAGATTCACGGCAGGTCCAGAACGCCATTTGACTTCCATCGGCCCCATCAAAAACGTACCCTTCTACTCCTGGGGTGGCTTGGCTGCTGGTGGCTATCTTGTTGGCAGGATTTTTCATGAAATCCGGGAAATCGTCCACGGTTCCTCCTTCGGCTTGGGCATCACAGGCTGCGGAAAAACCCTTGAACGCTGTCATTCTGAGCCCTTCGCCTGTCATCCTGAAAGCAGCGAAGGATCTCGCTCTGGGTGCTCAGCGTAAACTCCGCAAAGAATCTCGGCAATTGTAATTTCAACGAACTACGGAGATCCTTTGTCGCCTGCGGCTCTCTCGAAAGTCACGTCATTCCCGCGCAAGCGGGAATCCGCCGGTGGACCCCCGCTTTCGCGGGGGTGACGGCGCAAGTGAGTTTCATTCCTATGGGTGGGCCGCTGGCCCATGGTAACTCCTCGGAATGACAGATTAATCGAGTTTTCACACAGACTCCACAGGGGTTGAAAATGAGGACCGGTGGGCAAGGGCGCGTTTTTTGTGCCCGCCGCCCACGGATGCGCCCTGCTGGGGCAAGGTTGGACAGGATGTAGGGGGACGGCTTGCCGTCCCTAGAGTGCTGCTAGGCAGACGAGGGTAGGGCAAGCCCTACCCCTACACTGCCTGAATGTACTGAAGACCAGTGGAGTGGGTCGGCAAATTCTCCGTCGTCCGAGAAGGCGGGATCGCATTCGTCTCGCTGCCCATCCATCGATAGCCAATAGCCCCCTACGGTTCAGCGTCGGAAAGGTCTGCTGGCAACTATCTTTCCGCCTTCCTCGATGGTATAGGTTGCGTTGGCTTTAAGGTTCTTGAGGGTGTCGTGCTGGCCGCTCGGCCAGGTGATTTCCACGCTATCAGCTTGGGTGGCTTTTCCCAAGCCAAAAGTCAAGGCAAGTTCGCTTTGCGAGCAGTAGCTCGAGCCGGAGTGGACGGTCTGCCAGTTGGCGACGCCGCCCGAAGTGACGCGGACTTCAGCGCCCATGCCGTCGCGGTTCGAGCGCGCACCGACGGTCTTAATGCGGATGGCGTTGTTGCGGCTGCCGCCGACGTTACGGAAAAGGTAAGCCGAGCCGCCATTGGTGGTCACCAAGATATCCGGCGCGCCATCATTATCGATATCCGCGTAGGCGGCGCCCCGCGCCACCAAGCGGCGCGTGAACCCGAGTTGCTTTCCGACTTCCTGAAACTTGTCGGAGCCCTCGTTGTGGAACACCAGAGGGAGTTCAGCGTAGGTCACCTGCTGCTGGATGCGCGCAATGTCCGGCTCGATGTGGCCGTTGGCTACAAATATGTCTTCGAGGCCGTCCAGGTCGTAATCGAAGAAAAAAAGGCCGAAAGAAAGCGAGAGCAGGCTGGCGCGGCCCACCGATGAGGAAGGCGCGATGTCAATGAAGAAGCGGTTGCCCTCGTTGTGGTAGAGGCCAAGCATCTGGTTGGAGAAGTTGCCGATAGCCAGGCTGGGGTAGCCCGAATGATCGAAATCGTCCGCGTCGATCCCCATGGCGCCTCGCGCCACCCCATCCTCGCTGAAGGCGATGCCGGCGGGCACGGCCTGTTCGGTGAATGTGCCGTTGTGGTTGTTGTGGTAGAGCTTGTTGCGCTCAGTATCGTTGGAGACGGCGAGGTCCGGCCAGCCGTCCATATCATAGTCAATCACCGCCACGCCTAGCGATTTACTCTTAGGATCGTAAATGCCCGCTTTTTCGGTGACGTCTTCGAAGCGGCCGTTACCCAGGTTATGAAAGAGCCGTGGAGTGTCGCCCTTATAATCTTCCGGCGTGCAATACGATTTGTGTCGGCCGTCGAGCGTGCAATAAAGGTCCTCCTTCTCGGACCACTTTACATAGTTGGTCACGAATAGATCGAGCTTGCCGTCTTTATCGTAATCGACCCAGGCGGCGCTGGCGCCAAAGCCGGTGTTGTTCACTCCTGCAGTTTTGGTGACGTCTTTGAACGTTCCATTGTGCTCGTTGTGGAAAAGATGCGCCTCGCCAAGGCCGGTGATGTAGAGGTCATCCCAGCCGTCGTTGTCGTAGTCGCCCACCGCCACGCCCATGCCGTAAATTTCGATGTCCAGGCCCGCCTTGGCTGTCACGTCAGTGAAGGTGCCATTGCCGTTGTTGTGGTAGAGCTTCGGCGTGGCGCGCCGGGACTTGTGGCCGGGAAAGTCTTTTCCGTTAATTAGTAAGATGTCTGGATAGCCATCGTTGTCGTAGTCGATGAACGCGCAGCCCGGTCCCATGGTTTCTGGTAAGTATTTTTGGCCGAAGGCGCCGGTGTAATGCGTGAAATTGATTCCAGCCCTTTGGGTGATGTCTTCGAAATGAATTGCCCCGCGGCTTTCGTTGGGCGGAGCCTTGACAGCGCTTGCTGGGGTCGCGATGAGCTTTAATCCCGCCATGAAAATCAGACTGAGAAGGGGGGCGGCCAGGAGAAAGCCTGCGACTTTGGATTTTAGATTTCGGATTTTGGATTCGCTGGTCATCGTTTGCGATTCCTAAACGCAATAGATTCCCGCTTTCGCGGGAATGACGTGATTTCCGAGAGAGTTATCATGGGCCTGCAGCCCACGCCGGCCAATGAAAATCACCATCGGCGTCGCCCCCGCGGAAGCGGGGGCCCATTGTGGTCCGAAACGCGATGGATTCCCGCTTTCGCGGGGATGACGTGATTTCCGAGGGAGCGCAGCGAAGAATCTCGCACTTGTCTTCTGAACCTTCTGCATTCTACTTTCTGCTTTCTAATTTCAGTGAAACTTCTCTCCCCGCGCCAACATCTCGATAATCCTCTGCTTCCACTTTTCTCTGGTTTCAGGTTTCTTCGCCGTCTGTAACCGGTAAACGATGGAGTACAAATTGGTCTTGTTGAGCGTTTCAAAGAAAGCCTTCGCCTTCTTGTTTTTGCCAAGCTCCTTATACGGCTTCTTTTGTCCATCGATCCAGCCAAAACAAAGGACTTGATCAAGGGCTTGTGCATACGTCACGCTGGCCACGCCTGACCCTTTTTTGTATATACGCAGCCAGATGCCGTCCGATTGGCGGTGGTTTGTGGCAAGCCAGGCGCGGAACTCCTGTGACGAGGTGCAGCTCATTATTGCGATCACAGTTTCACGACCCCTTTTCCCCAGGGAGTCTGCGTGATAACTCGACGAGCACGTGTGCACCCGCTTGCCGGGCTTAACTCCGGCTCTAGAGTGCGCGTGCAAGCTGCCGCATTCCGATGCGTGGTCCTGCCTCACCGAACAACCGACCCCCTCACCCGGCCCGCCCCGGCTGAAGAAAACGCCGGTGCGGTCCACCCTCTCCCCCAAGGGGGCGAGGGCTGCCTTTTCCCCAGCTGCCCACTGCCGACTGCCGACTGCCGACCGCCTTTTGCCTGCCCCAGCGGCATCGACACGTGTTCGTGTATGGGTTGTGATTCGTTGTTGTCTTCAGGATGGGCGAGCTTGTAGGGGCCGGTGATGGCGCGCGAGGATTCGTCCGCCTTGAAGCGCAGGTAGAGCTTCTCTTCCCGCTCGGCCCGCGCATCGTCTCGCAAGCCGCGGTAACAGAGCATCAGATTGTAGTGCGCTTCGAGGTCTTCGGGGTCGACCGCCAGAGTCTTATCAAATTCCGCCACCGCTTGCTTGAATTTACGCTGGAGGAAAAGCATGCGGCCCATCTGATTCCTGACCACGCGGTCGCGAGGATACAAAGCGGAAGCTTTGGAGAACTCGTTGAAGGCTTCGGGATAGTTGCCGTCGGCCTTGAGGGCAAGTCCGGCAAAGTAATGGGCGCTTCCGAGCCGCGGATTGAGTTGGATGGCCTTTTCGAGCAGGGGTTTCGCGGCATCGGTATTGCCTTCCAGGACACGAGCGCGCGCCACGTTGACCCAGCCGTCGGCGTACTTGGGGTCGAGCTTCGTCACCGTTTCAAAAGCTCGCTCCGCTCCTTTCAAATCGCCTTGCAGTAACAGCCCAATGCCATAATCGTTCCAGCGCTCGCGGTCTCTGGAGTCCAGGCTGAGTGCCTCACTGAAAGATGCCGAGCGCTTGCTGACGACCGGAACAGTCACGGTGTCTTGCGCGATCACCACGGTAGGCACATCCGGTGTCGTTTTGAACTTTGCGGAGACCCGGGAGAGGTCGCCCTGGAAAACCCAGCGGCCATCGTCGTAATTCTTGGTCACATCGGGATTGGCCTGGGAGGGGTCGCGGACCCCGGCAAATGCCCACTGCGTATTCCACCAGGAGAATTTGCGGTAGTTGAGCTTCGCGGTGAGCGTGATCGAATCTCCGCAGTCCTCAGGGACCTTCATGCGGAAATGGACAGTGTCCGCGGCGCCCGGAGGAATCAAGTGAGCGTACATGGTGGCGCGCGTGGACCAGGCGTTGCGCTTGTTGATGGGATTACCGTGGGCATCAAGTTGCAAAGAGCGGTAGAAGTGCGCGCCAGGATCCACCGGGCCTTGGCCATCGTCGGCTGCTTCCCCGCTCCAGAAAATGATTCTTCCTTTATTATCGTGGGCCTGAAGCTCCAGCCAGCAATCAAAAGCATCCACCGTGCCGCCCGGGAAGAAATGCCCAACCCGGCGCGTGCGGACTACCACTTCCACGCGCATCGTGTCCCCACGCCGTACTCGAGCCGCCGCCCGACCCAGCGGCGCCATCAGCTTCACAGGAGGGATAGCGCTGACCCCCGTGGCCGACAAGCCTGCCGAGGATTCTTCGCCCACTGCAAACGTGCTGGCAAGTTGTGGCGTCTCTCCTCCCCTACTTATCCTCCCCGCCTGGCCCGCCGCTCCAGCAGGTTCTTCGGCCAGGGCGAAGATGTCGACGCTTAATGCTCCCTTCAGAAAACCCTCGACCTGTTGGACCTGTTCCCGGTCGCCATAAGATGTCGGCACTGCCGTGTTGGCTGCTGCAAAGCGGTGTGAATGTACGAATCCATGGATGTTGCCGAAATCCTTTGAGGGAACCAACGGCATATGGCAATCCGCGCACTGCGACGGCTGGGGTGGGTAGTAGAACGATCTCGCGCCCTGCCCGGAAACCCCGCTCGCCTGCCAGTTGTCATAATCGTTGAAGCCGCGAATCCAGCGGTAGCTGTTGACGGGCACATCCAGGTGGACCTTGTGACAGGTAGAGCAGAACTCAGGGACCAGCCGCGGGTCTTTGTGGAAAGGCTTCAGAAACGCATTCCGGTGCGGCTTGGGGTCGAGCTTCACGGCATAGTCATGCAAGAAATGGAGGAGGGGGTTCTTACTCGAGGCCAAGCGGTCGAGCGGAGGATAATCCATGACGAACCCGCCCTGGCCCATGGTGTCTTTCACCCGCGCGATGGAATGGCACGACATGCACCCCAGGCCGTTCTGCCCCTCTCGCGTATCCTCGACCTCTCGGATGGGATGCGTTTGCATTTTGTTGGCGAAGACCAACGCATGGTCGTGGCAGCCTCCACACCAAAGCGAAGGCTTGATGCCGACGGTGTCCTGCATGTACTCAATGGCCTTCCGGTACCACTGGTTATTGAAAGAGGCCATGTGATGCATTGAGCTTTCCCACTGATTGTAGATGTCCGCGTGGCATGGGCGGCAGGATTCGGAATCCATGAAAAACTGCGAAGTGATGGTCTTGCCGTCGCTGGTCGTTGCAGAACTCGGGAAGAGCAGGCTGGATGGGCCGCCTCCCTCACCATCCATGCTCAGAGGGGCGGTGGAAGGGTTCTGAATCCTATCGCGCGGATCGGCGTGAACTTTATGGTAAAGTGCAACGACGACGTAGAATGCACCCGCAGCTAGGGCCACCGCAAGGCTCCAGCGCCACGCGGGCTCCAGGGCCACCGAACGGGAGTAGGCTGTGCCCTGAGGATTGGCTGATCCGGGTGGGCGGGCGCCACCCGCCCGGAGCCGGCCACCGAAGCGCGCGAGCAGGAAAAGCAAGCCAGCAGTTGCCAGGCCCACATGCGCATAGAGCGCCATGCTGTGAGGCCGAGTCATGCCCACAACAGCAAGGTATGCCCCGAAAGCCGCTGCCAGCCCCAATAATAGGAGCGCGGCGCTTCCCCAGACGCCAGCGAATGACCCTCGGTGGCGGACCACAAAGTCAAGGAAAAGAATGCCGACGCATAATCCCAGCAACGGGTGCAGCAGCGCATTCGCTACATAAAAGAGTGTGGGGGCGCCGAAGGCAGCGACGTAGGCACTATTGCAAATGAGGACAGCCGCAGACGCGGGGAGGAGCCAGCCTCCCCGCGAGCGGATAGGGCGTTTATTTTCCATTCTCTTTTGGTCTTGCCCCGATTTTGCTCAAGACCCGACGCAGCTCTTAGATTAGCGAAAGTCATCTTCAGGATTCAATGACTCTGTCGCACGGGTTGGGCTTTTTTTCTGTATTAGGGATGCGCTTTCTTTGCATTACCGCCTGGAAACCCCGTTTCAGAGATTCGCCAGCGCCGGTCACGGCGACGATTGAGGTGGTAAGCAGGGTAGCGCGGACCCCCGGTTTTGGGGTCCGCGGCTTTTTCCCAGGCCCGCGTAAGAGCCGCGGACCCCAAAACCGGGGGTCCGCATTACCTCCGGTGCTCGGGTGAGGCGATGGTTCACGCTGCCCGCAGCGTGCGTGGAATTGCGGAGCGAAATGCGGGCAGGATGCCCGCGCTCCCGGGCATTTTAAGAGCAGTCCCTCATGCCCGTCGGTGGAGGGTGTTCGGAGGGTTGTGGTTCGGAAGGGGAAAGCCTTTCGCAAGTCAGGCGGCCGAGCGGCAAGTCATCGATCAGCAGTTCGATCTTAGGTTGGAAAAGCATGGCCAAAAGGGCGGGTGTACGCCGCCTGGCACTAAGGTACTATCCCTGCGGCCGAATTTCGCTTGACATCTTGGGAGCCGATATATAGGATTCACACATATTATGATTCACGCGGTCAACATCGGATCTCAAGTTAAACGCGGCAGCGCGGAATTGGCCATACTTTCGGTGCTGGCGGAGGGGCCGCTGCACGGCTACGAAATCTCGAAGCGCATCGAGCGCCAGACGCAAGGTTTGCTGAGCTTCAACCTTGCCTCGCTTTATCCGCTGCTCTATCGCATGGAGAAGCGCGGCTGGGTGAAGGGAAACTGGGAAGGGCCCCCTGGAGGCCGCCGACGGCGCTACTACCGCTTGGGGGCCGCGGGGAAACAACGGCTGGTCCCGCTGCGAGAAGAGTGGGGACAGCTATTTCGGGCGCTGAATTCTCTGGCCGGGGTGAGCCGTGCCTGATTGGTGCGAGATTGCGAGGCAAGGTTTAGGGCCGCTGCCCTTCGAGGCGAACAGGGGGGATGAAATCATCCTCGAACTGGCCCATCATTTGGAGGATCTTTATAGCGACGCCGTTCGGCACGGCAAATCCGAGGCTGAGGCGGTGCAATCGGCGTTGAGTGCCGCCGCCGACTGGGATGAGCTTCGGCGCGAAATTCAGCTCGCTGGCAAGGAGGAGGACGTTATGAATTACCGCGTCAAAACGCTGTGGTTACCGGGGGCCTTCACGATCGGGCTATCGGGCATTGTGCTCAGGTTGTTCCAGATTCGCTCGGCGCCTTCGCCGAACGTTTTCTGGGCCCAGATGGGCAGCACGGCCCTAGTCGTATACTGGAGGTGGCTTGCGTGCTTGCTGGTGATCGGCGCTTTGGGCGCGTTCTGGTCACGACGAGCGGGCGGAAGGATGGTGGAAAGGGCGTTGGCAGCCTCGCTGCCTGCGCTGGCGATGGTCTGTCTGCCGCTGCTGGGGTTTCCGTTGGTTCTTGTCTCCGATTTGATTCACCACGAAAGCTTCCCATTCGTGCCCATGGCAATCATGTTGTTGGGCTGGGGCGTGCTGCCCGGGGCTGCCTTGCTCGTGGGAGCCCTTCCGTTCCTGCGCGGCCGGATCGCGAATCGCGAGCCAACGCCAGCCTCCCACTGAACTTAGCGGGCACACAGCCCTCTCCCTCGGGGCTGAGCATGTCCCATATCTTCGGCTGGACACCGGGGGTACAAGCACAAAGCCCCCATAGCGCCCGAGCACCCTGCTGAGATGCTTTAAGCCGCGGCAGCGGCGGCGTCCTCTAGCCCATGGCGCAAGCCGTGGGATTAGATGGGACCCCGGATTCATCTTCAGCCCCGCCAGGGGCGGCATCGGGCAGCGTGACAAGGCGGCTGAGCGTCGCCAACGCGAGGGCCATGGTCAATCCCGGCCATGCGGGCGAACCGCATGCGCATCGGAGGCGGCCCGATGTCGCCCCTACGGGGCTCGGGAGACAGGTTGGGGGTGCTCGTTTCCCCACGGTTTCACCGTGGGCTACAAGACCACGCCCGCTACGCGGGCTTTTCGATGGGGACCCCCGGTGTCCAGCCGAAGATATGGGACATGCTCAGCCCTTGGCGACAGGGCTGTAAGTTGAAATTGGGGAGAGATCGGTCAGTCACCATATAGTTTTGCGCCGTTTGTTCCTGTCAGCTCACAGCCGCCGCGCGACGGCCTCTTGGGCGAGGGTGAGCGCCGAGCGAATGGCGCCGAAGGTCTGGGCTTTATCCTCGAGGGAACTCAGCTTGATGGGCGGAGCATTTTCCTTGTAAATGTGCTGAACGATCTTATCTACGGTGGAAAGCATGAACTCCGGCGCGCCTTTCGCGATGCCTCCTCCCAGGACAATCAAATCTGGATCGAGGATCG
>Ga0187817_10000216_pt1 | contig 22674 bp, 17 predicted proteins | sample NC_wetland_sal_i_17_FD_132431 | JGI IMG/M metagenome (GOLD analysis project Ga0187817, IMG submission 132431) | Wetland sediment microbial communities from Neuse River Estuary, North Carolina, USA - SO4_2 | ecosystem: Environmental > Aquatic > Freshwater > Wetlands > Sediment | place: USA... | reverse complement strand
GCCGCCCGCAAGCGCCGCTGCTCCAGTGCCTGAAAATCTCGCCGCATTCCTGCTGGATTTCCCATGTGCGGACAATACCACAAGAAGTCAGGTATGTCACTATATTATGCAACACTCAATAGAATGGCGCTGTTTGACAAAGCTGAATGAACTCGGAAGAAAGAGTCTGGAGCGCCGTTCCGCGATAAGAAGCAAGACTAGCTAGCTGCCATAGTGCGGACGGGTGCTTCGATTTTGCCGCCTCGTATGATTCGTTGGATTTGTTCCATGTCGGAGTCGACCATTTCTAGCACTAGGTCTCTCCAAGATACTTTGTGCCGCCATCTGAGGGATTGACGTGCTTTCGTGCAATCCCCGATGAGAACCTCGACATCAGCCGGACGAAACAAAGCAGGATCCACCTTCACCCAATCCTGGTAGTCCAAATCGAGATGGCTGAAGGCAACTTCACAAAATTCGCGGACGGAGTGATTCTCTTCCGTTGCAATAACGTAATCGTCCGGTTCTGACTGCTGAAGCATCAACCACATGGCTTCGACAAATTCGCGGGCATGTCCCCAATCTCGCCTGGCATCAAGGTTCCCGAGGCGTAGCTCTTTGGACAGGCCAAGCTTGATCTTGGCTGCCTGGGTAGTTATTTTTCGGGTTACGAATTCCAGTCCACGGCGTGGCGATTCATGATTGAATAGGATGCCATTGCAGACAAACAGATCGTAGGCTTCACGATAGTATTGGCCGAGATAGAAGCCCGTAACCTTCGAGATGGCGTAGGTAGACCGAGGATGAAATGGTGTGGTCTCGTTCTGCGGGCTCGAATGCACCTTGCCAAACATTTCGCTCGACCCGGCAAAGTAAAACTTGCAACTAGGAGCGATCTGATTCAGTGCCGCGAGTAACTCATGGGTTCCCTGGACGTTCGGACGCATAGTAGAAAACTCGTCATCAAATGAGTAACTCACATAGCTCTGGGCAGCCAAATGGTAACACTCATGCGGTTGTACATCTTGCAACAACTTACAAAGGCTGGCGTAGCTTTCCAGCGAAGCCCCATGTAGCTGCAATTCCGGCAGCAGATGATGAATACGTGAAAGTCTTTGCTCTGGAGACTCTACTCCAACCCGTCGCACAAGGCCATGGACTTCATAGCCTTTAGCTAGAAGTAATTCTGCCAGATAGGAACCGTCTTGACCTGTAATGCCAGTAATCAACGCTCGACGCTTCAACTTATCCTCCAGTTATTTCGTAAATTTGAACTGCCACTAAGAAACGTAACCAGTCGGTCACCCCGTTTGATACAAACCTTTGCACTCAGGGGGTCGAGGCTACGCCGCTGGAAGTGATCGTGTGCCACAATGCCGAAAGTCTTTCGATGGATAGATCGCGGAAATCCGAAATCACGTAATCGGCACCGGCATTACTGAGCGCAACCGCACGGCCATTGCTACTGATGCCGACGCACCGAATTCCAGCGGCTTTTGCCGCTTGGATGCCACATGGTGCGTCCTCCAATACCAGCAGTTTTTCCGCAGGTAAGTTCATAGCCTGGCAGGAACGCATGTACACCGCCGGGTCTGGTTTGCCGTTCGGAACGTCATCTCCCGTAATGACAAATTCAAACTTGTTCAGATCCAGAACTTCCAGCGTCTTCCACGTTCGGTAAGAGCTTGCTGAAGTCGCAATCCCAGCCTTTATTCCGGCGACCTGCAGTACATGCAAGAAAGCGCGAACTCCCGGGATCAACCGAACCTCTTCTAACTTCTCCTGAAAAAAATGGCCCTTCTGCTGACCATATTCGACCAGGGTTTCGTGGGGAAGGTCTCCCAGAAAATAACGCAATATCTCTTCCCGCCTTCTTCCTTCCAGAATATAATCCAGTTGTTCGTCCTCAACATCCTTCCCGACCGATGCCAGAAATCTTCGCCACGCATTTCGGTGGACAGGGTGACTATCAATGAGCACGCCATCCATGTCGAAAATCACTCCTTCAGGCGTGGGTAAAATCCTCGTTTTAGAGTCCCGGCCAGCTTGTCTGTGCCCGTTCATAGTTCTCCATCGTACCTATGTCCAGCAAATAGTCAGAAATGACGTGAGCGATCATTTTACCAGCAAGCAGAGGCAAAACATCAAAACCAATGTCCACAGGGATCTTCCTGGGAATATGGTCGAGCAATCGCGGCGTTCCAATTAGAAGTCCCGAAAAAGCCAGATTGCTGCTGGGGTTGACCGGTTTTTCCACAAACCTCCGAACCGTTCCATCGGGTTCCACATCGACGATACCACAGCGAGTTGGGTCAGGGACTCTGTACACTCCCAATGTCGCCGCAGGATTTCGAGACTGATGAATACGCAACATGGCCGAGAGGTCCGCTCGATTCAGAACATCGGCATAGAAGACCCAAAAAAAATCTTCTGACTGAACCCATGCACTATTAGCCAGCAAGGTTCCAGCGCTGCCTAATAAGTGTCGCTCTTCAACCACCCGTACTTTCAACTTGCCGGCGTGCTCCTCAACGAAACGCTGGACCAATTCGGCGTGCGCGTGAATATTGATCAGAATTTCGTCAATACCGAAATGCTGGCAAACCTGTAACCAGAGTTGGAGTATTGGGGTGCCGCAGATAGGAAGCAGGCACTTAGGCACATCGTTGGTAAGAGGCCGCAGGCGTGTGCCGTGACCGGCGGCGAGAACAAAAGCTTTCAACGAAGGTCCTGACTCCAGTCTGCTCTATGTTCGGTTGTCCGCTATAGCCGATGCAGTAGGCACGAAAACCCAACGCGAACCAGCCCTCTGATCACCATCGATAAAAGGATCGTTAACAATCACTTGGGCGCCCTGGGCATCGAATGCGAACGCCATTTCATGAACCCCTTCTGCCGAAAGTGCTTGCCTGACCGGCTGTTGAAATTGTTTTTCACAGTAGAGCATCAGGAAGCCACCGCCGCCCGCTCCAGTAATTTTTCCGCCCGTCGCGCCATGCGAACGAGCCAGGCCGTACAGCTCGTCGATTCGCGGATTTGTGATCTTACTGGAGACTCTTCTCTTGGCCTGCCAACTTTCGTCCAAGAGCTCTCCAAAAACTTGCAACTGTGCCCGCTCGAGGGCGTCCCGCATCTGCAGCCCTAAAGCCTTGACCTCGTGCAGAGCATCCACCGTGCTACCCGAATGGGACCGAGTAAAACTCTCCTGTTCCCTCAAGATGTCCCAAGAGTGGTGAGCCGAGCCGGTGAAGAACAGCATTACGTTGGATTGCAACTCCCGCATCAGGTCGGCTTCCAAATCCAAAGCCTCTACTTCTACGGTGCCATCCGGATCAAAGCTGATATAGTTCAGACCGCCAAACGCTGCGGCGTACTCATCCTGTTTGCCGACGTGCTTGCAAAGCACGTTTCTCGCGATGTGGAAAGCTCGTTCTGCTAGCTCGTACTTAGAAAGCGGCTTCTGCAAGTAATTCGTAAGAGTTTTAAGAATATTTACGCAAACGCTGGCAGAGGATCCTAGGCCCGTACCTGGCGGAATCTCAGAAGCCAAGAACAAATCCACAGAGACTTTGCAATCCAGTTCCTTCAACACCGCCAACGGGATTTCCAGTTCACTGCCTTTGGTTGGCAGGTGCGCTATGTTTTGCCAGTTCTCGAATACCCGCAAGTCGGAGGAGATAACTTGCACCCGCCCATCACCGCGTGTGCGCAGGATTGTGTAGAAGTACTTGTTAATAGCAACACTCAGTACTGCACCGCCGAACTGTTCGTAGTAGGCGGGCAGGTCTGTGCCGCCGCCGCCAAAGCTAATCCGCACTGGACTGCGTACTATGAGCACTTGGCAATGTCCTTTCTGGAAACTGATCCGTAATTCGCTGTTCTTCTTTAGCAGTCGCCCCCAGACTGAAAAGGTGCAGCAACCTTCCCATCAAAGTCCACAACGTCTGCAGCATCAAGGAGATGTCAAAGAAAAACGAGGATTGCATCATATACTGCAAATCGAACCGAGCCTTCTCTTCCGAGGAGTGCTGTTGGCGAAGGCCGTGTACTTGGGCAAGTCCGGTCATCCCGGGCTTGACATTAAGCCGCCGCCGTTGCCAATCCGAATAGTGTTTCACCCGCTCCGGCGATTCCGGTCGCGGACCCACAAGACTCATCTCGCCACTCAGAACATTCCAAAACTGCGGTAGTTCCGTAATGCTCAATTGCTGCAGGATAACTTCGAAACGTGGCAAAGTCTTGCAATCTCTATCGGAATTTAGCCGCCACATGCCAAACAGTCGGCCTCCGCGGCCGCACCGAGGTTCCCGGCAAAATGGTCCTCCCGTCTTGTGCAATAACATTACGCCACCGATAATCACCACAGGGATCGACAACAGCGAAAGAACCAAGCTTATTACCAGGTCCAAACAGCGTTTTACCAGGCTGTTGGCGAAGTTTGCATTCGCCTCCCGCAATTGGAGCACTGGTAATCCTCCTATGTCCAATAGTTGCGGTTTTGACAGATATAACTCATAGGGGTGGGGAACTACGCTAACTCCGATTTGCGCTTGGCTGCACCGAGCAGCTAGATTCATTACCTCCGGAGCACTCGGATTCGAACTGGCTATGATGATTTCATTGACCTGCTGATCTAATAGCAGGTCAATCACGCCCAGACTTTGCACCATCGATGCTTCGTTCGCAATTCCAGGCGTACGCATGTCGAAGGAACTGTCCGCGGAGAAAAGAAAGCCGACAACCTGGCAAAGCATTTCCGGATGTCTCTCGATCTTTGCCGCCATCTCCCGTGCGACTGGGCCGTTTCCAACGATCACAACTCTACGGCTGGCTTTCATTAAAAAACTAGAGCTCAAAATGGAATGCGCGATATATCGGACGATCAGAAACCCTGCCAAAAGGAGGCAACCAAAGTAAATAAATGTCAGACGGGACACGAAGACGCGGAACAGATAGCCGCTAGCGAACAAAACGATCATCAAGAAGGCTACCGCCAGAAAGAGCTGGGAAAAGATAGCCGGCATATGCCAACCGCGACGAAAACCATCCAACTTCATCCAAAAGAAAATCGCAAGCCAAATGCACAAGGAAATCACCAGTAGAGGAATGTATGTCGTTAACGATCCGTCGCTGCGGCCGTGCCAACTGAATCCGTAATGCAAAATATAAGCGACAAACATCGCTATAGAGGCCCATGCGAGATCAGCAGCCAAGATCCAGTACTGGAGCTTCTGTTTTTTCACGAGGGTTTCTCGATTAGCAATTGCAATGGGCGGAAGTAGGCAATCTTAGGTCGATATCCTGGACAGCTGTACAATATTATTAAGGGTAGATCTTTCCGTCTAAAGGTTCCTAGTTGGAATTCCGTAATTTCCTGCGGAGGCTCCCCTGCTTCGGTTTTCACTCTGCAGTCGTCGGCGAAACCCAAAGAAAACGGCATGCATCACACAAACATGCGAGTCTTCAATCTGTTGCATTTGTGCTGAGGGTACAATTATACAGGTGTCGCACAAAGGTTTCATTTTGCCCCCGCTGAACCCTGTCAGTCCTACGTTGACGCCACCCAATTCTTTAGAATGACGGAGAGCATTGAGCACGTTAGGTGAATTTCCACTACCGCTGATTGCAAATGCTATATCTAGTGGCTCAAGCAGTGGCCGCAGTTGCGCGGAAAAAATATCAGCGTAGCTTGAATCATTTGCCCACGCAGTCATAAGGGGAATATTGTCACACAAAGAGACTACCCGGAAAGGCCTTTTCCCGTCGACCATCGTACCTTTCCCCAGATCGCAGGCGGCATGGGAGGCCAGCGCCGCACTTCCTCCGTTTCCGAACAGATAGACAGTGCGTCCCTGCTGGTACGCACTGAACAATTGGTCGATAACTATTTCGATTTCAGTAACGGGAAGCTCCGCCAAGATATCACTGACACCGCGCAAATAGGCGCCAGCATCCGCATGATCGACTTGATTTGAAATTTCGAGACTCGCTGCCTGGTTGGAAATTCCGCTTCTCAAATTAAGACTCCGTGCTCAGAATTTACAGGGATACTTCGCAGAATCAAGTTTGCACAAATGTCTGCTACGCGGTTACACCCGAACCGCAACGTCGGCATTCAGTACTACCCCAGCTTTCTTCATGTCCTTATACGCGTCGGGAAGTTTATCCGACACCCCCCCCATACTGTCGATCCAGGTGAGAAAATCGTCCAATATCTGCGAGAGGTCCCGTCGCGGACGCCAATCAAGGCCCTTCAACTTATCAATGCTTGATACGCTGTGCCGATTGTCGCCACGCCGGTATTCTCCAGGAATATTAAAACTGACCGCTGAAGAAAGTTTACTACGCACGAGATTTGCGTATTCCAAAATGGTCGTGGATTTTCCGCTCCCCACGTTAAAGGCGTCGAAGTTTGCGTCTTCTTCGAGCACACGCATATTCGCGTCAACTACATCTTGAACGTGGACAAAGTCGCGGGTCTGAAGTCCATCTTCGTAGATGATCAGCGGTTCGTTTCGCAGCGCCCGACTCACAAAAATTCTACAAAGGCCCGAGTACTGGTTGTATAGCGATTGCCGGGGTCCTTGCGTTATCGAATAACGCAAAGCTACGGACGGAATTCCGTAGATCCATCCCAATCCAAGAGCTATTTTCTCTTCAGTCAGCTTTGAAACAGCATATTGGTTATAAGGATTCGTGTGTCCTTCCTCAAGTAGCAGAGGCTTCGCTGCATCTCCGCACTTAGGGCAGGTTAGTTCCCAAGTGCCTTGGGACAATTGTCTCTGAGCGCGCGGCATTGGCAACAACAATCCATGTTCCGGGCAACTGTACTGACCTTCACCATAGACAGCCTGAGAGGACGCTACGATAACCTTTCTGACGGGAAGTCGTTCTTGTACGATAAGTTCGTAGATCAGCGACGTACCGACACCATTCACATGCAAGAAGCGTGAAAAATCCGGCATGTAATCTTGGTAAGCAGCCTGGTGAGAGACGACGTCTATATCGCGCAGGGCCGATAACAGGGTGTCACGATCGGTCACATCTCCACGGATGAATTCAATGTTTGCGGGTATATACTTAGGACGCCCATTAGGATGCACTCTGGGGTCAAGTGAATCAAGGACGCGGACCTGAAAACCATCACGCAGAAATCGATCAACGAGGTGCGAGCCGATGAAGCCCGCTCCTCCCGTTACCAAAACTCTCATCTAGGCCGCTCTCCGAAGGAATTTGTTGACATTAACACCCTCACTTGCCCGATCCGGAAAATACTTCACTTATCGTTTTCATAAGAATCCAGAAATCTAATCTTGGGCTCCAGCGGCTAATGTATTGCAAGTCAAGCTTTACCCAGTCGTCAAAGTTCTTTACATCGTTCCGTCCGCCGATCTGCCATAGACAGGTCATGCCAGGCTTTACCGCGAGCTTTTGCTTTTGATAGTCGTTGAATCGCACATACTCAGTAAACAATGGAGGCCGCGGCCCAACCAGGCTCATATCCCCTTTTAGCACACTGTAGAGTTGAGGCAGTTCATCCAGGCTATAGCGCCGCATCCACGATCCCACGGTTGTGACCCTCGGATCATTGGTGATTTTGAATACCGGGCCGCTCATTTCATTGAGATGTTCAAGCTGTTTCTTCATTTGGTCTGCATTCGTTTTCATCGACCGAAACTTGTAGCCGGTGAATCTACGGCCGCCTTTGCCAACCACTTTCCACGGATAAAATACGGGCCCGCGGGAAGTCAGTTTCACAGCCGCAGATAATGCTAGCAGCAGAGGCGAGAACAAAACTAAAAGTAATCCGGAAACAAAAATGTCCATGGTGCGCTTCAGGCCGACGCGAATTGGGTCACGCCAGTATGGAGACGGCTCTCCTTCGGTTTCCAGGGGCAAACGTGGCAGTGATGATATTGACTGGCTGGCTTCAAACATTGGCAGTAGTGTGGGTTGATACCGGACTCTCATACGGTATATCACTTTCCAATTTGTGGTTTGCAACCGTCCGCTCACAAAACTCCGCAAATTCCGTTCGGAAACGCTGGATTGAAAACCGGCAGGCGTTCTTACGGCAGGCAACTGGATCAAACCGTGTAGCCTCGCGTTCGAAATTCCGAATTGCCTCGACGATTACGTCAGCGTTTTGTTCATGGAAAAACATGCCGGTCGGTTCCGGGTCCGAAAGGCCACGTACTGTTTCCAGCACGCCTCCTTTGCCGAACGCGATCACGGGGGTACCGCATGCTTGTGCTTCCACCACACTGATACCGAAATCCTCTTCGGCAGCGAACACAAATGCGCGCGCGCGTTGCATATACTGTCGCATTACGGCAAAGTCTTGATAGCCCATCATCGTAATATTTTCGCGAGCTGTAGCTTTTATATTTTTGAAGCTGGCCCCCTCCCCGATGACAACCAGCCTTTTTCCCGGCATCCTGTTAAACGCTTCCACGATCAGTCCGACCCTCTTGTACGGAACCAGGCGCGAAACAGTCAGATAAAAGTCGTCTTTTTCTCGGTTCATTTCAAACGAATCAGTGTCCACAGGTGGGTAGATGACCGTGGCTTTTCGCCGGTATACCTTCCAAATTCGGCGGGCGATAAAGTTCGAGATTGCAACGAACTCATCGACTCCGTTTGCGGTTCTGACGTCCCAGATCCTGGCTTTATGCAACATCCATCGCGCAATCCATCCAGTTAGACCGCCGTCCAAACCTGATTCTTCAAGGTACTGATGCTGCAGATCCCAGGCATAGCGCATGGGAGAATAGCAGTAACAAATATGCAACTGATCCGGCCCGGTAATTGCTCCCTTGGCAACCGAATGGCTGCTTGTAATGACCAGATCGTACGGTGAGAGGTCAAACTGTTCTACAGCGAATGGGAGTAGAGGTAAGCATTTGCGAAACCATTTTTGCGCCAGCGGAAGATGTTGCACAAAAGTGGTATGAACCTCTTTGTTCAGAATGAAAGTTCGCTGCTCCGCAGGTAAGAAATTTACCAGGCTGAAAAGATCCGCATCGGGATAACAAGTCAGAATTTGCTCGAGTACCCGGTCAGCGCCCGCATACGTCAAAAGCCAGTCATGGAGGACAGCGGCCTTCATATTTTATAGATAGAGGGCTCCGAAACCCAGGTTGCAGCTTGCCTTCTTAACACCTGCGGCACCTTGACGACCGATCCGTTACAATTACAAAGACGAAGACGACGCCCTAGGCTCGGTATTATCGACGGGAAATACTTCCCTTCGACCCCGCCCAACCAAGATCTCATCGTAAAGCACGGAATGCCGTTCAGCAATTCGTTCCCAGGTGTATCGCCCCGCGTACTCCATTCCGTTGCGGGCCAATGTGTCTCTTTCTTCAGAACTCTCAAATAGATTCAAAGCAGCCGCCAGTGCCTCCTCCGCGGTTTCCACGAAACAAACGGAGCCTTGCAGGTCCGAAGGAGTTTGAGCGCCACGGGTTGTGATTACTGCGGTGCCGTTAATCAGAGCTGCCTTCAGCGTAGCTCGTCTCTCGGAAACGCCATCAGGATAGGGAAGATACGCGACCGCGGTCGCCGCCAATCGATCTTCAACCTGCGTTTTGTTCAGCCCATTGTCCCAAACAATAGGCAGACGTAAGGATTCCGACCGAAGAGCTTCGAAGTAAGCGGCATGGTCGGATCGAACCGTACCTATAATACGTATTCGCAACGCATGCCCTGATACCTGAATTAGCCTACCCAATCTGATCACCTCTTCGAGACCTTTACCAGGCATAATCAATCCGAAGTGCACGATCTCTCCCGGATTACGTTGTTGTTTGGGACCCACACCTATGTTGCTGGGAACGGCAATTACCGAGCTGCGATGGGAGATCCATGGTGCCCACTTGACCGCAAACCGACGTTCGAAGTTGCTGGGGAAAATGACATGTCGCGCTCGAAAGCTGAAGGGATAAAGCGCCACCTTCCGCAGAATATGCGCTCGACTGACTTCATGAATAGTCGCTACGCAACTCTTTAGTAACGAAATTGCTTGTGGTCCCAAGTGTCTCGCAAAGCCAACGGTTGGATACTGAATATGTACTAGGTCAGGATTCAGAGTGCGCACGCTACGCAAGCGCTCCAGTACACTCTGTAGTCTCCAATCCCCGGCTGCAATCACATGACTTTCAATGCCGATAACATTCAGCGCATCCGCGAGACAGCGGCTGTAGTCCCCGACTCCGCATCCACCCGCAGGGCAAGGACCGCAAAGCAGTGCAATTTTCAACCGACAACCCCGGTCTGCGGATAGAGATCCTCCAGTCCATTACTTGCATTTGTGGCCGTGTAATTCAACGTGGGTACACACATAGCTAGCCCAAACACGAACCAGAGATGTCCATAGGTAAAGGCAAAACCTCCTGCAAGATTGGTGAAAATTAGCATCACCAAAGCGGCAAGTAAGCAAACTGGCCACAACTTTTTATCCGCCGCTATGCTTGGTGCGGTTCGTGAGGCTCGCCATAAACGAACTGATGCGGTCGCGACGAACAATGAAAAGACTAGTAGCCCTGCCAGGCCGGTATTGGAAAGTAACTTAAATACAAGGTCGCTCGAGGTTACACTTCCCCACCCAAGCCCCAAAATGGGGTATTGAAGAAAATAGTCACGCGCTAATAGAACTGAGTTGAGTCTCGCGAGCGCCGAATAAGATTCGCCTTTACCAATAATCATCGACTCGAACAAGTCCTGTGCGGGAGTAAAACCGGAGTAGGCATAAAACAAAAGCCCGACAAACAGAAGGAGAAAAAGTAAGTACTGGCCGCGACGAATTCTTAGGTATATCAAACCTAATCCATATAGAGCCAATACACCAACCAAACCAATGTAGGCTGTCGTCGAAGTCGAAATTAGCAAACCTCCAATAATTATTCCGACAGCCAATCGATCCCACGTTTTCGAGATCAATGGTTGTGGACTAAGTAGTGCGAAAAGGGCGATAACAGCGGCTATAAGCATGGACTGCGCGAACATGGAAGGCTCGGTGGCTACAGAAGAGATTCGTTTCAACCCTGCTTCCTGAATTACCTGCGTGTATCCTTGAGAGCTTTCTGTCGAGCTCGTATTGAATAGATAGGCCGGATAGTCAATATTGAAGGACCAACACAATAACTGAAGCACGCCCCAGAGGCTGACAAAAATAGCGGAGATGAGAAATATTTTGATACTTCGAATTAGCTGCGACAATTCAGAATTCTTGAGCGCTACCAGAATCGCGAGTAGAACGCCATAGATCAGATAAATTGTCTGGGTGATGTGGGTTCCAGCGAACTGTAGAGGTGCAGACCCTGAATCTCCGAGATCCGCTGACTCGATAACTACGTGACCGTTGATCCATAAAGGCATAAACAACGACATTATGACAACCAAGGTGAACAGGTTCAGCTGGCGAACCGGCGTGCGCAAATCGCGCCAGTAAGGATGAAGCGACTTCCGGCCTAATGCAGGCAGTTCCTTAAGCATCCAGAGCGAGCCAAATAGCATGGATGCTTGAACCCCTGAAGCAGAGTCTGGAGATCCAATATTTACGATCGCGGTTGCTGAAAAAGGTAAGAAGAACACCATTAGCACATACAGGTACTCTGGTGCTAGCCAGTACAACGAGAAGCCAACCGGCAGCATTGCCCACCCTATCGGGGTTATCTCCATGACTTTTCCAAAACCGGGCGACAGTTCATTCGGGCTTTTGCGCTACGACCCAGATCGTGGGATAAACGTTAATGGCGGTAAGACTATGCATCACGCTCATTGACAAATAGCGGACCCACTGAAAACATTCTCTGGAGCGCGACGCGACCCAGAAAGGGTCGAGCGATACGTGTAATGTCTCAAAACCGTAGTTACCAAGAAGTGATATTAGACTCTGGCTCGTCCAATGAGAAAGATGTATCTCGGGACTAAGTAGGGTGACTGGAGCGAGAGCGTGTTTCCTGGTCTTGGCTCCGAGCATCTCTAACTCATTCGGGACCGCCAGAAACAATTTACCTCCTTTTTTGAGGAGTTGGCCGCACCTCTCAAGAAATCGGGAAGGCCAATGGACATGCTCAAGCACATGGAAGGCAGTAATATTGTCGAATTGCCGCGACAATGCAAGTGATTCAATTGTGCCGCTCAGAATGTCCAGGCCATAAAGTCGACTGGCGATTTCAATTGCTCTCGAAGAGATTTCGGTGCCAGTTACAGAACTATATTCGGAGCTGGCAAGACTGAGGAATTGGCCGATTCCTGTGCCGATGTCCAGCAGACTCCCAGGATTTCGGTGCGCGCGCATTTTCCGGATGCGTCTCACCCAAAGCCTGCGTCGTCTATCTAAATCTTTAAGCCAACTGTCATACTGATCGGCTTGGTTGTAGTAGGCGAGTACGACCTCGGGCGTAGGGCGCGGATTGTCGAAGATCAATCCGCAGTGAGGACAGCGGGACAGAAATTCACGGCCTTGGACTACGGACAGCGTACTTCCCAAACAACCAGGGCAGTCCGTTTCCCTTACAAGGTTCGAGGAAGGCAACGTGCTCGTATCCGGCTCTTTATAGTCAAGCATGCAACTCTCGGCAGCATCGATTCTCAAAAACATCCACCAGGCGCTGGGCCGAATCTTGTGAACAGAAGCTTTGCGCACGGCGTATGCCGCGCGCTCGCATCGAATGACGCAAAGCTTCGTCCGATTGCACCCTGACAATCGCCGCAGCAAACCCATCGGCATTCGCCAATGACTCCAGGATCGCCGCGCCTCCCAGTACTTCGGGCATACATTGCGCATTCGACGCAATAACCGGCACACCGCAGGCCATGGCCTCTACCGGAGGCAAGCCAAAACCCTCATACATGCTGGGAAACAAAAAGACCTGAGCACCCGAGTAGAAGAATGGCATATCTTCGTCCGGCAGGTAGCCAACAAAGCGGATCTCGTCGTTGGTCAGTCCCGAATCTTTGACCTCTTGAAACAAGTGCGAATTTTTCCAGCCTTTCGCACCCACTACCAACAGAGGGCAGGCGAGTTGACTGTTATCCTTTAGGATTCTGAGAGTCTTGATCAGCACTTTCAGATTTTTACGCGGTTCGACGGTGCCCACCGTGGCCATATAACGCTCAGGAACGCCATATTTCATCGATATGTACTTCGCAGCCTCTTGTGGGTCTTCTGGTTTGTATCTGTCCGCAATGCTCGGATAGATAAGCCTGGTCTTCTCTCGAGGAACTCCCAGTGTTTGTATGAGCTCTTCCTGCGTCGACTGTGAAATGACTATGACGATGTCAGCTTCCGCTATTGCTTTCCGGGCGAATGTTTTTTGAAGAAAAAGATTGTATCCGGTCGTGGTTTCAGGATAGCGGAGCCAAACCATGTCATACACGGTGATAATTTTCAATACTGTTGCGGGTAGTCGAATCGGCAAAATTGAGGTCGATGCCCAGAAAACGTCGACGTGGTCGGTCCTCGCAAGTGCCGCCCCTCGGCCGAGCAGCCACAAAGCGCCCGGACAAAAACTGAGGGACCTATTTATTCGCTCGTGGACTAACTTATCGGGAGAAAGGCGAGCATACTTTATTTCTCTGTTCGAATACAAAAAATACTCATGTTGAGGCGCGATCTCTGGAATCCACTGCACCAGACTCTCTATGTAGTTCCCAATTCCCGTGCGTGGTCCTCTCAACGGAAGAGCGTCAATCCCGATCTTCATTATTGGGAGGTGCACCTTTCACGCTGAAGAGCGAGCGTCTCAACACCATGCCGGCAATACAAAGTTCGATCAGCGTCCACCAACTTCTACCTGCGACCCTACGCCACTGTTAATTGGGTTACTAGATTTGGCGCCAGTTAAAACCATGAGGGTCTCTTCTGCGCAGCGCCGCCAACTGAATTCGGATGCTCGTTGCAACCCTCGCCGCGCCAGTTCCTCCTGCAGTTCAGAGTGATCGAGTACGTCTTCTATCGTTATCGCCATATCTTCTTCGGACAAGGGATCAAAGTATCGAAGTACGCCTCCTGACACTTCGGGCAAACAGGAACTATTAGCTACAATTGTAGGCACGCCGCACGCCATCGCTTCAACCATAGGCAGACAGAAGCCTTCATATAACGACGGTATAACGGATAGCGACGCGCCTTTAATCAGCATGGCCAAATCTTCGGAATCCAGCGTGCCGGTGAATATGACCTTTCCATTTTGTACTTGTTTATCACTGCGTTGGCGGATTTGCTCCGAGCCCATGCCCAACGGCCCGGCGAGGACAAGCTGAAGATCAAGATCCCGCCGTTTCTCGATCAAGAGCTCATATGCGCAAATCAACCTCCCCAGGTTCTTCCTTAACTGGACCATGCCGTGGTGAAGGATATAAGGGCGGCGGATTCCAAGTCTTTTCAAAAGCGATTGTTGTGCCGTGAAGTCGGCTGATAAAGAATTGAAGGTGTTCCGATCGTAACCCAGGTACACCACAGATACTTTGTCAGGCGGCAAATCATAAATGTCGATCAAATCTTTTTTAGAGCGTTCGGAATCAGTAATTATTTTCTGCGAAAGTTTCGCCGCAACCCAGGCAGCTGCTTTTAAATGTCTGCTTCTTTCGACCAGTTCAGCGGAAAGTCTCTTTGGCATTGCATCATGGATCGTCACGGCTACCGGTATGGATCCAAGAGGCAAAATATTAGGCGAAGGAGTAAAAATCAGATCAGCGTCAAGCCGGTGTGCCGCGGCCGTCACTAAACCAAGCCGCCATAAGCGGCCGTGATTTAACAGGGTCGTATCAGCCGCCCCGCAAACATTAGTCTGAGGTTCTAATCCAACCCAGTCATCCGTGTAACCCGGCGAAACAAAATACCGGATAGAGATTGAATCATCTTGTGATGGTATCTTGCCAAATTCTTGCAGAAGGTTTTTCGCATATTCATAGATACCTACGTTTCTAAAGTGCTTTGTTAGAAAAAAGGTATCGAACGCGATAATCAATGCGGTTCCCAATGAAAAAAGACTGTCAACAGAATGCCTGCTAACCGGTAAAAGCTCCGTGCCTCGTCCAATCACGAATAGAGTGCAGGTATCCATTTAGGTAAAGGTAAGTCGTAAACGCCAGAAAGGTTACGGTCGTCGAGAGTATGGACGGCGCGTACGCATTTCCCGCGAGTCCAGCGGCGATCAAGAGCAAGAAAATTGTGGACGTTTGCCAAAATCTTTCTGGGAGTGCGAAAAAGCCAAACATTTTGCGTATGATGAAGAGGTTCTGCGCGAGCAACACGGTCTCAGTCAATATAGTGACTGCAGCAGCCGCATAGTACGAATAATGCGGTATCAACACCACATTGGCGACGACATTAACTACAGTGCAGATCAAGCCGGTCCAGACAAAAACTCGTTCCCTGCTTCTGGCTAACAGAAAAGTGTTTAGACCGTAGTTCAAGAACATCGGAACAACTGCCCAAATGAGAATGCGAAGAACTGGTACCGAGGGCGAATAATTCTTGCCGAAGAGTACAAGAATTAAAGGACCAGCTAGCAAAGTCAGTGCAAGCACAGGGAACAACGCGAGCAAGTACATGACGCTCAGCAAGCGCGAGCAAAGTTGCTTGTCGCTGTGCGTCCCTGCAATATTGTTGCTGATTGAAGGCAGTACGGAGGTCTTGAGCCCAAAAGGTAATATCTGCAATGCTCCGAGCGCTCGATACGGGACCGCGTAGATACCGGCTGCAAAGTTACTAGCAAGAACCGACAGCAGCACCACGTCAATGCGGTCGTAAATATTGATGATGAGAGGGTAAAGGTTGAAGAATGCGGTTTCTTTCAGGATACGGCGCCAGGAGGGAACCACCTCCCAATTCCCGTGCAGAAACCGGCGTACTATCAGAAGTGAACCCAGCGCTGCGGCAAATACTGAAATTACTTCTGCCCAAATCGCGTTGCCAAGTGTGGGCGACTTAATCAACAATACAATTCCCACAGCCAGAAGCCCAACGCCCTGAACGCCTTCCAGCCAGACCAAGGAGCGGAAGTGGCGAACCGCACCAATAACGCCTTGACCTACCCCCAGGAAAGCGCGGGGGAAAAGAGTCATAAACAACCAAAAGGCGACTTTCAAGATCGGCTTTGGATGCCCCAGCACCTGAAGAAAGACGATGGCTGGGCCGAAAAGAATGATTATATAAAGGCACCGTAAAAGACAAACCCGCGAATATAGTGCTCCTGCCGCTGCGGGGTTCTTTGACAACTCACGCATTAAATATTCGGTAAATCCCTCTCCTGAGATTAAGGCGAGAGTCTCAAAAACTGCTAACAGAAAGGCGTACAAACCGAAGGTCTCAGGACCAAGCTTTCTCGCCGCGACAAAGAAGAAAATCAGGCGACTTGATCGTCGAATCATCTGTGCGGCACTGACCTGGGCAGCTCCGGACCAGATCAAATACTTTGGCGGTTTGGCAGCGCACGTTTGGCTGCCAATCTCAGACATCGATGCTCTCCCTTGCAGAACTGGAAGAACGAGCCGTCAAATGGGACGCCTTACTCGTGAGGCTTCTGAGCATCGTTTCCCTACTGGCCCTTGGACGTCCGTTCCTTAATGGCGGACAAGCCTTTAGACAGGCCTGCTCGCAAACGACTGCAATCGCGTCTAAAGTCAGCCGAAACTCTAAAAATAAATAGCTTACGTGGATCTTCAGAATTCATGCTTTCCCATGCGGAATTCCCAAGTACCCAGGCACATGCGGCGGCTAAAGAAAACATAAGCCCAAGAAAAACGATTAGGAATCGCTGGGGACTGATTTTTTTCTCTGGAAGATCCGCCGGATCGAGCACGCGAACGGTTGGAATTTCTTTTGCTTCTTGCACCTTAGCCATCTCGTAACGCTTGGTTAGCGCCTCATACAGAGCCTCTTGGATCTTTGCGCGTCTGAATAGATCGAAGTACGTTACTCCCAAGATAGGCAGTTTACGTATAGAAGGATAGAGAGATGGTTCCGAGTCCGAATCCGATTGCGAATCCTCCCCCGTTCCGGCCTTTCCCAATAGGTCCAGTTGATGACGAAGTTCCGCGATCCGACCCTCAAGCGAGCGAACTCGCACGTTATTCGATGTATATATCTGCTTGAGCCCCTCTTCCTCCGCTTCCGTCGCCATCAACTGGCCCTGTAATATCGCAGCCGATTCAACCATGGCCTTCCCTTGGGCAGGAATATCGATAGCGCTGTTTCGGCTCGCAAACTGGCTAAAGTCCTGAGCAGCCTGATCCAAGTCCTTCTTTACTCCTATAAGCCGCCCCTCCAGAAACTCACGTTCTCTCCTCGCCGCAGAGGTGCTCAGCTTGCTTACTGCCCGATCCAACTCTTCGACGTAGGCACGCGTCAGTTCTTGAGCGCGTCGCGGGCTCACATCCCGAACACGAGTTTCGATGATTCCGCTCTTACGATCTTCCCAGATGACGGTTCTGCTCTCCAGTACTTTGCGCGCTCCGTCCCAAGTTTGTGACCCGTAGAGTTTGCGTAGGTCAAAGCGTTGAATCAGAGCGTCCTCAACAGTACGGCTGTGCAATATTCCGACGAATAGCGCCCCTGAATTTTTTACGCCCATTACGTCTCCTGCGATCTCACCTAAAGAGGAATCGCCGCCTTTGCCAGCCAATGCGGCCAGCATACTTAAGCCATCCGAATTGCCCTCCGGCGGCATCAAACGAGTAGCCGATTCGAACTTGGGAGGGATGATCAGCGCGACGAGAACGGACAAGAGAAATCCGGCGCCGGCACATCGCCAAAGAAAGGCTCGGGCATCCCAAAGCAGTTGAACGCGACTGTGTAAGGCATCCTGATGCCGGGCGCCCAAGAGATCTCCATTTGCGGACGAACCAAACTCCGAAACGTCGTTTGACTCAAAGATCTCGGTTGATTGTTGTGATTCCGGATTCACTGCCCTTTACTCCAGTGCGGGCAAAATGTCAGTCGCATGGAATTTACGGTTCGGCGTCGGCAGGCCTTGCACGTCAAAGCGACATCATGCGGTTAGAGATGACAGACTTCTCAATATTTCCAATAAGCAAACGAATAGCATTAAATGTCGTTTTCACTGAACGCAAGGCCAGTCGCTCTTATCAGAATTATCAGAACGTTTGACGCCGAAAACCAAAATGACAGAACTGTGTTAGCTCGAAGATTGAAAACATGATGCCTAAGTGTTACTTGTGCCAGTCAGTGACTCCGCCAATGTGGATAAAAAGTCAACTGCAACGAAGCAGTCACATCCGACTGTCCGGTTGGACTCAAGACCGGGAATTTCCATTGTTCATACTGAAAAAAACCCGAGATTGCTAAGTTGGGTCCAACCAGGAACTCGCTTTGCGCCGAATAGTCAACCAGTCTGCCCCCTTGAATAAAGTCGGGGGAGACGCCTTGTAATCGATAGCCTAGCTGAACTTTATTTCGGGGAGAAAGCCAGTATGTCAGCCATCCCTGCCCACCCCGCCCCGCCTTGCCAATCCAGCTTCCCATCAAGATATCGTCGTTTGTATATCCATTAAGGAAACGACGATTGTCAGAATAGACGAAACCCGGCGCGAATTCTTTGGTTCGGGATTCATTGAATCCTTCAGCCCGCAGTTCCAATTTCGGAATTCTCGGCATATGAGGCATGTATATGCCCGGATTGACATTGGCCCGCGTCGACCCGATCGGCGATATCTCGTCCGTAACCAAAGAGTCGAAATAAAAAGTCAACCAATTCCTCAAGCCCGGGATCCGATACGAAAAATCGGCCTCGGATATTCGCTTACCAGGATTGTTCGCAGCAGTCGAGGAGTGGACGTAAAACGTGCGAAAAAAATTGCCGAAGGTTACCGGGAGGCCAGGGCCACCGAACATGGCGGTATATCCCATGCCAAACTCGAAATTTGGAGTGGGCTGAAAGCTTATCTTCCCCCCCTGAATGAAGGGTTGGGGGACAATGTTCGGACCGACGACCGTAGGGTAGCCGGGATACGTTTGACATGTTGCTACGAGGCAGGCTTCCCAATGATGCCCGGAAAGCTGGCCGATGAAGAATTCTGCGCGGAAAGGCCCCAGAATTTTGGACAGCCCAGGGATTTCGTGTGGCTGAACATCGTCGATCCTGAACATGGGAAACGGAGGGGCGTTGTTGCTCATCAGGAATGCTCCCGATTCTCCAGATCCGAGCCATGCGCTCTGTTCCCCGAAGGATAGCTGTACGTTATTTATGTTGAGTGAAACCGTACTGTTGAGGAGTTGGAATTGATTTACTTGTGGGGTGCCGTTGGCCAAAGGGGGCGTACCATCTGCCGCAGCAATAGCGGACAGAGTTGCCGGAGAATACGACGGCATGGCCGGTGCATGCTGGTACTCCGCTTGGAGATTAAACGCCAGGACACCAGCTTCTGCTTCCGCGCTGAGGCCCGTGACATCGTTGAAGCCCGTCCAGTAAGGACGTCCGTAGTCGTTGACGAGGGTTTGCCCGAAGTGAGTACTGTCGCGAAGAGGAGTTCCAGAGATACCCGTCAGGCGCGTGTAGACGGAATTAACTCTCGCTCCAACGTTCTCTGCGCCATCCAATCGGGCTATTTCTGGAGCAAACTCTTGCGCGAGTGAGTGGTAAATTCTGCCCGCCTCTAATGCATCGTCCTCAATATTTCCGAGTTTCTCTCCAGTTTCCTCGACCATGCGCGCGCATTGCAGACGAGTCCATGGGCGTAAGCCCAGCATGTTCGACTTCATGTAACCCAACGCTATTAGCCGCTCCAGCAAGGGATAGGTCCAGCTGTCCAACGGCACGTATGGCGAAGCCATATAGGCTGGATTCCGAACTTTGTCGCCGGTATTCTCGTCAACCAGACTGCCCCAAGGCGCTCCGCCAGCTTCCGGGTCGTGGTGCGCGCGGTAAACCTGGCGGCCAAAGTACCAGCCCAGCGCGCTGCCGACGACTACGTCGGATGGGAAGTGTTGCTGAGCGGTCACGCGAGTAATCGTAATTGCGGAAGCCAATCCATAGGCTGCGGTTTGGCTGAGCCAACCGGAGTATTCATGTGCCCAGACACTCGCTATCGACCACGCAATGGCCGAGTGCTCCGAGGGGAATGAAGCGCCGCCCTTGAAAAAATCGCCGTTCCCGTTCCCTTCGAGAGGACGCTGTCGCTGCGTGATTTCTTTAAACAAGTACGCTACGCCAGTGCTGTTAATTGCGGCCTCAGCGCTCAGAAGTCCCGATTCCTGCAAGTGATCGTTGTGGGTCATGTGACCGAAGAGGAAAGAAGCTCCACCCAAACCGATCAGGGAATACGTGCCGTAATCTGAGACATGCAGGCTGGTTTGCATGTGACTCGGGTTCACTTGCTTCGCCCACCAGCTATCGCTGGCGATGAAGGCTGCCGTAATCCCTGCACCGGGCAGAATCCACCTGAGATCCTTGGTGCGAAAACGCGCCGGGCTAGTCCAGAACTGCTTTTGATCGGACACGATGTGCTTGAGAAAGGGTGAAACTAACCGATTCTCCGGATCCTCTCCCGGCTGAAGGTCATAACTGTGTTCCTGTTTGTCCGGCGGCGCGGCGGGTACGGACGCAGTGGTGGAACTTGAAGACGATGACCCTGGCTGAACACTGCCCTGAGCCCATGATGCCGAACTGAGCACAGCCAATAACGGCAGAATCAGCCCACATTTCGCGACGCGCCACATCATGCGTCGACACCGCTTAGAAACTTCTCCCGACTTGAATCGCCACGCCAACCGCGTAAGCGAGTTGAGCCACCTCCAACGTTGTTTTCCATTTGTTATTAATCGAATAGGTTTTCTCCGGGACCACAACCATGTCTCCGGGCTGCAGCGCGGCGCTCCCCACGCCACCGCTAAACAGGCCACCCGGGCCACCTACGACCGAACCGTCGGCTCGGACGACGAATGTACCTCTGCTATTGGCCATTTGCGTGGGCCCGCCCGCCTGCTTCAAGTACCACCCACCGCTCTTGCCGGGCTTGTAGGTGATTGCAGTCGGGTTATAAACCGAACCATCCACTAGGACCACGTTAGGCCTCTTTGGGATATGGACGGTGTCGCCCGCACGCACCTGGATATCTGTTGCGGTATTGGCCCAGTGCTTCACATTGCTGGAAATGTGGATCACTAGCCGTCCGGAGGGTGGGGTGTTTTGCAGGTTTTGAATTGTGGTTCTGTACTGCAACACCGTGGCCTGTGCGGTCATCTGCTGATCCTCATCCATGCCCGGTACAACCTTAATTTCTGACGCCTCGCTGCGCACGCGTTCGATCAGGTCAGCGCGATTCTTTTCCTGCATCTCTCTGACCTGTACGCGCTCGAAGACAGAACCATACGGATACGCATCGCTCCGGAAGCCGCCCGCCCGCTGAATAATGGAACTCAGGCGCTCACCTTCCTGGATGCCGTAGGTTCCGGGATGGACAACCTCGCCAGTCACGGTAATCATCGCCCCGACATCTTTCCAACCGGTAAGCTGCTTGATCGCCAGAACATCACCATCGCGGAGGCGGACGTCAGCGTCCGGCTCCGCGGCCATGGCTTTCGCGATCGGGACAGCCACATGGTCGCTCACAACCTTCGTGCCTTGCTCCACTTCGTAGCGCGTTAGGTCGGCTTCCTCTGTGTAGGCACCGCGTTTGAAGCCGCCCGCGAGACGAACCAGCGCAGAGGCGGTCATGTTCGCGCCGAGTGGATACTTCCCTGGACGGGCAACTTCTCCTTCAATGGCGACAGTGGGCGGGTCTAGCTTGTTGAGGTCGCGGTGAATAAAAACGCGGTCCTTGGGCTCCAGAGCGATATTGTCTTTAGCGTCGCCTTCCAGGGCCTTGCCAAGATTCACATTGATTACTTCGAGCTTGCCATCGCTGGTCTTGCGGAAGACCTGGGCGTCATCCAACAGGGCATCGCGAGTTGTTCCTCCAGCGAGATAGACCGCGTCACGAAGATGGGCGACTCCGTTGGTTAAATGGTCGCCCGGATCCCTTACCTCTCCCGTGACCGTAATTACTGGCGGATCTTCGAAGTCGAATCTTCCGAAGACGCGCACGATATCGAAAGGCTTCAGCACCAAATCCTGATCTTTGCCCGCGAGCGCATCGCCCAAATTGAACGTGAGCACTTCAGGCGCGAAGTCAGGCTGGGATAAACGGATAATCTCCGCGTGCGTAGTCGACGGCTCGGGCATTAGATCCTTGTACGACCGAATTAGGTCCGTAACCTTCATGCCGTCTGTGTAGGCGAACTTGCCGGGACGGGAAACGTGGCCGTCCAGGTAAACGGTTTTATCGGCGTAAGGCAGGATCGGAGTAATCTTGATCTTGTCTCCGTCCTGGACCGCGAAATCTTCGAGTGCCTTGTTAACGCCCGCGTCGCTATCCGTCTCCGGAATGTCGAGACGCAGCATAGTGCGGCTCTCGTGGCTCTCCACCCGTTCCACGTCAACGTGGCGCAAGGTGCCGGACGGCAATACGCCCCCCGCCAACTCCAGGACCTCTGCCAGACCTTTTTCGCCATTCAATTCATAGATTGCCGGTCGTCGTACCATGCCCTCGATCGTGACTTCACCCTTCAACGGCGGAACTTGGATTGTGTCTCCGGCTTGCAGTCTTTGAACGTCCCCACGAATGCCATGCAACAACAGGTCGTAAACGTCGACCTCTTGAATGAGCTGCTTGCCGCGATAGTGT
>Ga0187817_10000215_pt1 | contig 22687 bp, 18 predicted proteins | sample NC_wetland_sal_i_17_FD_132431 | JGI IMG/M metagenome (GOLD analysis project Ga0187817, IMG submission 132431) | Wetland sediment microbial communities from Neuse River Estuary, North Carolina, USA - SO4_2 | ecosystem: Environmental > Aquatic > Freshwater > Wetlands > Sediment | place: USA... | reverse complement strand
GTCTGGGACCGGAGCAAGACCTCCGACTCTAGGGGTCTGGTCCGTGCGCTGCCAGCCGAGCAGGTTAGTCAACGGGTCTCCCATTCTGTTTCAGGTCACCGCCCCCGGGAAGATTGATTCGCTCTCCGGAAAGTGGTTCGACCACGAGGTATTCTTCGCGCTCGACCCAAGCAGCCAAAACTGGATTGGCATCGCCGGAGTCAGCGTCGAAACTCATCCCGGAAAGTATGTACTGGTCCTGGAGGGTAAAGACGCGGCGGGGAACGCGCTTACGTTTCAAAGGTCGATTGTGGTCGGGAAGGCACGATACCGCCGGATCGCGGTCAGTGTCCCCAAGCAATTTACTGAACCAAGTCCAGAGCAACTGCAGGAAATCAAGGAAGAACAAACCCTTAAGCATGACGTATTTTCAAGAATGACTCTGCAGCGCGACTGGGCCGGACGATTTGCTCCTCCGGTGGAAGCTGCCGTCTCCGACGTCTTCGGAACCGCTCGCGTCTTCAACGGCCAGGTACAGAGCATTCACCAGGGGCTGGATTACGGTGTCGCGGCGGGCACGCCCGTGGCAGCGGCTAATCAGGGCACGGTTATCTTGGCGCGTCCGCTTTTCTTTGAGGGCAATTGCGTGGTTGTCGATCACGGCCAGGGACTGCTCACCATCTACATGCATCTGTCGAAGATCGAAGTCAAAGAGGGTGATCACGTCACGGGCCGGCAGGAGATCGCTCTGAGCGGTGGCAGCGGGCGCGCTACCGGTCCTCATCTGCACATTGCGGTCCGCTGGCAGGGAATCTATGTGGATCCGGCAACGCTGCTGAACTTGAAGTTACCCTAGTCCATGGCCGCCGACTGCGGCACTGCCGGGTGGGCATCCTCACCCTGCGCCGCAACTCCGTCACGAAAAGTTACCGTCCTTCCGGAGATAGCCGGAACGCGTTCTCCGGGGACAAGGATACCGACCAGATTGAGAGGATCAGCGGCCGACAGCGTGATGGGTTCGCCCGTCAGTTGCATCTTGCGGGTGGCGCGCAACGATTCCACGGCCACCGGCAGGGCATATTGCTCGCCCAGGAATCCATCCACGAAGCGTCCGCCACGGATTTCTCCCCGATCTTCCAGCCGCCGGAATCCGATCTGCAGTTCACGCCACTTCGGCAGGTTGGTTTCTCGTGCCAGCGCGTCGCGGAAGACGACTCCGTAGCGCTTCAGCAGCATCCAGCAAGTGGCTTCAACGGCGCGATTCCTATCGGCCACCTGATCCGTATAGAGCACCGCCCATCGCCCTGCGCTGTGCCGAGGACGCGTGTTGCGCCCACTGCCTTGCCCGGCGCGACGCTTCGGATCGATGAGTGAGCGCAGATTGTCAAAGCCATCGGCCGTAACGACTCCGGCCGCAACCAACTCCCAAAGGGCCGTCTCGACTTCCGCCTTGAGTTTCTCTGTGCCGCGGACAATATCGGCAAAGAATGAGGCCCCGCGCTGGCGAAGAAATTCCAGCACCTGCTGCGCACCTTCGCTCAGGCCACGCGCCTCCTCGTAGTGAGCCTGCAGATGATGTGGAATCATCCAGTCCGCCTCTTCGCGGACGAAGAATGTGATCGGAGCTACGCTGGTGGGAATCACCCGACGTTTGCCGTTGGCGGAATCTTCCAGTGTCGCCGGATGGGGCGACAGACGTCCCCAGCCCACTACTCCAGTGAGACAAAGCTGGTCGAGCCACTTGGGATCGTAATCCGCGATACGGCGCGCGAGGACTTGCCGTTCCCAGGCATTGGCCGGAATTTCAAATCCCTGGAGCTGCCGCAGAACCTCCAGCGTGGCCCGTTCGCCTTGCATCTGGGCTCCTGCCGCAACGTGCTGCCACCGCAACAGCCACCGCATGAACTGTGCTGCTGTCACGGGCTCGATCTGCTTGCGCAGTGTAGCCACCGTGAGCCGATGGATTCGCGCGAGCAGTCGTCGTTCGCACCACTCGACTGGTTGCTCCCGTGGCCATGTGGGGACGGCCGCCCTCGCCCGTCCAGTCGAGCGAAGCTCGACAGCTTCCTCGGACTCGCTTGGCTGTCTGCCATTGGCCTCAGTCTGCCCGGTGAAATTCCCCCGCAGAATCGCTCCACTCGCCTCCATCCGCAACAACGCCTTTTCGACTTCTGATGAGGAAAGCCCGAGAAGGTCCCCGAGTTGTTCCGCGGTGACCGGGCCCAGATGAGCCATCCAACCGGTGACCATGGCCAGCAGTGCGTCATCACGAGAAGGGATTGCAGCATCGATATCTGCTGGCTTCGGGTCGAAGCTTGCATCGGGAAACAACAACGAGAAAGTCTGGGATCTCTCTGATGACACCCAATAATTGTAGCCGCTGCCAAGAAAGGTTGTGGCTCGGCCCTCTCGGACCAGCCTTGCAAAGTGACCGGACCATTGTGAGGTCGCAATGCCCACGTGGGGACGTCTGCCCTCGGCCGTCCGGTCGAGCGAAGCTCGACTTTCTGATCCGAACAGATGAGACTCGCCCGCCCGGACGAGGGCGTCCGGACCTACCTGGCTCGTGGGCTGGCTGTCTCCTCCGTTGACCGGCAGTCCAACCAGCGTGTGCAGTACGTCGTGCAACTCATCGGCGTCCCGGACATCGGGCCATGCCTCCTCCCGCACCTGCGCGATTGCCGCCGGGTTCAGCTTGCCGACTTCCTCCAGCACCGATTGCGGCAGAACTCTCCGCATTTCGACGGCTCGCGCCCGTCTCTCTTCCAGAGGTGCATCGTCGAGGAACGCGTATGGATTGGCATTCAGAATTTCGTGGGAGAACTGCGACGGGACCGGGGTATCGACGGCTATACAGCGAATGCTGCCGTCTTCCATTCTGCGCAATAGGTTCTTCAGACCATCCAAATCCATCGCTTCGGTAAGAACATCCTTCATCACTTCTTTAACCAGCGGATGGTCGGGAATGTGAATGTCGCCAGTGATGTTCTCCCGGCAGGCCGCGACATCGGGGAACACCGAGGCTAACAAATCATCCGATCGCATGCGCTGAATTTGCGGCGGTATCTTCTTTCCGCTTTGGAATCGCAGCAGCGCCAGAGCGCGACTGGCATCCCAGCGCCAGCGGGTTCCAAAGATCGGTGACGCCAGGGAAGCCTGCTCCAACAGGCTCTGCACAGTCTCGGTGGTCAGGAAATGAAACACGTCAGCGAGCGGGAAACTGTGCTGCTCGGCCAGCGCGATGTTTAAACCGTTGTCAGTCGCCGCGGCTTGCAGTTCGAAATTGAACCCGCGGCAGAAGCGCTTACGCAGCGCCAGTCCCCAGGCTTTATTGATGCGCCCGCCGAAGGGTGCGTGAATGACCAGTTGCATACCGCCGCCTTCGTCGAAGAAGCGCTCGGCAATGATGGTGTCCTGCGTCGGCACCGCTCCCAGCACGGCCCGGCCTTGCAGGATGTATTCGATCATCTGCTCGGCGCCGGAATCGTCGAGCCCGCACTCGGCTTTCAACCAGGCGACGGTTTCCGCAGCCTCGGGCTGGGCCTGTGAGAATCCCACCGGGAAGATATTCTGCAACCGCTGGCTGATCTCTTTTCGAAGGTCGGCAACCTGCAACGAGAGTTCCTGGGTTCGGGCTGGAGCTTCGCCTAGCCAGAAGGGAACTGTCGGTGGGGCACCGTGCGCGTCTTCCACCAGCACGCGTCCTGACTTGCCCTCAATCCGCCGGATTCGCCAGGATGTATTCCCCAGAAGAACGATGTCGTCACGATTGCTCTCGATTGCGAAATCTTCGTCGAGGGTTCCGACCACGGTGCCTTCCGGCTCAGCCACCACGGTATAGAGCGCGCTGTCAGGAATTGCCCCGCCGCTGGTGATCGCCGCCAACCGGCTGCCGCGACGGGCGCGAAGTCTGCGATTCACGCGATCGCGATGGACATAAGCACCGTAGCGTCCTCGTCGTGCAGCGATGCCTTCCGAAAGCATCTCAAGAATCGCTTCGTAGCTCTCGCGCGAAAGGTTTCGGTAAGGAGACGCCCGCCGAACCAACTGGAACAATTCGTCCTCGTCCCATTCTTCTGAGGCGCAGGCCGCAACAATCTGTTGTGCCAGAATGTCCAGCGGCGACTCGGGGATCATGAGTCGGTCGAGGTCGCCCTGCCGGATCGCGCGTACCAACGCCGCACACTCCAGCAGTTCATCGCGAGTGGTGGCGAAGAGCCTTCCTTTCGGAACCGCGCCGCGCCAGTGACCAGCACGGCCCACCCGCTGCAGAGCGACCGCGATGGCTCGCGGAGAACTGATCTGGACGACGAGATCCACGGTGCCAATATCGATTCCGAGTTCCAGCGAGGCCGTCGCCACCAGCACCTTGACCTCGCCTTCTTTCAGCTTTCTTTCGGCGCTGAGACGGAGCTTGCGCGAAAGGCTGCCGTGGTGTGCGGCGACATTCTCCTCTCCAACTCGCTCGGCAAGCTGGTGCGCCACGCGCTCGGTCAATCTGCGGGTGTTCACGAACACCAGGGTTGACCGGTTGTGCTCGACCAACTGAACGATGCGGTCGTAAATCTCGTCCCACATTTCGTTGGTTGCGATTGGGCCGAGTTGGGTGGCAGGAACTTCCACGGCGAGATCCAGCTGCCGCTTGTGACCGATGTTGACGATGACCGGATCAGGGCGGCCACTCCCGGTCAGGAAGTGTGCGACGTCCTCGATCGGCTTCTGCGTGGCGGAAAGCCCGATGCGCACGGGCGAACGGTGGGTCAGTGCCTCCAGTCTTTCCAGAGACAATGTCAGATGCGCCCCGCGCTTGTCGTCTGCGACGGCGTGAATCTCATCGACGATGACGGTTTCCACATCACGCAGAATCGCCCGGCTCTTCTCGGCCGTCAGCAGGATGTACAACGACTCCGGCGTGGTCACCAGAATGTGCGGAGGATTCTTCAGCATGGCGCGCCGCTCAGGCATCAGCGTGTCGCCGGTACGGACGGCGGTGCGAATCTGCGGCATCAGCAGCCCGCGCTCACCTGCCATCTGCAGAATTTCGCCGAGCGGGATTTCCAGATTCTTCTGGATGTCGTTGCCGAGAGCCTTCAGCGGGGAAATGTAGAGAACTTCGGTTCGATCCTGGAGATCGCCCGCGAGTGCCTTGCGCACCAACCGATCAATGCAGGCGAGAAACGCCGCCAGAGTTTTTCCCGATCCGGTCGGCGCGGAGATAAGCGTTGTGTGCCCCGCAAGAATGTGCGGCCATCCCTGCTCCTGCGGCTCGGTGGGAGTGCCGAAGCGTTGCACAAACCAATCCCGGACGAGGGGATGTGCCCAGTCGAGAGAGGAAGGGAAGGAAGACATTGGCGGTATTGTAGCCGGAAAGGTGGAGTTTCGTAAAATGTTCGCCTTCCGGTCAGGCAGCGTCATTCCAGCCGAGCTTCGCTCAGCCCGGCCGAGTCCCTTCGACTACGCTCAGGACAGGCTCCGACCCCGCGCAACACAATCTGCGGAGCTGGCTCCTCTGGGCGGATGGGGGCTTCCGCCCCTACGTAGGTTGTGGTGAATGCTAGAATCCGGCGATGCCCAAAACACAATCCCCCGAAGCCCGAGCCAAGAAAATCAAACTTCTGCTCTTCGACGTGGACGGCGTCCTCACCGACGGCAAGCTCTTTATTTTTCCCGCTCCCGCTGGAATCGAGCAGACCACGCTCGACCACGCCACCAAGCACGGTGGACAGGGCGGCTTCGGGCTGAACAGTCAGACCATGATTGAAGCCAAAGGCTTCCATGCTCACGACGGCACGGCCATTTCACTGGCTCGCCTCGGAGGGATCAAGACGGGACTGATTACCAAGCGCATCTCAGAAACCGTCGCACTACGCGCCCGCGATTTGAAACTGGAACACGTTCACCAGGGTATCCAGGACAAGCTGACGGTTTTCCAGGAGATTCTTCGCCAGGAGGGTCTAAGCGCAAGCGAAGCCGGATTCGTCGGCGACGACGTCATCGACCTGCCGGTCATGCGGAATTGTGGTTTAGCCGTTGCCGTGGCCAACGCGCGTGCCGAAGTCAAGAAAGACGCGCACTATGTCACGCCTCACTCCGGCGGAGACGGAGCTCTGCGAGATGCCGTCGAGTACATCCTAAAAGCCCAGGGGAAGTGGAAGCAGGTTGTGAACGAGTACATTGGCGAGAGAAGCCCGAAGAATGGCCTTTAGCACTTGGCATCTAGCCATCCCGGTCAGAGAAACCTCTCGGGACCAAGAATGATTAGGGCTAATTGCCAAATGCTGCTTACCAAAAAAAAAGCCCACCGGCTGTCTGCTTGGGGCGTGCTCGGGTCGACAACCGATGGGCTACCGTTTCTCCTTACTCACCCTGTGTTTTCAGGAGTATTTGTACCGATTAAACCCGACATCCGATAAGAGTTGCGTAAGGGTTCTGTAAAGTTTTGTAATTTTTCGTATCTATCCAAGTCAACTCACTCTGGGATTGCCGGCGGCCGCGATGCCATCAGCTCCGTAAAACGGGCGTCGCTTCGAAGTTGTTCGAAGTCCGGGTCTTTATACACTTGGTCGATCCCCTTGTATCCTTCCTCCATGGCCCGCTTCAGGTACTGGAGAGAGCGATCGCTGTCTCCCTGCTTGGCGAAGAGCTTAGCCAGTACATATTCGAAATGCGCACGGTCCTCCAGCGAGGTCGTCTGTGCCGAGACCCCATTTTGTGAACTGTGTTCAAAGACAGTCGGATCCAGACGTACCGCCTCGTTATAAGCAAAGGTGGCTCTTTCGAACTCTTTCTTTGAGAAGTAGGCTGCGCCCAGGTTGCTGTAATACGAGGCGGAATCCGGGCGGAGCTTGATGGCCCTTTGGTACTCTTTGATGGCGCCAACATACTTCTTCTGCAGGTACCAAACAACGCCTAAATTGTTATAGGCGTCCGCCGATTCCCGATTAATGTGGATCGCGCGGTCGAAGTCTCGCTTAGCTTCCCTGTAACGATGGAGTTGCAGTTCGACGATTCCGCTCTTGTTCCAGATCGTCCCGTTCTTCGGATTCCTGGCCAGTACTGCGCGGTAGTAGTCTAGCGCGTCAAGGTAAGCCTTCTGGGCGCGCAGTTCGTCAGCACGACTTTCCAGTTCCTCCATGGAACTGGTCGCCGCTGGTGGCTCCGCGTGACGCATCGGCGGCGGAATCACTTGTACCAGTTCAGTGTTCGATTGTGCATGTGAAACCGGCAGGCAGGACAGAAGCAGACCGAGCAAACACAAGAGCAACTGACGACGCATAAGCTCACCTCCCACAAAGGCGAACTACCCCAGCGCTATGCTACCGGCTGGCGTTCAATGAGGACCGTTCCCGCTGTCAGCCGGCGGCTTCGGTGGAGGGTTAGACGACTTGTCATCTTTAAAGATACCCGCAATTTTGCCAAAAAACCCCTTTTTCTTTTTGTCATCGGAGGCTGCTGCATTGGGGTCCTGGGTCGCTGTCTGTTCAGCGGCCGGTGGAGGCAGAGCCTTTTCACCGCCCAGCCCGAAGACCCGCGAGAAGAACCCCTTGATTCCGGTTCCCTGGTCACACGTGCTTGTCGGCTCAGTACCTACGATGAACGCGGCCGTGTAGGTCTCCGGACAGGAGGGTGTTGCCAGCAGGTTGGTCGTCTTATCCAGTTGTACGTCAACCACCCCGGAAGGCTGGAAGAACGGTCTCATGTCTGAGTACTGCGGGAGTTCGGCCGCCTTCTTCATGAACTCAGCCCAGATCGGTGCCGAGGTTTGAGCTCCGCTCAGGTGCAGATCGCTGTAATCGTCGAACCCCACCCAGACGACGCATAGCAAGTTGCTGGTATATCCGGCAAACCAGCCATCGTGGGAGCTGCCAGTCTTCCCGGCAGCCGGTGGCTCGAAACCGCGGCCACGGACCGCTCCATAGCCGAGGCCGTTGTTGATCACGGCTTCCATCATGTCGGTCATCACGTATGCCACGCGCGGATCAAGGACCTGGCGGCTCTCAGGTTTCAGATCTGCGACTACGTCGCCTTCCGCGTTGCGCACCGAATTGACCAGGGTTGGCGAAATCCGTACTCCCGAATTGGCGAAGACCGTGTAGGCTGCAGCCATCTCGATGGGAGTAGCGTCATAGGACCCGAGCGCCATCGCCGGGGTGGGCTTTACCGAGCTGATCCCCGCTGCTTTCGCCAGATCCGCCACTTTGTCGTACCCCACTTCTTGCGCCAATTGCACGGTCGCGTTGTTCAGCGACATCGCCAAAGCGTAACGCGCCGTTACCTGACCGTGATACTCCTCTTTGTAGTTCCGGGGCTCGTAGATCGAGTCGCCATAGGCAAAGGTGGTGGGCTGGTCTTCGACCATAGAGGCTGGAGTAAACACCGGATTACTGCCCGTGACCCCGGTGTTGATCGCCGCCGCATAAACGAAGGGTTTGAAGATGGATCCAGTGGGACGCTTGGCTATGGCGTGATCCAGTTGGCTGAATCCGTAATTTCGACCTCCGACTAACGCGAGCACTTCCCCGGTGTGGGGGTTCATGGCCACAAGCGCTACCTGCGCCTGCGGACCGGGTTCAACCTTGGTCTCATACTTGTTCTTGCCCACCTTGATGCGCTGGGTGCGACGCTTGGTCACTTGGTCATCGACCAGCTTCATTCCCGCTTCCACCGCCTGAGCGGCAGCTCTCTGCAGATCGGGATCGAGCGTGGAGTAGATTCGGTACGACTGCTCATTGAGCTCGCGCTCGCTAAACCTGCCGGTCAGCGAATCGCGCACCAAGTCCACAAAATAGGGAGCATCACTGGCCTCCACATTGGGAGGTGCCAGCTTCAGCGGCGTCGCCTTGGCCTTATCCGCCTCGGCACGGGTGATGACATGGGTTTCCACCATGCTTTCCAGCACAACATTACGGCGCTCCAGAGCGCGCTCCGGATGGCGGTACGGCGAGAGATAACTGGGCCGCTGGATGATTCCCGCGAGCAACGCTGCTTCCGGCAGCGTAATGTCCTTCAAGTCCTTGTCAAAGTAGGCGCGCGAAGCTTGCGCAAAACCGCTGATGGTGAACGAGCCCCGCTGCCCCAAATCCACCCAATTGGCATAGAACTCGAAAATCTGTTGCTTGCTGAACTTCTGTTCGAGCTCCTCGGCAATCAGCATTTCGATCAGCTTGCGCTTCACCGTCTTCTCCGGGCTCAGAAAAAAGCCGCGAGAGAGCTGCATCGTCAGTGTCGATCCGCCCTGTTCGTGCCGCTCGTGCATGAAGTCAATCCAGGCGGCCTCCGCCATGCGGACAAAATTCACGCCGCTGTGCTGGAAGAAGCGCCGGTCCTCAATCGCCAAAACCGCGTCTACCATCACCTTCGGAATCTGGTCGTAGCGTACCACCTGACGTTTTGAGCGCTGGTCCACGTCAAAAGCGGTGATGATCTGGGGTTCGAGTTCGTAAGCTTCCAGCGCGCCGGATTTTCCCGAGATACTCGCCACCTGGCCTTCCGCGATGCGAATCGTGGCTGGCTCCGGACTGTGGTAAGACTGGGGGCCCGGCTTGATCTCAAGGCCTCCGCTCAACAAGCGGTAGTTGCCCAACGGGGAGTTGCCGTTTTCCAGATATCCGGCCCGTTGCAGTTGGGTCGCGATTTCGCGCGCACTGATGCTTTCACCCACCTTCACCGAGCGAGGAATAGCATAAATTTTCGCGGAGCTGCTGAATACTTGACCGCGGAGGCGCTGTTCGATGATGCGATCGTACTTGATGTAGTAGTAGGCAAACCAGGCACTGAGGCTGACCGCCAGGACAACGAACACAGACAGGGCGACCCGGATTACAGGATCGCGAGAAGCTGTTCCGGTGCTGGTCCTCGCACCCTTGTCTCTCTTCGGAATCTTTACCTTAATGGCCACGTTGAACTGGCGGAGTTATCCAGGCGTCCGCGCACATTTGCCCCGCCTCCGTAATTCAGGAGACCGGACCCTCACCTGCTATTTTAAATCACGTGGAACAATTAACTAGAAGGGACTCTTATTCTCGGTCGATGGGTCAAAATGCAAATCCAAGGGGTAACCGGGCAGCTGTACGTGCACGGTGTAGGGCGCCTGGATTGTGAGTGAGCCGGTTCCCTGGCTGCCATGGCGCTGTACCTTGATTTGCTCTTTGTTCAAGGGGATATCGTACTCCTGCGCCTTCTTGAAAATGGCCAGCTGGATGTCGGCCTCGGGCTTGGTGGTATAGGTCTCAAGCGTGGCTTCCGTCTTGATGATGTCCTGAAACTGGTAATTCGAATAGTAAACAGGAATCAGTGTCGCGCCCAGATAGACGCTGGCCACTATGACGGCGATGCCGAAAATCATCTTGATCGTGCCCATTACCTGCTCCGACTCCCAGGGGGCTTCGCTGGGCAGGTCAGTGTGCCGGCCGCGAAGCTTTGAAATAATCCTCTACAGCCGCGATGCTAACATCCTGCACTTGGCAAGTCGAGCGATGAACGACTTCGACAGTACCTTCGGTAACCTTTTTCCCCACCGTAACACGAAAGGGTATGCCCACTAGGTCAGCATCTTTGAACTTCACCCCTGGCCTTTCGTCCCTGTCGTCTAGTAACACGTCGAACCCAGCGGCCTCCAGGCGGCGGGTGATGTCCAGGGCGGTGTTCAGCAACTTCTCATCCGAGGCATTGGTCGGAGTGACGATGATCTCAAAAGGAGCAATCTGGGGCGGCAGCCAGAAGCCGTTTTCGTCGTTACTCTGCTCGATGGCGGCAGTGAGAATGCGCTCAATGCCGATTCCGTAACTGCCCATGATCACGGTGACTTCCTTGCCATTGCGGTCGAGCACGCGCGCTCCCATGGAATTCGAATACTTGTAGCCCAGCTTGAAAATGTGGCCGATTTCGACCGCCGTATCGATGCGTAGAGGGCTACCGCAGTTCAGGCAGGCCTCTCCGGCGGCCACGCTGCGCAAATCGACATAAGCCGTCGGGTGAAAGTCGCGGCCAGGTGTGACATTCTTCAAGTGATAGTCTTCCTTGTTCGCGCCCGAGATCAAGTAGGTGCGGTGTTCCAGCGCCTTATCCAGGATCAAGGCCGGGCGGTCGCTGTCTTTCAGATCCGTGGCCCACTCAATGCCAATTGGCCCCAGGAATCCTGCCGGTGAGCGAAACAGCTGCCTGATCTCTTCCTCCTGCATGGGACGAGCCTCTTTCCCTCCGACCGCGGATGCGAACTTAGCTTCATTGAGCTGGTGATCGCCGCGCACGAGCACAACAACTGCCCGGGATTTTACTTTTCCTGTGTTCGGATCCTTTTCGTCAGCCATGTAAGCTAGCGTCTTAATTTTGTTCTTCGGCGAAACGCCCAGGTAACGGGCCACGTCTTCAATCGTCTTTTGGCCGGGGGTGTGGACCTCGAGTGGCTTGCCGTCCCCTTCGGGCGCCAGATCCTGCACCGCCTCGAGCTTCGACGAGGCTTTCTCCATGTTCGCCGCGTAGTTGCAGTTGTCACAGCTCACAACCTGGTCCTCGCCGGCGCGTGTCCGCACCATGAACTCGTGCGACTCCGATCCGCCCATGGCGCCGGAGTCCGCTTCTACAACGACGTACTTCAGCCCGCAGCGATCAAAGATTCGACAATAAGCGTCGTAGTGTTTCTTGTAAGAAACGTCGAGCCCGGCGGGATCGACATCGAACGAATACGAATCCTTCATCATGAACTGACGTACCCGGAGCAACCCGGACTTGGGACGCGGCTCGTCGCGAAACTTGGGCGCGATCTGGTACCAGATCTGCGGCAATTGCTTATAGCTACGCAGTTCCTTGCGGGCAATCTCGGTCATGACCTCTTCTTCTGTCATGCCCAGGGCGAGGTCGGCTCCTTTGCGGTCTTTCAGGCGGAACAAGTTTTCGCCCATCGCGGTCCACCGGCCGCTGGCTTCCCAAATCTCCCGCGGATGCAGCGCCGGCAAATAGAACTCCTGCCCGATCTTGTCCATTTCCTGGCGCACGATCGCCATTATCTTGTTGAAAGAGCGCTGCCCGAGGAAGAGATAGGAGTAGATTCCGGCGGCGAGCTGACGAATGTATCCCGCCCGTACGAGAAACTTGTGACTGGCAACCTCGGCGTCGGCCGGGGCCTCGCGCAGCGTGGGTATGAACAGTTCAGACCAGCGATACATGGTTATAGGTCCTGAGTAGCAGGGAATTGGTTATTGTAAATGATCGCCGAAGAACCACGTGGGGACAGCCGCCCCCGCGAACCTGATGACTTAATTCACATCGACAACAACGATGTCGGCCTTTGCCCGCCGGACAGCCGGGGGCGGCTGTCCCCACGCGGGTGGGGCAGCTTTATCCGGCCAACTGCTTCAGAATCTCTTTCCCCAGCTTCTGGGTCTCGCCGAAAAATCTCTGATATTCGACGAAGAGGCGGTTCAGTTCCAGCGATTTGTCCGCCGAGAGCCGTTTGCGCAGAATCATGTCACGCACGTGAACCGGGTTAGGGAGGGTCGCGTCTTCCGTCAGTTCTTCCAGCGCCGTGTTGGGATCATAGTGATACATAGACTTCTCTCGATTGAGTAATTTGGTAATCGGGTAATTGTGTAATCGGAACGCCCGGCGGTTTTCAATCGCCAAATTGCCCCATTGCTCAATTACTCAATTCCTACATCATTTCCGTTCCCCACAAATCATGCAGATGGACGATTCCTTCCAGCTTACCCTTACTGTCCACTACGGCGAGGGATGTAATGTGCCTTTCTTCCATGATCGCCAATGCTGTCGCCGCGAATTCCTGCGCAGGAATCGTTTTGGGGCTTTTCGTCATGCACTCACCGGCCGTGAGATCGAGTGCATCTTTACCGCGCTTCTCAAGAAGCCGTCGCAGATCGCCATCGCTGATTACTCCAACCAGCTTTTGACCCTCGACCACCGCCGTCACCCCCAGCTTCTTGCGCGACATCTCGTAGATCACGTCTGGCATCTTCGTTTTCGGGGTAACGTGGGGAACGGCATCGCCGCTGTGCATCAGGGACTCCACTCGTGCCAGCCGCTTACCCAGCTTCCCCCCAGGATGCAGGTTAGCGAAATCCTCCTCTTTGAAACCGCGTTTCTCAGCCAGCGACATGGCCAGCGCGTCTCCCAGAGCCAGCATTGTGGTGGTGGAAGCCGTTGGAGCCAGGCCGAGCGAACAAGCCTCCTTAGCCACGGAGCAGTCGAGTGCAACATCGGCTGCCGCTGCGAGGGTTGAAAGCTGCGTTGTGCGGGCGCCCTTGCCCGCGGTTCTTGCATAGATCTCATCACAGGTCATCGCAATTAGCGGTACGCGTAATCTTTTCAGCGTGGCCAGCAGCCGTAAAATCTCTTCCGTCTCGCCGCTGGCCGAGAGTGCCAGTACGACGTCGCCCCGCACCACCATTCCCAAGTCACCGTGCACGGCCTCCACCGGATGCATAAACAAAGCCGGAGTGCCCGTGGAACTCAGCGTGGCCGCGATCTTGCGAGCGATAATCCCACTCTTGCCCATGCCCGTTACTACCACGCGGCCGCTGCATCCATAAATCAGATCAACCGCTCGATCGAAAGCCTCAGCCATGGGACCGGCAATGCGATCGGCGAGCGCGCGCAACGCGTCCGCCTCAATCCGCACCACGTTTTCTCCGATATGCTTCATGAAGCAAGAATGTTAACAGGAGAGCGGGTCGGTACGGGCGGGACGCTGGCGCCTGCATTGACGGGGCAACTCTCAGAAATGGTCGTCTATGCGCTGCTGCTGCTGTCCCTTCGGTTTCCCCAGGCCGGCCAGGCCTTTCGCCTGGATCGCCCGATCCCACGGACCGGCCTGCCAGTTATCCCTCTTTTTCTCGGGATGGAACCACGGCGGCAAAGTGATGACCAGGTTTCGCGCGATCGCCTGGGCATACGGCTCGTATTTCGAACGCAATTGTGCCAGCTTCTGCTCGAACTCCTGACCGTCGCGCAATTTCACGCCGTTCCCGGCGAGCATCTCGCGTAATTGTGACAACTCCGGCTCCGGCAGGCGATCCGGTGCGCTAGAATCGTACGTTGCCCGCACAACTTGCGCCAAATCGACCACCGCATGACGCGCCATGGCGAACGTCAGCTTCGCCTGCTCCCTATCGACTCCGTCGATTCCCGCAATGACCAAGGCGCTGGCATCAAGGATTGTCATCAACGCTCCCAGCCACGACTGATTGCTGTGTTGCGAACGGAAAAAACTGAGCGGAGGATACGAGAGATGGCTTTCCAGAACCTCGGCGGACCATCGTTCCCAGCCTCGGAAAACATCGTCCAGAACCGGTTTGTGCTCGGCGTTGACGAATCTTGCCAGCAACTCGGCGGCTGTCGGTGGCGAACCGGCACGGGCGTCGAGCAGTGAAATCTCAATCTCGCGGCGAGAGAATGCCGAATAGATCGTCGGCAGATATCCGATCACCACGCCCAGAAAGGCGAATCCCATGCCGCCTTCCAACACCGTGAGAGCCCGCGCCGCGGTTGCGATCGGGGTCACATCCCCGAGTCCGAGGGTGAAGAAAGTCTCGCCGCTCAGGTACAGCACGGTCCAGAAGCTGACCGGTTCGTTCCCCAGTTGCACGTGTTCTACAACTCCAAACTGCAAGAAACCGAAGCCCAGGATCAGACCGGCCGCCCAAAGGGCCAGCAGACCAAGCAGCGACAGCGGCCCAAAATAACCAAGAAAGTTCTCGCGCCGGCTTGGCGACTGTATCCGTCGGGTTATCTTGGTCCAGGGGATCCAGGTATTCCGGAAAAACCAGCTGGTCAGCCGAAATTGCCGCTGCACGCGGCGCGGCAATACCACCGTCTCGAACGCGTCGAGAAGAACCGTTAGAACGGTGAAAACCCCGGCAATGGCGATGACGACACGCATGGCAATTACGTGATTGGTTCGATGAGGAGGGATAGTAGCAGATTCAGAACTTACGGCGTCAAATGCGCTTGGTCTAACGCCGCCCGCACCGCCAGCAGTTCCTTCAAGACGCCCCGCAGCTTCGTAGATTCCAGCGCATTCGCACCGTCGGACTTGGCTTCTTTGGGATTATCGTGTACTTCCATAAAAACGCCATCCACTCCGGCCGCAGTCGCGGCACGTGCCAGCACTGGGATAAACTCCGGTTGCCCGCCGCTTACCGCCGGTTGATCTTCATCCCCGTGGGAGGCCGACGGCAATTGCACCGAATGGGTCGCATCAAAAACCACCGGCGCAAACTTGCGCATGATGGCCAGCGATCGCATATCCACCACAAGGTTGTTGTAGCCGAAGCTCGACCCGCGCTCCGTGACGAAGACCCGGTCATTTCCTGCCACACGACACTTATCAACCGAATGCTTCATGTCCCAGGGTGAGACAAATTGCCCCTTCTTAATGTTGACCGCGCGCTCGCTCATGGCGGCGGCAACCACCAAATCGGTTTGCCGGCAGAGGAATGCCGGAATCTGCAGAACATCCGCTACCTCTGCGACCTTGGGGACATCGGCGGCCTCATGCACATCGGTGAGTACCGGCACGTGTACCTCGTCTTTTACCTTTTTCAGAATGCGGAGACCTTCGGTCAGGCCGGGCCCCCGATAACTCCGGATGGAGGTCCGGTTTGCCTTGTCGTAGGAAGCCTTAAAAATAAAAGGGAAGTTCAAAGAGCGAGTCACACCCTTGATGATCTCGGCCATGCGAAGCGCATGGTCTTCGCTCTCAATCACGCAGGGACCGGCGATGAGGAAAAGGTTACCGGTACCGATGCGGACGCCTTCGACTTGGAAAGACAGTGTCAAGTAGGGAAAAACCTAACCGCAGAGTACGCAGAGAGAATTCTTCGAGCAGCGGATCATTCATTTCTCGGTGCACCTCTGCGGCTTCGGAGGTAAATCTATTTGCTCCCTGCCTTCGGCGGCCGGTGGAACATCTCCACCTCCGCGGCCACCTTGTCGGCCCGCCGCTTCAGCCCGCTTTCGTAAGAAGCACCAATAAAGGTTTTGAACAACGGATGCGGCTCCAGCGGCTTTGACTTGAATTCCGGGTGGAACTGGCAGGCAATAAAATGCGGATGATCCGGAAGTTCGATTATCTCGACATACGTGCCGTCCGGCGTTGAGCCGGAAATCCGAAGCCCTGCGGCCGTCAGCGGACCTTCGTATTCCCGGTTGAATTCATAACGATGCCGGTGACGCTCGCTGATCTCCAGTTGGCCGTAAATCCTGTGCGCCAGCGTGCCCGGCTCGATCTTGCAGGTCCATGCCCCCAGGCGCATGGTGCCCCCAAGTTCTTCGACACCTCGTAGCTCGCGCAGCTTGTAGATCACCCGGTGCGGCGTCGAAGGATCAAATTCGCTGGAGTTGGCGTCTGTCAGGCCACACATATTACGGGCAAATTCAATGCACGCCGTCTGCATCCCCAGGCATATTCCGAAGTAGGGGACCTTGTTCTCGCGCGCATAGCGGATCGCGTTTAGCATTCCCTCAATGCCACGCTTTCCGAAGCCTCCGGGGACCAGGATGCCGTCATAGTCCCGCAACTGCTCTTCGCAAGCCTGAGCGCCGGCCTCAAGCCCTTCGGCTTCGATCCAGTTCGCAGTGAGCTTCAGGTTGTGTGCCAGCGCGCCGTGCACCAGAGCTTCCTTCAGCGACTTGTAGGAATCCTCGTATTCGACATACTTACCGACGATCCCGATTGTCACCTCAGCCTTCGGGTTATAAACCCGATGCACAATGTCTTCCCACTGTTTCAGATCACGATCTTTGGGTTCAAGCCGCAGGTAACGCATCACCTGAGTGTCCACGCCTTCACGTGAGAAGACGAGCGGCACTTCGTAGATCGAGGCGACGTCCTTGGCGGTGATCACGGCCTCTTCTTCCACGTTGCAGAACAGTGCGATCTTCGATTTGAGGTCTTTGGAGAGGAAGCGGTCGGTGCGGCAAAGCAGGATGTCAGGCTGGATTCCAATGCTCCGCAATTATTTCACGGAGTGCTGCGTCGGCTTGGTCTTGAGCTCTTGCGCAGCCGCGATAAAAGGCACGAGCGTGACATGCACGAACACTGTGCGTTCGCGGCCCAGTTCCTGGCGCATCTGACGGATCGCCTCCATGAAGGGCAGGGACTCGATGTCGCCGACCGTGCCGCCAATCTCCACGATGCAAACGTCCACTTCCTGCGCAACTTTCTTCATGGCAGCTTTGATTTCATTGGTGACGTGAGGAATCACCTGCACCGTTTTGCCCAGATAGTCGCCGCGGCGCTCTTTGGCGATGATCTGCTCGTAAATGCGGCCGGTGGTCCAGTTGTTGTCGCGAGAAAGCTTGGCGTGAGTGAAGCGTTCGTAGTGGCCGAGATCAAGATCAGTCTCGGCGCCGTCGTCGGTCACGAACACTTCTCCGTGCTGGAAAGGCGACATGGTGCCGGGATCCACGTTGAGATACGGATCGAACTTCATCAGGTTGACTTTGAGACCACGGCTTTCCAGCAGGCAGCCAATCGAAGCCGCCGCCAGCCCTTTACCCAGGGACGACACCACACCACCGGTCACAAAGATGTACTTTGCCGACATCGGTTCCTCGCTTTAAGTTGTTTTTGGAATGTCGTGCAGGGGTGCACGACCAATTATGCCTGAAACCGGTTCGTGTGACTAGAGGAAGTTTTTGATCGTCTGACCGAGGAACCCCTCTCGCGAGCCGGTCTCACCTCGTCTTCTTTGGCGGGGTCGGTGAACAGCGCGTGGTAAATGAGGTGTGTGGCTGAATCGATCCATTGGCTCAGCTCTACCTTGGGCATTTGCACGGCTTGCGCGAGCAAGCTCCAGAAGAAACTGTCCATGACGCGCGCCAGCGCGGCGATGTCCACTCTGGGGCGTGCGCCTGGCAGCTGCTGCATGAGTTTAAACACCGTCATGACGCGGGTGGTAGTCCAGGCGTGAATTTCCGACTGCTTTCGCGCCAGGTCGGGGTCGGAGAGCGCAGCTTCCCGCCAGGCACGATATGCCCCCAAGTAGTGGAGATCGGCGGAGAAGGCGCACGCCAGCATCTCGCGTAAACCAGCCCGAATGTCAGACATGGTTTTCGGTCGAAGCTGAAGCCGGCTCAGAGCCTCCAACAGGTCGTCCATGAGCACCAGCAGCAGCTGCCGCTTGGAGCGGAAGTGCTGATAAAAGGTTCCCATTGCGAGATTTGACCGTCTGGCGATCTCGTCGATGGACGTGCCCTCGTAACCTTTTTCCCCGAAAAGGGATAGGCCGGCTCCTTTCAGGCGATCTCGCTTGGCCAGACTTCTCTTTTGCCGCGGATCCGGCAGAAGGTCCTCGTCAGCGAGGAGGTTCGGACGCTGGGGTACGATCGTCGTCGGCATTATGGCTTGACCCAAACCCCTGCGACCGCTCCGGCGCAGCAGATCAGCATCCACCCACCAAATGCGCCGGCCGCTTTCGGATCCAGGTTCGGAAATACGGTGGTGAAGAAGACGCACGAGAAGGGGTCGAGAAGCAGGGTGGGAAGCATCACCAGAGTCGCAGCCCTGGGCCAGGAATCCTTCTCCAGGCCCAGCCGTCGGCAAATCCGGCGCAACAACCATGCCATCAAAACGAAGCTGACCCCGTACAGGATTATGGTGTGGGACGCCCGGCTGGCTTGCAGAAGGTGATGGCCACCAAGCCGAATCGCGATGGTTCCGGTGATCCAGAGCAGGGTGCCGATCAACAAACTTCTAGTTTCCATAATATGAATATGAACTCATATTCATATAATACGAGACAAAAGTCAAGAAAATTTGGCATGCGCGGTAGCGGTCCGTCCGTCAACTTGACTGCATGGATGTCATTGATATAGATGTGACATGGACCAAGAAACTCGCATGCGGGTCAATGAAAACGGACGGGTCGTCATTCCTGCCTCCTTTCGCAAAGCTCTGGGTATCAACATTGGGGATGAAGTGGTGTTGCGGATCGAAGACGACGAATTGCGCATCTCGACCCTGAAAGGGCGCATTGAGCGAGCCCAACGTCTTGTCCGGCGGCACGTGAAACCAGGTACGTCGCTGGTTGAGGAGTTGATTGCCGAACGGCGCGAGGCAGCCGGGCGTGAGTAAGATCGTACTCGATGCCTCCGCTCTGCTGGCAGTCCTCAACGGCGAGCCGGGAGCGGACACGCTCACCCCTGAGCTGTTGAACGGTGCAACCAGAAGCACAGTAAATCTAGCCGAAGTGCAGGACAAGCTTGTGCACCGCGGAATCGACCCCGAAGATGCTTGGGAAGCCGCACTTAGCCCCATCCGGCAAGCTGCGGCCTTCACCGAGGAGCAAGCCAAGATTGCCGGCAGCCTGGTTGCTCAAGCCAGTCCGTTCGGGTTGTCGCTTGGAGACCGGGCCTGTTTAGCACTGGGAATTACTCTGAAGGCTCCCGTCTACACGGCCGACCGGCTGTAGAAGGACCTGAAATTGGGGATACGAATCCATGTCGTCCGCTAGTGATCGGAATAAGTGCGTTCGGTCGCGGAGTGCATCCAATCCGGGAGAATCTCGCGTTCAAGAGTGTGGCGTATTGGCTTCACGGCTGTTCAACCTTCTACACCCGAACTGTGCACCGGCATGGATTTTGGCACTCGCCACGTGCCTGGTACCCTTCGCTCCCGGCATGGCTGCTCAGGAGCTGGCAAAGCGGCTCATCCTCAAAGACGGCTCCTACCAACTTGCTATGAAGTGGGAGGTAAAGGGAGACCGCGTGCGTTACCTGAGCGCGGAGCGCAACGAGTGGGAAGAACTGCCCTCAGCGCTCGTGGATTGGCCAGCCACTGACAAATGGGAAAAAGACCGGGCTGCGGGCGTCCCCAGTCCCGAGGCGATCGCACTCGATAAGGAACTGGCGGAGGAACGCGTCGCCGAGGAAGCCAAGACGCCACAGGTAGTTCCGGGCCTGCACTTGCCCGAGGACGGTTCAGTCATGTTACTGGATACATTCCAGACCCAGGCACAGCTCGTCGAACTGCAGCAGAGCGGCGGGGAACTCAACCGTAACCGAAAACAGAACGTGATCCGCGCCGCCACCAACCCAATTGCCAGCAGCAAGCAAACCATCGAGCTCGATGGTTTGCACGCTACCATTCAGGCGCATGCGACGCTCCCGTCGATCTATGTCAATCTGACGCAGCCTGTGGACGCGAACGCTGGACCGCAGAGGCCCCAGCAGCCCCAGCAACCAGAGCAGCCCTGGGACCGCTTCCACATCGTCCGCATGAAGACGAAGAACGGCAAGCGCATCGTAGGAGACATCAAGATCAGCCCGATCGGAAAGGTCAGCCAGGAGGAGACCCTGGTGCCGACGACGTCACAACGCCTTACCGGCGGCTGGGTGAAAGTTACCCCCACGAGCGCGCTCGAACCGGGGGAGTATGCCGTCGTCGAACTGCTCGGCAAAGAGGGTATGAATACGTTTGTTTGGGATTTCGGCGTGAACCCTTCCGCTCCAGCCAATTCGGGTGTCCTGAAGCCCGACCCCTCTTCTCCATCCCCGCCGAAAAATCCGTAGGACGCTGCAGACGCACGCACCAAACCCGGGCTTCTCGATTTAAGCGCTCTTGCTGATGGTCAGCGCCTGTGCCTCCTCTTGAATCCTCTTCCACGCGCGCTCCACATGGTGCGCCTCGGTGTTTGTCTGACCCACGCAAAATCGAAGCGTGATGCGATCATTCAGCTTTGTGTGTGTGAGGTAAAGATCTCCGCTTCGGTTCAAGCGGTCCATAAGATTCTGATTCATTGCATCGCCGCCCTTGTGCCGGAAGCAGACCAGGTTGAGAGGAGCTGGTGCGGCCAACTCAAAATTGCCGTCGTTCTTCACCCAGTTTGCGAACTGTTGGGCCAGTGCGGTGTGACGGCGCACGTGATGCTGCAGTCCCTCGATCCCGTAGTGCCGAATCACAAACCAGAGTTTGAGGGCGCGAAAGCGGCGGCCCAACGGAATCTGCCAGTCCCGATAATCAAAGACCGCGCCCGATTCCGTTGCTTTGTTCTTGAGGTATTCCGGAAGAACGCTGAGCGTCTTGATGAGCACCGCACGATCCGCTACCCAGAAGCAATCGCAATCGAAGTTGGTAAACATCCACTTGTGGGGATTGAACGCGTAACTGTCGGCCAGTTCGAGGCCGTTTTGAAAATGGCGAAACTCAGGACACAGCGCGGCCGTCCCAGACATCGCGGCATCGACGTGCAGCCACAGATTATTCTCCCGGCAGATTCGCCCAATCTCCGCCACCGGATCGATGGCATTCGAGGAGGTCGTTCCCACCGTGGCGCACACGAAGCACGGCATAAGTCCGGCACTCCGGTCTTTCTCAATCTGCTGCACGAGCGCCTCTGGAGGCATGGCAAAGTGTTGATCGACGGGGATGAGGCGCAGCTGATCCCGGCCCAGTCCGGCGATCTGGACGTCTTTTTCAATCGACGAATGTGCCTGCGTGGACGTGTAGGCAACCAGCTTCCCGTTACACCCATGCCGGTTGCTCTCGAACTTCGTCGCGCGCTCGCGGGCAGCGAGCACGGCGCACAGCGAGGCGCTGGAAGCCGTGTCCTGAATCACTCCGCCTCCGGTGCTGCTGGACAGAAACTTCTCTGGCAACCCGAGCATCTCGACCAGCCAGTCGAGAACATGCGTTTCCAGTTCTGTGCAAGCGGGACTCGTGGCCCAAAGCATGCCTTGCACGCCTAACCCTGAGGACAACAAATCTCCCAGGATCGCCGGCCCGGAGGCGTTGCAGGGGAAATAGGCATAGAAATTGGGCGATTGCCAGTGCGTGATGCCAGGAACGATCAGCTTTTCCATATCTTCCAGGATCGTGTCGAACGACTCGCCCTGGGATGGCGGGCGGCTGGGCAGCGAAGCTCTGATCTGGCCCGGCTCGACCCGCGACAGCACAGGGTAAGTCTCGATGCGAGACTGATAGTCGGCGATCCAGTCCACCACCGCGTGGCCACGGCGTCGGAACTCATCGGGAGTCATATGAAATGATTTCTCTTCGGGCATTGGAACTCCGTCGTGTGTTTGTTGGAATTTATTAAATCAGATTGCTGCCGCCGCTGCTCTGTGCGGAAAACAACTGCACGTCCCTCGCTTGCGCTCGGCTTTTAGGTGGCGCAGCGCTTCACAGCGCTGCGATTCAGACCCCCAAGTTGATGGGCTTTAGCCGCAGAGGGACCGCCGTCACAGCTGGCCTACGTACCTCAGCGTCTGAAGGCGATCTCAGTAGAAGCCCCAATCGCAGACCTGAAGGTCTGCGCCATCCAAAAGTGCAGTTTTCACAACAGCTGACCGTAGTACACGCGTGTGTAATATTCGAGCGCCACCCGCCCATTCACCTGATGCGCATCAAAAATCCGTCGTAACTCCCGCAACATGGGTTCGTAAGTTGGATGCTCGGGCTGGGGCGTATACGAAGACGACAACAGTCGCCCTTCGAGCGCGGCATAGTCAAGCTCCTGACCCATCCCGAACACGCGTGACTGAAATGGCGATGGCGTAAAGAAAGCTGCAATCTCAGCTGTCGTACGTTCATGCCGCACTTCGCGGTAATCGGTGCCGTAGGTCAGCAGGAGTTCCTCATAATCGCCGAGGAACGGTGTCGAGAAGGTTTTCCGTTCGTTCCAGATCAGCACCGTCCACCCATCTGGTTTCAGAATACGGATAAGTTCATGCCGTGCTTTTCCCCGGTCGAACC
>Ga0187817_10000212_pt1 | contig 22789 bp, 18 predicted proteins | sample NC_wetland_sal_i_17_FD_132431 | JGI IMG/M metagenome (GOLD analysis project Ga0187817, IMG submission 132431) | Wetland sediment microbial communities from Neuse River Estuary, North Carolina, USA - SO4_2 | ecosystem: Environmental > Aquatic > Freshwater > Wetlands > Sediment | place: USA... | reverse complement strand
TGCCGGTGTGGCTATTGCTCGCGCCCCGCGACTATCTCAGCACCTTCGTCACATTGGGGGCAATCGGTCTGCTGGCTATCGGCATTGTGGTTTTGCACCCCGCGCTGCACATGCCCGCCGTGACCCGTTTCGCCGATGGCACGGGCCCAGTATTTGCCGGGAAAATCTTTCCCTTCGCTTTCATCACCATCGCCTGCGGCGCGATCAGCGGATTCCATTCCCTGATCTCCAGCGGAACCACGCCCAAACTGATCGCGCGGGAGACGCAGACCCGCATCGTAGGCTACGGCGCCATGATGGCCGAGTCTGCGGTCGCGATCATGGCGATTACCGCTGCCTGCGTCCTCCAGCCCGGTATTTACTTTGCGATTAACAGCCCCGCAGGCGTCGTCGGCGAGACCCCGGTGGCCGCGACCGCGACCATCTCCGCCTGGGGATTTCCCGTGACTGCCCCCGAAATGCAGGCGCTGGCGCACGCCGTCGGCGAGCAAACGCTGTTTAACCGCACCGGCGGCGCGCCTGCGTTTGCTGTAGGCATGGCCCACATCTTCTCGCAGAGCCTGGGCGGCGAGAAGGTGATGGGGCTGTGGTATCACTTCGCCGTCATGTTCGAAGCGTTGTTCATTCTGACGCTGCTCGACGCCGGCACCCGTGCCGCCCGCTTTATGATTCAGGATGCCATGGGCCACATCTATAAACCTCTGGGCCAGACCAGTTGGTATCCTTCCATTCTCATTACCAGCGCGCTGATTGTGAGCGCTTGGGGATACTTCCTGTGGCAGGGAGTCAAAGACCCGCTCGGCGGAATCAATTCCCTGTGGCCGCTGTTCGGCATTTCCAATCAGTTGCTGGCCGCCGTGGCGCTGTGCGTGGCCACGACCATCCTGATCAAAATGCACCGCGCGAAATACGTGCTGGTAACGATGGTGCCTCTGGCGTGGCTGGTCGCGGTTACATTTACCGCCGCGTGGCAGAAGGTTTTTAGTCCTGATCCGCACCTGGGATTTCTGGCGCAGGCCCGAGCCCTGGCGCCGGCCCGGCCACGGCCGCAACGCCGCGACTGATCTTCAACAACCGTCTGGATGCCGCGCTCACCGCCGTTTTTGTCGTGATGGTTGCACTGGTGCTGATGGAATCCGTGCGGGGATGGATCGGAGTCCTCAGCGGCAGGAAAGAAGCGCGCCTGAAAGAAACTCCGTTTGTGATGACCCACCTGCTGGAGGAGCAGGCATGAGCCGCATCGTTAAAGCAGCCCGAGTTTTTCTGGCGGCTCTGCGGGAAATTTTCGACGAGGCCGCCTACGCGCGTTTTTTGCGACGCAGCGAGATGACGTCATCTCCGGCCGCCTACGCCGCCTTCTGGCGTGAGCGGGAAGCGAGTCAAGGGCGCCGTCCCAGGTGCTGCTAGGGAGTCAGAACTAACGTTAGGAAAACGGCGGACGAAAACTCGCCTCAGTCCGGCCGCGCAGCGGCGACATGTATTAGCTCAGGGCGTAAGCCCTGGGTGAGGTTGGAGATTGGCCCAAGTCCCGCAGGGACGACAGAAGTTCTCACGATGCTGGTAGTACCAACGAGGAGCAAATCATCCATGTCACACAGCTTGCCGGTCGTTGCCGCGGTGGTTCTCTTGCTGGTTCTTGTTCCCCAAGCCCTGACTCAGACCAGCGACTCCACTGGTCAGACCATGCGTCCCGTGATTCGTGGACGCACAGCCGCCGTCGCCTCCATGAAAGCCGAGGCCACCGAAGCCGCTCGCCAGATTCTGGATGCGGGCGGCAACGCGTTCGACGCCGCCGTAGCCGGCCAGGCGGCGCTGGGCGTAACCGACTTTGCGCTCAACGGAATGGGCAGCGATGCCGTGGTCCTCGTCTACAACGCTCGCGAGAAGAAAGTCTATTCCGTGAACGCCGAGCCTCGCGCGCCCAAACTGGCAACCATCGAGTGGTACGAGAAGAACAACGGGGGCCAGATTCCCGAGAGTGACGGCCTGCTCTCCGGCGGACTGCCCGGTGTGGTGGACGCGTGGTACACGCTGCTCGATCGCTGGGGCACGATGAGCTTTGCACAGGTGCTGCGCCCAGCGATTGAACTGGCCGAGAACGGTTTCCCGCTCAGCGAACGGGGCGCGCACTATATTGCGGGCTCGAAGAAGATTCTCAAATATCCTACGACCGTCAAAATCTACCTGCCGAATGGCCGGCCGCCCAAGGCGGGTGAAATTTTCCGCAATCCCGATCTGGCGCGCACTCTCAAGATGTTAGTCGAAGCGGAGAAAGCGAATCAGGCGAAGGGACGGCACGAAGCGCTGAAAGCAGCCCGCGATCGTTTTTACAAGGGCGACATTGCCAAAGACCTGGCCGCGTTCTCTGAAGCCAACGGCGGCCTGTTTCGCTACCAGGACTTCGCCGAATACTCGGCCGAAGTTGAGACGCCCGTGTCGATCAACTACCGGGGCTATCAGGTTTACAAGAATCCTTCGGCCAGTCAGGGACCGGCGGAACTGATAGCTCTCAATCTTCTTGAAGGCTACGACTTGAAGGCGCTGGGCCACAACAGCACTGACTTTCTCCATACCAGCGTGGAAGCCATCAAACTCGCCATGGCTGATCGCGAAAAGTATCTCGGTGACATGGACTTCATCAAGATTCCCTATGACGGCCTGCTCTCAAAAGATTACGCCCGCGAGCGCAGAAAGCTCATCGATCCAGCGAAGGCATCGCTGGAACTGCGTCCCGGCTCGCCGGAAAAATTCTCGAGCAGTGCGAGCCATCTCGACCGGCCATTGCATGAGGTGCTTGACGGCGGTGCCAGCCACGACGGTGACACCAGTTACATCGCGGTCGTGGACAAAGATCGCAACGTGGTGAGCTTTGAGCCCAGCCTGCACGAATTGTTCGGCACTGGGATCGTCATGGGCGACACCGGCATCATCTTCAACTGCCGCGGAGACTATTACTCGCTCGTCCGCGGCGAGGCCAATGCCCTTGAACCCGGCAAGCGTCCGCGCAGCACGCTGCAGAGCACGCTGGTCATGAAAGACGGCCAGCCGTACGCCATTTTGGGCAGTCCCGGCGGTGACGATCAGGTGATGCGGACCATGCAGACGCTGATCAACATGATCGATTTCGGTATGAACATCCAGCAGGCCATCGAAGCGCCGCGCTGGTCGTCGGAGGCGTTTCCCGCATCACCCTTCCCGCACACCATGTATCCCGGCGACATGGCAGTCGAAGCGCGCATCCCGGAGACCACGCAGCAGGCGCTGATTGCCCGCGGCCACAAACTGCGCGTCACGCCCGCATGGTCGCTCGGATCGAACGCCGGGATCGTGCTTGATGCCGGCACGGGCGTTCTCAGCGCCGGCGCCGATCCCCGCGTGGATGCATACGCCTGGGCATGGTGAGGGGTCGGCAAAAGCCAGAATCGCAGAGATCGCGGAGAATGGCCGCGAAGGACGCAGAGAAAGTTCGCGGGCAGACGCTTCTCTGCGAACTCCGCGAAGCCTCAGCGCACTCTGCGTTAAGCTTTTTCGCCGGAGCTCAAGCATAATCCTGCCTACTAGGAGTGGCGCCCCTTCCGCGTTACACTGCACTCAATGCGCGTCCTCGGCATTGATTGCGGCGGAGAATACACCGGCTACGGCGTAGTCGAGATGGATGCACGCGGCCGGCTCTGCTGCCTGGCTTGTGGCGCCATCAAACTCTCACCGCGCGAAGTGCTGCCGCGGCGCCTGTCGCGCATCTTCACGCAACTCGGGGAAATCATTGCCGAGCACCGGCCCGAGGAAGTCGCGATTGAAGACGTCTTCTATGCTTTGAACGTGAAGTCGGCGCTGAAACTGGGGCAGGTCCGCGGCGTCGCCATGCTGGCCGCCGCCGCGGCCGGTCTGGAAGTCGCCGAGTATTCGCCGCTGACCATCAAGTCATCAGTCGTTGGCTACGGCCGCGCTGAAAAGCAGCAGGTGCAGCACATGGTGACCCGCCTGCTGGAACTGCCAGCGCCCCCCGAGCCCATGGACGCCTCGGACGCACTGGCCATCGCCATCTGCCATCTTCATACCGTCGGGACTCTGAGCCGGCAGCGCGCCCTCGCCCGCTGACCGAACGCGCGGGCAAGCCAGGCCCGACTTTTGGCATAATCTGTTGCAGTAATCGTTTGCAGGAATCCTTGCGACCTAACTTCGAGAACATGGTTAGCGATCTTCGCTGTGTCCGGAATGCTGGATTCTGTCGCCCATCGCCAACGCGCTGGCACGTCACCACGATCCTCTTAGTCTTCCTGTTGCTATGGAACCTGCCCGCGGGCGCCGGCACGCCGGCCACGGTTACGTTCTCGCTCGCCTTCCCCAATTCGGAGCCGGAACGCTATTCCATCTCGGTGCAGTCGGACGGCCATGTCCACTACGAGTGCACGGCCAGGATCTCCGAGGACTCCGACGACCGCGAGGACTACCAGACCGATTTTGTCCTGACCGAAGCCACCCGCGCCCGCATCTTCGACCTCGCCGAGCAAGCTCACTATTTTTCCGGCAAGATAGACTCCGGCAACAAAAAGCTGGCGTTTACCGGCAGCAAGAAACTGGCATACAAAGACGACCAGCGCAGTTTTATTGCGAACTACAATTTCTCTCCCCAACCTGCGGTGCAGCAGCTCACCACCCTTTTTCAGAACGTGGCCGCGACTCTGGACTTCGGCCGGCTCCTTGCCCACTACCACCGTTACCAGAAGCTTGCCTTGGACGACGAACTGAAGCACATGGAAGATCAAGCCCGGCACGGGGAACTGGCCGAACTGCAAGCGGTGGGCCCGGTTCTGCAGGAGATTTTCGATGATCCCTCAGTCATCAACGTGGTGCGCGCCCGAGCCCAGCGCATCATGGAAATGAGCAAGGCGGCCTCCACCCCACATTAGCCAAAAGCACGTAGCCAGGAGCTCGTCAAGGAGAAACGCCATGGAACGCAGAACACTGTTGAAGGGAGCGATCACGCTAGGGGCGTCGCTGATGTTCAGCCGCAGGCCGGCGCTTGCCTCCGCGGCCGACTCCCGCATCGACGTGCTCCTCGACGAGGTTGTGGGGACGATCTCTCCCGCCGTCTACGGACACTTCACCGAGATGCTGGGCGCGGTCGTTTACGATGGCATATGGGTCGGCGAGAATTCCAGGATTCCCAACACGGGCGGAATTCGAAACATGGTCATCGAAAACCTCCGGCAGATTAAGGCTCCTATGGTTCGCTGGCCAGGTGGCTGTTTTGCCGATAGTTATGACTGGACCGACGGTGTCGGCACGCCCGGCAAGCGGCCCGAACGCGCAGCCTTCTGGAGAGGCGAGCCCAACACGTTCGGCACTCCCGAGTTCATGCGTTTCTGCCGGTTGACCGGGGCCGAACCTTACCTGGCCGCGAATGTCCGCAGCCTGTCTCCTCAGGCCTTCGATCGCTGGATCGAATATTGCAACGCCCCTGCCGACAAGAGTTCGCTCGGCCGCATGCGCGCCGACGACGGCTCCCGTGATCCCTTCAACGTGAAGTATTGGGGTGTGGGAAACGAGGCCTGGGGCTGCGGTGGAAACCTCACGCCCGTCGAATACAGCGAGGAATTCCGCCGCTTCACGGCCTGGACGCCCACCTATGCCGATCACCTCAAGTTCATCGCCGTCGGGCCCAGCAGCGACGATCTGGACTGGACGGAGCAGTTCTGTCTGGCCACGTTTTCCGGCAAGCGCGCAATCAGCCCGAAGAGCGTCTTCGGATGGTCGGTCCACCACTACACCTGGGACCTGGCTCGCGGGAAGACTCACGATTGGGACGCCGCCAAAGGGGATGCGCTCCGCTTCGACGTGCAGGACTGGTACGAGGTCTTCCGCGAAGGCGGAAAGATCGAAAACATTCTCGTCTCGAACTGGGATGTTCTCGGCCAGTATGATCCCGACCACAACATCAAGCTCGTGGTCGACGAGTACGGCACCTGGTACAAGCCCGGAAGTGAAGTCGATCCCTCCCACAGCCTGGGCCAGCAAATCACCCTGCGCGACGCCCTGCTCACCGCTCAGACGCTCGACATTTTCAACCGCCACGCGGAGAAGATGGGTATCGGCGCCTGCGCTCAACTCATCAACTGTCTCAATTCCCTTTTCCTGTCCCACGAAGACAAGTTCATCGTGACTCCCAACTTCTTCGTTTTCGACATGTACCAGTCTCATCAGGGAGGCGCAGCCGTTCGCACCGAATTCAACGCCCCGACGGTCAGCTACCAGCGCGATAATCGTCCGGCAACTTTTTGGGGACTCAACGGATCCGCCTCGATCAAAGAGAAGACTGTGACCTTGACGGTCGTGAATCCTCACGCTACCGAGCACCGCGACTGCGAAATCGTCATGCGCGACGCATCGCCGTCCTCCGTCTCGGCGACGGTTCTGACCAACTCTGATATTCACGCCCACAATACTTTCGACCATCCGGATGCCGTCTCTACCACCTCGCAGAAGCTTCCGTCGGCAGGGGTGCCGCTTCGCTATGTGTTTGCCCCAGCGTCGGTTACGCGCCTGTTGATTACTCTGGTGTAACTCTCGGCCATGTCCCGATAGACCCTACTTTTACAACTCTTGCCTCGGAAGCGTGTTCTAATAGGTGGAGAAGTCCCACGGGGGTTGCTATGTCCAAGGCATCTCTTTCCAGATTCAGTTCGGTTCTTCTAGCGGTCGCTGCTGGCGCGCTGTTGGCGGTTCCCGCTCTGGCGGAGTCGCAGGCGCGCATCGTTCGCCTGAGCGATGTGCAGGGTACAGTCGAGATTGACAAGAACACGGGCCTGGGGTTCGAGAACGCCTTCCTCAACCTCCCGATCACGCAAGGGACGCAACTGAAGACGCTCCAAAATGGCCGCGCCGAAGTCGAGTTCGAGGACGGCAGCACATTGCGCCTGACTCCTGATTCGACCATCGAGTTCAGCACGCTCGGCCTGAGCGATTCCGGCAAACACATTTCGGAGATCAATCTGGTCGAGGGTATGGCCTACGTCAACTGGCTGGGCAAGAGCGGAGACGAGTTCACCCTGAATTTTTCCCGCGAGAAGATCGCGCTCGACCACGCCGCTCACTTCCGGGTGGATACCTCGACCGAAGCCGCAAATCTGGCGGTCTTCAAGGGCGATATCGAAGTAGATGGCCCCGGCGGCAAGCTGATGGTCGCAAAGAACAAGACCGCGACCTTTGACGCCGCGGACAACGACAAGTCCACCCTGGCCAACAACATTACACCGGCCCCGCTGGACTCCTGGGACAAAGAATCCATCGCTTACCACGACCAGTACGCGAAGAATAATTCCTCGCCCTACGGATACGGTGCTGCCGATTTGGGCTACTACGGCGCTTATACCAACGTTCCCGGCTACGGCATGATGTGGCAGCCCTACTTCACCGGCATCGGTTGGGATCCCTTCATGGATGGCGCGTGGTCGTGGTATCCCGGCTACGGCTACATGTTTGCTTCGGCTTATCCCTGGGGATGGATGCCCTACCGCTATGGGAACTGGATGTTTATCCCCGGTTTCGGCTGGATGTGGCAGCCCGGGGGATGGGGTAATTGGGGCACCGTGCCGCGTTTCACAGGTTCGCCCATGGTGCATGTCCACCCGCTGGTCGCGCCAACTGGAACTGTGCACACGGTAGCGGTGGGGAAGGGCGGACCTGCTTCCACTCTGTCCTCGCCACGGCTGGTGGTGAACCGAGGCTCCGCAGGCTTGGGGATTCCGCGCGGTTCGCTCGGAAGTCTCAAGCATCTGAATAGTCAAGTCGCGAAAAATGGATTCGCGGCGGTGCGGCCCGGCCCGCAGTTCGCCGGTACCTCCGGTCACGCTTCGGGCTCCAGCGGGGCACACAGCACGGCGTCGAGTTCATCTTCATCCCTGGGGCACGTCTCGAGTTCAGGCGGACACATTGGCGGCGGCGGAGTGCATCGCTAGGACTTAATTTCGGACAAATGGAGCAGGGCGGCCAATTCGGCCGCCCTTGTTCTTTTGCAGCGAAGCAGTAGCGCTGGCCTCACCGCCGCAGACTCACCGACGTGATCACCTTCTGGCACAGTGGCACCAGTTCCGCCGACGAGCGATCCGCACTGCAGCTCACGGGCACGACTTTTCCCCAGGGAGAGAGCATGAGGCCGAGCACGCCGTGAATGTCAGCCATATCACGCTGGGTCGCGCTGAATTCGGCAATCAGGCTGGGATATCCGTCGAGCGTGGCGCTGGTAAAGCTTTTCCCGATACCCGGTTTCGCCGCCAGCCACACGTAGTTGGCCAGGTAGTAGTCCGCCTGCTTTCTCAACTGTTCGTCCTCGGTCAGGCCCGACGATCGCAAATCCAGCGCGGGGCCAATCGCCACGCTGAGCAGCAGGTCGTCTTTCTGCGCTAGATACACCGTGCGCAGCGGTGTATCCTCGGAAACTTTTACCACTCCCGGCAACGCCACCGACACGGTCGCACAAAACCAGGCATCGCGGCACAACCCCTTTTCATAGCGAGTGAAGCCGGTCGGAGTGCCCACCACCGATTCGGAATCCACCACCACCCGCGTTGTCCTCTTCACCACCGCCGGTTTAGCCGCCCGAATCATGGGATTGGGCAGTAGCGTCTTGGTCACTGGAACTGGCACGCTTCCACTCTCCGGCTCCGGAGTCGCTTCGAAACTCCTCAGCGCCGCCAGCCACTCCACCGATCGCTCATCCGGCAGCAGCCGCGCCCGGGCTTCTTCCTGAAAATGAAACGTCATGAAGGGATAGCGTCCCGGATTGTCCGAGCGCATGCTCGAAAGATCGGGCATGGGATTCTCCCAATCCGACGAATCGTCAGGTTCCTGCGGTTCGTCGGCGGGATCGCTGTCGTCAAACGGAGAGGCCAGCGTCAGCTTGTTGTCAATCGTCTGCGAGCGATGCAGCCACGCGACGTGATGACTGGCAGGATCGAGCAGCAGCGAAATATGCAGAACCGCGGCCACGGCGTTGTTACCCGCTGCCGGAACCACGCGCCCTCCGCTGGCCGTGCCGGCTGCGGGAAGATCGATCGGCGAAAAAACGTATTGCGAAGTGACCCAGGCGCAGGATTTCCCGTCCACCTGAACCAGATTGCGGAAACGCAGGTCCGCTCCACTTAATTCCAGATCCTTCAACGCGCGATCATGCGGATAAGCGAACTGCCCGCGCGGTTTCCACGAGTCGCCCGCGGCAACTGGCTGCGGCGAGAACTGCGTCTGCAGCAGATCCTGCGTCACTTTCCGCAGCAGGTCGCCGCCATCCCAATACTTGAAATAGCCGTCGTTGGCGTGGCGCATCACGGTTTCACCATGCGGTCCCACGCGAAACATGGCCGGAGAAGACTCGAGCGCCGCCAGCCGCTTCTGGAAATCAGCGGGAGAAAACAGAGCACAGCGCACGCTGGTCACGCGCGTTTCGCTGTAGCGCGCCTCGACCGGGAAATTGCCGTCTTTGTCCGCGGCCTGCGGACGAAGGGTGACGATGGCGGCCAACGCGTAGTCACACGGGCCTCGCGGCGGCGTCAGGATCGCTCCGCTGGCATCCGCGATGGGCACGAACGATCCGGCTGCTTCCAGTTCATAGCGCAGTACTTCCCCCGGCTTGACGTCGGCTTGCAGCAGGAGCTTATGCTGCGCCGGGGCTGCGTGCGATTGGCTTTCCAGAGGCAGCGCTGCCGGCCCCACGCCCAACGTCAGGGCGAGGCCGGCGGTCACGAAGATAGAGAACTCTCGGTTCATGCCCAGTCCTCCGTGTCTACTGCGGGTCATCGTCGTCGGGGGAATACTCGGGGGTCTCCGGGGGATCGTCTGCCGGCGGATCCTGATAAGTCGGGTAGATGCGTGGTTTCGCGGGCTCTAACGCCTGGCTTCTGGCCGATTTCACAATGGCTTCGCAAATGCTCTCGGCCGCGTTCGCATCCTCGTCGCGAAATACGCAGGCAAAACCATAGCCTCCGTTGGGCGACTTCACGACCACGCTCAATCCGCGGTACTTCACTGCCCCGCCGAGCACGGTGAAGTGGGTGAACGCTGCCCAGGAACCATCAACCTGCACGTATTCATCCCGCAGCGACCGCGCGGGCTGGCCGAAATATTCCGGCCGGGCGAACCACCCGCGCAGGAAGTCACTCCGGGCAGAGTCGACCGGGTTAAAGATGGGGCCGAGCGCTTCACCGGCATAGATGCGGATATCATGATCCGCATCCTGTTCATGTCCTGCCAGCGGAATCAGCACCGGCCGCGGCTGATCCGGAGCCCGGGTCCATTTCGGGTGCTTGGGCAGGGCAATCGACAATTCGTAGCAGGGCGCTCGCGTACAGAGCCGGACTCGCCAGACGCCACTGGGGTCCGGCCCATCATCCTCTTCGTTGAGCGCTTGCTTCGCCGCTACGTGGCCGGCCGTGGAGTGCTCCTGGCGCGTCTTACGGGCGACGTCGCCCAAAGATTGTCCAGAGGATGATTGTCCTGAGGATGATTGTCCGGAAGATGATTGCCCGGAAGACGACTGCCCGGAAGAATCCCGCCCCCACGCTGCCAACCCCGCGCCCAGAAACAACCCAGCCAGCACCAGCGCCATCCCTGCCCAAGTTGTCGTCGGCGATACTCTCATGGCAGCCGCAACGAATTCACCAGCGTGGTGCACAATGCTTCCGCATCCGCGAAACGTTGCTCCGGGGCCGTGCATCCCACCAGGAATTGCATGTCCCGGTCCTCGATCAGCGCACGCTCCCCGATCCACCATATGTTCTGATCACGCTGGTAGCGAAAACGAGTCATCAGCGCCGGACGGCCCTCGATGGTCAGTTCCTGCGTGCTGACGCCGTCGGTTTTCTCGCGCGACCAGCCGTTGGAGTTGGCCAGGTCCCGCATGCGGATGAAATCCGGGCTCGTCAGGCTGCGATAGGGCGCGTTTACGTCCGCCGGTCCGGCATAAAGCAGCACCGGATCGCCGTTCAGCATCGTTTTGAAGATATGTTGCCCGTTGACCCGCGACAACACCTCGGCGTTCTCCGGAATCACCACCGAGGCCTCGAAGCATTGCTGCGGATTGTGGCAATACTGCACAACGAACGACTGAAATCCCGGAGGAGCGGCGGTCCGCCCTTCTCCGTTGTCCAGCGTCGCTTGTGCCTTGGCGCGGGGGGCCTGCCGCGTCTGCCGGGCCAGTTCGGCAAGAGATGGCGTTTGCGGGCCGGCTTGGCCCGCAGTGACGGGGCCTGGGACCGGCTCGGTGGCAATCGGCCCTGCCGCCTGCGGCGGTTTGCTCTCTCCGATTATAGCCGGGTGCACCACGATGTCTTCTTTCAACTGAATCGAGGGATAGATGATTTGCTCGCACATCTGTCCAGTCGTTCTTTCATCCCGAAAGCGCGTGTCGATGGCGGCTCTGGTCTGCTGCACTTCCAGCCACGAAGGATTGCGGTTACTGCAGGTGTGGTAGCCCCACTGGTCCTGGGTCAGGCACTGAAACTCGTCGGGGCTCACGCACATCACCGGAATCAGGCTGTTGGACCCGACCACAACCTCCATCGTGCCCCAAACCTGGTGGCCCAACAGGTATGGGCTGCCGTTCCAGTAGCAGTGAAACGCCTTATGCGCGCCCAGCTTGGTGGCAGAGCAGTAGGGGTAAGCCCCGTGCAATCCCGCCAGTTGGCGCACCCCGTTCATCAGATCGTTATCGCTGACGTTGGCAGGAAGTGGAATGGGAGTGCCCGCCAGCACTTCGGTGTTCGTCACCCCAAGGCGCGAACCGACCAGTACGGGCCCACCGTTGTCGCGTCCCTCCAGGCTAAAGGGAAAAGGGACGAACAGCCGGTAGCCGCCTGCGTCGTAACTCTTGAAGCCGGTAGGAGCGGCTTCTGACGCTTCTTCCTCCTGCTGCATTTCCTCGGCTATCGCTTGGGCCTTGCTGGAAGCGCCTTCACTGGCCGTGTGTTGGGCGCGGTTCTGTCGCGCCACATCGCCCAGAGAGGGATTCGGCGCCTCTGTATCCTGTGCCCATAGCGCAGCTCCCAGGCAGAAAAGCCAAGTCATCGCCGCGAAACCTGCGCGCACTGCACACCTTCGACTCATGGCAATTGCAAAGACCCGATCAAAGTGGAGCAGACTGCGTCCCCGTCGTCAAAGTGATCTCTCGGCGCGATGCAGCCTACGACCAGCGGGACTCCGTTGCTTTCGATCTCGACGCGCTTACCCATCCATTGCTCCAGCCCGTTGCGGAACCCCATTGTAATGATGGTAGCGGGCTTCCCGGCGAGCTTCGTCACTTGACTGCTGATGGTGTTATACGTCCCGGGCGCGCGGTTGCTTTCCGGGTCGGCGAGTTGCTTCCAGCGAACCAGATTGGGGCCACCGGCGGCGCGGCCATCACAATCGTTTCCCGCCGGACCTGCCATCAGCAGGAGCGATGTTCCCTGCACCTTGGTCTCAAACACGTACCGTTTGCAGTCGGAGCTGACCAACTGGGCGTCGGCCGGAACCAGAACCGATGCATCCCAGCATTGGGTCGGGGCACTGCAATAGTGGAAAGGATGCACTTTGTAACCAGCCGGCGCCGAACTCGGCGGCGCGCTGAGGGAGGAGGACGAAGGCGGTTGCACCTGCGCCGCGCCCTGACCCGTCTGGACCGGAGCGCTCACCGGCGACGCTGTCCCGCTGGTCGTGGCCGGCGCAGATGTGCCTGCCGGGGGCTGAACGGGTTGGGCCGATCTGGGTTGGGCCGCTGCCTGCGTTGCGGGTGCCGGTCCGCCCGGCTTTGCTGACGGTTGCTGGGCAGTCTCTGGCTTCAGGTGAATGGACTGAAAAACGGTGTCGCACTGCTGCCAGACTCTCCTGGAATCCGCTTCTTCGCGGTCCAGAGTTTTTCGGGACCACCCCTTTACGCCCGAGTTCGCATTTGGGTCGTTGATAATATCGCGTGATTGGCTTTCGGACGGAGTAACGCAGAAAACCGGATACATGTTGCTCGAACTCAACACGAAGACGGCATTGCCGGCGACCCGGGTGTCCAACAAATTCGCCGCCGCCAGGCCGCACTGGTAGGCGGCGTGATCGGCAATGGTGGTCTTGGTGCAACTCGCCGATTGCGCATACAAGCGGGCAAACTGAGTAGCGGCGTCATGAAAGGCGTCGTCGTTATTCTTCCAGCGGACGGCAATCGGCGTTCCTACCAGCACCACCGGGTGCTTGAGGCCTACCATCGGGCCAGAAAGCACGACGCCGGCGTCATCGTGGCCCTCCACCCGGTACGGAGCGGGCACCCATAACTTGTAGTCGCCGGCGTTGTAGGTCTTGAAGCCCCCGGGCGCCCCGCCATCGTTCTGATCGTCTGACAGCTCAGCGGCTACTTGCTGGGCCTGGCTGGTATCAGCATTGGCCTGCCCCTTCTGTGCGCGCACCTGGCGGGCTATGTCGGCCAGCGAACCGTTTTGCTGAGCCTGCGCCGAGACTGCGGCAGGAATAAGAAGCAGGCAGGCCACGATGGCCCAGCCCCTCACGAAGCAGGTCATGTGTGAACTCCGTATTGCTGGATGTGACGCTTGACTCATATACGCAATGCTCCAGGTCTTGGACTCAATTCGAACCGTTGCTGCTGGTCGCACGCACCACTTCTGCGGGCAGGTCGAATTCGATTGCCGTGTTGTAGTCGGAGAACGAAGCCCGCGAATGCGCCCAGTCCACCGTCATCTCATACGGGAGATGATCTGCCAGTCCTAGGCAGATCGTGTCGTGCTCCAGTCCGCTGGGAGCGCCTCTCATCGTGACCAGCCACTCGCGGCACTGGACTCCGTTCACCGTTTTCTTGTCGCCCTTTTGCAGAATTCCGCGTTTGATCATGGTGGCGATGGGCGGCAGCAGGCTGCTGTCCGTACCCTCCCCCAGGTGCCCGCACATGTACTGGGTCTGATTACGTGCCGGACGCCCGCTGCCCGCCCAGGAACCATCGGGCCGCCGCACATATTCGTAGACCGCCCAATCCAGTTCTTCCCGGCTGAAATCACTCTGCTTGGTGCAGTCAGGAGGATCGGCGCAGGTATTGACGTAATGCTCCTGGTGGTGCACGAAGTTGCGGTTGCAGTCAACCTCCCAGAGCGTTTCGTTCTGCTGGGTCAGTTGGGTCGCCGAATACGCCACACGGAAGCTGTGCACCTGTTTCATGGCATCCAGCGTCTTCTGAAACTCCTTTTCTTCGCTCCCCGATCCCAGATAGCTTGCGGCCCAGACCACAATGGCCACCGCCGCGAGCAGGCGCGCCCCCAGCCATATCCAGTAACGACCGCCCATAGATAGAACTCTCCCGAATGACCCTCCCGGCTAGGTTAATTGCCGCTCGCGGCCGGATAAAGTTACCTATGTACTGGACCCAGTGGCTGACTTTGGCCGAGATTGTCGGGTTTAGCGGGTGTTTTCTGGAAGGCCGAAACCCGCGCCCCGCACCCGTTTTGCCGCGGTTGTGATTTTGGGTGGCGCAGCCGGTGGGTGCACACTTGTTCGGGTAGCGCTGATTTTGAGTGGCGCAGCGCTGCAGCGCTGCGATCAAGGCCTCATTATGATGCCGGGCTTAAGCCCCTGAGGGCGAATGCCTCAGGGGAGAAAAGCTCTACCGCACTACCACGCCCGCATACCCCACCACCATCTCACGGTCGCCCGAGACGTCGCCCGAGGTCGCGTACTTCACCAGTTCGGCCGACTTTGCCCCCAACTGTCGCGCCGCGGTCAGCATGGCCACAGCCGGTCCGAAGCCGCACATGCTGATGTCCTGCTGCGTGACTACGTCGTAGAGTCCGCGCGCGTCCAGCGTAAGAATGCGCTCGATCGCACGATGGTCCTTCACTCGCGTCACCGCATCCGACTCGTAGTGATTCATGTCGCTCGAAGCCACGATCAAAACGGGATCTCTTTGCGCAGCGATCACGTCGGCGAGGGCGTGGCCCAGTTGTTCAAGCGGTTCGAATTGCGTCGTGCCCAGGGTGATTGGCACAAACCTCAGCTCCGGCTGGCGCAGTTGCAGGAAAGGCAGTTCCACTTCGGCGGCGTGCTCGGCGCGATGCGCCGCCGCATCGTCATGCAAGGAGGAAAATCGCTGCTTCAATGCCGCAGCCAGTTCCGTGTCCACCGGCACGTCGCCCAGCGGCGTTTCCCATGCCCCCTCGCTCATTATGGCCAGCGCGCGGCCCATCCCGGTGTGGTTGGGACACATCACAATGCAGCGCGAGGGAATCTCTATCCGGGCAAACACTGCCCCCGCCACGTGGCCGGAATACATGTACCCCGCGTGGGGAGCGATGCAACCAAGGGCTTGCAGCGGAGCTTCCTGGGCAGACTTTATTTGTGAGAGATAGCCGCGTGCCTCGGCGCGCAGATCGTCAGGATCACGAGGGTAGAATCGTCCCGCGACCACGGGATGGCGAAGGGTAACGGTAGCCATAGGCGCTCCTTCCGGTGAGCCCGTTGACCCCATGCTACGAGCGACCGCGCAGGTTGCGCAAGGCACGATACACGGCAGCGCTTTCTTCCAGACTCAGCGTCTCCGCCCGCACCGTGGGCTTCACCCTGGCTTCGGCCAGAGCGCGCTTCAACTCCGCGTCCGGAAACCTGGTCTTCAGGTTATTCCACAGTGTCTTGCGTTTTTGGCCAAACGAGACCCGGAGAAAATCAATGAAGCCGTCGCCCGCAACTCCCAATTCCTCCTGCCGCGGCTCAATCGTCAACCGCAGTACGGTTGAATAAACCTTGGGCGGCGGCACGAAAGCCCCCGGCGGAAGCGTGAACAGCTTCTCCACGCGTGCGTACAACTGCGCGGTGGCCGACAAAACTCCGTAATCACGCCCGCCGGGCTCGGCTGCGATCCGGTCGGCAACTTCGCGCTGCACCATGATCACAACGCTCTCGAAATATTTCGAGAACTCAAACAGGCGCAGCAGAATGTCCGACGTAATGTAGAAGGGAAGATTTCCCACCACCTTCACCGGCTCCGGCCTGATCTCGATACCGGGCCGTGCCAATCCCGGCTTGGGGCCGAAAAGGGAATCGAAGTCAATCGCCAGAATGTCGGCCTCGATGATTTCCACATTCCTTGCCATGCCGAACTTCAGCCGCAGCTGCGCCGCCAGCACACGATCGAGTTCCACCGCGATCAAGCGCCGCGTTCGTTTCGCGAGCAGGGAAGTGAGGATCCCTCGTCCCGGGCCGATTTCGAGCACCGTCGCCTGCGAGACGTCGCCCATCGCATCCACGATGCGGCTGGCCAGGTCCTCGCTGTTCAGGAAGTGCTGTCCCAGTTTGGGCTTGGCTCGCGGACGCTGGACCGAAGATACCTTTGGCACATTGACCCCTTATTTCCTTGGGAATTAGACTGACAAGTCGGTCCGGCATTCTGGCCGGAAACCTGGGCCCCTCACACACATTTATCATAGCGTGCGCGGGGAGAAACGTGCGCTCTGGAGGTATTGTACTCATGCACATCGCGTTCGCCGCTTCCGAGGGCGTTCCTTTTTCCAAAACTGGCGGGTTGGCTGACGTGGTGGGCGCGCTGCCGCGCGCCCTGGCCGCTCTCGGCCACCAGGTGAGCGTCTATTTGCCGCGCTATCGCCAGACCAAGCTGGCCGATCCGGCCACGGTCGTCCGCAGCATCACGGTTCCCTTCGATGACAAGTACCGCTTCGCCTCGGTCGTGACCGGAGGCAGCCAGGGCGGCGTTAAATTCTATTTTGTTGAGTGCCCGGAGTTCTACGACCGCGACGGACTCTACGGCACCCCGGCGGGCGACTATCCCGATAACGCCGAGCGGTTTGCCATGTTCTCCCGCGCCGTGCTGGAGGCCTCAAAGATTCTCGGCGTGCCCCATGTGTTTCACTGCCATGACTGGCAGTCGGCTCTGGTGCCGGTGCTTCTCCGCACCATTTACGCCGAAGACCCGGCCTTTGCCGGGGTGGGCACGGTCTTTACCATCCACAACATGGGCTATCAGGGATTGTTTCCGCCTGAAACACTCCCTCTGCTCATGCTGCCCTGGGACTTGTTCACCATGTCGAAGATGGAATTCTTCGGACAGGTGAACTTCCTCAAGGGCGCGCTCGCCTATGCCGACTTCATTACCACGGTCAGCCGCAAGTACAGCCAGGAGATTCAGACCGCTGAATACGGATTCGGACTGGAAGGGGTCCTGCGCGACCGCGCCGCCACCGTGACGGGGATTCTGAACGGCGTGGACTACGACGAGTGGAGCCCGCAGACCGACAAGTTCGCGGTGGTGAAATATTCGCCGCAGGATCTTTCGGCCAAAGCCAAGTGCAAGCAGGACCTGCTGACCGCCTTCGGCGTCACCAATGCCGACCTCAAACTGCCGGTGATCGGCATCGTTTCGCGATTTGCCGCCCAGAAGGGCTTCGACCTGATCGCTCAGATCATGGACCGACTGGCGCGCGAAGAAATGATCGTGGTCGCGCTGGGCGCGGGCGACAAACCTTACGAAGAATTGTTTCTCCGCCTCAACAAGCAGTTTCCCAACAAGATCGCGGTCAAGGTGGCCTACGACAACGCCATCGCGCACAAAATCGAAGCCGGGGCCGACATGTTTCTCATGCCCTCGCGCTACGAGCCTTGCGGCCTGAACCAGATTTACAGCCTGAAATACGGGACCGTGCCCATTGTTCGCGCCACTGGCGGCCTCGACGATACCATCGAACCCTGGGACGCCCGCACCGGCAAAGGAACCGGCTTCAAGTTCACCGAGTACAACGGCGAGGCACTTTTGCTCACCATCAAGCAGGCGCTGCAAGCCTATCGCGACCAGACCTCGTGGCAAGTGCTCATGCGCAACGGCATGGCCAAGGATTTCTCCTGGACGGCCTCGGCCCGTGAGTACGGTAAGGTCTACGAGAGGGTAAAGCAGATAAGAGGGACTGCGGCCGCACCGGAAAAAGTCCTGGTCTAACCGACCGAGTCGATCTGGTATAGCCGACACCGGTGAAGGCTAGGGCGGTGAGAACCCTGCACCCGCCGGCACCGGCGCTGCAGGTGGCGCGGGATAGAGCACAGCGGCCAACTGAGGGTATCGTCCCGCAAAGAAATACATGGAATACGCGGGAAAGAATACGAGGGCGGGCACGGAGATTAGCGCGACCAGATAGAGAAAAACTGCAAGCAAAATGCACCCGACCACGATCGCCAGAGTGATCGTGTAAGCGTTCCAGGTCAGCCCGGCCGCCTTGCCAGTGAGGACCGCAAGGATGCTGAGTCCGACGGTTGGCAAGACGAACAGCAATCCCAAGATGAGGGAAGCGACGCCAATCAGGATGCCCACGACGATGGCCAGCACGATCTTCATCACGATGTAAGCGGCGTATGCTCCCTTTTCGGCCTGCATCATCGGCCATAGCCGTCGCCATCCCTCCATGGCGTCGACATTCTCCAGAGCCATCTGGGGAACGACAAAATCCTTGGTCAACACAAAAATCACCCTTGTGGCCACAAAGAAAATGAAGAACACCAGGAAAAGAATGGCTCCGCCAAACACCAGAGCGGGCAGATGCTCTTTCGGTTCCCGGTGCCACCCCTTGGCGAAGACAATGGCCAGCGGGATTCCGACCAGTATTGCAATTCCCGCCAGGGTAAGGAGAACGTAAAGCAACTTCCACACGAAGTATTTCCATCCGGGGTCCAGCCTGCGGCTCCAGCTCCAGCGGATGTGACACTCTTTTGCGACGATGTTGTCGAACAGGACGAAGCGCATCACGCTGCCTACATACATCAGGATGATTCCTATCGCGAGCCCGGCGACAATGATCACTCCGACAAGAGCGCCGAGAGCGGCCAGCAGGGCCGGATCAATTCCCAGAGAACCGGGGAACCCAGGATGCGGCCCAGCGGCTGGATGAGCGGGAATGCGGAAGTTGGAGCGGTTGAATCCATTGCCACCAAGTTCGCCCGCCAGCAGCCCGACGAAAGCAAGCTTCGTCCATTGACCAATGCGGAAGGGCCTGAACAGTTGTTGCCGGGTGTGCTCTATGGCGGGCGTGATCGAGTCCACGGCGGTAATGGGCAACGTGCACCTCTGGCTGCAAACGGCGTTCAGCAGCAAGGTACTAAGAATTGAGCCGCGGATCAAATCAATTCGGAGAGAAAGGAATTCAGAAAACTCTTTTTGGCTACTCGGAGTCGGTTTTATCGCCGCGCGCCAGCGCTTTCAGCGCAGCGCCATGCCGACCGTCGGAGGCGGAGAGAACAAAATTGAGCCAGACCCTAATTAGACGCGTTTCCGAAAGGCAAACCATGCGCATGACAGCGTCAGACCGAGTGAGCCATAAACGGCTCCGTTCATGGGAGCCAGCAACAAGAAGATTAATATGGGCGCGGGATCGAACGTCATCTTCACGATGTATAGCGGACACAGTGCAAGCATGAATTGAGGGTCGAGGTTCCAGCTGTGGGGAGCAAAATAGGCGCCGACCGCCACGAGATATGAAATTGCTGCGCAGGCGCCAAGCAGCTTCAGGGGTGCAATAAACAAGTGTTCATCATCCCGGTCCTTGTTGCATACTTTCGCAAGCCACGAACGGGGCAGCAGCGCAACCACAACGCTGAACACGCCGAGCGCTGCCAGCACAACAAAAAACAGGACCCATTCGCTCTGAACGGGGAGGTCGACACCCCGCAGCAGCGCGTAAGGAACATCGGTCAAAAGCGAGACCAGGCCGCAGACAAGGAACACAATGCGAGATGTGATCCTGATAGCTCGTCCCCTCATGGGGCGCATTCTAGCAGCGATCCACAGTGGACGACATCGGTCGTACTGCCTGGTCCTGTTCCGGCGCTGCTAGAATTCTTCAAGCATGTTCGCGGCCCACCAGTCCGCCTTCCCCCGCACCATCTTCCTCCGCACCATCTTCCACGTGGACATGGACGCGTTCTTCGTTTCCGTGGAGGAACTCCACGACCCCTCGCTGAAAGGGAAGGCCGTCGTAGTTGGAGGCCAGCGCGACGAGCGCGGCGTGGTCTCGGCCGCGTCCTACGAAGCCCGCAAGTTCGGAGTGCATTCCGCCATGCCGCTGCGTACCGCGGCCAAGATGTGTCCGCATGCCATCTTCGTCAATGGCCACCCCGAGCGCTACCGCGAGTGTTCGGAGAGAGTCTACAAAGTTCTCGGCAGTTTCACGCCGCAGGTCGAAATGGCTTCCATTGACGAAGCCTACCTCGACATGACCGGCACAGAGCGCCTGCACGGGCCACCGCTTCGGGCCGCACATACTCTGCACCAGCGCATGAAAGCCGACACGGGACTGAACTGCTCGGTTGGAATCGGCACCTCACGCCTGATCGCCAAAGTTTCCTCGGCGCAGGCGAAACCGAACGGCGTGCTCTGGATCGTTCCCGGCGGGGAATCGAAGTTTCTGGCTCCGCTCGATGTCCGTGAAATTCCCGGCGTGGGCAAGGTGATGGAAGGTCACTTGCACGCGCTGGGCATCCAGAAGGTCGGAGACCTGGCCAAGCTTGAAGACTCCGAACTGGAAGACCGCTTCGGAAAATGGGGACTGGCGCTCGCCGGCAAGGCCCGCGGAGAAGACGCCGGCGGCTGGTTCGACTCCGAAGTGGGAGAAGACGTCGGAGCCAAGTCCATCAGCCACGAACACACTTACAACGAAGACACCGCCGACCCCACCCAGTTGGAAGCCACGCTCATGCGCCTCTCTGAAATGGTCGGCCGCCGCCTGCGCGAATCGAGCTTTCACGCTCGCACAGTTCAACTCAAGCTGCGCTACAAGGATTTCACCACCATCACCCGCGCCCACACTCTGGCTGCTCCAACTCAGCTCGACACCGAAATCTTCGAGCAGATTCGCACTTTGTTTCGCAAGAACTGGAAGACAGGAGCGGAGGTGCGTTTGCTGGGCGTCCACGCATCGTCGTTCACGACGGCGCCCGATCAGATCGACTTGCTCGAAGGCGGGCGCCAGCAGCGCTGGAAAAATGCGCTGGCCGCCGCGGATCGCCTGCGCGACAAATTCGGAGAATCCAGCGTCAGTCTTGCGACTGGCCTCCGCGGAGGGTTCCGGGAACGCATTCACGAGAACCCGGCCAGCTTGCCGGGCAAGGGCAAACGAAGGACCACTTAAAGCCGCAACAAACACTAAACATGCCGCTGTTGTCGGGTGTATGTACACTGGCGCAGCGGATTGCCGGGTCCGCCTTGACCTGCTGAGTCCTGCAAACTAAGATTCCCCTTCGCTTTTTCAGCGTCTACTTCGGAGCCCCAACATGCGCAGATTGTTCTCGCTTGTGATGTTCACGCTCGTCGCGATTTTTTTCCAACCTGCCACGGCGCAGACCGACCGTCCGCTGCTGCTGCGTGATCCCACGGTCAGCCAGACCCAGATTGTCTTCAGCTACGGAGGCGATCTCTGGATCGTCAGCCGCGATGGCGGCGATGCCCGCCGCCTTACTTCCGACATCGGAGAGGAGACCAACGCATCGTTCTCTCCCGATGGCACCATGGTCGCGTTCACCGGCGAATATGACGGCAACAAGGATGTTTATGTTGTCCCCGCGGCCGGAGGCGTTCCGCGCCGCCTCACATTCCACCCCGCGGACGATTTCGTGATGGGTTGGACTCCCGACGGCAAAAAAATCCTGTTCGCCTCCTGGGGCAACAGCTTCCGACACTTCGAGTTTCAACTCTACACCGTGCCGGTCGAGGGCGGATTTCCCACGCAACTCCCCATCCCTATTGGGATCGAAGCTACGTTTTCACCCGATGGCTTGCACCTGGCCTACGTGCCCCACATTCAGTGGCAGTCGGCATGGAAGCGCTACCACGGCGGGCAGACCACTCCCGTCTGGATTGCCGATCTGAAGGATTCGAGCATCACCAAAGTTCCCCGCGACAACTCCAACGATCACTACCCGATGTGGGTTGGGGACACGATTTATTTCCTCTCCGACCGCAATGGCCCCGTCAGCCTCTTTGCCTACGATACGAAGACGAAGCAAGTTACCGAGGCCCTGCACAGCGACGGCCTCGATTTCAAGACGGCATCGGCCGGGCCGGATGTGATTGTGATCGAGCAGTTTGGCGCCATCAAGCTCTACGATCTCAAGACGCACCAGGCGAAGAACGTTTCCATCCGCGTGGCCGGCGACATTGACGCCGTTCGCCCGCATTTCTCCAAAGTGGAACCCAAGCGCATTCAAAACTTCAACATTTCTCCGACCGGTGCCCGCGCGGTCTTCGAAGCCTGGGGAGAGATTTTCACCGTTCCCACCGACAAGGGAGACATCCGCAACCTTACGCACAGTCCGGCCGTCGCAGATCGCGATCCGGCGTGGTCACCCGACGGCAAATCCATCGCCTACTTCTCCGACGAATCCGGAGAATACGAACTCACCATCCGCGATCAGAGCGGCCTGGGCACGGTGCGGCACGTTAATCTGGGCAATCCGCCGTCGTTTTTCTACTCGCCGACGTGGTCGCCCGACAGCAAGAAGATTGCTTACTCCGACAAGCGGCTGCAGTTGTGGTATGTGGACCTCGATAATCCAGCACCCAAACTGGTCGACGCCGACTATTTCGGCGGGTTCGGCCCAACGCAGCTCAGCCAGACCTGGTCTCCCGACAACAAGTGGATTGCCTACACCAAGCAACTCCCCAGCGGACAGCACGCGGTCTTCGTGTATTCGCTCGATCAGAGCAAAGCCTTCCAGATCACCGACGGAATGAGTGATGCGCTTTACCCGGTCTTTGACAAGAATGGCAAGTATCTCTACTTCA
>Ga0187817_10000211_pt1 | contig 22791 bp, 15 predicted proteins | sample NC_wetland_sal_i_17_FD_132431 | JGI IMG/M metagenome (GOLD analysis project Ga0187817, IMG submission 132431) | Wetland sediment microbial communities from Neuse River Estuary, North Carolina, USA - SO4_2 | ecosystem: Environmental > Aquatic > Freshwater > Wetlands > Sediment | place: USA... | reverse complement strand
GTGAGTTTCCAACGCACTTGAAGATGCTCGGGCCAGGAGACAGGCGCGGACGTGCTGCTAAGTGCGCCATCGCGATGGGGTCCTCGCCATTGAGGCCAATCGTCACCGGTTGCGGCGAGCACAACCGCACTGAGTAACAAGGGTAACATCGCGCCAAATCGCATGAATCGCATCTTACACTTTTTCCATCCAGAAGCAGCTTCCGTCAACTAAATCCGGCATGTTTCGTTGGAACCAGGCCTGATGAGTGTTCCGCATATAATCAAAGAACAACAAGATGCGAAAGTGTTCGTTATACTCCAGGAAGGCGCGGAGCAGGTACGCCTCATTCCAGGCACGGCCTTCCATTAACCAGTCATCGGGATACTCGAAAGCTGTATAGATGTCGTGTAAGTGGATGACGACTCCGGGCTTTAGCCGTGGAAGAACCTCAAAAAAGATGTAATTCACATCGCTGTCAAGTTTCGAGACATGTGTGGAGTCGATGAAAAGAACATCGCCCGCGTCCAGTTGATCGATTACTGCAAGGTCCACGTCCTGCAGCTTGCGCTCGATAATCGTCAATGGATCGTTGGCCTCGCCGATAAGCGATCGCAAGACTTCCGCATCGGGATCAATGGAAATAATCCTTGTCTGTGCCCCCAACGAAAGACGATTGGTATCCAGGATTGCACAAGTCGAGAATCCTGATCCGACTTCGACCACTCGTTGCGGACGAAAATGGTTCAACATACAAAACAAAATCACGCCATCACTACATGAATACTGTGGATTGTCTGCAGGGTAAAGAAGAGCATCAACAGGCCGGCCTTTGAAGGGCACCAGTGGATAGTAAGTCCGGAGACGCTCCAGTATTTCGAGCTGTGCCGCATCATTCATGAGGATGGATGGTATCGCTCGAAGAGGGGGGTGCGGGCGCGCAAGGTGTTCTTCGATATCTCTTTTCGAGGGGAACGGAGAGTAGAAGTGTCCCGGAGCCACGAACTGTACCGTACTAAAGCCGTCCAGGATCTCTCGCAGCCGCTGGTGCTCGTCCGTCAGTTCAGCCAGCCGGTCCTGCAAGCTGATCCGTGCGTCCGTGAGTTCTTTGATGTGGTTCTCGGCGTCCACCAGTTTTCCATTTGTGGCATTCAGCAGGTGGGTCAAGCGGATTCTTTCGTTCACCGCCCAGTTGGGGAATAACATCACCTTGACGATGGAACGAAGTCTCACTGGGTTGCACCTGCGGGACGCACGTCGCGCAGCACGGCGCTCCAGCCAGGCAAACCGTTCGCGGCCGAGTAGGAATCTTCTTCAAGGACCAGGGCGGCGTCCACCCGCGCGCCGGGCGTGAACTCGGCGACGCGGCCGGCGAAGTTCCAGGCCTTGAGCCACAGCATGCGGCCTTCCTGACGGAGCGGCACACGCAGGTGCTTTTCTTTCCACACCACCGGCGGCCCCGCTACCTCAACGTTCAGCGCGGCAAAAACGGGGACCGGATGGCCGCAGCCGAAGGGCGCGAGTGAAGAGATCTCCGCAACGGTTTTTTCGTTGATCTCGCGCAGCGTAATGATGCCATCGATATCCAACTCCGGAAGAAAGTCCTCGGGAGTCAGCCGGGCGGCGGCGTAATCCTGAAACCGGCAGCGGAAGGTCTCCACGTCTGCGACCGCCAGAGTCAGCCCGGCGGCATGGTAATGGCCGCCGAACTTCGCCAGCAGCTCCGGCATGGATTCGAGCGCTTCCAGCAAATGAAAGTGCGGGATGCTGCGCCCAGAGCCCTGTGCGTAGCCGCTCTCGGCATCCTCACTGAGCACAAACACCGGCCGGTGAAAGCGCTCGACGAGCCGGCTCGCCACGATGCCCAGTACACCCCGATGCCAGTTGGGGGCAGAGAAAACGAGCGCGGCCTGTGCCTCGTTCACCGGCGCGCGGGCGCAGTCGGCCAGAATCGTTTCGATGATTTCGGCCTCGGTTTTCTGGCGCTCGGTGTTAAGCGCGTGCAGTTGTTCGGCGAGGTCGCGCGCGCGACCTGCGTCGGCCGTGAGCAACATCTCGATCACGTCGTTGGCGGTAGCCATGCGCCCGGCAGCATTCATGCGCGGAGCAATGCGAAACGCCACCTGCGTGGCGGTAGGAACGCTGCCTCCACTGAACCCTGCCACTTCCAGCAGGGCGCGCAATCCCGGATTGCGCACATGGCGCAGGCCGCCGAGGCCATGCTTCACGATGATGCGGTTTTCACCCGTAAGCGGAACCACGTCCGCCACCGTCCCAATCGCCACTAGCTTGAGAAACGACTCCAGCACGCGTCGCAGCCTGGCTTCGGGCCAGTCCAGTCCCGCCAGCAGGGCCTGCACGAGTTTGAATGCCACACCGACGCCGCACAGATTTTTTTCCGGATAGTCGCAATCCGGACGATTCGGATTCAGCACGGCGAGGGCCGGCGGCAACTCGGCTTCGGGCAAGTGGTGATCGGTGATGATGACGTCGATGGAAAGTTCGCGCGCTCGCCCGACCACCTCCGCGGCGCGGATCCCCGTGTCCACGCTGATGATCAGCGAAATCCCGCGGCCGGCCGCGGTTTCCACCACTTCCGGGCGCATGCCGTAGCCGTCGCGAAGACGGTCCGGAACGTGGAAGTCCGCGAGGCCGCCGGCCATCTCGATCGCTCGCTTCAGAAGGACCACGGATGTAGTGCCGTCCACATCGTAATCGCCGTAGATCAGGATTTGTTCGCGGTTACGAATCGCGCGCGTCAGGCGCTCGAGCGCGCGGTCCATGCTGCGGAGTTTCAAGGGGTCGTGCAGGTCGTCCAGGGAAGGGCAGAGAAAACGACGGGCGGCGCCGGCGTCCTGGAAGCCGCGAGCAAAGAGCACGCCGGCTGCCTGAGGTCCGATGCCCAGCGCCCTGGCAAGCGCTCCGACACGTTCGGGATCTAGTTGTGGAAGTAGCCAGCGCGCGGCTTGTGCCATGCCCGCTCAGTTGTTGGAGTAAAATCCGCCGAGCGAACCATCATCCTCTTCCTCCTCCGGAATGGGCAGGTGGCTGGTGATCTCATCACAAACGCCGAGGAATTCTTCGTACCAGTCGGGGCGGAGCTCGTAGACGTACATGCGGGCATGGTGGTCGAAGGCCAGCTCAAGCGCACAAGTGACCCCTTCGTAGCCGCGGACGGCGCGCACCCGGCCTTCAAGTTCCAGGCGCTCTTCGGCTGGCAGGTCGCTATCATCGAGTTGCTCGAGCGCCTCCTCGATCTCCGATTCGTCGAAATCCCGCGAAGCAAAGAGTATCATCTTGCAGCCGATTTTCTGCGCCGTGTCGAGAAACATCCGGTAGTCGGGATAGCGCTCGGTGTCCCAAGTCACCATGGACATGCCTTCGAGGCCGCCCGCATGGCTGTGAAACACAACAAAACCGGAGCTGTCCAGATACTCGAGGATTTCGCGTTTTAGGGTATCGAGATTGAGATCCACGGATTCTTCCTTCAGCGCCGGGCCAGAACCAGAATATCAAAGCGATCACCCAACTCGCGGGCCGACGGCGTGACGATGCTCTTGGGGCCGATGTAGATCTTTTGCCCGCGGTCGATGGCGGCGCGCACATCGGCCTCGCAGACAAAGTCGGAGATGGAAACTTCCAGAGCCGGCGGATTTGGGATTTGGGGGTCGGGAGTTGGCGGTTGCGGAGCCGCGGCGCGCCGGGCGGAGAGGAAGCGGTCGACCACCTCGGCGGCGATATGGGCTTTTGCAGCGGAGCCGGGGTCCGCGGCGCCCAGGCTGATGCCGCGCTCCTTCAAATATTTTTCGACGGCGGTGACCAGAGTTTCGCCATCCATCTTTGGAGACGGCGTGGCGGCTTTCGCCGGAACAGCGGGCGCTTCAACGTCCGGAATCTGGAATGCTTCCTCGGGTTTTCGCACGGCGTAGGCCAGCCGCTTGACGTTAATCAGGTGCAGCGGGCCGATGTTGTCGCCGGTAATGTTGCCCGCGATCGCGCCGCAGCCCAGGGTCATAGACGGGAAGACGTTGGTGGTGATGCCGGTTGAGCCGTGCGGCGCGGACGTATTCACCAGCACGCGAAACGCCGGCATCTCCAACGCGAACTGGCGTATTTTGCCGTCGTCCTTTGAAAAAATCACGCAGGTGTGACCCAGGCCGCCAAAGCGCAGCAGGCTGCGGCACGTCTCCAATCCGGCGGAAAAATCCTTCACGAAATACAGGGCGAGAACGGGCGAAAGCTTTTCTGCAGACAGGGGGTGCTGCTTGCCCACGCCGTCCATCTCCACAATCAGGACCGGGGTATCGGGCGGAACCTCGAAGCCGGCCATTTGCGCGATCTTCGTGGCGGGCTGGCCCACGCATTTCGGATTCACCGTCCAGTTCGGCGTGAGCAGCAGCTTGCCCAGCGCGTCTTTCTGCTGCGCGTCACAGAAGAACGCTCTATGCGATTTCAGTTCCGCCAGGACGCGGTCGCGCAGCGCTTCTTCAGCGACGATGGCCTGCTCGCTCGAGCAGACGGTGCCATAGTCGAACGATTTGCCTTCGACGATTTTGCGAACCGCGTCGGCCACGTCCGCGGTGCGCTCGACCAGCACCGGCACATTTCCCGGCCCCACGCCAAACGCGGGCTTGCCGCTGGAGTATGCCGCTTTGACGATGCCGTGGCCGCCGGTGGAGAGGATTACGCCGGTGCGCTCGTGATGCATCAGCTCTTTGGTGGATTCGAGGGTCGTGGTGGTGACGCAGCCGATAAGGTCCTCCGGCGCGCCGGCTTCGATGGCCGCGCGATAGAGCACATCCACGGTTTCGCAAGTGCAGTGGAGTGCGTTGGGATGCGGGCTGACCACGATGGCGTTGCCGGCCTTGAGAGAAATCAGAATCTTGAAAATGGCGGTGGAAGTGGGATTGGTGGTGGGAAGGATGGCGGCCACGACGCCCACCGGGACGGCGATCTCGACGACGCGCTCCTCCGGCAGCTCGCGTAGGACGCCGACCGTTTTCAAGCCGCGCATCTTGCGCGGCAGCAGGTCCGCGCACAGCAGGTTCTTGGCCAGCTTGTCATTGGCGTTGCCGTAACCGGTTTCTTCGACGGCCAGTTCGGCCAGACGGCGTGCATGCGCGCGGCCCGCCGCGGCCATGCGCTCCACGATGGCGTCTACCTGTTCCTGAGAATAGGAGCGGTATTTTTGCCAGGCCGCGTAGGCTTTCTCGACCTTGCTCCGGGTCTCCTGAATGGAGACCAGGTCCTTATCCGCGAGCATCAGCCGAGCGGTTTTTTAGCGGGTCCGGCACCGGGAAGGATTTTTTCCGCTTCTTCGTGCGGGCGCGGAATCACGTGCACACTCACCAGCTCGCCCACGCGGCGTGCTGCGGCAGCGCCTGCATCGGTTGCGGCTTTGACCGCGCCGACGTCGCCGCGCACCGTCACCGTCACATATCCGGCGCCGATGTATTCCTTGCCGGTGAGAACCACGTTGGCGGTCTTCACCATTGCGTCAGCGGCCTCGATCGCGCCAACCAAACCCTTCGTTTCAATCAGGCCGAGAGCCTCCATGTCGCCTCCAGGAGAAACATTCACGGTACCACAGTTGGAAAAAAATCGGGGACCTGCCTTCAGGTCCCCCGGGAGGTACAACGAAATGGCGTCAGAACTCGATGCGAGCGCCGACCTGGCCGGTGCGGCTGCCGCCGAAGTCCGACGGGCGCGCGCTGGTGATTACGCCCACGCTGGAGCTGTCTATGGCTAGAACAGGGTTGGCCAGATTGACGTGGTTCAACACATTGGTGAACGATCCTTCCACCTTGATCTTCAGGCGCTCGGTAATGTTGAAATACTTCGCGAGTCCCGAGTTCAGGTTCACCGTACCTGGACCCGTGAACAGGCCCATGCCGGCATTTCCAAACCGCCCAATCGGAGCCAGGGTGTTGGGAGATCCCGAGCCAATCAAGCATGGCGTGCCCGGCGTCCAACCGGGTGTCGCAGGGCAAACAAACGCGTTGATATTGAACCACTCGTTGCGGTTGGGATTGCTCATGCCGGGAGTGCCCACCACATCCGGCGCTTGATCACGGCCGATAATCCCTGAGCCGGTGCCGGAGGGGTCACCGCCGCTGAAGTAGGGCGTCAGATACGGACCGCTCTGCCACAAGAAGATCGAACTGAGCTGCCAACCTCCCACGATCGCGTCGGCGAAGCGGTTCATGTTGCTCCCGAACATGCGGCCACGGCCCACAGGCAATTCGTAGATTGCTGAGGTGATCCACCGGTTGCGCCGTGTGCCGTACACCGGCCCGTATTCAGCTTTCCGGTCGAGCGCATCCATGGTTCGATGTCCGGCATTCTCATCCGCGAAGTGGTCGGCGGTATAACCCTGATCGTCAGCGAGAGCTTTGGCGAAGGTGTACGCCGAGTTGAAAGTGAGACCCGCTTTGTAGCGATGATTCACCTCCATCTGAAACGCGTTGTAGTTCGCATTCGCGCCATTGGCTCGAGTGTTGATCACGCCCCAGTTGGGAAATGGCCGGCTGGAGAGCGGCTGGTCGATGTAAGGCGTCGTCGAATAATACGATTGGTTCAGGTTCGGCGCCCACACCAGGTCGCGCGTAGCCATTCCGATGTAGGAGAGGCGCAACCCCGTCTGGTTCCCCAGGTCGCGATCGATGGAGAAATTCCATTGTTCGGAATAGGGATCCTTGTAATTGATCTGGTTGGCGGTGCCGAAATACGCCGTGCCTAGCGTGCCTGCGCCATTATTGCCCGTGCCGGCGGTCACATTGGGCCACTGGAACGCAGGGACGCCATTGTTGATGCTGTTGTTGTAAGTCAGTGTGGCCGACTGCAGGGTGCCGGTCAGCGCGTAATAGATCGATCCGAGAACCTCGGTGTTGTAGAAGCTATACCCGCCACGGATTACAGTTTTGTTGTTGCCGAACGGACGGTAGGCGAATCCAAAGCGCGGCATGAATCGTTTCGGAGCGGTGCGCAAGCTGTTGGGCAATCCTGCCTGGCTGGCCGAGAGCACTGGGGTGCAGGGCGCCCCATTGGCCGAGGGCCCGGAAGTGCTGCCCAACTGCGGGCAGGCGTCGAAAGTCTGTAGGAACCCGGGCGCTAACAAAGCCTGTTTTCCGTCGGGATAAATGACCGCACCGGACCTCGGCACGTCGGGATTAAAATTGCCGATATTCCCGGAAGCGTCCACGTAGCCGGGATGAAACTCAAATCGCAGCCCGTACTCCAAGGTCAGATTCGGGCTCACGCGAAAACTATCTTGCGCATAGGCATTGTAGTGGTTTGTAATCCCGTCGTTATCCTGTTGCACATTGTCGAGTTCTGTCTGGTTGGGCAGCCCGAGGAGAAAATCGCCAAAAGGCGCGCCGCTGAACTGGCCACTGAAGCTGAATTGGCCGTAGTTGTCGCCTCCGAAAAAGCCGAGCGGATCAATCGCCTCAATGTGCCGGTAGTCAAAGCCGAACTTGACAGTGTGCCTGCCTTTGATCCAGGTAAGATTGTCGACCGCCTGGTAGGTTCGGCCATGTGTGATTCCTTGGAGACGTCCGACGCCTAACCCTGTCAGACCGCCGGAGAAGTTCAGTACCGGCAGCCCGTTGAAGAAGGCCGGAAGACCAAATAAACCTTGTAACGCGAGCGACTGCGTAAAAGCTTTGCCGTCGAAGGGGTTCGTATACCCGTTGTCGTTCCTGGTGAAACCGAAACGAGCCTCATTCAACAGGTTGGGCTTGATCGTGTAATTGTAGGCAATCGTGAGGAGCCGATAGTTGTCCGGATTGCTGTTCGAAGGAACTAGCAGGTCGTTCGCGGACAACTGGTTGATGTCCTTCCAGGTCCAGCGGCCGAAGACGGACTGCTTGGAGCTCAGGTATTGATCGATGCGGATGTCGTACTGGTCCGAGTGGTAGCTGGTGTCCCGATTGACGATGTAATTCGCCGCGTGCGAAGTTGATGTGCTTCCAGCATTGGGTAGCGGAAATAAGGTCAAAAACTTCTGTGCCACCGGACTGATTCGCGACGCGGGAATGGTGTCGTTGGGAAACGGCTGGCCGGTGGTTGGGTCAATCACGTTGACCCCTTCGGCGCTGAAGTTCCCGTTCACCATCGCCTGCGTCGGCACCTCGTCTTGAAGCGTCGAGGTTCGCGGATAGCGGAATCCCTCGTAGGTTCCGTAGAAAAACGTTTTGTCTTTGCCGTTGTACAGCCAGGGAAGCATGACGGGTCCGCCGGCGCTTGCTCCGAAATCATTCGCAATTAACTTGGGCTTGGTGGTTGAGCCGAAGTTGATAGCGTTCAAAGCCGCATTCTGCGAATACCAGAACGCGTCTCCATGGAGCTGGTTCGTACCGCTTTTGGAAATCGTGGTGACATCGCCCACCTGGCCATACTCGGCGTTGTTTCCGACGCCCTGCACTTTGATCTCCGCAATCGTCTCCGAAGACGGGAAGGCATTGGTAAGGGGGGAGTTCCCGGTGACGTCGGTGATCGATATGCCGTCGAGAGAATACTGCGTCTGTGACTGGATGCCGCCCTGAATCGAGAAGTTACCGCTATCGTCGGACTGAACGCCAGGGAGCACCTGAATGAGCTGATAAGGACTCGTATTGCCGTTCGCCCGGATGTTGGCCGGCAGATTGAGCAGCTTCTGCGGATCAAATGTCTCCTGGATGGTCTGGGTGTCGGTGGCGATCACGCCTGCGTCAGTGGCCTCCACCATAACGCGTTCCGAGGCCTGTCCGATCTTCAGCGTCGGATCCACGCGCAACGTTTGTCGCGCCACCAGCAGAAGGCCGGTTGCCGTGAAAGTCTCGAATCCGGAGGTTCTTACGGTGAGTTGATAGTGCGCCGGCAGAACATTCAAAAACTCATAGTCACCTTTTCCATTTGTGGTAACCTCGCGGCCGGTGTTTTCATCGGTGTTTGTAAGTTGAACCACTGCCTCGGGAACCACGCCGCCGGATGGATCTTTGACTGTGCCGAGGATGGTTCCATAGGTGGACTGGGCCAAGACTGCCGCAGGACACACCAGGATTAGAGATAGGAAGAGCGTTCTCATTAACTAGACCTCCAAGAGAAGAAAAAATAATAACCTAAATTCGCGGGGTGAGTCAGCAAAAATTTGGTTTCGAAATGATTACGAAATCCGCGATGAGAGAGCGCTTCAAAGCCGTGCAATTCGTTGCGAAATAGGCTTCAATGCGGGGTAGAGCGAACGGTAGATCGAGTGGCCGTCCTGATAGAAGGTGGCCTCTTCCGCGCGCGGCTCAACCGACCCGGTTTCGCGAATCGCAGTACGGCAAACTTCTGGAACCGATGAGTAAGCCCCTGTGCCCACCAGAGCCAGAAGCGCCGCGCCGTAGGCCGAGCCTTCCTGTGTCTCCAGTGTAACCACCGGCTTCGCCAGCACGTCGGCGAGCACCTGCCGCCAGAATGGACTTTTGCCGCCACCGCCGGAGACGCGCACCGATTGCACAAAGACGCCGAGTTGTTCAATGATATCGAGGCAATCCTTCTGGCTGTAAGATACACCTTCGATGACGGAGCGAATCAAGTCGGCGCGCGTATGCTTGGCGGTGAGACCGATCCATCCTCCGCGCGCGTTGGCGTCCAGGTGCGGTGTGCGTTCCCCCATCAGGTAGGGCAGCCAGAACAAGCCGTGCGCACCCGCCGGTGACTTCGCCGCCTCTTGGGTCAGCGCGTCGTAGTCCATTCCGGGCGCGAGCTGGTTGCGGAACCATTGCAGGCTGAGACCGGCGCCCTGGGTGACCCCCATCACGTGCCATTTCTCCGGCACTGCGTGGCAGAAGGTGTGAACGCGCCCTGAGGGATCGTACGACACCTGGTCCATGTGCGCGAACACCACACCCGATGTGCCCAAGGTGCAGGACACAATCCCGGGCTCGACGATGCCGTTGCCCACCGCACTCGAAGCTTGATCGCCGCCGCCTCCGACCACCGGCGTGCCGGTCGCAAGCCCGGTCAACGCGGCAATCGCAGGAGTCACGGCGCCCGTCACCTCGACCGATTCGTGGCACGCCGGCAGAATGGAGCGATCGAGCGCCAGCGCCTCGACCATCGGCCAGGACCACTCGCGATGCACCACATCGAACAGAGCCGTGCCCGAGGCGTCGGAAACTTCGGTGGCGAACTCGCCCGTCAGCCGGAAGCGAACGTAGTCCTTGGGCAGAAGCATCTTGCGGACGCGCGCGAAACGCTCCGGCTCGTTGTCTCGAACCCACAGCAGCTTGGGCAGCGTAAAACCAGTGAGCACGGGATTGGCGGTGTAGGAGAGAACATTGGCGCTGCCCACCGCGCGGTTGATCGCGTCCACTTGCGGCTGGCTGCGTTGATCGCACCAGATGAGAGAAGGCCGGATCACCTGGTGATCCTCATCCAGAATTACCAGGCCGTGCATCTGGCCGGATAATCCGATGCCGCGCACATCGCGCCCCGAGACGCGCGCTTGGGCCAGCGCGCCCCGAATGGCTTCGACCGCGGCGTCCCACCAGTTCTCGGGGCGTTGCTCGGCCCACATCGGCCGCTCCATGCGCATGTCTTCGTGCGCCGCGGTGACTCCCGCGCGGATCTTGCCGCGCTCGTCAACCACCAGCGCCCGCGTGCCGCCCGTCCCGACATCGATGCCCATCCACATGGCCTAATCCTGTCCCACCCACGGAAGGTACGCTGCGCCGAACAGCCCGGCTTCATTCCCCAGAATGGCTTTCTCCACCCGCGTATTCGTAGAGCGAAAGGTGAACGAACGGCGTCTGGCCTCTTCGAGCATGGCTGGCGCGAACAGATCCCACGCGCCCAGCACGCCGCCACTCAACAGGTACAACGGAAAATTGAACGTGTTCACTACGGTGGCCAGCGCGATGCCCAGAGCCTCGCCCATGGCATGGAACACCCGTAGCGCGCGCTCATCGCCCTTCACGCCCAGCTCATAGACCTCCTGAGCACTGAGATTCTCACCCAGGCGGAGGATGCGGGCCATCGAGGTGATGGCGGTGGCCGACGCGTGCTTCTCTACGCAGCCCTGATTGCCGCAGCCGCAGGGAATCCCGTTCGGCACCACGGTCAGATGCCCGATCTCGCCCGCCATGCCCAGAAACCCGTGCAGCACTCGGCCGTTCGAAATGATGCCGCCTCCAATGCCCGTGCCCAGCGTGAACAGAACCAGGTCGTCCACATCGCGGCCGGCTCCGATCCACTTCTCTCCGAGTGCGGCGGCATTCGCGTCATTCTCCAGAATGAACTTTGTCCCCAGGCGGCGCTCCATTTCGTCCCGGAACGGAAAATCCTCCAGGCAGGCCAGATTGTTGGAGTTCCGGATTACGCCCTCTTTGAGCACAATAAATCCGGGGACACCCAGCCCGATGCCGGCCAGGGCGTGGGTGCTCCAGCGCGACCGAAGGCTGTTGATCGCCGTCACCATTTCCCCCAGCATGGATTCCCGTCCAAGCATGGGGTTGGTGTTGACGGCAATCTTTTCCAGCATCTTGCCTTCGCGGCTGATCACCGCGGCCCGCAGGTTGGTACCCCCCAGATCGAGGCCTATCGAATATTCGGCCATGAGGGGGCATGATAACAAACGGAAGAGGATAGCTGGGGTTCTGCACTCCGTCCCGAATCCTAAGGGCTTCGATAATAGTAGGTTATAGGACCTATTTGAATTTTTCTCTCAAAATTAATGAGGGTTTCATGGTAAGAATGAAACAGAATAGTGACCGTTCTACGTCGATAAGAGTGAGTAGGGACCGGTTATGGGAGACGGACGGTACATAGACATCCCGGGCAGCGCCACCCACGAGCTGCCGCCCCTTCTGGTGCATGGCACTCCAGAGGGGACGCCGCTCTCGGAGGTGGTGGGGATGGCCGCCGGGATTGTTGAGGCGGAAGACATTCTCGGCGACGTACCGGCAGATGAGAATGTATTCGAGCAACGCAAGTTCGATCTGGCCCTGAACCTCGCCGAACAGTATCTCCGGCTCATGGCTCACTGGCAATGGGGCGATTCCATTCTCGAGTGGATTCGACAGTGTGAAATTACTTTCGAATCCAGCGAATCCCTGCGCCGGTTTTTACACCCCGACGTGTGGCCGCATGCCGGGCGATCGAGCTTTGTCAATTTGTTGATGGAGAAATCGGTTCCGACGCACGGCGTGGGCGTGGAAAATGCCGTCGGCCTGCGGCTCACCTTCCGGCAGCCGCCACCTATTGACTGCTTTTCCAACCAGTTCCTCTTTTATCTGAATTCGACACTTACCACGACCGCGTACCGCACCTGGGCGCGCCTGGCGCAGGATTCGCCCGCGCTGTTTCCACCCGACCGCTTCCATTTCCAGGTGGTCGAGCTTCCGCCGGTTTAGGGGGCTGGCTCAGGCTCTCTCGAGTGCCGTCCGTGAGCCGCTGTCCGCTTGTTCCAACCAGCGGCGGCGGTTGACCCGCATCAGCGCGAACAGCAGAACAAAGGCAATCAGGAACCCGAGTGAAGCGCCCACACCAATCCACTGCGGTTCCGGCTTGTGCACCAGCAACACGAACGCCAGGTTGAAGACCACGGGAATCACTGCCGCGCGCACCGGGAGCCAGGGCCGCTCCAACGCGAACAACGAGCGCGAGGTTAGCTCGAGCAGGCTCCAGCCGATCAAGCTGGGCGCGAAGCCCAGAAACACCGCCGACACCACGCGCGTGGATTGCGTGGTGAAGCTGCCACGCTCGAACAGCAGCCGGATCAACGGCTCGCGAAATGCGATTCCGATTGCGCAGCCGCCCACGGCAGCCAACGCGACCAGCGCGATGACCTGGTCAATCAGCCGGAACGCCCGGCGCATCTGAAAGCGGCTTCGCAGCCGCGCGATCTCAGGCAGCAGAGAGTTCGACACCGGATTGATCAAATAGGCCAGCGGAACATTGAGACAGCGCATGCTGTAATCAAGCGCTGCGGCCATCCCGGTGCCCGCGTGCGTGGCGTAAGCGCGGGTCACGATGACATTCAACGCAAGCACGCCGGCATAAATCAGAAACGACGCGGGCTTGGCGAGCATGTCCCGCCAGTGAACTTCCAGGGCGGGCGCGCCTTTGGGCTGCAGGTTCGCGCGAGCCGCGAAATACACGATTCCCAGTTGCACCCAGGCACCCACGGTGTAGCCAATCGCAAATCCGTACACGCCGATAAGACGCCAGAAGCTCAACGCAGCAACGATCGTAAACACATTGAGCGACGCCTGGTTAAAAGCGGTGGGCGCAAACCTCCGGTGCGTGAACAGGAAAGCCGAATACAACGCCGCAGTGCCCGCCGCCAGAGAAGAAAAGCAAGCAATCCGCAGGATCGTAACTGCGGTGCCGAAGTAGTTCGGATCCAGTCCCGGCGCCAGCAGGCGGATCAGCCAGGGCGCAAACGCCATCATCGACACCGCCAGCAGGAAAAAGACGCGGACAAACATGCCGTTCAGCTTCCGGAACAACGCGGAGCGCGCCGCTCCGTCGCGCTCGGTCAGCATGGGGACGAACGCGAAGACCATGGTGTTGATCAGGACCGAATTGAGGGTGTCCACGGGACCCACCGCAACGGCCAGGGCATCGGCCGCGCTATGCGTTCCCAAAAGGTAAGCTGTCAGGGCCACCCGGAAGAAGCCGATGAGGTTTCCGGTGATGAGGCCCGCGCCGATCGCCAAGCCGCCGCGGACCAGCGGGCTCTCCACCGCGCGGCTGAACGTGCTGTCAGCGGTGCGGGCGCTGGCGTCCGGAACGGTCGGCGGTGGTTGCCCGGTGTTCAGTCGAAATCCCTGGGTAGAAAGGGCCCTGTCGGGCAGGCCCGCGTGGCTTCATGCGGAGGCTGCGGACGCAGCAGCGCGAGCGGCCGATAGCGCCGCGTCATAATTTGGATGCTCGGCGACTTCCTTCACATATTCAGCGTGGCGAATGGTGTTGTTCCGGTCCAAGACAAAGATGGCGCGGCTTTCAATGCGCAATTCCTTGATCAGCGTCCCGTAATTGGAGCCAAACGACCCGTCGCGGTGATCCGAAAGCATCTTCACTTTGTCCACTCCGAAGGCTCCGCACCACCGTTTCTGGGCGAAGGGCAGGTCCATGCTGATGGACAGAATGTCAACTCCTGGCAGCTTGGCGGTCTCTTCGTTAAAACGCTTGGTCTGCGCGTCGCAAACCGGCGTGTCCAGCGAGGGGACGATACTGAGGATCCGGACATTGTTGCCGGTATCGGCCAGCGTTACATTCTTGAGGCTGTTGTCTACGAGATTAAAATCCGGCGCCTTGTCGCCCGCCTTCAGTTCCGGTCCAATCAAGGTCAGCGGATTTCCCTTCAACGTTGTCGCTCCTGGTCTCTCCATTTTGCCTCCTGAAATCTAAACGGTTATTGTATCAGGCTGCGTTTGCCGGCCTCACTGCAATAACTGGGCGAACTTTGCGGGATCCGCGGTGGGCAGTTTGCAAGTGTAATTCTCGCAGACGTAAGCTGTGGTCTCTCCGTGAATGCGCGTCATAGTTTCGATGACGGGAAGATAGGCGGCGAGCCGCTTCCGCGCGCCATCACCCACCAACATCACGATCCGGTTCGGCACAAAATGCGCGTGGAGAACGCTCAGCATCGCCTGCGTATGAGGCGCCGAACGGTCACCCACCAGAATGATCTGTTTGGCCTTGGACAAGCTGAATTCGTAAGCCACCAGCATCTGCGGCACCGCGGATGGGACGGTGGTGATCCGGGAAGCGAAGGCGCGCAGCGTTTTTTCGGCGGAGTCGTGGAAGTCCTTGCGGCCGGTCATCTGCGCCAGGCGTAACAGGTTCAGCGCGGTCACTGAATTCCCGGAAGGCTCCGCGCCGTCGTAGTCCTCCTTCATCCGCATCAGCAAGCTCGCATCTCCGGCAGCCGTGCTGAAAAACCCGCCGTGGTCTTTGTCTTCAAATAACTCCTTCTGTTTTTCGGCGAGCTTTACCGCGTTCTCGAGATACCGGACGTCAAACTGGGTTTCGTAGAGATCCAGCAGCGCCTGCGTGAAGAGTGCGTGGTCATCCAGGAAGCCTGCAATCGCCGCATCCTGCTGGCGGTAGCGGCGTAGCAGCACACCACTCTTCGCCTCGTACATGCGGCTCAGGATGAATTCGGCAGCGCGCGTGGCCGCGGCCGAATAGCGCGGCTCCGAAAGAACAGCGCCGCCCTTGGCGAAGGCCGAAATCATGAGACCGTTCCACGCGGTGAGTACCTTGTCATCCAGATGCGGACGCACACGCTTCGAGCGGGCGGCCAGCAGCTTGGCTGCGGCTGCTTCCAGCGCGTGGAGGATTTCCTCCGGCGGCTTTCCGAAATGCCGCGCGGTCTCTTCCACGGTGTGCGCTTCGTAAAGAATATTCTTTCCGGGGAATTCGTCGTGGGGATCATCCCGCACATTGCCGTGCTCCTCGACGCCGTAGCGGTAACAAAACCACGCGGCCGTAGGCTCACCCGCGATGGCGTCGATTTCACCCTTCGTCCAGACATAAAAGGCGCCTTCGCCCTTGACCTCGGGCTTGGCCGGATCGATTACGCTGTCGGCATCTTCGGCCGAATAGAATCCGCCGTCTTTGTCGGTCATGTCGCGGAGGACGTAATCAAAAATGCGCCGCGCCACGCCGGAGAAAAACGGATCGTGCGTGATCTGGTAGGCCTCCAGATACGAAATCGCGAGCTGGGCCTGGTCATACAGCATCTTCTCGAAATGCGGCACGAACCACCGCTCGTCCACCGAATAGCGGTGAAATCCGCCGCCCAACTGATCGTTCATGCCGCCATGGGCCATGGCACGCAAAGTAGCCAACACCATATCGCGCGCCTCATCCTGGTGTGTGCGCGCGTAGTACCGCAGCAGAAAGTTGTGAGTGACGGGCCGCGGGAACTTGGGTTCGGCGCCGAATCCGCCGAGCTTGGAATCGAAGCTGCGCCGGAACTGTAAGAAGCCGCTCTCCAGCGCCGATGCGTCCAGGCCGCCGGACGGCTTGACTTCCGCGGCATCCTCGAGCTGTTGTAGCACTTCCTGGCTTGATTCGACGATCTTTGCGCGATCGGCGTGCCACGCCTGCGCGATGCGCTCCAGCAGCGTCGGAAATCCGGCGCGGCCGTAACGATTTTCCGGCGGAAAGTAGGTGCCGCCTACGAACGGTTTCAGGTCCGGTGTGAGCCAGACCGACATGGGCCAGCCTCCGCCGCCCGTGGTCGCCTGCACGTACGCCATGTAGATGCGGTCCACGTCGGGCCGCTCCTCACGATCCACTTTGATCGCCACGAAATACTTGTTGAGAATCGCCGCGATCTCTTCGTTCTCGAAGGATTCCCGCTCCATCACGTGGCACCAGTGGCAGGTGGAGTAGCCGATGGAGAGAAAGATCGGCTTGTCTTCCTTGCGCGCTTTTTCGAATGCTTCCGGCCCCCACGCATACCAGTCCACCGGGTTGTGGGCGTGCTGCAACAGATAGGGACTCTTCTCGTGAATCAGGCGGTTGGTGTGCATGGGCTTAGCATTTCCTTTTGCGGGAGCTTGCGCGGCACAACTGGCGGCTCCAACCAGGGCCAGGGCGATGTGAAGGCCGCATCCTCGCGCCGGCCGAAAGACACGTACCCATATTAACTCCCGAGGTGCTTTATCATTTCTGGGAGATCAACCTATGTGGACCCACATGTTCGTGCTCGCACTGCCGGTGGCGGAAAAAATCTTGCGCCCGGCGATCGTCTATGCGTTCTTGGTCGTCATGCTGCGCGTATTTGGCAAGCGCGAGCTGGCGCAGCTCAACCCGTTCGATCTGGTCGTGCTTCTGTCCCTGTCCAATACCGTGCAGAACGCCATCATCGGGGACGACAACTCGGTGACGGGCGGCCTGATTGGCGCATTTACGTTGTTCGCGGTGAATTATCTGGTGGTGCGGTTTCTGTTCCGTCACCGGCGCCTGGATGAGATTTTGGAAGGCACGCCCACCAAGCTCGTGGACAACGGCTGCCTGTGCGAAGACGGGCTCGCCAAGGAATTGCTCACACGGGCCGAGCTGTTGACGGTGGCGCATCGCCAGGGTTTCGGGAGCCTGGATGAAGTGCACAACTGCTGCCTCGAGCCCGGCGGCACTTTCTACATTGAGGCGAAGGAGCCTCGGCCGCACGAGCGAGAGCACGCCGAGGTCATGAAGCGCATGGACCAACTCAGCCACCAGATCGAGGATCTGCGCCGGCTGGTGAGCGCTCGCTAACGCCTCACGATTTACTCGTACCGCAACGCCGATGCCGGATCAACATGCGTGGCGCGGCGCACCGGAAGATAAGTGGCCGCTGCAGCAACCCCGAGCAGCATGGCAGCGACGCCTGAAATTGTCGCCGGGTCCCAAGCGCTCACTCCAAATAGAAGGCTGCTCATGATGCGGCCCAGCGCCACCGACGCCATGACGCCCGCGAGCAATCCCGCGAACACCGGCAGCAGACTCTGGCCCAGCACCATGCGGCGAATGTTGCCGGGCTGAGCGCCGAGCGCCATGCGAATCCCCATCTCATTGGTCCGCTGCGCCACTGAGTAGGAAACCACGCCGTAGATCCCCAGGCTCGCAAGCAGCATCGCCGCCGCGGCAAACAGCAACACCAGGTTCATCTGGAACCGCCGCTGTGCCACGGACTCCGACACAATGTTGTCCATGGTCCGAAACTCCGGCACAGGAAGCTCCGGATCAATCTGGCGGATCGCTGCCCGAATCGCTGGCGCGGCGGCGTGCGGGTCCATCGCAGTCTTGACGGCCAATGAAGCCTGATGGAAGAACCTTTTCCAGTAAGGCACGTAGACGGTGAGCGACGGACTCTTGTTCAGGCTGACGCCGCGGACATCGCCGGCGATACCCACGACTTCGATCAGCGGCGAATCCTCGGCCCCGCTGCGGAAACGCTTGCCGATGGGATTCTGCCCGGGCCACAGGCGGACGGCCGTCACGGCGGACACCAGCGCCACGTTGCGCTCCCGGTCGCTCTCCTCAAAGATCCGCCCTGCGCGAAGAGGAATGCCCATGGTCCGGAAGTAATCCGGGTTGACCTCGCGAATATCCGCGAGCGGCCGCTCCATCAGCGTCAGGTTCGTGCCTTCCGCGGCGATGAGATTGTTCCCTCCTTCGCCGCTCAGTGGCAACTGATTGGAGATTCCAGATGACGTAACCCCAGGCAGCGATGCCACGTGCTCCAGCGTCGAACGCAGAAAGGCCACTTTCTTTGCGAGATCGGGATAACGGCTGTCGGGCAGATTCAAATCGACGGTCAGAATGCGTTCGGTTGCGAAGCCGCGATCCACATGCAACAGATTCACAAAGCTGTGCAGAAGCAGGCCGCCGGCGATTAGGCACATGGCGCTCAAGCCTACCTCGAGGCCCACCAGCAGCGAACGAAGACGGCCGCTCGAGCGCCCCGCGGTCATGCTTCTGGAGACGGACCTCATCGCTTCCTGGGGATCGCCTTGGGTGGCGCGCCAGGCCGGGAAAAGGCCGAAGAGAAGACCCGTAAATATCGAAATGCCGAGGGTAAACAGAACAACGCGCGCGTCGAAATGGACTTCATCGATGCGCGCCAGGTCAACCGGCGCATACGCAACGACGATGCGAATCGCTTCGTACGCGATCGCCACCCCGCAGGCGCCGCCCGCGCCGGCAAGAACTAGGCTCTCCACCAGCATCTGCCGCACCAGGCGGCCGCGGCTCGCGCCCACGGCCGTTCGAATGGCAAGCTCGCGGCGCCGGGCCGTAGCGCGCGCCAGCAGCAGGTTGGCGATGTTGACGCAGCCAATCAGCAGAACCGCGCCCACGGCCGCGAGCAGCAGCTCAAGACCCGTTCGCGACCTGCCGGTGATCTGATCCTGCAACGGAACCAGCGCTGCGCGCAGTTCGATTTTCTCACCCGTCTGGCCAGCTATGCGCGCCTGCACCACGTTCAGCTCCGACAGCGCCTGGGCGGGAGAAACGCCGCGCCGCAGCCGCGCGATGCAAACGTAGTTAAAATCCCCCAACGGCTCGAGTTCCTCGTCGCGCACCGCAAACGGCTTCCACAACTGCGGGCGCTCTTCCGCAACCGTCATGGCGAAGAGTTGATTCAGCTTCGGGAAATGAAATCCCGCCGGGAGGACGCCGACAACCTCGTAAGGATGGCCGTCGAGCGTGATCTTCCGGCCGATCACGCGCGGATCGGAAGCGAAGCGGCGCGCCCACAACTCATGGTTCAGGACGACAACGTGATCGTGGCCCGGCCGGTCCTCCTCCTCCAGGAACGTTCGGCCGAGCTGGGCCTGAATTCCGAGCATGGGGAAGAGCGCCGGCGAGACGCGCGCGGCCGGCAGGCGTTCGGGTTCGCCCGTGCCCGTCAGGTTGAAGGTGACTCCACTCACCAGAGCCGTTTGCTCAAACGAACGCACGCTCTTGCGCCATTCGAGAAAGTGCATAGCGTTGACGGGAATCAAAGGCGCGATGTGGCTGAACTTGGGCACTACCTCATGAACGTCGAAAAGGCGGTCCGCATCCCGGTAGGCCAACGGACGTAGAATCACGCCGTCCACCAGGCTGAAGATCGCGGTATTGGCTCCAATGCCCAGCGCCAGCGTGGCTATGGCGATTGTGGTAAAGCCCGGATTCTTGCGCAGCATCCGGCCGGCGAAACGAAGATCGGCAAGTAGAGTTTCAGCCATATCAGTCCTGATACGACGCGAGCTGTGGTTTGGTTCCTCGAAATTCTTCCAGACCTGCGTTCACTCGGATTCCTGTAACGCCTGCCTGACTTCGTCGCCGGAGAGCAGATCCACTTGAGCCGTGGCTCGGCCCCCCTCCTCCAGCTCCACCCGCGCGGCGCGCCCTTCCAAAGCCTGGAGCGCGCGGGGACTCTGCTGGAGGGCCACGGCTTCATTCCCACTCGCCGCATACAAGTGGTAACGCCCTGGTGCAATCCCGGACGCGCTGAAATGGCCGTCGGCGGTCGCCCGCATGGTGCGAGGCTGCGATGTTTCCGGATCCTCCGACACCAGAATCAACAAAACACCGTTCGCCTGCTCAGGCGTCATCCCGTTAACCATGCCATCCAGGTTCGCCAGTTTCGTCGATACCACGACGCGTATGGCGCCACCTGCCCCGGGCGCCACACTGAATACACAAGAGCGCATTTCCTGTCCGCCCACCGACAGCGACTTCACATAACCATGAACGCTCTCTGCCTTCAGGCACCAGCGCCCGGCCAACACTCCGGAAAGGGAGAATGTCCCATCCTGTTCCACTTTCGCTTCGGGCCATGCCCCGGAAAATTCGGGGTCCAGAGGCGTCAGTCGGATGTGAATTTTCTCCACGGCCGGCTTCGGCGGATCGCCCTCAATCTCGATGACGCCGGTGAATTCGCCTCCGGGAATCAACGGCACGTCGAGGGGTTGCGGAGGATCTGCGCCGATATCCACGGGCAATCTGGCCTCGTAGGTATGGCGTTTATCCTGCGCCGAGGCGACGAGCATATAAGCGCCCGCGGGCACGGCCGGAATCTGGAATTCGCCCGTCTGCGCGTTGAGCGACGCAGAGTACCGCACCAGGCCGCTGAGCAATGGATCGCGGGACACCAGCTCAACGCGCGGTTTAAGACTCATCGCGTCGGCGTCGCCGTTGATGCGGCCGTGCACGGTGACCGTCGAAGTCGCATGCATGTGAAAATCGATGCCGGTCACATTCGCTCCGGTGGCGACCATCAGGCGCGAGGCGCCCGCCGGATCCGGACTGTCAGGATAAAATTCCGTGCCGTACTTTTGGTTGGGAACATCCGCGTCCGAGCCGCGCTTTACCAGCCCGTGCGCCTGGGGAAGCGGCTGGCTGCACTGTGCGGAAACATAGAAGCGCCCTCGCCCCAGGCCGTAGATGCGATACTCTCCCCGATCGTCGGTGCTTGCGGCGCGCGTGCCGTAGAGTCTATTCCCCGACGGGCCGGGCGCGAATTGCATGCTCTGGACGGAGCAGCCCGCTAACGGTTTCTCGTCTTCGTCCATCACCCGCCCGCTGATCGATGCCCCCGGCGTGAGCGTCAGCACCACGTCGGTCTTCCTCTCGTGAGCCGCCAACGTCACGGTGAGCGGACTGGTCGCCGCCAGGCCGGCCACAATCAGCGGGAATTCCGGATGCTGCGCATGGAGCACGTACGTGCCGGGCGGCAGGTTGCGAAACACAAAACGGCCGTTCTCATCGGTGACCGCCGGTGGCGCATTTCCGGGAACCATCGTGACCTGCGCCTTGCGGACAGGTTCCCGCGTGGCTTCGTTGATGACCACGCCTTCGACCGAGCCGTCATTGTCAGGCTGGCCCGGCGCCACCTGAGCCGGCAGGCTGCCGGCAAAAAGAGCAGCACATAATAAAATTCGTATCATCGCGGGTTCCGCGCTCCGGGTATGAGCTGTACTTCCTTCGGCGCATTCACGCCTTCTTTGATTTCCACTTTCTCTGTGTAGCTGTCGAACGGTTTCAGAAATTCCGGATTCTGCCACGCGCTATATTCCATGGCTTCCAACGCGTAAAGCTTGTAACTGCCCGGCGTGAGCCCTTTGAACTTGAAGCGTCCCGTTTCGTCCGCGACGGCGGTGCTATAGAAGCTCAGGACTTGGCTGAACCTGCCTGCCGGCGCCAACAGTACGATCGCGCGAGGGGCTTCCTCGCCGGAGGTTTGTTTGACGTTTCCTTCCAGTACTCCACCGCGCGCGCTGACCACGATCCGCAGGGGCGCGGCCGTCTTCGGACCAATGATCATGTCTTCGGTCAGGACATCCTGATCTCCCAGCCGCATCGATTTAATGTACCCACCCGGCGGAATCGGAGTCACGCCGATGTCCCAGATCCCCGGCACCACGCCTTTGAGCACGAAGCTGCCGTCAGCTTTCACGCCGGCCGTGGGCCGGAGCGCGTTAGGAGCAAGCGAGTCTCCCGAACTCAACTCAACTTGATAATCGCGCTGCGCGCCGTCGTCGCCTTCCACTCTCAGGCTCCCCGAAAGGTCGATGCCGGGATCGAGCGTGAGCGTGACTTCCCTTTCCGCGCCGCTGCTCATCTCCACCCGTTGTACGCCCTGATACCGGCGCTCGCCGAGTGAGAGACGGGTCACCACGAGGTATTCGCCGGGCGCCAGCCCGTACTGCTCAAACGAGTAGTTCGGTCCGGGCACGCTGAAGGCGAAATGGCTCTGGTTTTCGTCCGGCAGATCCTGCTGCAGAATCTCCACGTCGATCCGTGAATCGGCCGGTAGCTCAACCGGCGGAATTACAGCGCCGCGCAGCGTGGCCGTCGAGTTGGGCGACATGTGGAAATCCGTCCCTCTGATTTCCTTTCCCGGTTCGACGGCGATCACGGCGGCCAAAGACATGCGGCCGGTGCCCGGATAGAACTGCACGCCGTATCTCAGTGGCTCAGGCGCCTTCTGGTCCGCGATCGCCTCTGGCTGCATCCGGAACGCCTGGTGCCCGAGACCGTTGGCCATGACGATGTAGCGCCCGGAAACGACGTTGGAGATGCGGTAGATGCCGCGATCATCGCTATCGGCTGTGTTGCGCTCGAAGAATCTGGGCTTGCCTCTCCAGAAGAACTGCATCCACAGGCTGACGCTCACTCCCGGAAGCGGATCCCCTTCCGCATCCACCACCACGCCAGAAACCGAGCCGAGCGCGTCGAGCCGTAACACAAACTCGCGCCTTTCGCCGGCACGCAACGTGATGATTCCCGGCGGATGATTCGCGGTCTCCGCTCCGTACCAACTGTGCAAATAGCCGTTACACTCCGCGTGCAACT
>Ga0187817_10000209_pt1 | contig 22861 bp, 20 predicted proteins | sample NC_wetland_sal_i_17_FD_132431 | JGI IMG/M metagenome (GOLD analysis project Ga0187817, IMG submission 132431) | Wetland sediment microbial communities from Neuse River Estuary, North Carolina, USA - SO4_2 | ecosystem: Environmental > Aquatic > Freshwater > Wetlands > Sediment | place: USA... | reverse complement strand
GGCGTGTGGGGCAGCATCTTCAGCTTCGAGGGCGGGCGATTCCTGTGGAAGATGCCGCGGCGGATTCCCTATCCCATCGCCGTGAGCTTCGGGAAGCCGCTCGCGGCGACAGCGACGCCGAGCGAAGCGCGCGAGGCGGTGCGGGAATTGCAGACGGAAGCGTTCTGGCACCGCAAGCAAGCCATGCGGACGCTCGGCCGGTCGCTCGTCCGCACGGCGCACCGCCATCCCTTCCACTTCGCGATGGGAGATAAGCGGCGGCCGCGCACGACGTGGGGCGGGGCGCTGCTGGGCGCGATTTTTCTGGCGCGGCGTCTGCGAGGCGCGTGGGCAGGCCAGGAGATGGTGGGGATTCTGCTGCCGCCGTCGGTCCCCGGAGCGCTGGTGAACTTCGCGGCAACGCTAGCGGGAAAGATTCCGGTGAATCTGAACTACACGTCGTCAAGCGAGATTCTCGAATCATGCGCGGCGCAGTGCCGGCTCGAGACGGTGATTACAACGAAGCTGCTCCTCGAGAAGATCCCAGTGAAGGTGCCGGGGAAAACCATTCTGCTGGAAGAGGCAGCGGCCGCGCCACGCGCGGGCGAGAAGCTGACGGCCCTGCTGCTCTGGCTGCTGCCGGGGGCGTGGTTGGAGCGGGCGCTTTCCGGCGGAAAGACGAGGACGCTCGACGACGTAGCGGCGGTGATTTTCTCAAGCGGGAGCACGGGCGATCCGAAGGGAGTGATGCTGACGCACTACAACGTGGCGTCGAACATCGAGCAGATGGTGCAAGTGTTCATGCTACGGCCCACGGATTGCCTGCTGGGGGTGCTGCCGTTTTTCCATTCGTTCGGGTTCACGGTGACGCTGTGGCTTCCCGCCGTGATCGGCGTCAGCACGGCGTATCATCCGAGCCCGCTCGATTTCGGCGCGATCAGCGAGACGGTCCGCGAATATCGCGTGACGTTTCTGCTGGCCACGCCAACCTTCTTGCAGGCTTACATACGAAAGTGCTCGCCGCAGGATTTCGGCAGCCTGCGATACGTGATCGCGGGCGCGGAGAAATTGCCAGAGCGGGTGGCGCTTGAATTCGAGGACCGCTTCGGCGTCCGGCCGCTTGAAGGGTATGGCTGCACGGAATGCTCGCCTGTGGTCGCGGTGAACACGAAGGATTTTCGCGCCGCCGGATTCCGCCAGGCGGGCGCGAAGCGAGGAAGCATCGGCCAGCCGCTTCCGGGCGTGAGCGCGCGCATCGTGGATCCCGAAAGCGGCGAGCGGCTGCCGGCGGAAACGCCGGGGCTGCTGGTGGTGCGCGGGCCGAACGTGATGAAGGGTTATCTCGGGAAGCCGGAAAGGACGGCGGAGGTGTTGCGCGACGGCTGGTACACGACGGGAGACATCGCGGCGGAGGATGAAGACGGCTTCCTCACCATCACGGACCGGCTGAGCCGGTTCAGCAAAATCGGCGGTGAGATGGTGCCGCACGTCAGGATCGAAGAAGCGCTGCAGGAGTTGTCCGGCGCGTCCGAACAGCGGTTCGTCGTCACCGGGGCGCCGGATGGGAAAAAAGGCGAGCGGCTGGTGGTGTTGCACCTGCTGTCGCCCGAGGAACTGGCCGCAGTGCTCGAAAGGCTGCCGCAAGCGGGCCTGCCGAACCTGTGGACGCCGCGAGCAAACCAGTTTTTCCACGTCGAGGAGCTGCCGCATTTGGGCACGGGCAAGCTGGATTTGCGAAGGATACGCGAGTTGGCGCTGGAATTATCGGCGCGCGAAAAGGATTAGGCGGTTACGCAGGGCAGAGCGAGCAATGCTTGTCCCACTGGTCAAAACAATCTTCTCCACTCCCTCCGCAGCTAAAAGAGGCCGAACTTGACATGCAGGAATTTCTTCGGGTTCTGGCGGAAGTCGTTGACCATGAGACGGAGATCGCCGGTAAGCCCGGTCAGGTTGTCGTATAACGCGGGATCGCTGAAGATTTTTCCGGCGGTGCCTGATTGGAATTGAGCTTGGCGGTGGCATCGCGGACGTTCGCGGAAGCGTCGCGCAGGTTGTTGAAGACGGCTTCGTCTGTGGCGAGCTTGCCGAGGGTGCCTTTGCCGGCGCGAACGTCGGCGAGCAGGGCGTTGCTCTTTTCCGCGACGCCTTTGATGTTCTCGTAGGCGGCGGGATCGTAGATCAGTTTGCCCATGGTGCCCTTTTGCTGCTGCACCGCGGCGGTAATGTCCTAGATGTGGGCCATGGTGGCATCGGCCTTGTTGTAGAGATCGTCGGAAACGATCAGCTTGCCGGCCGTGCCTTGTCCCTGCGCGATGGAGTAGGCGATGCCGTCGAGCCTGGCGGCGGTGGCGTCGAGGTGGTTATAGAGCGAAGGATCGTTCATCAGTTTGCCGAGCGTGCCGTTGCCGCTCTGAATCTGGTCAACGATGCCGCGCAAGTCGCTGGTGAGCGCGCCAAGATTCTGCATCAGGTCGGCGCCCCGCTCGACGATCTGCTTCATGGCCGCTTCCTCGGCACCGGGAACGACGCCATTCGGAGGAATGACCGTGCCGGAAATGCCGCGCTTGATGGTGACGTAGCGGTTCCCGAGCAGCCCCTCGGTGATCAGCCTCGCGTCGGAATCGGTGCGAATGTCATTTTGAAATTTCTTTTGAACGCGCAAGACGAGCGTGATGTTGTGCATGCTGTCGGAGGGATGCGGCGTCAGGCTGATCGCCTGCACGTTGCCGATGGAAACGCCGTCCAGGCGCACGGGGGCGCCGGTATCCAAGCCGTCCACTTCGGGCAGATAGGTGATCAGCCGGTATTTGGGTCCGAGAACACCCGCGCCGGTGACGTAGAAGATTCCGATCGCCAGGAGGAACAATCCCGCGAGCACGAAGATTCCGACGCGGAGTTCCGTCCAAGTAAGCTGTTTGCGTTGCGGCATGGCCTTTCCTCCTCAGTGTTTCCGCGAGAGCATATTACTCCGTGGCGACCACGAAATTCTTCAGATACTCGTCGGACGAATGCAACATCTGCTCGGCGGAGCCCTCGAAATAGACGCGGCCCTGGCGCAGGACAAGGAGATTGGTGGGCGGAGGCCCTCCATTGCGCCCGGCGCCCGGCGAGGCGGCGGCAGGCTGGCGGCCGTCCAATCGTTCGACGCGGCCGGTCTCGGGATCGAAGCGGAAATTCGCCAGGCCGAAGGCGTCTTGGAGCCGCTGGGTGGCGAGCAAAGACGTAACGCCCTGCAAATCGCGGCCGCGAAGGACCAGCGTGATGATGGTCTGCGAAGTGACGGGATCGAGGCCCGCGGTGGGAGAGTCGTAGAGGACCAGCGGCGGATGATCCACGAGCGCGCGAGCAATGGAGACGCGGCGGCGCATTCCGCCGGAGAGCTCAGCGGGATATTTATCGAGCGTGGATTCGAGCTCGACGAAGCGCAAAACCTCGCGCACGCGCTTCTCCACTTCTTCATCGGCGACTTCTTCTTCGCGGAGACGGAAGGCCACATTTTCCGCGACGGTGAGCGAATCGAAAAGCGCGCCTTCCTGAAAAACGAAGCCCACATTGCGCCGGAAATCGAGCAGGTGCCGCTCGCTCATGCTGGCGACGTCCTGGCCCATCACCCAAATGCCTCCGGAGCCGGGGCGCAGAAGGCCGGCGGTCAATTTCAGGATCAGGGTTTTGCCGGCGCCGCTCTCACCGATCAGGATTTTCGTTTCGCCGGGCCAGACCTCGAAGGACACTCCGCGGAGAATGTCGCCTTCACCGAAACCCAGGCGGACGTCCTTGAAGGCAATGAGTGGCTGGCCGGGGACGATGTCGGTCATCGCGCGCGGAACGAAAGAGGGAAGAGGGGAGCGCGCGTCGAGCCCCGCGGAAAGTGCGCTGCGATCGTCCATGAGGCGATTATAGATGGAAACGAGGGCGCGGCGCGGAGGTTCCGTGCGGCGGAGCGAGGGAATGCGTGCGGGGCGCGGAAGAGCATCGGTGGCGCAGATCATAAGCTGAACTTATATGATTCTCAATGATTAGCAATTTGACTTATCGAGGTAGGAGGGCCTAGTCTGTAGTAGCAGGATCAAATATCACGCCATGGCTCCTCGCACGCTCTACGAAAAGATCTGGGACGCGCACGCGGTCCGAGAAGCAGCGGGCCAGCCCTCGCTGATTTACATTGACCGGCATTTCATCCACGAAAGCACTTCGGCGCAGGCGTTCACGGGACTGAAGGCCGCCGGGCGGAAGGTGCGCCGGCCAGAACTGACCTTCGCGACGATGGATCATTCCGTCTCGACGAAGAACCGCGGCTTGCCGATCCTCGATTCGATCGCCGCGGCGCAGTTCGAGGCGCTCGACCGGAACTGCAAGGAAGCGGGCATCAACCTGTTCGACCTGAACAGCCGGAATCAGGGGATCGTGCATGTGATCGGTCCGGAGTTGGGGATCACGCAGCCGGGGCTGACGATTGTCTGCGGCGACAGCCACACGTCCACGCACGGCGCGCTCGGCGCGCTGGCTTTCGGGATCGGGACGAGCGAGGTGGAGCACGTGCTGGCGACGCAGTGCCTCGCGCAATTCAAATCCAAGACGATGAAGATCGAGGTAAAAGGCCCGCGGCCGAGCGGCGTGACGGCGAAGGATATCATCCTGGCGATCATCGGGAAAATCGGGATCGGCGGCGGGAACGGTTACGTGTTCGAATACGCGGGCGAGGCCGTGCGCGGGCTTTCCATGGAAGGGCGCATGACGATTTGCAACATGTCCATCGAGGGCGGCGCGCGAGCGGGGATGGTGGCGCCGGACGAGACGACGTTCGCGTACCTGGAAGGGCGTCCCTTCGCGCCGCGCGGGAAAGATTTTCAGGCCGCGGTGGATTGTTGGAAATCGCTGGCGACGGATCCGGGGGCGAAATACGATGCGGTCGTCACACTCGAGGCGCGCGAGCTTGCGCCGATGGTCACCTGGGGCACGAACCCGGGTATGGTGACGCGTGTGACGGGGCGCGTGCCCGATCCGGCGTCGTTCGAGCACCCGGACGAGCGCAAGGCCGCGGAACGCGCGCTCATTTATATGGACCTCAAGCCCGGCATGCCGATCGAGGAGATCGCGCTCGACCGCGTGTTCATCGGCTCCTGCACGAATTCGCGGCTGGAGGATTTGCGCGCGGCGGCGAAGGTGGTCGCGGGGAAGCGCGTGGCGAAATCGCTGAAGCAGGCGCTGGTGGTGCCGGGGTCGCAGCGGGTGAAATCCGAAGCGGAAAAGGAAGGATTGGACAGAATTTTCCGCGACGCCGGATTCGAATGGCGCGATGCCGGGTGCAGCATGTGCATCGCCATGAACGACGATGTGCTGCCGAGCGGCGAACGCGCCGCCAGCACGTCGAACCGCAACTTCGAGGGGCGGCAGGGCAAGGGCGGGCGGACGCATCTCGCCAGCCCGATCATGGCCGCGGCGGCGGCGATCGAAGGACACTTCGTGGACATTCGCGCATGGAAAGGCGCGGAGGGAATCGAATAGCGATGCAAGCGTTCGTCAAGCATACGGGACTTGTGGCGCCGATGGACCGCGTGAACGTGGACACGGACCAGATGGTGCCGAAGCAGTTCATCAAGCTGCTCACGCGCGAGGGCTTTGGACGATTTCTCTTCTACGACTGGCGGTATCTGCCTGGAGAAACGCCGAATCCGGAGTTCATTCTGAATCAGCCGCGTTACCAAGGCGCGAGCGTGCTGCTCGCGCGGGCCAATTTCGGCTGCGGATCGAGCCGGGAGCATGCGCCGTGGGCGATCCTGGATTACGGCTTCCGCGCGATTCTGGCGCCGAGCTACGCGGACATCTTCTACAACAACTGCTTCAAAAACGGCATCCTGCCCGTCACACTTTCTGACGAACAGATAGACGAACTATTCAAACGCACGGAGCAGAACCAAGGCTACCGGCTGACGGTGGATTTGGAGCAGCAGTCCGTTACGGACGACAAGGGCTTGCGCTATGCGTTCTCGATTGACCCCTTCCGCAAGGAATGCCTGCTCAAGGGCCTCGACGAGATCGGCTTGACGCTGGTGCACGAGCCGGACATCTCCGCGTTCGAAGCCACGAATCTTCGCCGCCCCGTGATGTACGACCCCGTTGACTTGAAGTACCACGCGAGCTAGCCACCCGTTAAGAATGCGGCAAGCCGCCGGCGGCGAATTCTTGATTTGTGTCGATTCGCGCCGGAAGATGGCAGCAGGTGATTTCCGATGCCGCGATTCGTGGTCCATCATCCGAAGGAAGGTTCGCGAGTATTCGAGCTTTCGGGCAGCCGGCCGGTTTCGATCGGCCGGGCGAAATCAAGCGGCCTGGTCCTAGACAACGACAGCGTTTCACGTCTGCACGCCGTGGTGCATGTGGCTCCCGACGGGCGCTGGCAGGTGACCGATCGTGGCAGCTCGAACGGAATCAAAATCAACGGCGCGCCAGTGAAAGAAGCGGCGCTGCGCCCGAACGATGAAGTGACCATCGGGGAATACCGGCTGGTGTTCGAGGATTCCGCGTCGCGGAAGGTGGTCACGTACGGCACGACCAAGCTTCCCAACCGCTTCGTGCAGGTGCTGGGCGAGTCGGCCTATTCCTCGTCGTTCATGCCGGTGCAGCCCATCGCCGCAGGAGGATCGCCAGAAACGGAGCGGCACGCGAACATGGAAGAGCGCGTGCGGGCTCTCGAACACGAAAACCGCCTGCTGACGCTGCTCTACCGCGTGAATCGCGCGCTCGGCGAACTGAAAACGATCGAGGAGACCACGCAGCGCGTTCTGGACTTCGTGCTGGAGATTGACGGCGCCGAGCGTGGCTTCGCGATGCCGCTCGAGCCGGCCTCGATGGGCGCGGACTTTAGCCAGGGCGGCTACGCCTTTCAGCCGGCCACGATCCGTTACCGCAAGCAGGCGAAAGATCCGGGCCGGGGCGCGCCCGGCCTCACCATTTCGCGGAGCATCATCCGCCAGGTGATGCAGGGCGGCCTACCGCTCCTCGTGTCCGATGCGAAGGCCGATCCGCGGCTTTCCGCGAGCGAGAGCATCGCGAACGCCGGAATTCAATCCGCGATGTGCGCGCCGCTGGGAATCGGCGAGAAGCTCCGCGGCCTGCTCTATGTGGATAACCTCTCCGAGCGCGGCATGTTCACCGTGGACGACCTCAACGTGTTCGCCGTGATCGCGGTGCAAGCCGGACTCGCCATCGATCGTGTGCGTCCGCGCGCTGAAGCGGCGGAAGAGACTCCGCAGTCCGCATCACGCAAATAGCGGAACCGAAGTGAGGATGTCAACGCACCCACCGCTGTGTTAGACTCCGCGAAGTGGCCGCGCTGCAAGCGAAACAGCTGCGCGGTCCGCTAATCGGTGGAACTTCGGGCTCCGTGCAACGATTCCCCGCAAACCCCGCCAGGCCCGGAAGGGAACAACGGTAGCGGGTCAGCTTCGTGTGCCGCGGAGTACCCGAAGTTCCTTCAGGCGCGAACCGCGGACGCACCAGCCGGCAATGCGGTCGCGGCAGGAGAAACGAACGGCCTCGACACCCTTCCTATGAGCAGCTACAAAGTCATCGCGCGAAAATACCGCCCGCAGACGTTCAGCGAAATCACCGGGCAGAAGCACGTGGCGCAAACTCTCGCGAACGCCATCCAATCGAACCGCGTGGCCCATGCGTATATTTTTTCTGGCGCACGGGGCGTGGGCAAAACAACCATGGCGCGAATCCTGGCGAAAGCCCTGAATTGCTTGAAGGGGCCGACGCCCGAGCCGGACGGCACCTGCGATTCTTGCAAGCAAATTGCCGCGGGGACTTCGCTCGATGTCCTTGAAATTGACGCCGCGTCGAACCGAGGCATAGATCAAATCCGCGAACTGCGCGAGATGGTGCGCTACGCGCCCGCCGCCAGCCGCTACAAGGTGGTGATCCTCGATGAGGCGCATCAGCTCACCACCGATGCCTCGGACGCGCTGCTGAAGACGCTCGAAGAACCGCCCGAGCGCGTCATCTTCATTCTGGCCACGACGCGCGCGGAAGACCTGGCCGAGACCATCAAATCGCGCGCGCAGCTCTTTCAGTTTCGCTCGCTTTCATTCCAGGAAATCTCCGAGACCATCGAACGGATCGCCAAGAAGGAAAATCTGAAGATTGATTCGGGAGCGGTCGCGGTGCTGGCGCGCGCGGCCGAAGGGAGCATGCGCGACGGGCTTTCGCTGCTAGAGCAGGCGATTGCCTATTGCGGCGATACGATCTCCGACGCGCAGGTGCGCGAGCTGCTGGGCGTGGTGGCCGAAGACGTCCTGGATGACTTGGTCGAAGCGATTTCATCGCAGTCGGCCGAGCGTGCGCTCAGCTTGGTTCACCGGCTGATCGCGGAAGGGCAGAACCTGCAACACTTCTGCCGCGAGGCGATCCGGCATTTCCGTAATCTGCTGGTGGCGCGCGTTTGCGGCGCCGATTCGGCGCTCGTTGCCGCGCCCGCGGACGAATGTCCTCGCCTGGCCGCGCAAGCCGCGAGATTCGACGAAGCGGACCTCACCCGCTTTTTTAATCTTCTGCTCGCCACCGACGATGACCTGCGGCGCAAGCCTGACCCTCGCCTGCATCTCGAGATGGGGCTATTGAAGTTAGTGAACGCGCAGAGGCTCGCGCCGCTCGAGGAAATCTTGGCGGAACTGCGCGGCGAGGTTCGCGAAACCGGGCGGGCGGTGAAGCCCGCCGAACCGCCACGGCGTGTGGCGCCAGCGGGGCAATCCGTTTCAGCGGTTACCGTCAGTTCTTCAGGAACAGCAGCGGCGGTGCGCATGGCACCCGTTGCCGAACCAGCGCCGCCCGCGCCACGCGCCGAATCATCTTCGGCGCCGCTGGCCACGCCGGTGCCGCGAGTGGCGGAGCGTGCGCGCGAAGTGGGTGCAAACGGACAGGTCTCCCCGCAAGTGAAGGCCATCCAGACGGCGCTGCAAGAGCACAAGCACAAATTGTTGTGGTCCATGGCCGGGCACGCCACGCGCTGGGAGATTGAAGGCGGCGAGCTGCGGCTTTTTTTCCCGGCAGAGAAACGGTCTCTCACTGAAATGCTTCCGCGCGAGGCGATGGACCGTTTGCGCACAGTTGTGCAGCAAGTCGTCGGCCAACCAATGCGCGTCTGTGTTAGACTTGAATCTGATCGAGCGGGGGTAAACGGCGACGCGGAGTTGCGGGCCGGATTCGAACAGGATCCTATCGTTAAGGCGATGCTGGAGAGATTCGGCGGCCGGATTTCAGGGGTCAGGCGTCCGGACGAGGAATGAAACATGGAAGTAAAAGCGCTGCAGCAGATGCTGTCGCAGTTCCGTCAAGTGCAGGAGACGCTCGAGAAGCAGATTGACGAGCTTGTGGTTGAAGCTTCGGCCGGCGGCGGCATGGTAAGCGTCAAGATGAACGGCCAGAAACAACTGACCGAAGTGCGCATCGAGCCGGAAGTCTTCAAGGGCAAGGACGCGGAGATGCTGCAAGAGCTGTTGATCGCCGCGGTGAACGACGCCTCGCGGCGCGTGGACGAGGAATTGTCCCGGCGGGTGAAGGACTTGGCGGGCGGAGTGCCGGGAATCATGGGCATGAAGATCCCCGGCCTGTTCTGAATTCGGAAAATCCGCGAGAGCGCGAACTCCCCGGCGATTTCGGTTCCCTCCTCTTTTTTGATACCCTCACAATGGATGGATTGGAATGCCTGATTTTGCTCCGTCGGTCTCCCGATTAATCGAGGAATTGAAGCGCCTGCCCGGCATCGGGCAGAAGACCGCGCAGCGGCTCGCCTTCCACCTGCTGCGCGCGGACCGCGACCAGGCGCTCGCGCTTTCCGACGCCATCCGCGATGCGAAAGAGAAGGTCCGCGAATGCTCGGTGTGCAACAACATCACGGATACCGACCCGTGCCTCTTCTGCGCGAGCGCGTCGCGCAACCGCGCCACCATCTGCGTGGTAGAAGAGGCCACGAACATTCAGTCCATCGAGAAAACGCGGCAGTTCAGCGGCCTGTATCACGTGCTCGGCGGCGCGCTTTCGCCGCTGCAAGGCGTCGGTCCCGACCAATTGCACATCAAAAACCTGATCGAGCGTCTCAAGGGCGGGACCGTGGAAGAAATCATCCTGGCGACGAATCCCACGGCGGAGGGAGAAGCCACGGCCGTGTATCTATCGAAATTGATCAAGCCGCTCGGTGTGCGCGTCACGCGCATCGCCATGGGGATTCCGGTGGGCTCCGACCTCGAATACGCCGACGAAGTGACCATGCTCAAGGCCATGGAGGGCCGCCGCGATCTTTAACAGGCCAAGCCGCCTCGCCTGCCAGGAGGCAGGCTTTCCACAGCTTGGCTTCGCATCGGCTTGCTTCTCCGCAAGGACAAGCGTATATAAAAGCCAATGGCCGGACTGGTCGCCGGCTCTTCCTCAGGGGAGCGGTGAGTGAACGAGGCCTCAGCATCCAGAGACCCTAACGTAGAAAAGCGCCGCAGCACGCGTGTCGCGCAGGCCGTGCCAGCCGTCGTGACGGGCATGGACGCGTTCGGCCGTCCATTCAAGGAACATACGACGACGCTGACCGTGAATTGCCACGGCTGCCGGTACCCCTCGAAGCACTACGTGCCCAAGAATTCCGCCGTTACGCTGGAAATCGGCCCGGTCGAGACGCAATCCTCGCCGCGCACCGTGCTGGGACGCGTGGCCTGGGTTCAGCGGCCGCGGACCATTCGCGAGCCGTTCCAAATCGGCATGGAATTCGAAACGGCGGGAAACGTCTGGGAGATCGGATTGCCGCCGGAAGATTGGTTTCCCCCCTCCGCCACGCCGGAAGGGAAAATCTCCGGCGTGCTGGAAATGTCTTCCGTTTCCGAGACCGCGCGGTCCAGCGCCGAACGCACAGGAACCGCTTCTTCCTTCCCGGCGTCCTCCACCGATGCGGCGGACGCTACAGCGCCGGCCACAGTGATTTTCCCCGCGAGGACCACGGCTGAGCGTCCGCATGAAACGGAATCTTCCGCGGCATCCGACCCCGCGCATCACAGCCCGCAGGTTGCGCTCGCCTGGCAGCTCGACCAGATGATTGCGGAGGCCAAGGAAACGCTCGGCAAGACGGTTCGGCGGGAGGCGCAAACGGCGGTCAATGAAGAAATGACTTTCGTGCGCCAGCAGATCGAAACGCAGATACACGACGCGGTCGAGCGAGCCATCCGGATTTCCATGGAGCGCGCCTCCGAAGCGGCGGCCAAGAAAATCGTCCAGCAGACCGCCGACCGCACCACCGCCATTGTGGAGGAATGGCGGAAGACGGCCGATGCGCGCGCGGAAGAGCTCGACGGAAAACTGCGGCAGGCCGTCCAAGAGGACCTGGCGAAAGCCAGCGAAGAGTTCGAAGCGAAAAGCGCGGAAACGCAACAGGCCGCCCGCGAATCGCTCTTGATGGCCTCCGAGTGGCAGCAGAAAAAGGCGCAGGCTGTGATTCAGTCCGCGATGGAACAGGCCGTCGAGGATTCAGGCGCGGCCCTGCGAGCGCAGGCCGGGGAGATTTCCAGCCGCTTGGCCGCGGATATGGATCGTTTCAGCCGCGATTACGCCGCCCAGAGCCGCGCAAACATGGCGGAAGCCGCCGAGGAAGTGGCCGCCCGCCAGCGCCAAAATCTGGCGGAAGCCGCGGAGGCCGCGAACGCAAACGTGGCCGACAGCATCCATCGCGCGACTCGCGAATCGCTCGGCCAATTCGAAGAGAGAGCCCGCCAGACGCTCGAACAAATGCGCTCCGATCTGGAGCATGCCTGCCAGAATTCGCTGGCCGCCTTCCTTGAAAGAATCGAGGATCAAATGACCCAGGGTGTGGAGCACGCCCGCCTGCATCTGCAATCCGAACTGGCGGAGCTGGTGGAAACCTGGGAGGCGAAGCGGGAAGCGCAGCAGCGCGATTGGGCCGAGCGATGGAACGAGCTCGCGGACGAGTCCATCGAGCAGTACAAGGTGCGCCTCGCAAACGCCTCGAACGCGTGGCTCCTGGCGTCCGCGTCCTCTCTGCGGGGACGCTCGCAGCCTCTTTTGGAAACGCTGGCCCAGGACGCGGAAAAGCGGCTGCTCGAAGCCTGCGCCGCAGCGCTCGCAGGGGCCGGCGATACCTTAAGGAAAAGGCTGTTCGAGGCTGCCGCCAATCCCGCCGCAAGCGGCGATGAAATCGCTCAAAACGAGAATGCGTAGCCGCTTCCCCACCACAGCCAGCCCCGTCCGCCCCCCCCATTCATAATTTGAATAGTTGACATAGACATATACAATTTGTATACTCTCCGAGCAAGTTAACTTTCTCTTATCCAAAAGGAGGACCTTACGATGCGTAGTTTCTCTATGTCAAGAATCGCACTGTTCGTTGTGGCCGCAGTTTGCCTGTGGGCGCCGGCCTCGTCGGCTATTAACATCGCAACCTGTAGTCCGACGTTCGTTGCCGGGACACCAGGCGGTGTTTACACGGTGACGGCGCCTCTTGTGGCCGCGCCAGGCACAAATTGCATCAATGTCACGGCTCCTGGCGTCACTATCAACCTGAACGGCTTCACGCTCACCGGCTCGGGCGGAATCGGCGTGGACATCTTTCCCCCAGCAACGGGCGCCTACATTTACGCACCCGCGGCTGCCGGCGGCGTCATCACCGGCTTTGCCACGGGCATCAGTGACGCCGGCTCCTCGGCGCGAATCGAACATTTGGATATCACGCACAATACCATGACGGGGGTCGAGCTGATCGGAGTGGACGGCAGCGTCGTGGTCTCAAACTCCATCACATACAATGGCCAGTACGGAGTATATTTGATGAACACCAACGATTGCCTGGTGAAACGCAACACCCAGATCAGCAACAACGGGAAAATCGGCGTGTGGATTCAGAACACGTCCACGACGGTTTCCAACGGCGATAACGTGGTTTTCGCGAACGAACTGAACATGAATGGTCTTACCGGGATCGAGGTTGGATTCACAGGAATAGCCCCCACCTGCGCGACCGGCGTGAACCCAAGCACAGAGAACCTGATCGTGGATAATTCGCTTCCCTCCATCAACGGTCAGTACGGCATCGCGCTCGAATGCAACACGGCAACCGATAACTTCGTCACTGACAACGCCGCGGCTGGAAGCGGCACGATTGATGACCTTTTTGACGGCAATCCTGCTTGTGACGCCAACACTTGGAAGGGCGACGCATTCGCAACGCACAATCAGGCCTGCGTTCTCTAGGTTGGTCGCTCGACAACGAGAAATAAACCAGGGCCGCGGCGAACACATCTCGCCACGGCCCTGTCTCTTTTCGGTGAACCCTCACCGCGAGCGGAGGGAATCTCAAGAGTCACACGTATTCGAGGAGCCCGTCAGTTGCCGCTATGGCTGCCGGCGTAGACCTCTCGTTGCCTGCCCGCAACGCCCGCGCCCTTCCGCTGCGGGGCGCTCGACCGCTGGGACAATTCTCTTTCGGCGGCGAGCCAGTCTTCCAACTCCCGGCCGCCTTCGCAGCCGCGCTCCTCGTAGATTTCATACGCTCGCCGCTCGATTTCTTCTCTGCTTGGATAATTTGCCATGAAATTCTTTCCTCCTTTTTGGATGTTCGATCAAGAATTAGCGAGCGCCATCCAGTCTTCAATACTGTGAACCCTGTAGGAGCACGCAGACCGAAACCTCTCCGGCGCAGCTTTTCTTCGCACGACTGCCGTCGCGCAAGTTCCCCGGCAAGGGCTATGCCAGAACTGCACGCCAACCGGTGTGAGCGGCGCAGCAACGAAGCGGAGCAGGGGGCATCAGATTTAAGCCCTCTGAATTGTTGGTATTAGCCTAGGTGGCCTATCTGCGTGCAGTCCCTTGCCTCGCTCGTGGTCCGAGAATCTCGCTTCCGCGCCGAAGCCGCATAGTTTCGATACGGGACCGCAGTTCCGGATCGGGACGGATTTGCCTGGGAGTCACACTCCGTCGCGCGGCTTTTCGCGCCGCACAAAATCGGTGTCCTGCGTGGGTTCGGATTCGCATTCGAGGGCGATGGTTGTAATCGGTTCAACCGGCGCCTTCTTGGGCAGGCCCGTCATCCGCACGCGAAAACGGTCCTGGTCGAACGCGACCTTCTCGCCGCTGGGGAACATGCGCGCGGATTTCACGGTAGTCATGAGTCCGCTGATCGCCACGTATTCGCCCGGCCAGAAGTGGACATGCATGTACAACGTGCTGCCTTTCCGCGTGAAGCTCGCGTAATTGGATCGGCGCACCTGGCACGGGTCCGATTCATAAATCGCGTCGCCGTGACGCAACATCCACAGTCCCACGTCGGCTAAAATCCGCTCGGATTCCGCCGGCACGGAACCATCCGGCTTGGGCCCGATGTTCAGCAGATAGTTGCCGCCGTCGCGGGCGCACGCAATCAAGTTGCGCAGAACCGTTTTGGATGTCTTCCAATTGTCGTCGGCGCGCTGATAGCCCCAGCTATCGTTGAGCGTCATGCAAGTCTCCCAAGCCCGGCCGGCGGCGGCCGCCTCGATCTTCTGCTCGGGAGTGGAAAAATCGCCCGGCAGCCTGTTCCGGTTGTTGACGATGATGTTGGTCTGAAGCTGGAACACCATCTGGTTCATGCGCTCGGATTCCCAGCCGGCGGCGTCGAGCGGCCAGGGCACGTCGTACCACAGAATGTCAATCGTTCCGTAATTCGTCATCAGCTCGCGGATCAGCCCGTGCGTGTATTCGACGAAGCGCTTGCGCGCGTCCTCATCGGTGGCGCAGCGCGCCCCGTCGGGATGGTGCCAATCCATGAGCGAATAATAAAAGCCCACGCGCATCCCCGTAGCTCGCGCCACCGCCACGTACTCCTTCACCAGATCGCGCCCCGCCGCCTGTTTCGGCGCGCAATAGTCCGTCAGCTTCGTATCGAAATTGCAAAAGCCTTCGTGATGTTTCGTGGTCATCACCATGTAGTTCACGCCCGCCTGCCTGGCGAGGCTCGCCCAAGCGCGCGCAAAGCCGGGCTTCGGATTGAACCGCTGCGCCAGCGGCGCGTAATCGCTCACCGGAATGCCTTCGTTCTCCATCACCCATTCATGTCGCTCCATGACGCTGTACAAGCCGAAATGGATGAACATGCCGAAGCGCGCCGCGTGCCACCATTGCATTCGGCGGATGCGGTCGGCCTCTTCCACCGGCGATTCTTGCGGAGCAGCCGGTGGTGCCGGCGGCGCTTCGGTTTGTGCCCAATGGCCCGCCTCCGCCGGGCGAACTGCCAGAGCCGCGAGCCCGGCGCCTGTTCCCGCGAGCCAATCGCGCCGCGAAATTCGATTTCTTGCCATGGATATGCCTCCTCGCAGTACGGTCGTGTGTTCGCCTATTCGCTAAACGGCTCAGGCCGAAGCTTGAAGATCCGCTCCATCGGCAGCCATTTTTCGCCCGGCTCAGCCTGCGGCAGCGGCTGCTGAAATTTTGCCATCAGGCTTTCCCATTCCCGCACTTTGGGATCGGCGCGGTCGGCCGCGGCCTTTTCCTCGAGCGAAAAATCGTCGCCTGCCTCGATGATCATGAACAACCGCACGCCCAACAGATATATCTCCATGTCCACGATTCCGGCATCGCGAATGCTGTCCTCGACTTCCGGCCAGACGTTCTCGTGGTAGCGCTTGTAGTCAGCGATCAGCCTGGGATCGCTCTTCAGGTCCAGCGTCAGGCAATATCGTCTGCTCATGGAACGGCTCCTTGCGAATTTCAGCTTTCCTCCGAGGCTCAGGCTGAATTCGCGGCTTGCGCGGGCCGGTACCCGCGCGCGCCAAAGTAGAGGACGTAGGCGTAACAAACCAGCGGCACCAGAAAAGCCGTCTGAATCGTTCGCGCGTCCGAGATGCGGCCCATGATGGCCGGGAAAATGCCGCCTCCGATGATGGACATCACCAGCAACGATGACCCCAGTTTCGTATATGCGCCCAGGTTCTTCAGACTCAGCGCGAAAATCGTCGGAAACATAATTGAATGGAAGAATCCGGCGATGACCATCGCCCAAACCGCCGTCGCACCGCTGGCCGTGACCGCGACGGCCGCGCAAACGAAAGCTCCGCCGGCGAAAACGCTCAGCAGCTTCGGCGCCGCGATCCGCTTCATGATCGCCGAGCCCGCGAATCGGCCGGCCATAAAACCGATCCAGTGCCACCGCAAATAGTTCGAAGCCATTCTCGCCGTCGTGCCGGGCAAGGCGTGCTGGGCGAAGCGAATGATGAAGCTCGCCACGCCCACCTGCGCGCCCACGTAAAAAAACTGCGCGAGCACGCCTCTCACCAAATGCTTATACTCCAAAATCTTCCTGATCTCTCTCGGGGTCGAGTCCGGCTCGGGCGCGGCCGCGCCGCTCTCGCGAATTTCCGGCAGCCGCGCAAAATAGATGAGCGCGGCCACCAATAGGAACAGCGCGGTGATCGCGAGGTAAGGCCCTTTCACGCGCGCGGCTTCCGCGGCGGAGTATGCCTGCCGTTGCGGCACGGTCATCGCCGCAAGCTGGGTGCCGGAATACTCCACGCCGGACAAGATGAATGCTTTCCCGATCACCGGCGTGATGACGGCCCCCACGGCGTTGAACGATTGTGCCAAGTTGAGCCGCCGCTCGGCTCCCTCGGGAGGCCCGAGAACCGTCACGTAGGGATTGGCCGCCGTTTCGAGCACTCCTTGCCCGCACGCCATCATAAACAGCGCGAACAAGAAGAAGCCGTACGCGCGAACCGACGCCGCAGGAACAAAGAGAAACGCTCCGCAAGCGCACACCAGCAGCCCCGTCAGAATTCCTTTCTTGTAGCCGATGCGTTCCATCAGCCGCCCCGCCGGCAACGCAGCCAAAAAATATCCACCGAAGAAAGCAACCTGAATGAACGAAGATTGAAAGTCGGTAAGCCGGAACGCCTTCTTGAAATGCGGGATCAGGATGTCGTTCAGATTCACGCCCAGCGCCCAAAGGAAAAAGAGGCTTGTGATCAGAACGAGCGGCACAAGATAACTCGTCTCCTTCGCTTTCGGGAATCCGTTCGTCATGCTTCGCTCATCATGTCAGCGCGCGGTCGAGATGCACGTATCCGCCGTCCACAAACAGGTGTTGCCCGGTGATGTGTCCGGCTTGCGAGGAGAGAAGGAACACGGCCATTGCCGCAATTTCCTCGGCCGTGGTCATCCGCTTCCCCAAGGGAATCTTCGCCACGATCCCTCTCAGCTTTTCCTCGGGATCGGGAAACGTGCCAAGCCATTGCCGGTAAAGGGGCGTCATCACCTCTGCGGGCACGATGGCATTCACACGGATGCCATTCGGCAGCAGCTCCGCCGCCCACTCGCGCGTCAGCGCAAGTTGTGCACCCTTGGCGGAGGCGTAGCCCGAGGTTCCACCCTGTCCGGTCAAAGCCACCTTCGAACTGATGTTGACAATCGCGCCCTTCGCGCGCTTCAGATACGGCAGGGCGTAATGCGTCATATTGTAGTAGTGCAGCAGATTCCGCCCCAGGGAATCGAGGAATTCCTTGGGGCTGCCGTGCTCGAGTCCGACTTTATCGTTCGCTCCCGCGTTGTTCACCAGCGCATCGAGGCGACCGAACGCGCGCACGCTCTCCTCCACAGCGCGCGCGCAATCCTCCGGCGCTGAAAGCTCGGCGGAAACGAAATGGCTGATCATGCCGCGGGCGTGAAGTTCGCTCTGCAGCGTTTCGGCTGCCTCGGCGTCGCGATCCACGATCACGGGTCTCGCGCCTTCCTGGCCGCAGGCGCGTGCGATGGCCGCGCCGATCCCCTTCGCGCCGCCTGTGATGACTACAACCTTCTCCTTCAGATGCAGGTCCATTTCACGAAACCTCGAGCCCGTAGAAGCGGATCGCGTTCCCGCCGAAGATGGCTTCCTGTTCCTCCGGCGCGAGGCCCCGCGCATAATCGGCGATCAAATCCCACACCTGCCGATAGGTCCCGGCCAACAGGCACACGGGCCAATCGGAGCCGAACATCAGCCTTCGGGCGCCGAACGCTTCGAAAACCACGTCGAGATACGGACGGAAATCCGCCGCGCGCCAATGGTGCCAGTCCGCTTCCGTCACCAGCCCGGAAAGTTTGCAATAGACGTTCGGGTTCGCGGCGATCGCGCGCATCCGTTCGGCCCAGCAACCAATCTCCTTGGTCCGGACGCTCGGCTTGGCCATGTGATCAATCACGAATTTCTGCTCGGGGAATTTCTCCACCAATTCCGCCGCCGCCGGCAATTGCTTCGGAAATATCAGGATGTCGTACGTGAACCCGAATTCCTTCAAGCATCCGATGCCGCGCGAAAAATCGTCTCGCGCGAGGAAGCGGTCGTCGGCCTCCGACTGGACGACATGCCGAAAGCCGCGCAGCTTTTCGAATTGCGAAAAAAAGCGCAATCGCTCCGGCAGACGAGCATTCCGCAGATCCACCCAGCCGACCACTCCCGCAATTCGCGGCCACTCGCGGGCCAGGTCCAGCAGAAAAAGCGTCTCCTGCTCGGACTGGTCCGCTTGCACGGCCACCGAGCCGCCGAAACCGTTCTCGGCCAGCTCAGCCATCAGATCCCCGGGAAGAAAATCCCTTTTCAGGGCCTCCATTTCATCCGTGATCCAGCCGTCCCCCCGAAGATCGTGTCGCCAAAAGTGCTGATGGGAATCAATATTCACGGCTAGCCGCGAAGGTTGAAGAAGCCGCCGTCGCACGGATAGTCCACGCCGGTGATGAACGCCGCCTCGTCCGAGCACAGAAAAAGCGCCAGGTTCGCCACTTCTTGCGGCTCCGCCATCCGGCCGATGGGCTGGGATTGCGCGAGCTTGGCGAACATTTCCTTCTCCTTGCCGGGGTAATTCCGGCGGAGAAAACCGTCCACGAACGGCGTGTGCACGCGCGCCGGCGAAATGCAGTTGCAGCGGATGTTGTGCGCCAGATAATCCTTCGCCACCGAATACGTCATCGCAATCACCGCTCCCTTGCTCATCGAATAGGCGAAGCGGTCGGCGAGCCCGGAGGAACCGGCGATCGAGGCCATATTCAAAATCACTCCGCCGCCGCTCTCCTTCATGTGTCCGATCACCGCGCGCATCGCGTGGTATATCCCTTTTACGTTCACGCGGCAAATTCGGTCGAATTCCTCTTCGGAGACGCTCTCGAGCGCACCCACGTGCGCGATGCCCGCGTTGTTCACCAGAATATGAATCCGCTCCTGCCCCGCCAATTGCGCAAAGAGCGCGCCCACCTGCTGTCCATCCGAGACGTCGCACGTAAACGCCTTCGCGGCGCCTCCCGTTTCGGCGATCTGTCTCGCCACCGCCATCGCTTCCGGGCCATTCAAGTCCAGTATGCGGACGCGCGCGCCGGCGGCCGCAAAAGTCTTCGCGATGGCCAGCCCGATTCCGCTCGCGCCGCCGGTCACCACCGCTGCCTTGCCGTCCAGGCGGAACGGCTGCCCGCTTTTTTCGGCATTCTTCAGAGCGATACGCCTCTCTTCCACGGAATAAAATCGTTCTGCCCCAGCAGCTCCGCCTTCGTTCGCATCTCTCCGCTCGCCGTTCGGATCACGAAATCCAGGATCGCCTCTCCCATCTCCTCGACACTCGCTTCTCCGGAGATGATGCCACCTGTATCCACATCAATAATGTCCGGCATGCGGCGCGCGAGTTCCGAATTCGTGGAGATTTTCACCACCGGCGCGACGGGATTCCCCGTTGGCGTGCCCAAGCCCGTCGTGAACAGGATCACGTTGGCACCCGCGCCCGTCTGCGCGCTGACGCACTCAACGTCGCTGCCGGGCGTGCACTGCAAATTGAGTCCCGGCGCCCTAGCGCACTCGGGATAATCGAGCACCGCCGTCACCGGCGACGTCCCGCCCTTCTTCGCTGCTCCGGCGGACTTCATCGCGTCCGTCACTAGGCCGTCGCGAATATTTCCGGGCGATGGATTCATGTCGAAGCCCGACCGCGCCGCCTTCGCGCGCGCGGCGTAATCCCGCATCAAGGCGATGAAACGGTCCGCCGTTTCCTTCCGTTCGCAGCGGTTGATCAATTCCTGCTCGACGCCGCAGAGTTCGGGAAATTCGGAAAGGATGGTTCTGCCGCCGAGCGCGGCGAGCAGATCGGCTGCGTGGCCCACGGCCGGATTCGCGGAGATGCCGGAAAATCCGTCCGACCCTCCGCATTTCAAGCCCGCGCATAAGGCGGAGAGCGGCGCAAGTTCGCGCCGTCGCTCGTCGGCCTCGACGAGGCCCAGGAAGGTTTGGCGCACCGCCTCCGACAGCATCGCGAATTCCGTGCCGCTGCCTTGTTGCTCGAACGTTAGCAGTGGCTTCGAAAAGTTCGGATCTCGGAGTTTGATCTGCTCGCGAAGGGTCGCGCTCTGCGCGTGCTGGCATCCCAGGCTGAGCACGGTCGCTCCGGCCACGTTCGGATGATGAATGTAGCCCGCGATCAAGCCGCAGAGACTCTCGGCATCCTCGCGCGTGCCGCCGCATCCGCCTTCGTGGATCAGGAACTTGATTCCGTCAAGATTTCCGAAAACGCCCTGGCGCGCCGGCCGGGCGGCATTCTCTTTGGCGGCCTCCTTTGCGTCGCGATGCCTGATCTCATCCGTTTTGCCCTGCTCGCGCAGCCGGACCATCTCAGCGACCTGTCGGCGATAAATCGAGGGCGCGGCGAAACCAAGCTCCTCTTCGAATGCCTGTTGCAGCACGCGAATGTTCCGGTTCTCGCAAAAAACGAGCGGGACAACCAGCCAGTAATTCCGCGTGCCGATCTGCCCGTCGGCGCGGCGGTATCCCAGGAACGTGCGCGCGCGCCAGCGCGAAACGTCGGGAGGAATCCAGCGTGCCTCTTCGGATTTTTCATGGAACGCAGCGGCTTCGTGGCGCACGTTGCGCGTGGTCAGCACTTCGCCCGCGCGGATGGACTGCGCCGCTTTTCCCACCAGCACGCCATACATGATCACGCTCGCGCCCGGCGCGATTTCTTCTGCGGCGAATTTGTGCTTGGCCGGTACGTCGCTCGCCAGCACGAGCGTTTGGCCCTGCCAACCGGCCTCGTCGCCTTTGCGCAAGGCCGTGAGTGCGATGAGCACGTTGTCTTTGGGATCGAGCTTTAAGACCCTGGTTTGCATCCTGCTCCTGAATCGTGGGTCCGCCCGCTGGAAGCGCTGCTGGCGCAATTATTTGTTATTGACAGGCAAAGGTCAAATGCAGCAGAAGGAAAGGCGGAGCGTTCACGAATGAAACGCGATTTCTGGATTTGCTTGCTGTTCCTGGCGGCTTTCCCCGGCGCTGCCGCCGCGCAGAGCCTCGCCGCCACGCCGCCGATGGGCTGGAACAGTTGGAATCATTTTCACTGCAAGGTGACGGCCGACGACGTGCGCGCCGCCGCGGACGCCATCGCCTCGAACGGCATGAAAGATGCGGGCTACGTCTACGTCAACATTGACGATTGCTGGCAGAGCGCGCGCGATGAAACCGGCATGATCCACGCCAACGATCGCTTCGGCGATATGAAGGCCCTCGCCGATTACGTCCACTCCAAGGGACTGAAGATCGGCCTCTATTCCTCGCCGGGCCCCAAGACGTGCGCGGGCTACGAAGGCAGCTACGGCCACGAACAGCAGGACGCGCGCCAATACGCCGCCTGGGGATTCGATTACCTGAAATACGATTGGTGCAGCGCGGCCAAGGTCTACACGCCGGAGCAAATGCCTGAAGTGTACAAGAAAATGCACGACGCGCTCGCGCGCGCGGGACGCCCCATCGTCTTCAGCCTGTGCCAGTATGGCATGGGGCGCGTCTGGACGTGGGGCGCGTCGGTGGGCGGAAATCTGTGGCGCACCACCAACGACATCGCCGACCGTTACGAACGCATGTCGCTGATCGGTTTCGAGCAAAACGGCCTGGAAAATTTTGCCGGTTCGGGGCACTGGAACGATCCGGACATGCTCGAAATCGGCAACGGCGGGATGTCGCACGACGAATACGTGACGCACATGACGCTCTGGTGCATTCTCGCCGCGCCGCTCCTCGCCGGAAACGATCTATCGAAAATGACGCCGGACGCCCTGGAAATTTTGACCAACAAGGAAGCCATCGCCATTGACCAGGACCCCAAAGGAGTCCAGGGACGGCGCATCGCGGAAGAAGGCCCGCTCGAAGTCTGGGCCAAGCCGCTCGCCGATGGCGGCATGGCCGTGGCGCTCTTCAACCGCGGCCAATCGGCGAATCCCGTGACCGTTCATTTCAAGGACCTGCGCATCAAGCGCGCCGTCCAAGTGCGCGACCTCTGGGCGCACAAGGACCTCGGCAAGTTCAAGGGCAGTTTCACCGCCGACGTGCCCATCCACGGCGCCCTCCTGCTGAAGGTGAAATAGCGCATTGCGCCGTTTCGCCTTCGATTCAATTTTCAAAGAACATTCGAGTACTCGCCCGGAGAACCCCGCCGCCAACGTAGCAGCGCTACAACATGAGCTACTTTCACTTTTGCTTCGCTTTTGTCTAATTTCAAGGGAGCACTATTGTTGCGATTAGAAGGGGTACTGGCGCTGATCATAAATGACTTAGGTGCGTTTCTAATCTGCGGTGTTGCGATTAGAAATTGATTAGCCGCACGGGCGGCCGGGGCCCTTCGGTCGTCCAACCAAGCGGACTCCCTCAGGGTGCCGATCCTCGTCGGATCGTCACATTTAAACCTTAACCCCAGCGGTTCGTTGCGCAGGAAGTGGAGAAAAATAAGTGCGTTTTTGTACCTATTAAAGACCTCTGTATAAATAGGTTGACATTCCACTGAGGCAGTGTAGGTTGCACTCATGCAACGAGACGCTGCTGTGTTGGAGGCGCGCCGCTTGGCCGCCCTGCCCCGCATCCGGCGGGGCC
>Ga0187817_10000208_pt1 | contig 22864 bp, 21 predicted proteins | sample NC_wetland_sal_i_17_FD_132431 | JGI IMG/M metagenome (GOLD analysis project Ga0187817, IMG submission 132431) | Wetland sediment microbial communities from Neuse River Estuary, North Carolina, USA - SO4_2 | ecosystem: Environmental > Aquatic > Freshwater > Wetlands > Sediment | place: USA... | reverse complement strand
CTCTCCAGTAAACCCATCAATGCAGAGGACTTCTACGGGCTCGGGGACTCGTCGCCGAAGTAGGGCGACGGTGGAAAAAATTACGCTTAGGTGCGATTTTCTCGGTAAGCTGCTGGAAATACTAGGGTTGCCGCACAGACGAAATTTGGCTTTCCTGCTTGACTGATTTCTGGCTGTAAATTAGACTGCCCTCGAGGAAATGGTTCTGTGGCCTACCGCGCATTGGCCAGGAGCTTTCTCCCCTCGAAGGCCCGCCGTCAGGCGGGCCTTCTGTTTTTCCGGGCTCCCGCTTCCGGCTCTAGTGCCGCATTCGCGAAGTGCCAGTACCCGTGGTCCCAGTTAGAACGTCAATCATAGTAAGACAATTGAAATGAAGACGAACGCTCGGTTCGGGTTCTTGATTTTCATTATTGCTCTTGCGATTGCGCTGCCGGCCTGGACATACGAGTTCCCGCTCTCCGCCGATGCGATTCGCGAAGCCTATTTTCTCGGCAGCGGGCAAAAAAGCAAGGCCGCCGATTTTTACGCGCAGTATTCGCACAGCCTTGGAGAACCTACGAAGGATCCACCCGGATCGATCATCACTATCGATACTCCTTATTTGCAGATTGCCGAGGATTCCTGTGATACGGCGAACTATCATGCTCAGGACGCCGAAGAAGATTTTTTCGGGAAGCCGGCGGAATTTCTCGTGTATCTGGATGCGTATTACAAGCCCGTGAGCTCAGCCGGTGCGGGTGCGGGCAAGGCTGGCGCCGACGCATCGGACTCCTTGAAGGGCCTAAGAATCAAATTGATCCAGCACAAGAAAGAAATCGCCTGGCGGATTGTGGAGACCACTCCGTTTTACCCATTTCACAACGCGCAGACGGGAGCCGTACGCGATGGAGAACATGTGGAGATCGCTTGCGACGCCGCGCTGATTGATTCCTCGCTGCTTACCATCAAGATCGACATGCCGGACGGCCAGCACTTTGCAACCGACTTCGACCTCGCCGAAATCAAGTAAGCTGCGTTCCCCGAAGGCACAACCCTCCGATTCGTGCCCGGGCCTTCCTCGCACCGCTAGGAGCCGGAGCTGGTGATGCGGATTAGCATCTCCAGGCCGCGGTCTAGCTTGATATCTTGAGGGCCGGTGAAGGCGGTGGTGCCGAGACCGCCCGCGCCGCCGATAATCGCGCCGAGTCCCGCACCTTCGCCGCCGCCGAAAATTCCGCCGAGCAGGGCGCCTGCGCCCGCACCGATGCCCGTGTGGAGAAATGTTTTCTTGCCGCGTCCGCCGGATTCAATGGCGCCTTCAACGTCCACAAATTCGCCCGAGGGAGCGTGATAGAGCTTGACGATTTCAGCGGAGATGGCTGCGCGGCGGCCGTCGGGCATCACCAGGCGATTGAAGGCGAGGATCATGGTGGTATGGCCGCGGTAGCGCCCGGAGTAGTCGATGGTTTGCACGGTGCCGTAAACGCGCGCGTCCTGATAAAAGCCCTGATCCATCACCGTTGCGCTGAAGGGATCGCCCTCCATCGAATCGCGGCTGGTGAGCGTGTCGTCCATGCGAATGCGCATGGAAGTCCATTGCGGGACTTGCAGCGGAGGATTCCGCTGAGCGGATTGCGCCATCGCAGGGATGGACACGGCTAAACAAATGGGGAGCAACGCCGGCAGGGCGAGAAAGCCTGCTGCAAATATTGCCGAACGGCAGTTTTTCATTTGGGACCCTCCTGGAATTACATCGAACTGCAGATCCCGGGCGAAGGACTGCTTGCGCGGCGGGATTATATCACCGCGGCGGGACTTGCACGCCGAGGGATCCGGAATGCGAGGCGGCCATGCGCAGTTCGTGCCTGCAAGGAGATGAATCGGGGGCGAGCAGCCGCCCCCCTATTCCTACTGAACGCTGGCGATGGCGATATTCGTGGAGGCGGTGAAAGTTGGCGTGACGGTCGGCGCGGTCAAGACTCCACCCGTTGCGGTGCCGATGGTGTAGGGGTTGATGACGCCGTTGATCACGAGATAGAGGACGGCCAGCGATGGGTCAGCCTCGACGGCGGAGATATTGCTCGTTGTACCGGAGGCGAATGGGCTTCCCGGGATTAGAGTGAGGCCACCGGTACTTTGATTCATGGTGTAACCGAGCACTCCCTCGGTACTCGTTCCTGTGACGTACAAGTAGGTGCCAGTGCTGTCCATGGCCAAGAATTGCGGATTAAAGAGCGGCGCAGGCGTGACGGGCGAGCCCGCGGCAAGAGAAAGCGACCCATCGCCGTTGATAGTGTAGAACGAGATGCTTTGATTGTTCGCCGTGTACAGGAAATTTTGCAGCGGGCTAAGCAGCATGGTGATAGGAGCATTCGACGAATTGGGCGCGGGCACTTGGAAAGGAGAATTGACGATCGGAGTGAGGACATCGGTGAGGCTGCTCAGATCGATCTGAAAAATAAAAATTTCGCCGTCGCTATTGTCCGACACATACAGGAATCCCTCGCCCGGGCCGACGGCCGTGAACAGGGCATTGGCTGCGGGAAAAGGCGATCCCGGAGCTTCCGAGAGCGTGCCGTTGGACGAGATCAGCAGCACATGGACAAGGCTGGCGCCCTCATCCGTGAGCGTGAGGAAATTGCCGAGCGGGTCCGCTTGCAGGACGGAGGTGCCCGAAAAAAAGTTGGTCCCCGAGATCGTGAATGAGGTCGGGGATAGCGGCGTGAGAGTGACAGGCGCCACATGGCCAATGGCAAATCCGTTGATGGTTGCCGTCCCGGTTGTGCTGTCTGATCCTGCCGTTAGCTTCATGGCGTAGAGATAGTTGGGAGAACCGTTTGCATTAGCCACAACGATTTGGCCAAGGACTGCGGTTGCGGTGGTGCACATTAAGGCCAAGGCGTTCCCGCCGGTGTTGATGGCAAGAGTGGTAATCGCGCCGGTGGAAGACTGCGAGAAAAGGACTTCGGTGGGCGTCAAGGTGCTGCTGCACGAGCTTCCGCCGCCCCCTCCGCTGGTGGGGCATCCACTGGTCGCGGCGGCGCGGAAAATCGATCGAACGGTTCCATTGCTGCCGAGGAGAACGCAGGACGGCGTGTTATTCGAAATGCAGGTTACGAGGGAAACGGTAACCAGCAATGTCAAAAAAACCTTAAGAAGTTTGGCTATATTCCGCATAGCGGATGCAGACCCCCTGCCGGCACCCAAGTAGGCCGTTTCGCCGCGCCGTGCCATAGAAGTATGCGCCAACCGACGCAGGTGGGAATCGGCTGGTACTGGTTCCTTGTCCAAAATGGCACTGTCCCAAAGGGATACGAACGGGCGGGCGCCGGATACAGACCTTCCGCAGGAAGAAGGTGACGAAATTCAGAGAGACGCCCTCCTCGCCAAGCAACTTGACAAACTAGTACCAATGGGACTATTTGTAGATCGCTGCGGAATATCCTCCCTTTGGCCGCCACTCGTGGCAAATTCCGCAAGCGCTGATTCGTTGTTCAAATTTTCGGTCGCAACCCCCCGAACGACTGGGATAAAGAAATCAGGATCCTTATCCCTCTCGCATGACCTTCTTCCTCCCAAGCCTCAGCCCAGCAGGCTTCAGAAAGGAGAACCTTCCATGGTGGAGACGATATCGAAGACCACTTCCCCCACGCCTGTAAGAGTAGTCGACGGCGCGAGCGCCCTCGATCGCATCAAGCAGTTCTCCGCTTCCATCGCCCAGCGAGCTCACGAGATTTTCGAAAGAAATGGCCGGATCCCAGGCCGCGAGTCGGAGGACTGGTTCCAGGCAGAAGCGGAGCTGCTGCACCCTCTTCATGTGGCAATCGCCGAGACGGATGATGCCGTCACGGTTCGCGCTGAGGTACCCGGGTACAAGCCCGAAGGGCTTGGAGTAAGCGTCGATTCACAACTTCTGACAATCACGGGAACGCGCGAAGCGCACGAACAGCACAAGACCGGCAAGATGATTTACACGGAGCACTGCGCCAACCAGATCTTCCGCTCGCTCGAGCTGCCGGCCGATGTCGACATCTCGAAATCGACTGCCACTCTCAAGGACGGCGTGCTCGAGATCGCGATGCCGAAAGCCGCCAGCGCGCCGAAGGCTCGAAGCGCAGCGCAAACCGCTTGAGGGCTAGGCGAGAGCTGCCAAACGACCCCGGCCTTCGTAGCTCACAATGCACCCGGCAGAGCCGGTGCTGAAGCGCTACGATCAGTCTCGGCGTTTTTCGTTGCCAAGCGCTGCTGCCAGGCAGCGGGGGCATCGGCACGCCTTAGAATAGAAACTGCGTGACAACAGCTGACTGAGGCTATCCAACTCATCTGCAAGAAGTTGGGGCCGAGGGCGAGTCTTCAACTCGCGACCTGCCGATAGGAACTCAATCTAGTAAGTGTCTTTTGTTTCAGCTGGTTTCCCAAATTCAAAATACGTAGGATTAAGCACAATTAGGCCCAGTTGTTACGAAGTATGTTAGGAAAAATTTGCGTTGCAGCGAGTTACTCGGTTGAGGGTGATTGCGTCCCAGGATTCCCACTCCCGATTCTCCGCTTAGAAGGTGCGCAGTAGAAAACGAAGCCACTCACTGGACCGTTGACGGATTGTTGCAATAGACTGCGTTTCGCAAGCCATGAGCCAGAACACGGAAGCGGTCCTGAGAAAGGCGCCGATTTTCGCCAACCTGTCGGCCGAGGAGATGGGCGCACTACAGGCCCGTGTCAGCCACCGGCGATATCAGCGCGGCCAGCTGTTATTTAATGAGGGCGACGCGTGCGCTGGCCTTTTTCTCGTGGCCTCGGGTAAAATCCGCATCTTCAAGATGTCTATAGCCGGCCGGGAGCAGGTGCTGGCCGTGGAGGGCCCCGGCAGCTCTTTCGCCGAGCTTCCGGTATTTGATGGCGGCAGCTACCCCGCCTCGGCCTCTGCACTCGAGGACGCCGAGGTCCTGTTCATCTCGCGGAAGGACTTCCAGAATTTTTGTCGCGAGCATCCCGACGTTGCACTCAAGGTGATCGCCGTGGTCGGTTCCAGGCTGCGGCGCCTAGTCGGGATCATCGAAGATCTTTCGTTCAGCACTGTCCGGCAGAGACTCATAGCGGTGATTCTGCGCCTGGCGCAATCAACAGGAACATCCTCGGCGGACGGTATTCGCGTAGAGTTGACCATGAGCCACCAGGACTTGGCCGCCGAGCTCGGCACGGTGCGGGAGCTGATCTCGCGGAATTTGAGCCGGTTGCAGGCCGAAGGCTTCCTCGATGTGGATGGCCGCAAAATAGTGATCAAAGACCTCCAGGGGCTAAAATCCGCTCAGTCCGGCTCAGAGTAACCTCTTTCCCCTCAATTAGTTTCGGGCTAGTGACTTTAGTCACTGCCCTCTCCTTATGTATCCGCTGAAAATAGCCTCTGTTCTGGAGGAAACCATGAACTTCAACACCGGGACGAAGGTGAAGGACATCGCGCTGTCAAATCCAAGCGCCCGTCAGATTTTGGAGGAGGCAGGCGTGGACTATTGCTGTGGCGGCGGCAAGTCGTTGCACGACGCGTGCATGCACGCTGGCGCAGGCGCGGAAGAAATTCTCCGGAGGCTGGGCGAGAACAGCCAGCAAGTTTCGCCGCAGGAGGCCAATTGGGTTGCGGCTCCGCTCTGCGAGCTTACTCGTCACATCCGCACGAAACATCACGGCTACGTGCGCGAAGCCATTGCCCGCGTCCGGCCGCTGCTTGAGAAGGCGAGGGCGAAGCACGGAGAGAATCATCCGGAAATCGCGCATATCGAGCGGCTATTCGCCGAAGTGGGCCGCGAGATGACCATGCACATGCAAAAAGAGGAGCAGATCCTGTTTCCCTATATTGACGCGGTAGAGAAATCCGCGAACGGAAACACGCCGCTCGAACCTCCCTTCTTCGGCACGGTGCAAAATCCGATTTACGCCATGATGAAGGAGCACGACTCGGCCGGCGACCTGGTGAAACAAATTCGCAAAGCCAGCGGCGATTACACTCCGCCCTCGGACGCGTGCACGAGCTATCAGGCGCTCTATCAGGATTTGCGCGAGTTCGAAGCGGACTTGCATCAACACGTACATCTGGAGAACAACATCCTCTTTCCGCGAGCCGTTGAATTGGAAGCCGCTGTCGCTCATCAGGAGTAAGGATCATGAACGCTTCACAAGCACCTGTTGAACCGCAGCGATCTGCTGCTCATGTTTCATCCGGGTCACCGGCGCAGATATTTGAAATCACGAGGGCGCGCGACGAGGCGCTCTCGCGCCTGCTGATGACCTTTATCACGTCGGGGCTCATTTTCATGGTTTTCCCCGGGACGTTTCTAGGCGTCTGGAATCTGCTGCAGATCAGCGGGCGTGAAAGCGTGTCTTCGATTTCGGGGGCCTGGCTGCAAGCGCACGGTCACGCGCAAGTTTTCGGATGGGTGGGAAGCTTCATACTGGGAATCGGCTTCTATTCCATCCCCAAACTGCGCGGCGCGGCAAAAAACTACTTCGGCGCGGCGTGGATTTGCTGGATCGTGTGGACAGTGGGAGTGGCCCTGCGCTGGGCCGCGAACGTGTATATGTGGGAATGGCGAGTGCTGTTGCCGGTTTCTGCCGTGCTGGAACTGGCGGCATTCGCCATTTTCTTCCGCTCCGTCTCTCAGCACCGTCCCGAGGATTCCGGCAAAACACGCCTGGAACCCTGGATCTGGGTGGTGATCGTTGCCTGCATCGGATTCATGCTTCTGCTCCTCACTAATCTTGCCGGCTGTTTCTACGTTGCAGGTCGTGGCGCTACGCCGGCTTTTCCACACTTGTTCGACCAACGCTATCTCGCGCTCATGGCGTGGGGATTCCTGGTGCCATTTGTGTGGGGATTCAGTGCCAAATGGATGCCCGTATTTTTGGGACTGAAGCCGCTGCGGATAAAGCTCCTGCTGGCTGCGCTGCTGATAAATATCGGCGGGCTGGCGCTGACAATCACCGGATTGAGTGCCATCGGCACGTGGGTGCTTTTTGCGGGCGTTGCGACGGCGATTGCCGCCTTGCGAATGTTCGAGCCCTCCGTGAGAGAAGCCAAAGTTCGCGGCGTACACTCGAGCTTCCCGTTCTTTGTGCGGCTGGCCTACGCGTGGCTGATGGTGGCCGCCCTGCTCGGCGCGGCGGCCGTGAAGTGGGACACCTCCGGCGGCATTTGGGGCGCGTCGCGCCACGCACTGACGGTTGGTTTTGTCGCAGTGATGATCCTATGCGTGGGGCAGCGCGTGCTGCCCGCGTTTACGGGAATGCGGCTGCTGTGGAGCACGAAGTTGATGTTCGCCGCCCTCGTGTTCGTGACCATCGGTTGCACGTTGCGAGTTTCTTGTGAGGTCATCGCCTACCAGGGTTACGCCGCGTGGGCTTGGGGGGGCTTGCCGATTTCAGCGCTCTGTGAGCTCGCCGGACTGACCATCTTTGCCATCAATATGCTCGGTACATTCATTCTCGAACCCAGCCATGCCCAGAAACAACCGGTGGTCGTCGGCATGCCTGTGAAGTTGTCGTAGACAAACGGCGTACGGACGATTAGTTTCACTTTTGGCGGCAAGGAATCAGCGTTATGCTGGAGGCCCCTTCCGCTGGGCCGTGTCTCGGCCTTCAGATTTTCCTGGCCAGTGTCCGCTCGGAGCCTTACGAATGGATTCACCGCAAACCGGATCAAGCCCAAAGCTCCAGCTCACTCTTGCAACGATCTCTTTCGCCGTTTGTTTTGCGGCTTGGGGGCTGATTGGCGCCTTCGCCCCGCGTTTCCGCGAAGCCTTCCACCTCACCGCCACCGAGACAGCATTTCTTGTTGCCGTTCCCGTCTTGCTTGGCGCGCTCTTGCGCATCGCAACCGGAATGCTCGCAGACCGATTCGGCGGACGCATAGTCTTCGCTGCGCTCATGCTCATCGTAGCCATCCCGGCCTTCGCGGTTCCGGCAGCCTCCAGCTATCAAAGACTGCTTGGCGTGGCGTTTTTCCTGGGCATCGCCGGCAGTTCCTTCGCCGTCGGTGTGGGATTTGTCTCGCGCTGGTTCCCACCGGCAGAACAGGGCGGCGCGCTGGGAGTCTATGGGCTCGGCAATATCGGCCAGTCCGCCGCGGTGTTCCTTGGACCGGTTCTAGCTGTCGCGATCGGTTGGCAAAACATCTTCCGAGGAATGTCGGTCCTGCTCGCCGTCTGGGGGCTGGCCTTCTTTGCATTGGCTCGAAACGCCCCGAAAGCAGCGCGGCCCACCGGCGTTGGCGAGATGCTGCGCATTCTGGCGCGCGAGCGGCTCTCTTGGGTGCTTTCTCTTTTCTATTTCCAGACCTTCGGCGGTTTCGTCGCCTTTTCGATTTACCTCCCTGCGTTGTTGAAAGATCAATTCGGCCTCAAGCCAGCCGATGCCGGCTTCCGCACCGCAGGATTCGTCGTCCTCGCCACCCTCGCTCGTCCACTGGGAGGATGGCTGGCGGACAGAATCGGCGGCGCGCGCGTTCTGCATTTTGTGTTTCTGGGAATCGTTCCCTTCGCGCTTCTCCTTGCCTGGCCCGCGATGCTTCCTTTCACCGTTGGAGCTCTGGGCTGTGCGTTCCTTCTGGGAATCGGCAACGGCGCGGTCTTCAAGCTGGTGCCGCAATATTTTCCTAAAGAGGTGGGCACCGTTACCGGCCTGGTGGGCGCAATGGGAGGGCTGGGAGGATTTTTTCCACCCCTGCTTCTGGGATTTTTCCGAGACCACCTCCATACGGCTTGGCCGGGCTTCGTGCTACTCGCCGCGCTTTCCTTCATCCTGTGGCGCACGAATGCGGCCGTTTTCATGCCGCGGCAACAGTTGGCCGAATTGGCGCTGCCGCCGGGGCTTACGCGCACGGCCGACCGCATCCGCGCCGGAGCAACGGCTACACTCATTACGGGCTTGCTGATTGCTGCGATCGTGGTCGGTTCGCGCAATCTACAGAATTTTGACCCAGCGCTCGTCATCTACACATTCGCCACGATTTTCGCCGCCTGGGGAGTTGTCTATCACTATCGCGTCTGGCTGGATAAGCCGCCCACGACGATCTACTGGGAGCGTGGCTGGCAGCTGTTTCGGGAACAGGGCGTCCTGAAAAGCGCCGCAAAGATCACAGTGCTTGCAGTCCGTAATCTGGCGGCGCAGGAATTCATCCACCGCCGCTCCCCGCTGCGTTGGTGGATGCACCAGTTCATCTTCTGGGGTTGCATTCTCGCCGTCGCCATCACGTTTCCTCTGGTCTTCGGCTGGATTTCCTTCCAGACCCTGCCAACCGATCAATACACTTACGTTGTTCTGTTGTACGGCTTTCAAGCCATGACCTTCCGCCTTCACACGCTCTTTGCGGAGTTGCTGTTTCACGGTCTCGACATCTCCGCCATCCTGGTCCTAGCCGGAATCGGCCTTTCCTTGTGGCGGCGCTTCCGTGACCTCGGCGCGCAAGCCGTGCAATCCTTTGCTCTCGATTTTTTTCCCATTATTATTTTGTTCGCGATCTGTATCACGGGACTCGCGTTGACTGTTTCGCAGAACTGGTTGCGCGGCGAGTTCTACAGCTTCCTCGCAATCCTGCACGCGATCACCGTCATAGCAGCCTTGCTCTACCTCCCGTTCGGCAAGTTCTTCCACATCTTTCAGCGGCCGGCGCAATTGGGCGTCAAGCTTTATCAAGCCGCAGGGGAGGCGGGGGAGCCCGCGCTTTGCAAACGGTGCGGACAGCGGTTCGCATCCCGCATGCAAATTGAGGATCTGAAAAAGGTGCTCCCGCAAGTTGGGTTCGACTACAGCGTGCAGCGGTCCGGGGATACCTGGCAGGATCTCTGCCCCGCGTGCAAACGGAAATCACTTTCCTTGGCGCAGCTTCGCCTGAAGGAGGAGCCGCGTGGCTGAGCCTCCGGTCCCGCCCGATGTTTTGCTCCAACGCTTTGGTCCCCATCCGGCCTACACCCCGCCGGGCGGCTGGCAGGGCCAATCCCGCCACCCCGCAGACTACCTGGTGAAGACGCATTGCTGTTTCTGCGGACAGCAGTGCGGCATTCAATTGAAAGTTCGCGGCAACCAGGTGATTGGATTTGAGCCCTGGGAAGAATTCCCGTTCAACCACGGAATGCTTTGCCCCAAAGGTGTGAAACGCTACCTTCAGGGCGGCCACCCTGATCGTCTGCTCGACCCGTTCCTGCGCACCTCGCAGGGATTCAAAACCGCTTCCTGGGATGAGTCGCTCGATTTCACCGCCAACCGCTTGCGCGAAATCCAGGAAAAATACGGCAAGGATGCTGTTGCAGTCTACGGTGGCGCATCGCTGATTTCGGAAAAGTCATACCTGCTCGGCAAATTCGCCCGCGTGGCTCTGGGCACTCGCCACATCGATTACAACGGCCGCCTTTGTATGGTCTCCGCCGGCACCGCCTATAAATTGGCCTTCGGTGTGGATCGCAGCCCATTGCCCTGGAGCGACATCCTCCAGGCGCAAGTCGTCCTGGTTGCCGGTGCCAATGTCGCCGAGTGCGCGCCCATCACCACGGACTACCTGTGGCGCATGCGCGATCGCGGAGGAAAGCTGATCGTCGTTGATCCTCGCATGACCCCCATCTGCCGGAATGCGGATATCTATTTGCCCGTGCGTCCCGGAACCGATCTGGCCCTCTACATGGGTCTGCTGCACGTCATTCTTCGCGACGGCCTGGAGCGCGGCGACTTCATCTCCGCGCACACAACCGGTTTCGACCTGGTTAAGGAGTCAGTCCGCGCCTGGGATCCGCGCACCGTCGCGGAGAAGTCTGGCGTACCGCCGGAATCTATCGAGCGCGCTGCGCGCATGTTCGCTACCGCCGACCGCGCCATCGCCATGCACGCGCGCGGCATCGAGCACCAGTCGAAGGGTGTTGAAAATTGTCTCGCGCTCATCAACCTTTGCCTGGCTACCGGAAACATTGGCCGCGAAGGGGCCGGCTGCACGATGATCACCGGCCAGGGGAACGGTCAGGGCGGCCGCGAGCACGGCCAGAAATGCGATCAGCTCCCCGGCCAGCGTTCCATCAACGATCCCGAGGCGCGCGCGCATACTGCGAAAGTCTGGGGCATCTCGCCCGAGGAAATCCCGCAGGCCGGCTATTCGGCGGTGGAAATCATGGAAGCCATCCATGGCGGGGAAATTAAGGCGCTGCTTTCCGCCTGCTTCAATCCGCTGGTTTCGCTTCCGGACGCGAATTTCACCCGCGAAGCCTTGAAGAAGCTGGAATTCCTCGGCGTCGTGGATTTCTTCATGTCGGAGACGGCCCAATACGCCGACGTGGTGCTGGCAGGCAGCTTGCATGAAGAGGAAGAAGGCATCAGTTGCACTGCCGAGGGGCGCGTCATCCATATCCAGAAAGCCGTGGACCCTCCCGGAAACGCGAAAGGCGACAGTTGGATTTATTGCGAACTCGCGAAACGCCTCGGCAAAGCGAATTTCTTTCCTTATAACTCCACTCGCGAAATCTACGACGAATTGCGCGAAGCCTCTCGTGGCGGCCACGCGGACTACTACGGCATCACCTATGAAAAAATTGACAAGAACATGGGCGTCTTCTGGCCCTGCCCGACGCTTGAACATCCCGGCACGCCGCGTTTGTTCGCAGACGGCCGCTCGTTTCACCCCGATGGCAAGCACCGCTTTATCGTCACCGAATGGCGCGAGAGCGGCGATCCCGTCTCCTCCGAATTTCCGATTTACCTCACCACCGGCCGGGTGGTCAGCCAATATCTCTCCGGCACGCAGACACGCCGGATCGGCGCATTACTCGATCAATATCCGAATCCTCGCCTCGAAATTCATCCTCGATTGGCCGAGCAATACGGAATCAAGGACGAGGATTGGGTCACCATCACCACCCGCCGCAGCGAAATCACTCTCCAGGCCATGGTCGTCAAAACGATCCGGCCCGACACGGTCTTCATTCCGTATCACTGGCCCGGCGATCGCAGCGCCAATAGATTGACGCACCGCACGCTCGACCCTCGCAGCAAGATTCCCGAGTTTAAGGTTTCCGCGTGCCGGCTTCGCAAAGCGGACGCGCCTCCCGAATGGGCCCACCCCTCGCCGGCAGACTCCTCCGTCCACGCGGGAGGCAAATCTGATGGGCGGCTATGAATTCTACGTAGATCCCTCGCGCTGCATCGGCTGCCAATCCTGTGTCAAGGCCTGCGAGGAGTGCGAAACGCACCGCGGCAAGTCCATGATCAATTTCGATTTCCTCGATCGCCCCGACACCACGGCCACAGCCGCCTATGTCTGCTGGCACTGCGAAGAACCCACCTGCGCCATGGTCTGCCCCGCCGATGCCATCAAGAAAGGCGAGGATGGGATTGTGCAGTCTTCCCTCAAACCGCGCTGTATCGGTTGCTCCAATTGCGTGCTCGCCTGCCCCTTTGGCATCCCGAAAATCTTCCCCGAGTACGAGCAGATGATGAAATGCGACATGTGCTACGACCGCACGTCGGTCGGCAAGCGTCCCATGTGTGCCACCGTCTGCCCCAGCCAGGCGCTCGCCTATGTTCGTCCCGAGGAAATCGCAGCACGTCGCGAGAGGCCAACCAATGTTTTCTATTTCGGCGAGCAGAAAATCGTCACGCGCGTGCATATGATGGTGCCCGCCGGCACCGATTCGGTTTCGCTCGATGTCTTGGACTACATGTGGGAGGAGTCGCATGCCGCTGTTTAGCAGGCCCAGTAAGGACGCACTCTGGCAGGATGAATTTTCCATTTTCACCGCGGATGAACGCTATGTGTCGCGCCGCCAGTTCGCGAAATTCCTCACCCTCGCAAGCCTGGGCATGTTCGTGGGAAATTTGTGGATTCTCTTCCGTTCGCGATTTTCGAAAACGCCCGTATTTCCCGCAGTGCCCGTCGCAAGCCGCGAGGAAATTCCCGTCGGCGCCGTGAAATTGTTCACATATCCGTCTCCGCAGGACCATTGCATCCTTGTTCGCACCAGCGAAAACGACTACCGCGCCTATAGCCAGAAATGCACGCATCTTTCCTGCGCGGTTTACTACGAGCCGGAAACTGAGAGGCTCGCCTGTCCCTGCCACCTGGGATATTTCTCCGTCAAAGACGGCTCGGTGCTGCAAGGCCCGCCGCCGCGTCCGCTCCCCAAAATACAATTGGCGCGTCGCGGCCAAGACTTGGTCGCCATCGGCGTTGAGGTGAGCTGAGATGTCCGCGAAAATTGATTTGACCCGAAGACGCGGTCTCGTCGCGATAGATGGGGCAATGGCGTTAATCATTCTGCTTTTGATTGTCCAAATCTGGCTACTGTCCGCGACGCTCGAAGCCTTTCTCGCAGGTCACGCTGGCGTTGCTCTTCCGGCGGCGATCTTTTCAGGTCTGCTGTTCTCCGGCTGCCTGGCGCTCAACCTGTTCGTCGACCGAGTCGATCAGGATTCCCGCCGATAGGCCGACTGTCCATCGGAAGTTCGAAATCGCCACTCCGACCATCCACGCGGCGCACCTTTTGTTGAGAGAGAGCGGAGAGAGAACTGTCACTGAGTCTGTGAATTGTCGATGCGCAACTCTGCAAGCCGCGTGAAAACGTCGCGCTCAGCGGTGCGCAGGGATCGGCGATGAAGAGGCCGAAGCCCGTTCTCTCGACGGCCTGCGCGCGATCAGCGGCAGGATCAACGAACACAACATCACGATCGTAATCACATTAATCGCCGGCCCATACTTTCCGATGTCTTGGTGGATGTGCGCGATCATGATGGGCGAGGGGATGGCGGCCAGCCCCCAGGCCAGCAGGATGATGCCGTAAATGCCGCCCATCGATTTCGCTCCGAAGAAATCCGCGGTGAACGACGGCATCGTACCGAAGCCCCCTCCGTAGCACAAGCCGATCAGCGCAAACGCCAAGCTGAATAGTGTCCAGTTGTGAATCCGAGGCAGGAGGCCAAAGATGATCACTTGGATCAGGAATAGCAGGAAATAAACGCGTGCCCGTCCGATATGGTCCGAGACGAATGCCCAGAAAACGCGGCCCAAGCCGTTGCACAAGGAGATCAAGCCAACCATGCCCGCGGCTTTCAGGACCGTCATACCGACCATTTGCTGGGCCATCGGGGAAGCTTGGCTGATGATCATGATACCTGCCGAAACGTTGAGGAAAAGGAGCAAGAACAGGAGATAGAATTGCCACGTTCCCATAGCTTCGGCCACCGTGAAATCGTAGGTGCTGGCCGCCTTGGCCACCGCGTTCCTAGGCTCCCAACCTGCGGGGCGCCAATCCTGAGGCGGATTCGCATAAAACTGGGCGGCAACGACCACGACGATCAGATAGACAATACCCAATGTCCAGAAGGTCGTCGGGACTCCATAGCGGATGATTTCCCATGCTGCAAACGGGCTCATGATCAGAGCGCCAAATCCATACCCGCAGACGGCCACTCCCGTCATCAGGCCGCGCATGTCTGGAAACCATTTCACAAGAGTCGCGACGGGACAGATATACCCCATGCCCATGCCAATGCCGGCCAAGACGCCGTACCCAAGATAAAGCGCGTCAAGGGAGTGGTGGCCGGCAGCATATCCCGACAGCATATAACCGATTCCATAGAGGATGCCTGCCACGGAGGCCACCTTGCGAGGCCCCACTTTGTCCTGCCAAATGCCGCCGATGATCGTGCCTATGCCAAGAAAAAGAATGGCAAGCGTAAAATTCAACTGAACCGATGTTTCTGTCCAGTGCTGTGCGCCCATGAGCGGCTTCTTGAACACACTCCAGCCGTACACGGCGCCGAGGCATATCTGCATCAACACAGCAGCCAGGGCGATACCCCAGCGATTGCGAAGGTTGTCGGACGTCATGAAAGCCCTCCTCATAGTGAGCGGCCCAGAATGACCGCGATTGAAATTCCCTGGCCCAAGAAACCGAAGTCAACCGTGCTACGCGGCGTGAGTGACCTTCTGGACGTGCTCAGGCGCTCGCGACGGCCATGGCGGCGGCTTGTTGCCGCGCGGGAACGACTTCAACAACCGCGTTGTAGTCAGGAACACCGCTCGGGTCCAGGCAACCGGCGGGCACAAGCACATTGACCTCCGGCCAGTGGCCCTGCAGACACCCGGGCTTGATGCGGTCGATCTTCACGCACCCGCGGAACTCTCCCCGATCGTTGCGAAGCAGAATCGGATCTCCGCTCTTCAAGCCAAGTCGTTCGGCGTCTTCCCGAGAAATGAAAATCGAATCGCGATGCGCGCCGGTGAGAGGGTCGATTTCCCCATGAACCATGCTGTTGAATTGCTTTCCGCGCCGCGTCGCGAGGAGAAAGCTGCCGGCGGGGACTTTTTCCTCAGGTAACTCAATGGGAGAGAAATGCCCTTTGCCGTCAGGGGTCAGGAAGCGATCCACGAGGAGTCGTGGGCCGCCGTATTGGAATTGATCGCCTTTCTTTTGCAGATTGGCGATGCCTTTGTAAGTGGGACACACGCGATCGATCTCGTTGCGGATGTCCTGCGTGTCGCGCCACGAAAAGTAACTCATGGCTCGCACTGGGTCGGCGTGACGCGCGGCAAGAACCGGAACCTCCCATTCATCCTTTGCTTCCCCAGGGCGCGGCCCGGGTATTTCCGGACTGTAAATGATGCGCCGCTCCGTGCTCGTTTCCGTGCCGCCACCGCGCTGCTCGTAGCGCGTTCGAGAAGGCAAGAGAAGAACGGTTTCGGCCGGATCCACCAGCATGTTGGAACTCACTACGATGTCCTGATGAATGCGCAAGCGGATGTTGCCGACGGCACGCCGGACCCGATCTGGCTCGGGCAGAGTTTCGATGAAGTTTCCGCCGCTTTGCCAGATGGCATCGATTTCATTGCGTTCCGCGGCAAGGATCATTGCGGCGGCCGTGAGGCCCTTCCAAATGGGCGGCTCGAAGCCCCAATACTCCGGCTGCGCGAAACGGCGCGCATTTTCCGCATTCACCGGAGCACCCATGACGTAGGCGCTGGGCATCCCGCCCATCTCCGCCCCGCCCTGCACGCCGCTGTGGCCGCGGATGGGCATCAAGCCCGTGTTTGGGCGTCCCACGTTGCCCTTGGCGAGTTGCAGGTTGACGATGGCGCGCACGTTGTCGCTGCCGTAGCGATGCTGTGTGATGCCCATGCTCCAAACGATGATGGCCGTTCGAGCTTTGCCAAAGGCTTCGGCGAAACGGTACATATCGGCGCGCGTCAGTCCCGAACCGTGTTCCAACGTTTCCCAGGAGAAAGCGCGTGCTTTGGCTGCAACCTCATCCCAGCCCACTGTCCGCGCCACGATAAACTCGTGGTCGGTCCAGCCGTTCTCGATCAGGTGTTTGAGCACGCCATAGAAGAACGCAACGTCCCCGCCCGCGTGGACGGGAAAGAAGTCGTCGGCAAAGCGCGTGCCGAATAGCGCACTTTTCGTAACGGAAGGCACCCAGTAGCGCTCGAGGCCCGGCTCGAAATACGGATTGACGACAAAAACCTTCGTTCCTTTCTCCTTCGCGTAGTAGAGGTATTTGGTTGCCACGGGTTGGTTATTGGCGATGTTGGTGCCGACAAAGATGAGCAAGTCGGCACCGATCCAGTCGGAATAAGAGCACGTGGTAGCCGCACAACCGACGGTTGCGCCCAGGCCAGCCGTGCTGGGAGCGTGGCAAATGCGCGCGCTAGTATCCACATGGTTGGTACCGAAGAATCGAGCCACTTTCTGATGCGCATAATAGGCTTCGTTGGTCAGGCCACGGGAAGTCAGATACCACGCGATGCGGTGGGGATCGGTGGCTTTGAGACCGTCAGCCGCCAGCCCGATAGCTTCATCCCAGGAGACCCGCTGAAAACCCTTTTCCCCTCGCCGGCGAACCATGGGGACAGGCAGGCGGCCCAGTTTTGGAAGGTGACGTGAAGGGACCTTGCGCAAAGCATTGACATCTTCCAAGAGATGCCAGTTCATTGCGGGCATGGTGTTCAGACGAAGCAACTTCAAGCGCAACGCGCAGAGATGAATACCCTTCATGGTCCAATCGTGCATTCCGGAGGTGCCGAGAGAGCAGCCGTCGCAGCAGCCGTCGTTCAGAATGCGCCAGGCATATCCGAGATTGTCCTTGTTCTCCCAGATGGTGTCGGCGATGTCTTTGTATGCGTTGGGATGTTGTTCGTTAAGGCCATAGGGAACGAGGCTTACCCAGTTGCGGTGATTTCCATTCTTGCCGTCAGAGCGCTCACTTTCCATCGGAACCTCCTCCGACGCGAATACTATATCGCATTACGATATTATATACACCCTTTCCGCTGTAAAGGGAAGTGCAGCGGCCGTCTAGCTTTTCCATCGACTAGCGATATAATCGCATCCAGCCATGGGACGGAGGAAGGAACGAAGCATCGATTTCGTAGCGCTGGCGGATTTCCGCTATGAGATCCGCCGTTTCTTAAACTTCAGTCAGCAGGGGGCGAGGGCGGCCGGCATTGAGCCGCACCAGCATCAGGCGCTGCTCGTCATCAAAGGATTGCGACACGACGTGAAGCCGACAGTGGGACTGCTTGCGGAGCGCCTTCAAATCCGTCATCACAGCGCGGTCGAACTGAGCGACCGCCTTGAATCGCGAGGGCTGATTCGACGTTCGCGGAGCGAGGCGGATCGCCGCGAAGTCCTCCTCGCTTTGACGCCCCGCGGGAAAAAGCTCTTGCAAAAGCTCACGCTCTCGCATCGCGCCGAGTTGCGCACGGTAGGACCTTCGCTCTTGCGCTCTCTCCAAGCCGTCATCGGCCACCAGAAACGATCGCGACGCTCGCGCCATCGAGCGAAGCGGAATCGTTAGTGCCATCATCTTCCTGAGTCTAGTTCCTGAGTCTAGGGCGACCCCCGAGCCCGAGCGATTTGCAAGCTACGCAGTCGAGGTCTTATCCCTGCTCGCAACCTTGATCGGCATGCTGGCTGGGTTGATCGCCTATCGCAAGAAGATCGAAGCCCCGCGCAATTCGCTCCGGAGGACATCGATAGAGCGAGAATTCTTGCAGCCGCGCAATCAGAAACGCATATCTAACTCATTGGGAAGAAGTTGGAGCCGAGGGCGAGACTTGAACTCGCGACCTGCCGATTACGAATCGGCTGCTCTACCAACTGAGCTACCTCGGCTTTCTAATCGACTGTAACATCCGCCCGAAAAAACTGTCAATGAATGCGCGCTGACTGTGAAAAAGCTAGTGCGAGAGGGGAAACATAGCCCAGGCGATTCCGACGGCGATGATAACGAACAACGCAAACGACCGCGCAGCGTACTTGAGGCGCTCGACCGGCGTCCGATCCGTAAGGCACGCCAGCGCCAGCGACGATAGAAACGCAAATATCAGCAGCGCCTGAAAATGGCTCAGCGGCAGCGGGGCGCTTCGCATTTAATTCCTCCGCCTCGACGCGATTTCGTACGCATCGCACACGCTGATCGAATTCACCACCCCCGCGGCGGCGATGAAGCGCGTGCCATAGTCACCCGCGGCTCGCGATACATCCGCGCCGGCCGTCTCAATGAAGCGCGCAAGCACGTAGAAGACTCCCGAGCCCGCGTCGGCAAGGAAGCCAAGCGTTCCGAAAGCGTCGCCCGAACGCGGCGGGAAAACATTTCCGCGCAAAAGGTAACCGGTAATGGCGAGTCCTCCGGCGGCGATGAAAAAGACAATCGCCCGGGCCCAACGGCGGAGCAGAAGGTGTCCCAGCCCGGGCACAATCCACGCCGCGATGGCGATGAATGGCGCGGCGGAATTTTGCTTCGCGGGTGCTTGGACCGCAGCTTGCTCGGTCGGGTTCGGATCGGTCACGGCGCCTCAGGCCAGCAGCGGGAGAATCTCTGATTGAATGGCGCCGGTCACGCGGGCTTCGCGCTCGCCGACGTAAACATTCACTTCCGTGCGCACCCCGAATTCCGGCAAATAAATTCCCGGTTCGATTGAAAAGCAGGTGTGAGGCACGATTTTGCGGTCGTCGCGCGTCTCGAGGCCATCCATGTTTGCGCCGTTGCCGTGGACTTCCTGGCCGATGCTGTGGCCCAGGCGATGCACGAAATATTTTCCGTACCCTGCTTTTTGGATCGTCGTCCGCGCCACGCGGTCCACTTCCCAGCCGTGCACGGCGCGTCCCTCGGCGATGCGCTCCTGGATGAACTCGACCGCGCTATCCCGCGCCTGCTTCACGATGCGGAAAATTTTCGCGTAGGCGTCCGGGACATGCTTGCCGAGATAACCCATCCAAGTGATGTCGTAATAGACGCTGCCGGGCCGATCGAATTTCGCCCACATGTCCAGCAGCAAAAGATCTCCCGCGCGAATGGGGCGTGAGGATTCAGGATCGGGCGAGTAGTGCGGGTCGCCATTGTTCGGCTGCACGGCGACGATCGTCTGTTCCGGCGTCAGGCCATTCTCGCGAAACTTCTCCGCGATCCATTGCTGGAGCTGCGATTCCGTGAGCGGCTTGCCTTCGCGCACAAAAGCAGCGGCGCGCTCGAAGGCCACCGACCGGACGCGATCCACGATTTTCCCCGCTTCCAAATGCGACTCGAGTTGCGCGGGCGTCCAGGTGGCTTCAAATTTCTGCACCAGGTCCGCCGAGCTCACCACTTTCTTTTTCAGCTTGCGGATCAGCTCGACGGTGCCGGCATCGACGAGGCCGATATACGGAATATTGTTTTCCGGCGAATACTGCATGGCGATTGTCTTGGCACCGGAGAGAAGCTTCGGAAGAGTCTTGTGCAGCTCCTCCCACCCAGCGTAAACGAATTTCCGTCCTCCGAGCGCATCGAGTGTGCCCTGCTCGATCCGATGAACCAACTTGCGCGGCACGCCTTTCGCGGGAATGAAATAAAACCACCGGCGGGTGACCAGACCGTTCGACGGCAGGCCGAGAACGCGGGCGGCGATCGGGTCGCGATGGTGATGGTCGAAGAAAAGCCAGCCGTCAATTTTCGCGGCGCGCAGTTCGGATTGAATTGCTTTAACGTCCGGCATGGTTCGGCTCGCCCTCTTTCTGCGCGGTGCTGGCCAAATTCAAGATCTGCGCGCGGGAAACGCCTGCAATCGAAACGCGCTTCGTGCGGCTTTTCCCGCCCGCCACGATTCTAACAGCCGACGCGGGCACGTTCAAACGCTGGGCCAGCAGCCGGCAGAGCGCTTCATTCGCCCGGTCATCCACGGGCGGCGCCGTCAGCCGCACCCTCAAAGCGCCCTGATATTCGCCTTCGATGGCATTGCGGCTCGCCCGCGGCGTCACGCGGGCCGCAAATACCACTCCCTCCGCTGTTTCGCTGATGTCCAATTGTCCGCCTGGAATCACGCGGCTGGCAAAAGCGGCGCGCTCCGCAATCTATTCAATCACGGGCAGCAAAATTATGATAGATTACTCTGCCTGCAACTGACTTCCCGGGTACAAATTGGAGGTACTCCGCCATGTCCAGCACCGGTTTTGGTTTCGCCAATCCCCAGCCTTCCCCCGACGACTACAACACCTTCGACCCTCAGGATATTGCCGCGGATTCCGACGTCCCCATTCCGCCGCCTGCCACCGAGGTGATTCCCGCGCCCTGGAAAACGCCGCCCGTAATGTCGCTCGACCAGGTCCTGGGCGCGTCGCTCGTGCAGCAGATTCAAAGTTCCGGCCAAATCGTCTTCCACTCGGTCGGCGATACAGGCGGTGTGAAGGAGCCCTCGCACCAGTTTGCCGTCGCGGATGCGATGTGCAATGACCTCGCCGGCAAGACCCCGGCGACCGACCTCCCAGCGTTCTTCTATCACCTCGGCGACGTGGTCTATTTTTTTGGTCAGGAGCGCTACTACTACGACCAGTTCTACGATCCCTACCGTAGCTATGCCGGGCCCATCTTCGCCATCCCCGGCAACCACGACAGCGTCATCTACCCCGCCGAACCCGTGAAGTATTCGCTCGAAGCCTTCGTCGAAAATTTTTGCTCCCAGCAAACCGGCAAGGACCCCGCGGCAAAAGGCTACGCGCGCACAACTATGACCCAGCCGGGCGTCTATTTCACGCTCAACGCTCCGTTTGTCAAGATTATCGGCCTCTATTCGAACGCCGGCGAAACCGCGGGCGTCATCAGCGGCGGCAATACTGGTACGGCACAGTTGAGCTTCCTCCAGCAGCAGTTGCAGGAGGCAGCTTCGCAGCGCGCGCAGAAAGGCTCGAGCCCCTTCGCTTTAATCATCGCCGTGCATCATCCGCCATTCACGCTGAGCAGCGGGCATTTCCCGAGCCCTCAGATGCTGGCGCAAATTGACGCGGCCTGCCAGGACGCGTCTATTTGGCCCGACATGGTCCTCTCCGGCCACGCTCATCTCTACGAGCGTTACACGCGAGTGATGAAGGCCGACGGGCGGCAAATTCCCTATGTCGTCTCGGGCAACGGGGGTTATTTCAATCTCACCAAGCCGCGCACCGGCCAGGGCGGCTCCCCGCCGCAGCCCGGCGTTCCCGGAAACGACGGCAAGGGAAACGTCCTGACGCTGAATGCGATCAATGGGACCATGTATGGGTTTCTGCGCATCACCGCGTCGGCGGGTTCGATCCTTTGCGAATCTCTGGGCGTGAATGAATCGACCGGACGAACTTCCTCGATCGACAGCTTCACGCTCGACCTTTCGAAGCATGTGGTGAGCAATGGCGCCGGCGCCAGTGCCGCAGCGAAGCCAAAGGCGAAGCCCTCTGCAAAAGTCGCGGCAAAAACAAAAACTAAGAAATCCGCTGCCAACAAGGGCAACCGGAAAGGCGGAGGGTGACGGGCTTGAGCTTGCGGTGAGCTTGGTTTTTGCCGCGGAGAATAGAGCAGGAGCGGGCGCTCCGAATATCGGGCGCGACGCTCACTTGCATTATGCCATGCTTGGTCGCGCGCCGAAGATCGCGCTTCCGACGCGGATTTCCGTCGAGCCCTCTTCGATGGCGATTTCGAAATCATGGCTCATCCCCATCGAAAGCACCGGTAGGGGTTTGCCGAGCGTCTTTTGCAGTCTTTCCAGCGTTTCGCGCAGCTTCCGGAAAAACGGCCGCACAAGCTCCGCATTCTCAAAAAATGGCGGGACGGTCATCAACCCGCGAAGCTCCACATGCTCGAGCGTGGCAATGCTTCCGGCGAGTGTCGCCACATCCGTTTCCGCTACCCCGCTTTTCGTGGCTTCATCGCCGAGGCGCACTTCGATCAGCACCGGCAGTCGCTTCCCTTCGGCGGCCGCAGCGGCATCGAGTTTCTGCGCCAGCGCCAGGCTGTCCACGGAATCAATGCGGTGAAAAAGATGCGCGGCACGCCGGGCTTTGTTGCTCTGTAGGTGTCCGATGAGATGCCAGGTGGCCGCGAGATCCGCCACGAGCGGTTGCTTCGATTCCCACTCCTGCACGCGATTTTCGCCGAAGTCGCGCAGGCCCGCATCAAACGCCGCGCGGATGGCCTCGGCTGGAAACGTCTTCGAAACGGCGACGAGCGTGATTTCCTCGGCGCGACGCCCGGCGCGCGGCGCGGCGCGAGCCATGGATTCTCGCACTCTCTCGAGATTCGTCCGGATTGCGGAAATCTCCGCCGCCATGCGCGCAATTCTAGCACGCGCGAGAATCGTCCCCCGGCCAGGAAATTTCCGCTCCTCACCGCGCTGATTTGATTTATGCTGTGCCGCTCGGAAAATTCCGCCGGAGGACTCGCGTGAAACAAATGGTTCAGTTCATTCTTCTTCTCGTTTCTGCCTTTCTTTTCTCGAATGCAAGCGTCAGCGAGGCGCAGCAGGTGCCCCCGAACACTTTTCAGGACTTGCACTGGCGGATGATCGGCCCGTTCCGCGGCGGCCGCACCCGGGCGCTCGCCGGCGTCGCGAGCCAGCCCAATGTCTTCTACATCGGCGTGGGGG
>Ga0187817_10000207_pt1 | contig 22872 bp, 16 predicted proteins | sample NC_wetland_sal_i_17_FD_132431 | JGI IMG/M metagenome (GOLD analysis project Ga0187817, IMG submission 132431) | Wetland sediment microbial communities from Neuse River Estuary, North Carolina, USA - SO4_2 | ecosystem: Environmental > Aquatic > Freshwater > Wetlands > Sediment | place: USA... | reverse complement strand
GCGGCGATCAGGGACACGCGCAACCAAATCTTGTCCGTGCATGCAATGCATATTTTGGAGAAGACTGCGAAACGACTGGATGCACAAGGACCGCCGCACCCTCGGGGCTTATGGCACTCCTCACAGTACACAGGGCGCGATATGCACGTCAGGGAAGGCTCTGCTCGGAGACGGCCGCCCACCCCTCAGATGGCATCGTTTATTCGCGAATCGGATTGACATCGGCGGGAGTATGTAATAATCTTATGGTCGGACGAGGTCGCATTTAGGAGTAACGATAAGATGCCGAAAGCAACCATCAAAACAGAATCCGGCGCCGTAATTACCGTTGAGGGGAGCGAGCGCGAAGTGTCGACGATACTGGCCGACCTCAAGTCCGTTCATTCGGTCGAGGCGCCGGGGATCAGGAAGGCGGCGCTTCGAAAGGAAAAGACCCGCCCGGCCGGGCCACTGGATCTCGTAGTCGAACTCCGTGCCGGTTCCTTCTTTGAGAAAGCGAGGACGTTAGGTGAAATCGCACGGGCCTTGGAGGAGCGGGGCTATCTCATCCCCACAACGACGCTGTCTGGTGTGGTCCTGAGCCTCCTCAAAAAGGGACAGCTCCACCGGAAGAAAATCGATGGGGTGTGGAACTATGGCAAATAGGCTTGACGGGACCGCAAGGACAGCGACCGAAGCCCTTCAGCTTTTGTGGCGGCTCAGGTTTTTCCGGGAATGGCGAAAGAAGCCTGCCATCGAGGAGTTCCTAAGTAAAAGGGGAAACCACTTCTCTGACGCCGAGCTCGGGATGGCGCTGAAGCGGGCTAGGCACCTAACACGCAGAGGGAAACGTGGCAGCTACGAGTACATACAGAAGTATCCATTTACCGACGAGAAGGCAGTTCCTGGCCCCAGGAAAGGAACGTAACATATGAAAGACGCATCTACAGGCAACGCCACTCAGGAAATCCTTGAGCGGCTATCGCTTCTTGAAAAGGCCGTCTTCGGAAAGAGACGGGGAGCAGGACCGCGACGCCAACGGGAGGATCTCGCTGGCCCGAACGGGGAATCCAAGGACACTAATCTTTCGTTTGATATGAACGTACTGGCATTTATGAACGCGTACGCCCGAGGAATGAAAGGACCCCAAAAATTCACGCTGCTGCTCGCATACCTCGCCAAGGGTGACGTCGCACAGCGCGTAGCTCCCGCCGTTCTGAAGGGCCACTGGAACAAGATGAAGGCCGTGCTTGGCGGCAGGTTTAATCCGGCACATGCAAACAGGGCAAAAGCGAAAGGGTGGGTTGACTCCCCCGAGCACGGGGTTTACACCCTCTCGGATCGCTGGAAAGGATGCATCGCCAAGAAATGACGAAATCCGGCGCAGAACAGCTTCTCACGGCGGTTTTTCCCAGAAAGCACGTGACGGCCATGCTCGGCCATTTCGAACGAATGGCTGCAGACTTCCAGCGCGGAGAATGGGAAGACTGTATAGCCAAGAGCGGCAAGCTGGTTGAAGCAGCGCTCAAGTCGCTTTGCGTCCGGGCGGGCCGTCCCGTACCGACCGGAAAGAATTTCAGGGTGGATTCGATCATCAATACTCTGGCTGGTCTGCCGGCAGGCAACGTCGAGGACACGATACGAATCACGATACCGCGAGCGTGCCGGTTTATTTATGAGATCGCCAGCAACCGTGGGGGCAGGCACGATCCCGATGAGGTCGACCCAAACGAGATGGACGCGAGCACGGTGGTCATGAATTGTTCCTGGGTGCTGGCTGAAATGATCCGCCACTCAACGAAAGGCGCAGTAGATCTTCAGCAGGCCAAAGACCTTGTCGACTCGCTCATGGCAAGGAAGTACTCATTCATCGAGGAAGTCGGGGGCAGAATGTATTTCGATTATAAGAACAAGACAGGGCCGAGCGTCGCCCTGCTCGCTCTCGCCCGGAGATACCCGGAGCGGATTCAAAAAGAGGAGTTGATCGAGACCGTTAGGCGAAACGGATTTACAGTCGCGAACGCGAGAATGGCCGTTAGGAACATAGGCCGCTTCGTGGACAATGACGGCCACGACTGCCTCCGCATCCTGTCCGCGGGTTTGCGACAAGTCGATCAAATGAAGCGGGAAAAATCCTAATGAACTCCATCAGCGAGAGGGATCGGCGAGGCCCAAACCGGGTCCCGCGCGGCCTCACGACTCACAAATCACGAATCACGATTCACGCCGAAACGGGCTGTGGACGAGACGCGACGGCGGTGACCAGGGGAGTGAAGACGTGCCAGAAGTCGCCGCTCTTGTCGGTGAATTCCAGGCCCACGCGTTTCTTGCCGTTGCCGCTCGAGGGGCCGACGTACACCACGCGGCATTCGCGTTCTTCTTCCGTGTAGGCGTTCACCAGCAGGACGGTTTGCCCGCGCTTCACGCGCGGCGCCAGCGGCAGCAATCCGCCGTGGATATTCACCGCCTTCGTCACCGTGGCCTCGCGGAAGGGGCGATTGTTCAACGTGCGTCCGTAAACACGGACGGGAATATTGAGCGGAAGGCGCTTGCAGCGGCGTTTCTCGATCATCATGGCGTTTCCCTCAGGGTTCGATTAGGTCTTGAAAACGTGGACCGCTCTTGCTACTGCCAGACCGCGATGGGAACTTCGATCGGCCCTGCCTACCCTTCCTGCTGCGAGCGGCAAGCCCGTTGGGCCACACCTAAGGTAATTGAGCGCGCAAAATTTCGCAATAGTACCCCTGTGGAATTCAGGACCCCGCTCAGGCCGCTCTAGAGGCCTAGGCAATCCGTATTAATACGAAAAGTCAGCCCACAAGTCCGGCAAGGCTACTGAACCGTCAGGGTCAAGGGCGTCGAATGCGAAACCGTGCCGGATCCCCCAGTGACCGTAACCGTGTAGACCCCCGCAGGTGTCCCGCCCGACCCTCCCGAGCCACCGGAGGCGGGGAGGGTACCCCCGCAGCCAGCGATGAAGAGCGCCGGAATCGCCAACAGCAGTAGTATCGCGGCGAGTGAGGCGAGCGCGCCCCGCCGACGTCCATAGCCATATGAAATAAACTTTATTGCAACGAATCCGGCGATTAGAAACAACATGATCGTCGTTGCGCTGCCCACCGGAATGGCGGGAGCAATCGGCTGTACGAACCGGCCGGTCGGAGCAAGAGACGAATTCGCTGTCGTGCTCACAGTTATGGTGAAAGCGCCTGCCGCGGCAGGAGTTGCGGTGATGGCCGCGCCCGGCGGATTGCAGGTCGCCGCGGTCGGAGCTCCGGTGCAGCCGATGGTCACCGAGACTTGGTCGCTCGATGATGCGCCGCCGGTAGCCGAGACCTGGAGCGAGTATGACGCTGTCTGGCCTGCGGTTACGGTGGCCGAGGTGGACCCGCCTGACGCGGCAGCAATTGCAAAATCAATCCCCGCGCCGGATAGAGCGACGGTCTGCTGCACGGAGCCGCCTCCGGCTGCCCCCTCTGAGACCGGGCGGCCGTTGACTCTGAACACCGGATGGACGCCGGAGTCGTCCGTGATGGTGATCGTGGCGCTTCTCGCACCCGTGGCGGAGGGCGTGAAGGTGACAGTGATCGTGCAGGTTGCGCCCGCGGCGAGGCTCGTGCCGCAGTTGTCCTGCTCGTTGAAATCGGTGGTATTGGCGCCGCTGACGACGATGCTGCTGATCGCGAGCGTCCGAGTGCTGTTGTCGGTGATGGTGACGTTCTGAGAGGAGCTGGTTGCAGTAACCAATTGAGTGGCGAAGGAAATCGCGTTGGCCGAGAGATTGGCGACGGGCGTGTCAACCGTAGTCAAGGCGGAAATCGCGCGAATGCGATTATTGCCGAGATCGGCGATGACGAAATTTCCGGAGAGGTCCTGGGTGACGTGAGTTGTGAGGTCAAAGCACGCCTGCAAAGCGGGGCTACCGTCTCCGCAAAAATCCGCTTTGCCGGTGCCAGCAACGGTTTGCATGTTGCCGGTAGAGGCGACCACCTCGCGGACTACATTGTTGGAGGAATCGGCGATGAAGATATTTTCCGCGGCGTCCACCAAAATGTCGTCGGGGCCGCGAAGCTCGGCGCTGGTGGCCGGGCCGCCGTCGCCGGAATAGCCCCAAGTGCCGTTTCCAGCGATGGTTTGGATGATGCCGGTCGACTGAGGTACCTCGCGGATGACGCTGTTCCCGCTATCGGAGATAAAAAGGTTGTTGGAAAAATCCATGGCCAAGCCGAAGGGTTCGGAGAGTTCGGCGCTGGTGGCCGGGCCACCATCGCCGGTGTAGCCTCGCGTGCCGGTGCCGGCGAGCGTTTGTATCGTGCCGGTGGAGGCAAAGACTTCGCGGATCACGTTGTCTTCCCAATCGGCAAAATATATGTTCCCTTGAAAATCCACGATGACGGCAGTCGGATAGGCGATTTCGGCGCTCGTCGCGGGTCCACCGTCGCCGGTATAACCGTAAGCTCCGTTCCCGGCAACCGTCTGGATAGTGCCTGTGGAAGCCACGATTTCGCGGATGCGCGAGTTGCCCTGGTCGGCGATGAAGAGGTTGCCCAAGGGATCCACGGCGATGCCGGTGGGGGAATAGAATTCGGCGGCGGCGGCCGGGCCACCATCCCCGGCATAGCCCTGTGTGCCGTTGCCGGCAAGAATCTGGAGTTTGCCGGTGGCCGCGACAACCTCGCCGACAAAATTGCCGTAGAACGAAGTGAAATAGAGATTGCCCAAGGAGTCGTACACGACGCCCCAAGGGCCTTCAATCGAGGCGTCAGGGGCAAGGGCGCCATTACCGCTGATAATTGGCTCGCCGGTGCCCGCGACGGTTTGGATATCGCCGGTCGAGGCGACGACTTCGCGTACGACATCGTTGCCGGAGTCAGAGAAGAAAATGTTTCCGGAAGCGTCCCCGAAAATCCCCACAGGGAAATCCATCTTCGCGTTCAGCGCGAGTCCGCCATCGCCGGAGTAACCGGCGGTGTTATTTCCGGCGAAGGTTTCGATGAGGCCGGCGGAGACTTCGCGGAGGACATCGTTGTTGGCGTCGGCGATGAAAAGATTGTGCGAAGAGTCCACGAAGATGCCAAACGGCTGGCTGACCTGGGCGCTGGTGGCCGGTCCGCCATTGCCGCTATAGCCCGAGACTTCAGTTCCGGCGACGGTTGTGAGCGCAGTGGTTCCCGCGGGGATCTCGTCGATCGCGTTCAGCTGCACGTCGGAGATGAACAGATCACCAGCGGCATCCACGAATACGGCTACGGGAGATTCCATCGGGCCGGGCCCGGTTCGCCCCGCAACGGTTTGGATATTGCCGGTCGACGCGACGACTTCCCGAACGGCGGAATTGCCGGAGTCTGCGATGAAGATGTTTTCGGAGGAATCCACGAAGACGCCGAAGGGCTGATTGAGTTCGGCGCTCGTGGCGGGGCCGCCATCGCCGCTGAATCCCGGCGTGGTGTTCCCGGCAACGGTCTGGATGTTTCCGGTCGAGGCGGCGACCTTGCGGATCACGGAATTCGCCGTGTCGGCGATAAAGACGTTGCCCGAGGCATCCACAGCGACGCCGGAGGGGGAATTTAATTCTGCGCCGGTGGCCAAGCCACCATCGCCTTCATATCCCGCGACGCCGTTTCCCGCAAAGACGGTGAGATTGCCCGTGGTATCCACCTTAAAGACGCGTTGTTGGTTGTGGTCAGCAATGTAATAATTCCCCGCGGAATCCGTGGCCATCAATTTCGGCTGGTTGAGGTTCGCCGAGAGAGCGGGGAGATTGTTGGGGCCGCCGCCGGCGATGGTGGAAACGACTTTTTGAGCTTGGGCCGTGAAGGGTGCCAGGGCCAGGAGCGCAAACAAAGCAAAGAGGAGTTTTCGCATGGTCAGTTGCCTCCTTGCGGGGAAGTGCGAACCGTAAGGCCCGGGGCGAGTTGGATGGTGCGCGTCAGGCGGGAGCCGTCCTGCGTCTGGAGACGCAGAAAAATGATTGGTTGAGCGCCTTTCTTCCACTGTTGGTATTCGCGCTGAGAAACGGTGAAGTCCTCGGTGAAATCGGAACTGGCGCGCGCGCGCAACAGCAAGTCCGCGGGTGTTTCCGTGAGGCGCGAGTTGGGAACCAGAGGCCGCAAGGCCAGCGAAGAAACCGAGAGGTCGGCGTCGGCGTGGCTGGTCAAATAAACGTGCAGGGTGACGCGCTCGGATGTTCCGAGATCCGCCGCACTGGTGATTTCATATACTCCAGAGATTTCATGGCCACTCTGGGGTCGTGCGGTGGAAGCGCGTAGTCCCAGGAGAGCGAACAAAACGAAGGCGGCGAGCGCGAATGCGCGTCCCGGCTTAAACATTGGAATCCTCCTCAGAATTCTTTCCGGTTGAGTTGCGGGGCCAAGGAAGGGAAGGCTCCCGGTTGCCTTGCTATTTCACGGGCGCCGAAGAGGGCCCCCAAGGGGATGGCGTCGTGAAGCTGAATCGTGGCTGGAACGCTCGCGCGAAAACAGCCTTCAACTCACAGCGATGCTAGATTATCCGGCAGCGGCATTCGATAGAACGAAAGTTGGCGTTTGCTGAAAGCATCAATGTGGCAGCACGGAACAGGCGAAAACCGGAATGAAACAGGCGGCAGATGGGGCGAAGGAAGTAGAGGGATAGGGATTGCGCCAGCTTGTTTAACCGTAGAGGTAGTCGGTCGAACTGGGACGTCTGGAAGGGGAGAGGATGAAAGCTAAGACCAAGCCGAGAAGGAAGCCGCCGACATGAGCCCACCAGGCAACGCCTCCCGCGTTGACGCTGCCGAGGGAACCGAGGCCGCTCAGGAACTGCGCCAGAAACCACAGGCCGATAAAAATGACCGCGGGGATGCGGGCGGTGAACCAGATAATGAACAGGGGTATCAGGGTGAGAATGCGCGAGGCCGGAAAGAAAACGACGTAGGCGCCCAGGACTCCGGAAATCGCTCCGCTGGCTCCCAAGGCGGGTATTTTGGAGCCCCAAGAAAAGAGCACTTGAGATACGCCCGAACCGATCCCGCAAACCAGATAAAAGAGCAAATAAAGGAACGAGCCAAGACGATCCTCCACATTGCCGCCGAAGATCCACAAGAACCACATGTTGCCGATAATGTGCAGCCATCCTCCGTGGAGGAACATGGAAGTGAAGAGCGGCAAGAATGCTTGCTCGAGCGTATAGTGGCGGCCGGCCAGGCCGAGCGAGATTTTCGCCGGAACAACGGCGTAGGTCATGATGAAGGAGTCAGCGGCGGACGGCGGCAAAACGATTTGATGAAAGAAGACGATGAAGTTGGCGACGATCAGAAGCACTGTCATCACAGGGAAAGAGCGGCGCGGTGTTAGGTCCTTGAGAGGGATCATGAAAGAGGTCTCAGTGTAGCAGGGGGAACAACTTCAAGTAGCACTTTAACTCCCAGATTCCTAAAATATGCGGCGCCTAGTTGCGATACAGAGTTTGCGAAAATAACTGTAGCTGAGAGTTAGGAAATTGCAATCGGAGAAAGATGGAAGGAAACCATCATGGCGAAGCGAAAATGACGGCGAGTCGACATTGCAAGGAGACCTTTAAGGCGAAAAATTCCAAATTATATTAGCGGGGCTGCGGTGTTTATCAATTGCGCGGAAGGGTAGGGTGTGATAGAAAAATTCGTTTCGATGCGCGCGGCTCGCGCGGCCTGTCTGTCTGGCATTTCCAACAAGCTGCCGGGCGGGTGGCGCGCGGGAGCACCTGATGCCGCTGCGGGAATCCGAGGCGATTATATTGCAGTGCTATGCGCTGGGAGAAGCGGATCGCCTGGTAAGCTTTCTTTCTCGGACGGTGGGGCGGCTGCGCGGGGTGGCGGCAGGCGCGCGACGGCCGAAGAGCCGGTTCGGTTCAGGCCTGGAGAAGCTTTCGCACATTCGCATCTGGTTTTTCGAGCGCGAGACTCGCGAACTGGTGCGCATCAACCAAGTGGAGATGATCGAGTCTTTTCTCGATGCTTTCAGCGACTACGGCGCGAGTGTGGCGATGGCGCTCTTGAGCGAGATCACGGAGGCGGTGCTGCCGGAAAGGGAAGCCTCCGACGCGAATTTTCGGCTGTTGCTACTGGCGGCGCAAACGGTGAAGCACAGGAAAAAGGTCGAGCCAGCGCTGGCATACTTCGCGCTCTGGACAGTGAAGCTGGGGGGATGGCTGCCCCCGCTGGGGGCTTGCTCGCGTTGCGGAGCGGAGTTGGGCGACAATGCTGCGGCGTATTTTTCGGCGAGCATGCCGGCGCTGATGTGCGTGAACTGCCGCAGGCCTGGGATGCGAGCGATTCCTCCCGCGTCGCTGGCAGCCGCGCGGAAGATGCTGGCGGAGCGGCTGGATCGTCTGACGGATGAGGCGATTCCACCGCGCGCGGCAAGGGGAGTAACGGAAATGATGCTGGATGTGATCGAGGGCCAGATCGGACGGAAACTGATGTCGAGGGAGCTACTGGAGTCGCCGGCGTGAGACGCGCATCGAAGACGAAAAGTGCGGCTGGACATCCAGCGAAATCAAAGCCGAAGGGGCTATCGTTTCAGGATTTGGTGCTGAAGCTCGAGGAATATTGGGCGCAACGAGATTGCGTCTTGCAGCAGCCGTACGACATCGAGGTGGGTGCTGGTACGATGCACCCGGAAACTTTTTTGCGGGTACTGGGGCCTTGTCCCTACCGAGTAGTGTACGTGCAGCCGAGCCGACGCCCTGCGGACGGCAGGTATGGGGAGAACCCGAACAGGCTGTACAAGCACACGCAACTGCAAGTAATACTTAAACCTTCACCGGATGATATTCAGGACATCTACCTCGACAGCCTCGCCGCAGTGGGAATCAATCTGAAGGAGCACGACATTAAGTTTGAAGAGGACAACTGGGAGTCGCCGACGCTCGGAGCATGGGGAATCGGTTGGCAGGTGATGCTCGATGGATTGGAGATCACGCAGTTCACCTATTTCCAGCAGTGCGGCGGGCTGGACCTGGATCCGATTTCCGTGGAATTGACGTATGGGCTGGAACGAATCGCGGCGTTTCTGCAAGGCGTGGACAACGTGTTCGATGTGCGATGGTCGGAGACAATGACCTACCGGCAAGTGCGCATGGCGGAAGAGCAGCAATTTTCGGCGTACAGTTTCGATCACGCAGATGCGGCGGCGACGCGAAAGCAATTCGACCTGTGCGAGGCGGAGGCGGCGCGGATCCTCGACGGCTGGGATAAGAAGGTCAAGACGGAGCGGGAGAAATACCCGGTGCTGGCCGCGTATGACTTGACGCTGAAGTGCTCGCATTATTTCAACGTGCTGGACTCGAGGGGCGCGATTTCAGTGACGGAGCGGGCAGGAATGATTGCGCGGGTGAGGAAGCTGGCGGTGCGTGTGGCGGAAGCGTGGCTCGAGCAGCAAGCGCCAACGCAGGCGTCCGCAGCCGGGAGTGGGCAATGAAGCTAGCCGTCAATCGGTTGGGGCAGCGGGGCGAGCTTCTGCTGGAGATCGGCTGCGAAGAGATTCCGGCAGGGATGATTGCGAAGGCGTCGCAAGAATTGAAAGCGATACTTGCGAATCATCTGGCGATGAACCGTCTGGTCGGCGAGCCGACAGCTCAAGGAACGATTGAAACATTCGGGGCGCCACGGAGGCTGGCGGCAATCGCGCGGGAAGTTCGAGTGAAGCAGGAAGATGTGACGCGCGAGATCACCGGGCCGCCGAAAGCAATCGCGTTCGACGCGCTCGGCGAGCCGACGCGCGCGGCCATGAGCTTCGCGGAAAAGCAGGGAGTGCCGGTGTCGAAGCTAACGGTGATCAGCACTCCGAAGGGCGAGTATCTGGCGGCGCGGCAGATCATCAAAGGAAGGACGGCGGCGGAGATTTTAGCAGAGGCGCTGCCGCAAGCGATCCAGGAAATTTCGTGGCCGCGCTCGATGGTATGGACGGGCGCGCATGGACCAAGATTCATCCGGCCGATACGGTGGATCGTAGCTCTGTTTGACGGCAAGGTGATTCCGTTTTCGTTTGCCGGTGTGCGCGCCGGGAACAAGACGAACGGGCACAGGTTCCTTGGCAAGAAAGGAGTCGCGGTCAAGAGTGCCCGCGACTACGAGCCGAAGCTGAAGAAGAATTTCGTCCTGTGCCGGGCGGAGACGCGCCGCGAGAAGATCGAAGCGGAGGCTCGGGCGCTCGCATCGCGGAAGAATCTGCGCGCGCACGAGGACGCCTCGCTCGTGGGCGTGGTGACCTACCTGAATGAGTACCCGGCGGTGATCCTAGGGGATTTTGATCCTTCGTTCCTATCGCTACCGGAAGAGATTCTGATCACGGTGATGCGCGACCATCAGAAGTATTTCGCTGTGGAGAACCGAAAGGGCGAGCTGGCGCCGCATTTTGTGGCGGTGATCAACATGCCGCGGGATCCGAAGGGGCTCGTCCGGGCCGGACATGAGCGCGTGCTGCGCGCGCGGTTTGCGGATGCACGGTTTTTCTGGGAGACGGACCAGAAATGCAAGCTAGGGGGATATTTGCCGAAGCTGGCGGCGGTGACCTATGAAAGGCGCCTGGGGAGTTACCACGACAAGACCGCGCGGATGCGGGCGCTGGCGCGCTGGCTCGCGGAGCAATGGTTCAGCGGCGGAATCGCGGAGGCAGACGTGGCGGGGTCGGATCGGGCTGCTGAACTGGCGAAGTGCGATCTGGTGACTGAGATGGTCCGGGAGTTTTCGGAACTGCAGGGAATTGTCGGCGGGCTCTATGCGCGCGAACAAGGCGAGCCGGAGGAAATTGCTTGGGCAATCTACGATCACTACAAGCCACTGGGGCTGGATGATCCCATCCCGCGGAATCTGATGGGATGCGTCGTGGCGCTCGCGGACAAGCTCGATACTCTGGCCGCTTGTTTTGCGGTGGGGGCGATTCCAACTGGTTCAAGTGATCCTTTCGCTTTGCGGCGAGCGGCTCTGGGGATCGTCAAAATCATTCTCGAAAGGAAGTTACCACTATCCCTTTCGGCAGCGCTCTCGGCGGCGGCGCGTGGAATCCGGGTGAATGCTCCCAGGATCGAGGTTTCGGAGGAAGCGCAGCGACAGGTGCTGGATTTTCTTTTGGAGCGGGCACGATATATCCTGCGGGAGCGCGGGGGATTCGCGTATGATGAGATCAACGCGGCATTTGCGGCAGGAGCGGACGATCTGACGGATGTGGCGGAGCGCGTCGCGGCGGTGAAAGCCATTCGCCACACCAAGAATTTCGCGCCGCTGGCGGCGGCGTTCAAGCGCATCCGCAACATTTTGGAAAAGTCGGCGGGCCGGGGAGACAAGAACCAGGGCGCGGTGAGGCCGGAACTGTTGCGTGAGCCGGCGGAGATCGATCTCCACGGGGCTGCAAAGAAAGTTGCAGAGGAAGCGGCGCGACGGAAGAAGGAAAAGAAGCACCGGGCAGCGCTGGAGAAGATTTCGGAGCTGCGTCCGGCGGTGGATTTGTTCTTCGACAAGGTGCTGGTGATGGCGGAGGACGAAGAAGTGCGGCGGAACCGGATTGCGCTGCTGGCAAGTTTGCTGAAGGAATTTTCGACCATCGCGGATTTTTCGGAATTGGGTGGCGAGGAAGCGAAAGAAAAGCTGGAGGTATAGGCGCAAACTCGGGGCGTTGTGGTAAAGCAATTCTTGAGTTGTTGGCGTGCCGACATTCTTTCCACGTTTCTACGGAATCTAAAGGATTGCCTTAGATGAAATCCATACCTAGAGGAGAAAAATGAAATACGTATATTTCTTTGGAGCAGGGAAAGCGGACGGCAAGGGAGAGATGAGGGATTTGCTCGGAGGCAAGGGAGCGGGCCTAGCGGAAATGACGCGCATCGGGCTTCCCGTTCCGGCGGGCTTCACGATCACCACGGAGACTTGCGACTATTATTTAAAGCACGGACGAAAATATCCGAAGGAATTATCCAAGGAAGTGTCCACGCATCTGGCACGCCTGGAAAAACTCACCGGGAAGAAGCTGGGGGACGCGAAGGACCCGCTGCTCGTGAGCGTGCGGTCGGGATCGGCACGCTCGATGCCGGGAATGATGGAAACCATTCTCAACCTGGGACTGAATGACAAGTCCGTGGAAGGCTTGGCACGCGCCACGAACAATCCCCGGTTCGCCTACGACGCGTACCGGCGCTTCGTGCAGATGTATTCGAGCGTGGTGATCGGGCTGCCGAAAGAAGAGTTGGAGGAGAAGCTACGGGCGGTCAAGAGATCCCTAGGTGTGAAAGACGATACGCAGGTGACAGCCGACGGCTGGAAGCGGCTGGTCCAGGAGTATAAGACGTATTTCAAGGACAAGACCGGGGAGGCGTTCCCGGAGGACCCGGAAAGGCAGCTCTGGGGCGCGATTGGCGCCGTGTTCGAATCATGGATGGGCGAAAAGGCCGTTACGTATAGGCGCGTGGAGAAAATCACGGGCCTTCTGGGTACTGCGGTGAACGTGGTGCAGATGGTCTTCGGGAATACGGGGGAGGATTCGGGGACGGGCGTGTGCTTCACGCGCGATCCCTCGACCGGCGAGAAGGTTTTCTTCGGCGACTTCCTGCTGAACGCACAGGGCGAGGACGTGGTCGCGGGAATTCGCACGCCCATGCCGCTGAAGGAACTCTCGAAGTCCATGCCCAAGGTTTATAAGCAGCTCGAGGCCGTCAGGGCCAAGCTCGAAAAGCATTACCGCGACATGCAGGACATGGAGTTCACGGTCGAGAAGAACAAGCTCTACATGCTGCAGACTCGGACAGGGAAGCGTTCGCCGGCGGCGGCGTTTCGCATGGCCGTGGACATGGCCAACGAAAAGCTGATCACAGTTGAAGAAGCACTTGAAAGAATTAAGCCGGAGGACATCGAGCGGCTTTTCTATCCGGTGCTTGATCCCAAACTGCCTCGAAATGAACTGGCGAGCCGCAAGCTCGCGGAAGGAATCAATGCCGTACCGGGCGCCGCGGTCGGGAAAGCAGTGTTCACGGCGCAGGATGCGGAGCAGTGGGCGGCAAAGGGTGAGAAGGTGATATTGGTGCGGCGCGAGACCAGCCCGGAGGATGTAGGTGGGATGTACGTGGCGCAGGGGATTCTGACTGCCACGGGCGGGAAGACGAGCCATGCGGCCGTCGTGGCGCGGGGATGGGGGAAGTGCTGCATTGTAGGCGCGGAAAAGCTGGACATCGTGGCAGACGCCAAGAAGATGAGCGTGGATGGGCGTGTGGTGAGGGAGGGCGAATGGATCACGCTCGACGGCGGCGATGGATCGGTCTATACAGGGCAAATTGAACTGGCCCGTCCTGAACCGCCCAAGGCATACGAAACATTGATGAAGTGGACCGACAAGGTGAGGACGCTCGGCGTGCGGACCAATGCGGATACTCCGCACGATGCGCGCTTGGCCCGGCAAATGGGCGCGGAGGGAATTGGGCTCTGCCGCACCGAGCATATGTTCTTCAAGGACTTCGAGCATCCAGAGCAGAGCGCGGACCGCCAACAGGCCATTCAGGAAATGATTCTGGCGGACACGTCCGAAGCGAGAAGGAAGGCGCTCGCGAAGCTGCTGCCGTACCAGCGCCGCGATTTCATTGGCATCTTCGAGGCTATGGATGGCTTGCCGGTGACGATCCGGCTCATAGATCCTCCGCTGCACGAATTTGTGCCGCACGATCCGGCCAAGCAGGCGGAGCTTGCGAAGAAACTAGGGATGACGCAAGAAGCAGTGGCGCGTCGCGTCGAGCAACTGCATGAGGCCAACCCGATGTTGGGCCACCGCGGTTGCAGGCTTTGCATCACCTACCCGGAAATTCTCGAGATGCAGGTGCGAGCGATTATAGAGGCGGCCATTGATTGCCAGAAGCGTGGAGTTAAAGTATTACCTGAGATTATGCATCCGCTGGTTCTCGACAGAAAGGAGTTGAAGATACTCGAGGCGGCGACGAGGCACGTGGCGGATGAAATAATCTCAGAAGCTAAAGTGAAGCTTGAATATTTGGTCGGAACGATGATCGAACTGCCGCGGGCGGCGTTGCTGGCCGACCAGATCGCGGAAGTGGCGGAGTTCTTCTCGTTCGGGACGAACGATCTGACGCAGACGACCATGGGGCTCTCGCGAGACGATGCCGGGCGGTTCTTGCCGGAATATGTTGACGAGCACAAGGCGGCGATCTTCAAGGCCGACCCGTTCCAGACCCTGGATGTCGAGGGCGTGGGAATGCTGGTCGAGTGGGCCATCGCCAAGGGGCGGAAAACCCGGTCGAAGCTGAAGATCGGGATCTGCGGTGAGCACGGAGGCGATGGCGAAAGCGTGAAGTTTTGCCACCGCGTGGGGATGAATTACGTGAGCGCGTCACCGTTCCGCGTACCGATTTCGCGTCTGGCGGCGGCGCAGGCCGTGGTGGAGGAAAAGAAGGCGAAACGGAAGAAATAAGTCCAGAGAGGCGGCGAGGTGGATTCCGTTTCTAGTGTGATCGAAGCCCTCGATCGGGCGCCGGGCATCGTGATGCCTCTCGTGAATGAAGTGCCCGCGACGATCCTGAAGCGGCGTCCGGCGCCAGGGCGATGGCCGGCACACGAGCATGCCTGCCATTTGGGCGTTCCGCACCAGCTTATGCTCAATCGGCTGGAGCAAATGCTGACCCATCCGGCGCCGGTGATTACGCCGTATGATCCCGGACGTGTCGACCCCGACGACGCGTTGCTCCGTCTCGACCTAAAAACGACGCTGGACGCCTATGTTCGAGACCGGGCGCAACTGGTTTCCCGTTTGCGGCGTTTATCTCCCAGCGACTGGCAGCGCACCGCCGGGCACGGGGAATATTGCCGCTACTCGGTCTTTATAATGTTTCGCCATCTCGCGCTCCACGACTTTTTTCATTGCTATAGGATCGAGGAGCTTCTTCTAAAGCGAGAATGGGCTGAGGATCAGCTCACGACACCATAGGAACTATGCTTCCAGCTTCGTTGGGCGGATGAAGAAACGGCCAGTGATCGTGGGGATTTGCGGCGGGACCGGGTCGGGGAAGACGACGATCACCCGCCGGCTCGTGGAAGCCATTTCCGAGGCGAACGCGGTCGTCATCGAGCAGGACAACTACTACAAGGATCACCCCGAACTTTCACCGGAAGAACGAGATGCGCTCAATTTTGATCACCCCGATGCCGTAGATTTCCGGCTGCTCGCCGACCACGTTGGGGAGCTGCGAGAGGGTAGAGCCGTCGCGCGGCCCACCTATGATTTCACATCTCACCGACGGCGCAATGAGACCACGGAAATAGCGCCGCAGCCGGTGGTGCTGCTCGAGGGCATTCTGATTTTCCAGCACAAGCGATTGCGGGATTTGATGGACCTGAAACTTTTCGTGGATGCAGATGCGGACTTGCGGTTCATCCGAAGGCTGGAGCGCGACATGAAAGAACGCGGGCGCACACCGGAATCCGTCATCGCGCAATACGCGGCCACCGTGCGGCCGATGCATAGGGAGTTCGTGGAACCGTCAAGGCGCTTCGTGGATTTGGTGATCTCAGGAGACGGGGAAAATGAGGCGGAAATCCGCGTGGTAATTCGAAGGATTGAAGCGCTGATGAAGGGGGAGCGACAGAAGAGGCAAAGGAAGTCGCCAGGTCACGTGGGCATGCGCAGGAAGAAGTAGACGGCGAGGAAACCGAAGATAGCGTCGGGAGCCCACCCGGCGAGAAGCGGCGGCAATTGTCCGACAGATCCCATCGCTTCGAAGAGCGCCGCCGTGGCCCAATATGCGATTCCGATCGCTATGGCGAGCGCGAGTCCGCCGATGGCGCCGCGCGTACCGACGAGAAATGCAAAGGGCGCGCCCAGGCAGACAATGATGGCGGCAATCAGGGGAAAGGCGAACTTCTTCTGCCATTGAACCGAGAGGCGGGCGGTATCGAAGCCGGCTTGGCGAAGGCTGCGAATGTAATCGCGCAGCTGCGCCCAGTTCATTTGAGCGGACTGGCGGACCTCGCGGCGGAAATAACCAGGCGGCTCGGTGAGTTCCGCGAGCGACGACACCTTGAATGGAACGTAGCGGACCACTTGTCCGCTGGGGCCGAAGTCGCGGATCCAGCCGCCGGTGAGAACCCAGGCGTTTTCGGTTGGTTCCCAAGAGGCGCGCGTGGCAAAGACGCGGCGGCGAATTTCGAAGGTCGAGGGGTCGAGCTCAAACACTTGGAGGCCGCCGAAGAGCTGGCGGTCCGGGTCGAAGAGTTCGTAGTTGTAAATCTTGGCGTTCTCTCCAAAGATCCATTGGCGGGCGGGCTGGAAGTAGGTTTGCGCGGGGCGGCCCTTGATGATGTTCCGGAGCGCATCCTGGCGCTGGTTGGCGTAAGGGAGAAAAGTGTCGTCGAGCAGGAACATACCGGCGCCGAGGAGGCATCCGGCAAGGGCCAGAGGCAGGATGAGGCGGTACAGGCTGATGCCGCTGGCTTTTAAAGCGACGACTTCATTGTTTTTCGTCAGCATGGCGAGCGTGACAAGGGTCGCGACGAGCGTTGCCAGAGGCGTGAGTTGATAGACAAGCGGGAGGAGGAGAACGCGGAAATAATCCAGCACCACCCAGGCGCTGATGTGATTCTTGGAGATGTCGCCGAGCAGATCGAAGAGCGTGAAAGCGTCGAAGAGTAGCACGAACCCCGCAAGCAAAACAAAAAAGTAGTAGAAAAATTGCTGCAGAAGATAAATATCAATCAGCGTGGGGAGACCGATGGGAGTGCCAGCTCCGGCCGCCATGGCGCGGCGCATTCCGGCGGCGCTCTTGGCAATCGAGATGAGCGCGACGCCAGGTTCCACCTGCTTCCGCTTGGCGCGGCGCGGCCACAAGGAGCCAAGCCAAACTGCAAGCGGGTTGGGTTTGTGGATCTCCTCGACACCGCGGAACAGCATCAAGGCAACGAGCGCGGCGGCAATGTTGGCCGCCCAGATCCCTTCCCACGGTAAGACTGAACCCTGTCGGGCCATGTGATAGCCGGCTACCCAGAGGAAGTAATAGCCGCCAATGAGGACGAGAGTCAGGATCATCCCTGCGGCGCGACCGCCGCGCCGCGGACGCACCCCCACGGGAACGCCGAGCATCGCAAAGATAAGACATGCCGCTGGGAAAGCAATGCGGTTTTGCAGTTCGACACGGGCTTCGCGCCAGCCAGGGCCGCGGTCGGCAAGCAGTGCGGGGACGTACTTTTGAGCGTCGGAGAGCGGAGCATTTTGCGCGGCGGAGACGGCAGAAGAGATGTCTATAGGAATGTCGCTTGCGCCGAAGGTGGTGACATTATAACGGGATGGGAAGCGCGGATCGTACTCGTGGGTGCTGCCGGCGCCCAAGTGGAGCGTAAGCTGATCGCGGCCGGGGATGACGAGAGCGTCCGTGGCGACCGTAACGGACGAGCCGGAGGGTCCGCCGGAGGAAGCGAGGAAAACGCCCGTCCAATGCGTGGCCGCGGCTTCCACATCTTGCACGTATAATACGAAGTGCGGGAAGCGTTCATCGAAGACGCGAGGCTGGACGGCAAAGGGCGCTTGGGAGGAGATGATCCTGTTTTCCAGTCGGCGCAGGGTGCGGAGGGACGCGGGGCTGAGCCAAAAAGTAATGAGGAGGGTCGCGCCCGCTCCAAGAAGAGCCACGAAACCGACCGGCAGGAGCAGGCGGCGTAAGCTGATGCCGGCCGCGTGCAGAGCGACGATTTCACTGTCGCTTGAAAGCCGCCCCAGGCCGATCAGAACTCCGAGCAGGACCGCCATGGGGATCGTGAACGTGAGCACGGGCGGAAATATGCAGAGGAAGAGCAACGCAACCGTGCCCGCGCCGCCCGAATGGCGCACCACCAGGTCCATCAGGGAGACGAGTTTGGGCACGAAGAAAACAAAAGTGAAGACCGCAAACCCGAGCACGGCGTGCGAGGCAACTTCACGGGCAATGTATCGGTCGAGCAGGCGCATGGAGAGGACGTGTGCATTTTAGCAAGCTGAAAGGAAACGGCAAGGACAAGGAGGACGGAAGCCGTTGAGCCGCGTCAATCTGGTCATTCTCTGGCATATGCACCAGCCGCAATACCGCGACCCGGCGACGGGGCGGTACCTGCTGCCGTGGACGCGCCTGCACGCGCTAAAGGATTACTGGGGGATGGTGAAGATACTCGAGGAGTTTCCCGGCGTACACGCGACATTCAATTTCGTTCCGCTGCTGGCGGAGCAAATCCAGGAATACGCGAGCGGGCAGTTCCAGGAGCCATGGTTCGAGGTGGCGTTCGCGCCAGCGGAATCGCTGACGCCGGAGCAAAAGCGCGAGGCGCTGGAGCGAGCCTTCCAAATCAGCGACCCGTTGCTTACGCGATGGCCGCGATTCGCCGAGTTGCAAGCGCGCGTTCGGTCGGAAGGGGCGGAGGCTTGCGTGGCGCAGTTCAACCGGCAGGATTGGCGCGATTTGCAAGTGCTCTCTCAGATCGCCTGGATGGACGAGGAGTACTTGGCGCACGATCCGATCGTGAATCAGCTTTCGGCCAAAGGGAAGGGTTTCACGGAAGAAGACAAGGCGGCGCTGCTCGGCAAACAGCATGAATTGCTGGCAGGCGTGCTGCCGGAATACCGCCGGGCGGCGGAGCGCGGTCAAATCGAAATCTCAACCACGCCCTATTACCACCCGATCCTTCCATTGTTGTGCGACACCGATATCGCGCGAGTCGCCGATCCGCACACACCGCTGCCGCAACCGCCGTTCCGGTATCCGCAGGACGCCCGCGAGCAGCTCCTCCGGGCGCGACGATTCCACGAGAAAGTGTTCGGGAAAGCGCCGGTAGGACTGTGGCCATCGGAGGGATCCGTCTCCGATGAGGCGCTGGAAATCGCTATGGAGCTGGGATTCAAGTGGTTTGCGACGGATGAGGGCGTCCTGGGCCGGACGCAAAACATCGGGTTTTGGCGCGATGCCGGCGGTTATCCGGAAAACGGTCCGCAGCTTTACACGCCGTGGCGGCTCGCGCGAGGCCCGCGGGAGATCAGCGGATTTTTCCGCGACCATTATATTTCCGACCTCGTCGGGTTCGTCTACAGCCGGATGGACGCGGAGGGTGCGGCGGACGACCTGCACCGGCGAATTCGCGCGATCGGGGATCGCGAGCCGGCGTCGAAAACGGCAACCGTGAGCGTGATTCTCGACGGTGAAAATGCCTGGGAATACTACCCCGGAAACGGCAGGGCGTTTCTGCGGAGCTTCTACGGGCGCATCGAGCGGGACAAGGAAATATGCGCGCTCACGGTGAGCGAAGCGATCGCCGCGGCGCCAGAGCGGCCGCTGCTGCAGGGTATATTCCCGGCGTCGTGGATCGGCGCGAACTTCGCGGTGTGGATCGGCCACGCCGAGGACGTGCGCGCATGGGATTTGCTGCGCGACGCCCGGGAAGCCTACCAAAGAGCCGCGGATCGGGCGGCGTCCACGCGCGAATCGCCGAAGACCCAGGCGGAAGTTCAAGATAGCGCCAAACTGGCGCGGGCGTACGAAGCGGTTCTGTCGGCGGAAGGAAGCGATTGGTGCTGGTGGTACGGGCCGGAACACGCGTCCATGAACGACACGGAGTTCGACGAGCTCTACCGAAAACACCTTGGCGAAATTTATCGGGCGCTCGGCGAACAGGCTCCCGATGCGCTTGCGCAACCCATCAAGCGTCCCCAGGAACGTGGACGCAGGGAAGCGCCCAGTTCGTATCTGGATGTGAAGGTAGACGGGCGCCAAAGCAGCTACTTCGAATGGCTGGGCGCGGGCTTTTATGCCACCGACCGTCGAACCAGCGCCATGCACGGCCGCATCTACGCGTTGGGCGACGTGTATTACGGATTCGGGCAGGAGCACTTTTTCTTGCGCGCGGACCTCATCTCCGAAACGATCGCGGAGATGCCGGAATTCCAGGTGAGGATTACGTTGTGGGATTCGCGCGAGACGCGGATCACGCTGGAGGTCGAGGAAGGGAAGCTGACCGGGTGCGTTCTCGAACAGGCTGGGGCTTGCCTACTGCATCCGGAGAAGTTTGTATCGGCGGCGTATGGGAAAATCTTGGAGGTCAGCTTCGCCAGGGAATTGTTCGATCTATGGGAGCGGCGACAATTGCTGCTCAATATCGCGCTCTGGAAAGCGGGGCTGCCTGTGGACGTGCTGCCATCGGCGGGAATGCTGGAAGTGGACTTGGGCGAGCAAAATTTTGCCTGGGAGTCGGGATGAACGGCATCATGGCCCGGCGCGTTCCTCCGCGTTGATTTCTTGCGACGACTGGCGGTAACATCACGAACTGGCTGGAAGGAATAAGATGAGGATTGCGTGCCAGCGACGGGCGCATGGCAAAGGGGCGCAACGGTGGCTGCTGATCGTGGCGGTCCTGGCCGGGGTTTTCGCTTGGCGAGGGGCGCGGACATCACCCGTCGCGGCGCAGGCGCGAACGAAGGTCAACCCGGTTGACGGGCTGACGTACGTCTGGATTTCGCCGGGCACTTTCCGGATGGGCTGTTCGCCGGATGATTCCGAATGCTCCGATGACGAAAAACCCACGCACGCTGTGACCATCACGAGGGGGTTCTGGATCGGGCAGACGCCTGTAACGCAGGCGGCATACGGCAAAGTAGTGGGCAGCAATCCGAGCATCTATCACGGAGCGCAGTTGCCCGTGGAGCACGTCTCCTGGGACGACTCCAACGCTTATTGCGAGCGTGTGCAAATGAGGCTCCCGACAGAGGCCGAATGGGAGTACGCAGCGCGGGGAGGCACTGCGACCTCCCGTTATGGGCCGCCCCAAAGCATCGCGTGGTACAACGGGAACGCCGCATCTATGACCCACGAGGTCGCCCAGAAGCAACCGAATGCCTATGGGGTTTACGACATGCTTGGAAACGTACGCGAGTGGGTGGCCGATTGGTACGGTCCCTACGGAGCAGCCGCAGCCGTGGATCCCACTGGGCCTGCGACCGGGCAGTATCGCGTGGGGCGCGGGGGCTCGTGGTACGATAGTGCGCAGATCGCCCGTGTTTCGAGCCGCAGCAATAGCGGGGGTGGCTGTACCCCCGCCTGCCACGGTTTCCGCTGCGCCGCGAATTGAATCTTCCGTACGGCTCCCTGAACCACGCTCCGATGGCCCGCGTTTTTTCAAAATTTTTACTGGACAAATCCGCGATTACGGAGTAGAAAGTCTCGACAGCCCTCCGTGTGAAGTGTCTTTCTTGTGCGCCCCGAAGAATGCATGAAGCATTTGTATCGGGGCAGAGCGAAACGCCCTAATATAGGCAACGCCGAACCAAAACCATCGGACGATCCGGCTTGCCCGCCGAGATAACCCCACGGGTAGGCGCCCAGCCCCTAGCCTGAGGAGGACTGCGCAGACTCGCTGCGGAGGATATCTCGCCTCCTCAGTTTTTACCGTTAATTTAACCCTTTGAAACTTGCTTTAGCCCGGCAATTGAGTGTACAGGCATGTGTGACCGGGGTCACAGATACGTGTGACGGATGTAACGGACAGATGGCAATCGCTTCCGCGGCAACGCGAAATCGTTCCATGTGAACAGCCCCAGTAGTATGGAAATTTTGCCCAAACGGCATAAAAACGACGAGGAGCGTCTAATGAGAAAGCACCACATACCCCTTTATGTTGTGAGTCTGGCACTGCTTCTGCTGCTTGTTAACCTTCCTGCGCTAGCGCAAGTTAGCGTCTTGACCCAGAACGCCGATACCGGGCGCGATGCGGTTTACAGCAATGAGACACAACTCACCCCGACATCCACCATTCATAAGCTGTTTACCATGACGCTTGATGACCCTGTCGATGGACAGGCGTTGATTCTTGGCGGCCTCAGCGTCTCCGGCGAGCCTACGAATATCCTCATAGTCATGACGTCGCCGCCTGAAGGTACCGGCGCAAGCAGCGTCTGGGCCTTCAACGCCGATACAGGCGCAAAGCTCTGGCAACTGAGCTTGGGCACCTCCGCGGCATTCAGCACTGCGACGCCCGTGATTGACCCCAGCTTTGGCTCGCACGGCGCAGTGTTCGTTGTCACCGAAGATAGCGCAACCATGACAAACAAACTGCATGCCATTGACGCGCTCGCCGGAACGGAGCTTACGGGGAGTCCGGTGACTATTGCGGCCACCGCCAACGGAGACGCTTTCACCTCATCCCAGCAGAATGACCGTGCCGCTCTGTTGGACGTCAGCGGCACCATATACCCATCGTTTTGTCACATGACGGATTCAGGCACCTATCACGGCTGGGTGATCGGTTACAAATATACCGCAGGGTCGGGATTCACGGCTAATGGGGTTTGGTGCGACACCTGCGAGGGCGCCAATGAGGGCGGGATTTGGCAAGGCGGCGACGGCCTGATCTATGACGGCACGAGCATCTTTGTCGAAACCGGGAACGGAACCAGCGTGACCGGCGGGAATTACGCGCAGAGCCTCGTTCAGTTGAGCCCCTCGGCCCTGGGCACTGTGGAATCCTACCTTCAACCGCCAGGCACGGGGGCCGGAGGCGATTCCGATGTGAACGGCGGCGGCATGGTGCTGATGCCCGGCACCGGTGGCAAAATTTTCCTCGGGCCCACCAAATACGGCGATCTCTACCTGATAAACTCGACAAGCCTGACCGGTGGCACCCCAATAGACACCTATAGCGTGAACGGCGCCATTGGACATAGCCCGGCGGCTTGGAATTCGAGCACCGCGCAGTATGGGTATGTTTGGCCGGCCAGCAGTGCGCTCATGCAGTTTTGCTACAGCAGCTCATCGGGCAGCTTCACGGGTACCGGGGCCTGCGAGGAATCCTCCTTCACCAGCGGCGGTGGCGGCACAATGGCCATCTCTTCCACTCCCAGCGGCACGAACGCCATCCTATGGGCCTACGGAAACGGCGAG
>Ga0187817_10000205_pt1 | contig 22890 bp, 22 predicted proteins | sample NC_wetland_sal_i_17_FD_132431 | JGI IMG/M metagenome (GOLD analysis project Ga0187817, IMG submission 132431) | Wetland sediment microbial communities from Neuse River Estuary, North Carolina, USA - SO4_2 | ecosystem: Environmental > Aquatic > Freshwater > Wetlands > Sediment | place: USA... | reverse complement strand
CGATGCGCGCCCACGAAAAAGGAATCGAGCTGTCCTGCCGCGTCGCGCCCGCCGTGCCGGAAAGGCTCGCCGCCGATTCCACACGCCTGCGCCAGATTGTTCTAAACCTGGTGGGGAATGCGGTGAAGTTCACCGAGCATGGCGAAGTAGGCATCTCCGTCGACGTCGAGGGGGAGGTGAGCAACGGGCTGCTCTTGCATTTTGTGGTTCGCGACACCGGGATCGGCATCGCCCCAGAGCGCCAGCGGGCCATTTTCGATGCCTTCACGCAGGGCGATGGCTCGACCACCCGCAAATACGGTGGAACGGGCCTGGGCCTGACCATCTGTTCGCGCCTCGTCGAGTTGATGGGAGGCCGGATCTGGGTGGAGAGCCAACAGGGCGCGGGCAGCCAGTTCCACTTTACGGTCGTGCTCGGCCGGGCGCCGGCGGATCACCCCGGCGGAGAGCCCGCAGGAAGCCAACCCTTGGCCGGGATGCGGGCCCTGATCGTGGACGACAATCCGATCAATCGGCGCATCCTCGTGGAGGCCTGCGCGAGTTGGGGGATGCGGTCCGAGGAAGCCGACTCCGGGCTCGCGGCTCTGACGGCGATGCACCGTGCCCAGGTGGCTGGCGACCCCTTCCGGCTGGTCCTGCTCGACTCGCAAATGCCGGAATTAGACGGCTTCCAAGTGGCGCAGCGCATCCACCAGGACCCGGATCTTGCCGGTGCAGTCATTCTGATGATGGGCTCCGGCGACCTGCTGCAAGACCCCACCCGCTGGCGCGATCTGGGAATCGCCCGGTACCTGGCCAAGCCCGTGGTCCATGAGGAGTTACTGAATGCCGTTTTGGGCACGCTGGGGCTTGCCGCCCCGCCGCCGGAGCCCGAACCGCCTCCGGCCCCGGTATCCGCCCCGCACGAGCTGCCAGGCTGCCGGATTCTCATCGCGGAAGATCATCCTGTCAATCTCAAGCTGGTAAAGAAGCTGCTCGAAAAGAGATCATTCATTCCCACCGCCGCCACCAACGGGGAGGAGGTGCTGCAGGCGCTCGATGGGAATACCTTCGATTTGATTCTGATGGACGTCCAGATGCCCGGCATGGATGGTCTGCAGACCGCGGCCGCCATCCGTGAGCGCGAGAAGTCTACCGGGGGCCACATTCCCATCCTGGCCATGACTGCGCACGCCATGAATCGCGATCGGGAGAAATGCCTCGAAGCGGGCATGGACGCGTATGTCTCAAAACCGCTGAGCCCGGCTGAACTCTACCGCGCCATCGATGAACTGCTGAACGGGCCGGTTGCGGCAGGTTCCGACGCCCGGCCGGATTGACCCATCTCTAATTGGGCAGCCTCATACCCTCGGGCGCGGGTGGTTCACCCACCAGAGGGGAGGTAACGCCACAACCTATTCCCTCAGAAGCTGATGGCTGGTAGAATAAACACGCCCTCCCCTGACAACCAGTCACTGTTCGGCTTGGTCCGAACCACGACGCTGGAGTTGGCACATGCGAGTTCGTATACGGGTACAGGCTCTGCCGCTGTTTTGGGGGCGGCAGCGGAGCAAGTGCGAGGCTGAGGTGGCCCCCGCCATTAACAGTTGCGAAGTGCAACCGATGATCAGCGTGAGTTGCTCGCCGGGCACTCTGACTTCCGGCCCGACGGTGGCCATGGGTATCAAGCTCGCCGACCGGCGGGGTCTTCTTGTTGAAATGCGCCTGGATGAAGCGTGCGATCTGGCTAACGAGTTACTCCTGGCGGCGCAGTTGTCCGAGCGCAAATACGAGTTAAAGTTCGGAACCGGTTAGCCGTTCGCCGGGTGAGCACCTCGCGGCTTAATGCGCTGCAGACTCGTCCGCTTGCTTCTCCGGCGGGACGTCGAACTCCGAATGCGCCACACCCATCATCCACTTATCAAACCATCCCACGATGTACTCCAGCCGTTCAATTCGATGCCAGGGCTCGCCGGAACGCGACAGCTCATGAGTCTCGCGCGGAAACACCACCATGGCGGCCGGCCGCTTTAGAAACTTCAGTGCCCGGAACAGTTGTTCTCCGCCTGAATCCGGCGGCGTACGAGAGTCCGCTTCTCCCAGCACGAACAGCGTAGGAGTATGGATGTTCTGTACAAAAGTGATAGCCGAGCGATTCGCGTAGTCCGCCGGATCTTGAAAGGGCGGGGCCTTGAACCAGTTGGGCTGGAAGAGCGTGAAATCGGCTGTGTACCACCAGGAAGCCCAGTTTGAAATATCACGCTGCGAAACCGCTGCGGCGAAACGGCCGGTATGAGTTATCGTCCAGTCGGTTAGAACACCGCCGCCGCTGCCTCCGGTTACGCCCAGTTTGGCCGGGTCAATGTAACCCCGCTTCAGAAGCTCATCCACTCCCGCCATCAAATCGCGATAGTCGTCTCCGGGATAGTGGTACTGGATGATATTGCCGAACTCCTGGCCATAGCTGGTGGACCCGCGCGGATTCACGTAGAGAACCACATAGCCTTTCGCCGCCATCCATTGAAACTCGTGGTCAAATACCCATCCGTAAGCGGCATGCGGACCCCCATGAATATTCAGGATCAGCGGATATTTCTTCTGTGGATCGAAATCAGGCGGCTTCTGAATCCACGCCTGAATCGATTTTCCGTCAAAGCTCGTGTATGTGAACTCTTCCGGCGCGGTGAGGTTGAGTTGCGCCCACAGCTTATGGTTAAAGTCTGTTATTCGGCGCTGCTCGCCTTCCGCCGGCACCCTGAACAGGTCGCCGATCATGACCGGCGTGGAAACCAGAGCCGCAACCGTGCGCCCATCGAGCGTTACCGAAAAATCCAGCACCGCCTGATCGCCGTGGGTGATCTCCGTAACTGCTCCGGATTGCGCGTTCACACGCGCCAGGATTGTGCGCCCCCGCTTGGAGACCGTGTCGAAGAGCCACTGGCCGTCCGCCGACCAGTGCAGCGTGCGTCCGTTCCCGCCACGAGGCGCTGCATTGTCCCCAGAAACGGAGTCCCCCATGTCGAAATCGTAGTCCGCGGTGAGATTCCGAGGTTGCGCGCCGGCCTTTGAATCCATCACCCAGAGATCCGGTTGTGAATAGGAACGAACCGGCTGGTTTACGGCTCCGTGAAAGGCCAGCCGTCGTCCATCCGGGCTCAGTGCAGGATGGGTGATGTGCATCGGAAGGGTAGCCAGTTTCTCCACTTCGCCTCCGCCGGAGGGAATGGAACAAATGTCGGTGGTGGGGAGTTCATAGTAAGGCTCGGCGGCGCGCCTGGTAAGAAAGTAAAGCCGCGATCCGTCCGGCGCCCAGATGGGCTGGCGTTCCTCGAAGCTGCCACTGGTCAACTGCCGCGGCTTCGCGAGCTCGTCGAAGCTGCCGGATAGCTCGATCACCCAGATGTGCTGGCGCCGCTTGGGATCGAGATAGCCCTCGTTGTTGGACCGGTAAACAGCGCGTGTGATGATGTGGACATCCGACTCGTGATCGGATTCCGGCTCTGCCCCGCTGTTCCCCGCTGGACCAGGCTTTCTCTTCTTCTCCGCTTTCTCTATGTCCTCCGGCGTTGTCACGCTCAGAAATGCAATCCGCTTGCCGTCTGGCGACCAGACTGGATTCCCCGCGCCTTTCGGCAAATCAGTGATCGTTCGTGCCTCACCGCCCCCTAGCGATAAAACCGCGATCTGTGATGGCTGCGGCTTCCCGGCATCGTTCTTTTCTCCCCCGCGCACGAACGCGATGCGGCGGCCGTCCGGCGACCAGACGGGACTCCCGTCGTGCTTGCCATTGGTCATCCGTACGGGAGGTTCACTACCGGTAGCCGCCACCATCCAGAGGGAGCTCTCGTACCCGGTGCGACGTTCATCCACGATGACTCGCGTGAACACCACCCGGGCGCCGTCCGGAGAGAGCTGCGGCGCGGCAATCCAGGCAAAGTTGAATAAATCTTTCTCGGTGATCAGACGTTTAGCGGTGGTCTGATCCGCCGCACCGGCGGCCGCCGCTGCCGCGAACGTGAAAGCGGCCAATACAGAGAAGTGAGATCGGGATATCATAGGTTCAACTCCGCCTCGCCAAGGAGATTGGTTCACTCTACCAGAAAGGAACCTATGTCCAATTCACCTCAATCCGAACCGGCTAACCTCCAACGCCGCGCATTTCTTCAGGGAATCGCTGGTGCGGCAGCGTTCGCATGGCCGCGCCGGTCGCGAGCCGATGCCAAAGATCTCGCCCCGGTTCGCGCGGAGGTCGAAAAGCGTCACTCTGAAGCCGTAGAGCGCCTGCAGGAATGGATCCGCCAGCCGTCCATCGCCGCCGAAAACCGCGGCATGAACGAAGGCTGCGATCTGACGATGCGGATGCTGCGCGACGCCGGATTCGGTGAAGCGCGGAAGATCCCCACCGACGGGCAGCCCGGCATCTTCGCCACGCTCGATGCCGGCGCGCCCCGGACCGTCGGAGTCTACTTCATGTATGACGTGAAACAGGTGGACCCGGCGGAATGGTCCTCGCCCCCCTGGGCGGCCGCGCTGGTCGACAAGCCCGGAGTCGGAAAGGTGATTATGGGCCGCGGAGCGGTGAACCAGAAGGGCCCGGAGTCTGCGTTCGTCGCCGCGCTGCATGCCATTCGCGGCGCCGGCCGCAAGATCCCTGTGAACCTGGTGCTGGTGGCCGAGGGCGAAGAGGAAATCGGTTCGCCGCATTTCCCTCAAATCGTGCGCCAGCCGGAGGTGCAGGCCGCGCTTGCGCGCTCCATCGGGATCGTCATGCCGGCGGCTTCGCAGGACCTCGATGGCGTGGTGACGATTACTCTCGGAGCCAAGGGTGTTGTGGAACTCGAGCTGGTTTCGAGCGGCGAGCGCTGGGGCCGCGGGCCGCGTCACGACATCCATTCGAGCAACAAAGCGCGCGTCGATAGCCCCGCATGGCATCTTGTCCAGGCGCTCGCCACGCTGGTTTCACCCGACGGCAATACGCCGGCCATTGAGGGCTTCGCCGCCAGGGCGCGTCCGATCTCCGACACCGAAAAGTCGATGATCCGCGAAGCCGCGCACCGCCTCGACGAAGCCACCGCGAAGAAGCAGCTCGGCGTCGACCGCTGGGTGCATGACGTGAACTGGCAGGAGGCGCTGGAACTCCTGGTGTCGAGGCCCACCGTCAACATCGAGGGCCTCGTCGGCGGTTACACCGGTCCGGGCGGAAAAACCATTCTGCCTCACCGGGCAGTGGCCAAACTAGATCTCCGTCTGGTGCCGGACATGACGGCCGCTGAGGCGCTGGCTGCACTCAAGGCGCATCTGGCCAAGCACGGCTTCAGCGATATCGAGGTCAATATGACCGGCGGATACGACCCGACCAGCACCCCCGCCGACGCCGGACTCATTCGCGCGCAAGGCGCGGTCTACCGGCGAGACGGCATCGACCCCATCCTGTGGCCGCGCAGCGCCGGTTCCTGGCCCGGCTACGTGTTCACCGGCGATCCCTTGCACTTGCCCGCAGGCCACTTCGGCCTCGGCCACGGAAGCGGCGCGCACGCACCCGACGAGTATTACGTCGTCGAATCAAAGACCCCGAAAGTCCAGGGCCTGGACGGCGCCGTGTTCTCGTTCGTCGAGTATCTGTACGAGCTGGCGGCGTGAGCTGAGCGAGAAACGCTCAAACGTCGACACTGCCTCCAGTCATGACTGCGGCGAGATCAGTCAGCCTCCGGTTGAATTCGTCGAGGCATTCGAGCATCGGGAAGTGCCCGGTGTGAGGCAGCACCACGGCATCGAAATCTGCGATCAGTTTTCTGTTCGAATCGGTGTTCGTCGGAAGGAGGTCGCCATTGATACAGCGGACTGGCACCCGCAATTGGCGCGCGGAGACGCCAGTATCGTACCGTTCAAGAGAACAGAACATCGCCCAGACGGTCTCTGCGGGTGTTCTGGCCATTCGCCGCCGGACGTCCGCCAGAAGTGATGGTGCGACATCAGAATGAAACAAGGGCCGCAGCGTCCTGTCTAATGTGCCGTCAAAATCACGGCGCCATTCCTCCGCCTGTTCTCTCGCCCAGCCAGGCTCGATCCGGCGGCTCAAGTCATGAAAGGTATCCACTCCGACCACTCCAAGAACTCGTGTTCCGGCGAGCGCCGCCGTTTCGATTGCCACCGCCCCGCCCAGCGAGTTACCGACTAGAATCACCTCTTGCAACCTCTCGCTGCCGATGATCGCGGCCACATCCGAGGCACATTCAGGGATTCCCCATCGCGCGCGGTTTCGCCCGGATTCTCCGTGTCCGGCGAGGTCAAGCGCGATCACTGTGAACCGGTCAGAGAGCGCGCTGAACTGGCCGTCCCAAAACGACCGGTCCGCGAGCCCGCCATGAATGAACACCAGTGCGGCACGCGCCGTGCCGGAGACCGAGTACGAGATGTTAACGCCGTCACCGGAGCGAGTAGCCCGACTTTCAAGCAACATATCTCTCTCCAATCTGGTTTTGGTGGATTGACCGCAGAGGAAGGACACTGCCTGCGGTCGCCTTCTGGTGAAAACCGTATCACCAACCACGGGCATTGTCTACAGATGGTTCTTGTCCCATCGGCATCATAGTATGAAGGCTGCCTATCGCCCAGGATCTATACTGAAACTATGCGCGCAGCTCTCTCCCTCGCGCTTCTCTCTGTCACCTTCCTTCCCGGTCAGACCACAGTCAAAGACAAGCCCGAAGACTACCCGTCGCATGCCACTGCCGGCCCAACTTCGATCGGCGCCGAGTATCTGGTCCACAGCATTCCCACCCACAGCCAGACGTTTCTTGCGCGGGATTATCTGGTAGTCGAAGTGGCCGTGTTTCCCGCGCGGAACCAGCCGGTCGAAATCAACATCAACTCTTTCACCCTGCGGCTCAATGGAAAAAAGGAGATCCTCTACCCCGATACGCCGGGCACTGTGGCAGCCTCGCTGAAGTATCCGGACTGGGAACAACCGCACCCGCACACCGAAGTGCAGGCGGGCGCTGGGAATGACAGCGTGATCCTGGGACGGCCTCCGGCCGTGGGACGGTTTCCGGGCGATCCCAACCCGCGGCCGGCCCCGCCCAAGTCTCCCTCGCCCGGTGAGAGTGCAGGCATCGATCGGAACGAGCCGCAAACTCCCGACGAAGCCGTGGCGCAGTACTCGCTGCCCGACGGCCGCATCGAAAAGCCGGTAAGCGGCTACCTTTATTTCCACTTCCGGGGCAAGACAAAATCCATCAAGTCACTGGAGCTGGTCTACGAAGACCAAGCGGGATCGGTCACGCTGAAGCTGCTTTAGTCGAATCCACGATCTTTCGCGCGCGCCGGAAGACATCCAGCAGCATCTTCTCCGTGAGCTTGCCGGTGGACGTGTTTTGCTGGCTCGGATGATAGGAGCTGATCAGGAGGGGTAAGCCGGGCGCAACACGGTGAATGCGATTGTGGCCGAACACAAACGGCGCGCGGCTCTGAATGATGCCGCGGTCGCGAAGAATCGAAAGATAAACATCGAAGGCAATCTTCCCCAGCGCCACCACCACCCGCACGCTCGCTAGTAACGAGAGTTCCCGCTCGAAGTAGCTGCGGCACGTGCGAATCTCCTCGGGCGTTGGCTTGTTCCCCGGCGGCGCGCAGCGCACGGCCGCCGTGATGTACGCATCCGTCAGCCTCAGTTCGTCATCGCGCGAGCGGCTCTCGGGTTGCGAAGCGAATCCGGCCCGGTACAGCACGCGGTAAAGCGTCGCGCCCGAACCATCGCCGGTGAACGGGCGGCCCGTGCGGTTAGAGCCGTGCGCGCCGGGCGCCAGCCCTACGATCAACATTCTTGTGTCCGAATCGCCGAACGACGGAACCGGCTTCGCCCAATAGTCCCATTCGCGGTACGCGCGGCGTTTGACCCGCCCAATCTCCGTCCGGTACTCCACCAGGCGCGGGCAAAGCTGGCACGCGATCACCTCTTGCTGCAATACCCTCAGTGCCGCGCTGTTAGAATTCACTCGATGAGCACTCCTTTTCGTTTGGACGGCCGTAAGGCGCTGGTCACAGGCGGTGCCAGCGGCATCGGGGCCGCGACTTGTCGCGCTCTCACTGCGGCTGGAGCCTCGGTGGTCATCGTCGACATCGACCTCGCCGCGGCTCTGGCCCTGGCCCGACAGATTCCCGGCTCTTCCGTCCTTTCCTTTGATATTACCGACGAAACCTCGGTAAAGCAGGGGCTGGCCTCCCTGGGCTCGCTAGATATTCTGGTGAATAATGCCGGCGTCGGCTTGGTGGGCAATATTGAAGAAACCGGATTGGAGGATTTCCAGCGGGTATTTCGCGTAAACGTCGAAGGCGTGTTCCTGGTCACCAAGTACGCTTTGCCCCTGCTGCTCGCTTCCCGAGGGTCGATTGTCAATATCGCGTCGGTGGCGGGCCTTGTGGGCATCAAGCGGCGATTCGCTTACTGTGCCTCCAAAGGCGCGGTTGTCGCGCTCACCCGCCAGTTGTCCGTCGACTACCCTACAGCCCTTCGGGTGAATTGCCTATGCCCAGGTACCGTGGACACCCCCTTCGTGGAAGCGTACCTGGAGAAGTACCACAAACATGAGAAAGAAAAGGTGCGCCAGGAACTTAATCAGAGGCAGCCCATTGGGCGGCTCGGGCGTCCCGAAGAAATCGCCGATTTCGTCCTATATTTAAGTTCCAAAGAAGCCGATTTCATTAACGGATCGGTGTTAACCATCGATGGAGGCTGGACGGCGGCGTAAGCGGGCGGCTAATGTTAAAATCAATAAAGGAATTGACTGAATCGCGCCACGTGCTACAAAATGAATGGGGGAATGGTGGCCGTTAAACACCCCACTCTGCGCTTCAGCCCCCAGAAGTTTCGCATATGAACGGTTTTCGCGCACCACTTCAAATCGCAGTTTTCCTCCTCCTTGGCTCCTTAGTCGCTGGAAACGTGTCAGCGGTCACAACGACTAAGAAAAAGAAAAAGCACGCTCACCCGGCCACCCAGGCGGCCGTTGTCACTCGAGTTTCCGCGACTACGAAGGTGCGTCATCGCAAGTCGCGCTACAGCCCCTGGACCGAGCCGACTTACGCCGACTCCACGGCGGGCGACAACGTGGATGGCGAAGATCTCGCGGTACGCCGCGCAGCCGTAGAGGCCCTCGGACCGTTCAACGGTGCGGTTGTGGTCGCTGATCCGAATACCGGCCGCATCCTGACGATGGTGAATCAGAAGCTGGCGCTATCGGGCGGCTTCCAGCCTTGTTCCACCGTCAAAGTCTCGGTGGCGTTGGCAGCCCTGCAAGAGAAACTGGTCGAGCGCACCACGAAAGTGCACATCTACGGCCGCACCAGCATCGCGATGACCGACGCACTGGCGCACTCCAACAACTACTATTTCGCCAACCTCGGGATCAGGCTGGGCTATGAGCGTTACAGCTACTATGCCCGGCTCTTTGGATACGGGGAGACCGCAGGGCTCGACATCCCTGGTGAGAAGCCGGGTTATTTTCCTCCCGCCCCTCCGAAAAACGGCGGTATGGGCATGCTGACCAGCTTCGGTGAAGAGATTTCACAGACCCCTCTGGAACTCGCCGCCTTGATATCCGCAGTCGCGAACGGCGGCACTCTCTATTACCTGCAGTATCCGCACAGCCAGGAAGAAATTGATCACTTCGTGCCGCGCATCAAGCGCCAACTCGAGATCGCTGACCTCATTCCCGAAATTAAGCCGGGCATGGAAGGAGCCGTCGAATTTGGCACCGCTCGCCGCTGTCGCCAGGATGAAACCATCATGGGGAAAACGGGCACTTGCAGCGAAGGGCGCACGCACCTCGGCTGGTTTGGTTCCTTCAATGAAGGCGGACCCAGCAAGCTGGTGGTGGTTGTGCTCCTCACCGGCGGGCGGCCCTCCATCGGCCCCATGGCCGCGGGCGTAGCCGGCGATGTCTACCGGCATCTGGCGGCGCAGAATTACTTCGCAGCCAATCATCAGCATTCCATCACTCCGGCCGCCTTGATTTCAGCGCCAATCCACTAGGCAATCAAGCTGCGCTTACGGGCGTCACGCCCAGCACTCGTTCGGCAATCGCGTACTTGAGCGCTTCCAGGCCTAACCCCGTCACGCTAGAAATCTCGAAATAAGGCAGACCCCGTTCCGCGGCCAGGCGCCTGAGTGCGGCTACGCGCTCCCCATCTTGCGCCGCATCCATCTTGCTCGCTACCAAGAGCATCGGCTTCCGCGCTAAATCCTCACTGAAACTCGCCAACTCGCGCATCACCGTTTCAAAATCCTCCACCGGCTCCCGTCCGCTCGCTTCGGATACATCTACCAGATGGACCAGCAGTTTGGTGCGTTCAATATGGCGCAGAAACTGGGTACCCAGGCCGTGGCCGAGATGCGCGCCTTCGATCAAGCCCGGAATGTCGGCCACCACGAAGCTGCGGAAATCGTCCATCTTGACCACGCCGAGATTCGGCTCGAGCGTAGTAAACGGATAATCGGCAATCTTGGGACGCGCCGCGGAGATGCGGGAGATCAGCGTGGACTTGCCTGCGTTGGGAAATCCCACCAAGCCTACGTCAGCGAGCAGTTTCAGCTCCAGGCGCAGCCGCCGCTCCGCGCCTGGTTTTCCCGGCTCATGTTCGGTAGGCGCCTGGTGAGTGGCGGTGGCGAAGCGTGCGTTGCCGCGCCCGCCCTTTCCGCCTTTGGCCACCAGAAAGCGCTCGCCTGCGTGAGTGAAATCATGCAGCTTTTCGCCGGAATCGGCGTCATACACCACGGTGCCGACGGGCACTTCCAGCTCGATCGGCTTGCCGTCTTGCCCGGTGCAATTGCTGCCCTCGCCATGGCGCCCGCGCTGCGCTTTGTGTTCCGGGTTGAAGCGGAAATGGAGCAGCGTGTTGACGTGCTCGCTGGCCACCATGTAGACATCGCCGCCGCGTCCGCCATCGCCGCCGCTGGGCCCGCCACGCGGAACGTACTTCTCCCGCCGGAAGGCCAGGCAGCCGTTGCCGCCGTCCCCCGCTTTTACGTAGATTTTGGCTTCGTCGATGAACATGGCCGAACAAAGAAAAGCCGCCGGACCCGAAAACAGGCCGGCGGCCAGGACGATTGCTGCTAGAAATTGCTAGGAAGCGGCGCGCACGCTAACGAATTTGCCGTCGCGCCCGCGATCGTGAAACTCCACCACGCCGGTGACTTTGGCAAACAGCGTATCGTCCTTGCCCCAGCCCACGTTGTCTCCCGGTTTGATGCGCGTGCCCCGCTGCCGCACGATGATCGAGCCGCCGGGGACCAACTGCCCGCCAAACACCTTCACGCCCAGGCGCTGCGCGTTGGAATCGCGGCCATTCTTGGAACTGCCTAAACCCTTTTTGTGTGCCATGACGAGATCCTTATGCGACGATATCGCCCACCCGCACCTCGGTGTAATCCTGCCGGTGGCCGATTGTGCGCTTGTATTGCTTCTTGCGCTTGAATTTAAAGACCAGAACCTTCTTGCCGCGCCCGTTGGCGGTGATGGTTCCGGTGATGGCGCGCTCGGCGGTTTCCGGACCAGCCAGCACCTCGCCACCGTCACCGAAAATAGCCAGCACTTTTGAAAACGCAATCTCAGAACCGACGTCGCCCGCCAGCTTGGGAACACGAATTACGTCGCCCGGAGCAACCCGGAACTGTTTTCCGCCAGTTTCGATAATGGCATGCATTGGGGGAAACCCTCGATCAGGAAGCCCAAACACACAGATACGCTTGGGCTCATTTGGTGTAAAAGGACATTTTATTACACCCGGGCGCCGTTTGACAAATTGCTAACTCAACCCGCCCTCTTCCGCGCCAGGTAAAACGTGCGGCACCCGGAGCTGATTCTAGGACCGCCTTTGAAAAACGGCGTGGCGTCCCACGTCCGGATTCCATCAAAGCCCGCAACGCGCAAAGTGCGGCGAATCTCCGCCTGCGTCCAGGCCACCTGTTCGATGTGCTCGTGATGCCGCCGCCAGTACTTGCCATCCCTCAAGAACCATTCGCAATCGCTCCAGCCCTTGTCGCGCTTGCGGTCGTATCCTCCGTGCATCACCAGTGCGACGCCGGGTTTCTCGATCCACCCGCAACCGGGCCAGATGGTCTCAAACGCGCGCCGGTTGTTTACGTCGAAATAGAAGTACCCGCCCGGCTCGAGAGCCCGCGCTACCGCTCCTGCGACGCGCCGCAGGTCCGTTTTGTACCGGACGTGGTTGAGCGCATCGAATTCACACAACACCAGGCCGACGGGCTCGGGGAGCCGGAAATTTCGCATGTCGGCCCGAATCACGCGCAGCGGCTGGCGAGCGCGCCGCGCCTTCTCGCGCGCGAGGCGGCACATGACCGGCGAGAGATCTACGCCAAACATTTTGATTCCCCTGCGCGCCAGCAACAGAGCGGTGGTGCCGGTGCCGCAAGCCAGGTCACAGGCGGAGTCCAAGTGCGGCAAGATATCGCCGAGCACGCATTGACGCGCTGCTTCAAACCAGGACAGGTGGAACGTGAAGAGCTGGTCGTAATACTCCGCCAGCCATTTGTAGGGCCGGTTGGCGATCGATCGAGGCATACAAAATTGTAGTCCTTGTAGCGCTGGCGTAAAACTCGTGAAGAAACCGGCGCCACAGTGCGGCCAGGGCCGCGTGAACGGGTAGCGCATGACCACGCCCGATTTTGGCGGGGGCTTGCGGCTCTTTGCCCTTCCAGAGCAAAAAGCCGCAGGTCTCCGCGCAGACTACGCGCGTAGGCCTGCGCTACCTGAATGTCGTAGAACGGCATGACGTCCGCGCGAATACTCACGTTGGTTAATATTGAACTCAAGAGTGGAAGCGGAGGACAATTTAGATCAGAATGCAAGGATTCGTCGATTACTACGATCTGCTGCAGATCAGTCCGAAAGCCGAACTGGAAACCATCAAGCGCGTATACAAAATGCTCGTCGCGCGCCTGCACCCGGATAATTCCGAAACCGGCGATGCGGAGAAGTTCATGGTTCTCCAGCGCGCGTTCGAAGTCCTCTCCGACCCACAGCGCAGAATGGCATATGACGCCGAGCACGCGGCGCGGGTGAAACAGCCGCTGCCATCGGTCGAGCCAACCGAAGTGGCCTCAGGAGTGGATGCGGAAATGAGCCGCCGCGTCGGCATTCTGTGCGTGTTGTTCAAGCAGCGGCAGACGAACCCCGCCCGGCTGGGACTATCGCTGCTCGAGCTGGAACAGATCACCAGATGCCCGTCCGAATTCGTCTCCTTCACGCTGTGGTATTTGCAGAATAAGAACTACGTCGGTACCGCCGACAACAGCGATTTCGTGATTACGCCGGCAGGTATCGACTACCTGGAAGCCAATCTTCCCGCCAATACCCTTGCCTCGGGCCGTCTTGAATCGGCCATGCCGTGGGAGCGCGAAGCCGGCCGGCAGCCCATCCATTAGGCCGCCCCGTTCGGACCTGTTCCCCAATACTGCTCGCCCGGCGCCAGGTACTTCTTCAGGAAGTCCGGATTCAGATCGGCTCCCAGGCCGGGCTCCATCGGCACCGGCAAACGGCTCTTCCGCACCAACGGCGGATTACTGGCGGCCATCTGCTCCACATAGCGCGTCGGCCGTCCCAGCGCGCTCTCGGAACGGTAAAAATTCTGGATGGACGCGCCGAAGTGCGCGTTGGCGTACGTCAGCACCAGGCTCCCGACGTTGTGCAGCGCCACGGGATTGCGGGTCAACGCCGCGAAGTCCGCGATCTTTCTCGTCCCCGTAATCCCGCCGGCAAATGCCAGGTCCGGATGAACGATGTCCACGGCCTGGTTGTCCAGGAACGGACGGAACCCGCGAACGAGTTCGAGCTTCTCGCCTGTGAGAATGGGAATGCGCGAAGCGCGTTTCAGCGCAATCCATCCCTCCGAATACGGAACGTTCAGCGGATCTTCAAGGAATAGCGGATCCATCGGCTCCACGGCCTTGGCCACGGCGATGGCGCTCGGCGTATCGAATTCGTTATGACAGTGCACCGCGATTTCGATTTCGTCGCCGACGGCTTCGCGTACGTTCGAATAGGCGCGCGCGATCTTGCGCAACTGCCCGTGATCCAGCGTCGCCGTGTACCGGGCGGGCGGCACTCCGATCACCGGATCGATGTTGTTCTTGAACGCGTCAAAGCCTTCCGGCATCTCTTTCACCCGTTGCGCCCATGCCCGGCACGAAGCCGGATCGAGCATATCCAAATCCAGGCCATGCGAATACATCCGGATGGAATCGGTGAAGGGCCCGCCCAGGAGCACGCAGACGGGTAGCCCGATGATTTTCCCGGCGAGGTCCCACAAGGCAATGTCGATGCCGCTGATCGTCGGGATGTGCGCCATGTAGGTGTGCATGAGCGTGCTCATGCTCTGAAAATGGCGCTCGATAGAAAGCGGATCTTTGCCGATGAGCAGAGGCTTCATGGTTTCAATGCGTGCTCGCGCCATCGGTCCCGTGGATCCGGCCTCGCCGTAGCCTACAAGGCCCGCGTCGGTGATGATGCGGATGAGACAGTTGCCGGTTTGCGTGCGCAGCGCCATTGCCTGGATGTCGCTGATCTTCACCTTGCCCTGATAAGGCGCAGCCAGTACGTTGTACCGGCTTAGATAAGCGCCGGCTGCAATTCTCAACAAATCGCGCCGGGTCCACCTGGGAGTCATACCGAACCCTCCGGTGTGCCAGCTTATCGGTTTATCCGGCAGCGCGCAAAGCCTGCGGCTCCGAATCCAAAACCTCGCGAATGCGGCGCAGTAAGATAGCCGGCGAGAAGGGTTTGGCCAGAAAAGCCGCGCCGTCATCCAAGAGGCCGTTTCCCAGCAAATGCTCCTGCGAGTAACCCGAAATAAACAGCAACGGGACGCGGGGACAGAGCATTTTCAGATGACCGGCGACAGCCGAAGGGTTATGGCCGTCAATGCATACGTCGGCTATCACCAGATCTATGTTGGACTTAGCGTGACTGGCAGCCTCTTCGAGGCTGCCGGCTTCGAGGACTCCCCAACCGGTCGTCCCTCGGAGCATCATCGCAGTAATCTGCAAAACTGCTGGTTCGTCGTCAAGAAGAAGTATGGTTTTCACGGGTGGCGCTCCGTGTAATGGAATTAGCTATACCACAGTTGTGGCCCGTTTCCTAGGGAAATTCCTAGATTATAAGATTAATCCTAGTTAATGTGCCTGAGACAATGTACTGGAATGGAAGGCATCCGGATTTTTGTCACCGGCGGCACGTTTGACAAGGAGTACGATGAACTCGCCGGCAAGCTCTATTTCAGGGATTCGCACTTGCCGGAAATGCTGAGGCTGGGCCGGGCGAATCTGAAGCTGGAAGTACGGACGCTCATGATGATCGACAGCCTGGAGATGACGGAGGCGGACCGGAACCTGATCGTGGAGGAGTGCCGCGCCGCGCCGGAAAGCCGGATTGTCATCACGCATGGGACCGACACCATGGCGACGACGGCACAAATGCTGGCGGCGAACCTCAGCGACAAGACGATTGTGCTGACAGGCGCCATGGTGCCGTACAAATTCGGCAGTTCCGACGGCTTGTTTAATCTGGGTAGCGCACTGGCGTTTGCGCAGACGCTGGCGCCGGGCGTTTATATCGCGATGAACGGGCGTTATTTTCGCGCGGACCGAGCCCGCAAGAACCGCGAAACCGGAATGTTCGAGGACCAAGCCGCGAGCTAGGAGTGGCCGAGAACGGGATGGGGCCGGTAGGGTTCGGCGAGAGCTTTCAACTCCGCTGCGTCCAGCTTAAGGCTCAACGCGGCGATGGAGTCGTCGAGGTGCTGCATTTTGCTCGCGCCGATGATGGGCGCAGTCACTCCGGGCTGCTCGAGCACCCAGGCGAGCGCTACCTGCGCATTGGGTACACCGCGCTTCTTGGCAATTTCTGTCAAACGATCGACAACCGCGAAGTCTGACTCCCGGTAATACAGATTGTGCGCGTAGTCGTCGGTTTTGGCCCGGATGGTGTCTCCAAAACCCTGCGGCCGGCGGTTCCCGGCGAGAAAGCCGCGCGCCAGAGGACTCCAGGGCACAATTCCAATGCGCTCTTCGCGGCACAGCGGAATCATTTCGCGCTCTTCTTCGCGATAAATCAGATTGTAGTGATTCTGCATGCTCACAAACCGCGTCAAGTTGAGCTGGTCTGCCCGGAACAGCATTTTTGCGAACTGCCAGGCATACATCGAGGAAGCGCCCAGGTACCGCGCTTTGCCCATCTTGACGACATCGTGCAAGGCGGCCAGAGTCTCTTCGATGGGGGTTTGATAGTCGAAACGGTGGATCTGATAGAGGTCCACGTAGTCGGTGTTGAGCCGCCGCAGGCTGTCATCAATCGCGTGCAAAATATGCTTGCGTGAAAGGCCTTGCTGGTTCGGATCGTCGCCCATGGGGTTGAATACCTTGGTGGCGATTACCAGGCGGTCGCGGGACGGGCCAAGATCCCTCAGGGCGCGGCCCAGAATCTGTTCGCTCACGCCGTCCGAATACATGTCGGCGGTGTCGAAGAAGTTAAAGCCCAGCTCGAGCGCCCGGCGAATGAACGGGCGGCTCTCCTCTTCTTCGAGCACCCACTCCCGCCAGCGCTTGGCGCCGTAGGTCATGGTTCCCAGGCAGATGCGCGAAACCTTCAAGCCGCACGAACCCAGATTGACGTAATCCATACTCTTCTTCGATACCATGGGGGACTGTCGCGCCGCCAGAAAAGGGGATACAATTGGCCGATGGAGCGGCGAGCATCATCCAAGCCGGCGGTCGCTCGGCTTGCGTTGGTCATGGCTGTTGCGGCGCTCGTGGCTTCGGCTGCGCCGGCGGTACACCGGCGGTGGCGGGTTCCTACGCAGGCGGACGAACCCCCGAAGCAACTGGCAATCGGAAAACTGCTGGTAGCGCGCCGCAGTCTCCAAGACCCGAATTTTGCCCAAACGGTCATCCTTCTGGTGCAGCACAGCGAAGAGGAGGGGACCGTAGGGCTGATCCTCAACCGCCAGACCAAGATCCCGCTATCCCGGCTCTCCAAAGAACTGGAAGGCGCTAAGGGCCGTTCGGAACCGCTGTATCTCGGCGGCCCGGTTCAAACCGATAGCGTCATGGCGCTGGTGCGAAGCCAGACCAAACCCGACCAAGCCCGGCATGTGCTTGCTGACATCTACGCGATTTCGACCAAAGCCGGCCTGGAGAAGACCATGGGGTCGGGCACAGCTCCGGGCGCGCTTCGTCTTTACCTGGGTTACGCCGGATGGGACACCGGGCAACTGGAGTGGGAACTCGGGTTGGACGCGTGGAACGTGTTGCCGGCCACTGCGGCGATTGTGTTCGATGCGCATCCCGAAACGCTGTGGTCTCGGCTGGTGGATCAGGAGGAACTGCAGATGGTTCGGCTCCTTCCCCGTAACGTGACGAAAACCCTGTAGCTTGCGGCATTTGCGCGCAGAGTTAGGGTTGGTGCCTGATTGTCGGGGGGGGCGGGGATCTTCTATGCTAGTGAGATCAGTGCTATGGGCGTTTTGTCCGATAAAAGGCTCGCGGCATCAACGGCTGGGGCCGGAGCGGATGACTTAGCCCCCCTGTTCGTCGATCTCGACGGCACGCTGCTGCTAACCGACACTCTGGCCGAGATGGCGGTTCAGTTCGTCAGAACACACCCGTGGAAGGCGCCGCTGCTTCTATTCTGGTTGATGCGGGGGCGCGCTTATTTGAAGAACCGGCTGGCGGAATATTGGACACCCGATCCAGCTACGCTCCCCATCAACGAAGATCTGCTCGGGTTCCTGGAAAACGAACGCAGCAACGGCCGGACGCTGGTCCTGGCCACCGCTTCGCCCGAGCGCGTTGCCAGGAGCATCGCAGATCATCTAGGAATCTTCAACGGCGTGCTGGCAACGTCAGAGGGCGTGAATCTGAAAGGGAGCCGGAAGGCAGCGGCGATCCGGTCGCTGGCGGGGGACAAGTTCCTGTATGCCGGCAACTCTTCCACTGATTTTGCGGTCTGGCGCCAGTCGGCAGGAGCCGTGCTGGCCGGCGCACCGCGGCATTTTGCGGGCCGATTGAAGAAAGACTCTGTTCCGGTTTTGGCCGAATTTCCGAGGCCCCGCAGGAGGCTCTGGCGGATTCTTCGAGCGCATCAATGGGTGAAGAATGTCTTGATCTTCCTGCCCATTGCAACTTCGCACCGGTTCTTCGATGCCGCAGTCCTCACCACCGCCCTTACGGCCTTCGCGGCATTTTCTCTGACCGCATCTGCCATATATATCGTGAACGACATCCTGGACGTCGAGGCCGACCGCAAGCACCCGCACAAGAGGTTTCGCCCCTTTGCGTCCGGCTCTGTTCCGCTGGCGTGGGGCGCGGCGGCTGCCGTGTGCCTGGTCCTGCTGAGCGCCAGCCTATCGCTAGTTTTGCCTGCAAACGCGCGATGGTTGTTGGCCCTGTACTTCGCGGGAACCATGGCCTATTCCCTCAAGCTCAAGCGAATGCTGTTCGCGGATGTTCTGGCGCTGGCGACTTTCTACACCATGCGAGTTCTCTTTGGCGGAGCGGCGACCGGCATCCAAATATCCAGTTGGACGCTGGCTTTCTTCATGTTTGTATTCCTGTCGCTGGCCATGACGAAGAGGTTAAGCGAGCTGCGTCTGAAAGCGGCCGCGCAAGACACGGACATGGTGCCGGGCCGCGGCTACCAGGTGGTCGACATCCCACAGGTCACAGGACTGGCCGCCGCCAGCAGTTATGCGAGCGTGGTGGTGTTCGCTTTGTACATCAACAGCCCCGAAGCCATCGCGCTGTACCACCATCCTCAGCGCTTGTGGTTGATCTGTCCTTTCCTCATCTACTGGTTGAGCCGGTTTCTGTTGATCTCGAATCGCGGCACGCTGCACCACGATCCCATCGTTTTTGCCACGCGCGACAAGGTGAGCTACCTGGTGGCGCTTTGTGTCGCCGTGATCGTCCTTTTCAGTATTTGATCCTTCGCGGGTGGCCCCTGGCCGGCCTACCCCATTGCTCTCCCGGCCTTGGTGGGGTATGAATGTATCCCGAGGCTAATCATGAAGACAATTCCGTTCACGATCCTGGCGCTGTCGCTGCCCGCGCTCGCCCAAACCACCGTCAAAGACGCGCTGGTGAAGCACTGGAAGACGTCCGGCGAATTCACCATCGCCGTCGCCAAGAGCATGCCTGCCGAGAGCTACAATTTCCGTCCGAACCCGGAGGAGATGAGCTTCGGCCAGTTGATGGCGCACATTGCGGGAGTCAATTTGAACGCCTGCGCCAACGCCAGCGGAATGACGCGGCCGGCACTGCCGCCCAAAATCGCCGAGTGGGCGAAGGACACCAAGAAGGTGGATGTCGACCGGGAGACGGCTCTCCAATTCCTGAGCGACTCCTTCGATTTCTGCGACAAGGCCGTGGCCTCGATGACGCCGGAGCGCATGGATACGGTGGTCGGCCCGCCGGCCCGCAACCTGACTGGCTTCGAATGGCTGTGGGCCTACTTCACGCACACGGCGCATCACCGGGGACAGGCGGAAGTTTATCTGCGCGTGAAGGGAATCAAGCCGCCGGACTATAAGTTTTAGGGGAACCAAGCTGAACAGAGGGCCAATGATGACTACTGGTTCTGGGTGAACAGCAACGGAAATGAAGGGGGGCGTATGCCAGAATTCCTGATCGCACTCTTTTCGTCGGATTTCATGCCGCACGGTTACTGCTATCTCTGGAAACCGGAACTCGTCTGGTTACACGCCCTATCGGATGCATTGATCGGTCTTGCCTACTATTCCATTTCTTTGATGCTGGTCTATCTGGTGCGGAGACGGCGCGACTTACCCTTTCACTGGATGTTTCTCATGTTCGGCGTATTCATCTTTGGCTGCGGTACAACCCACCTGATGGAAATCTGGACAATCTGGCACGGCACCTACTGGCTGGCAGGCCTGATCAAGGCGATTACCGCGGGAGCATCAGTGGCGACGGCGGCGTTCTTGGTACCGCTGGTTCCGCGAGCGCTAGCTCTTCCTGGCCCCGCGCAATTGCGGGCCGCCAACATGGAACTGCAGAGAGAAATTTGTGAGCGACGCCGGGCGGAGGAGGCCGCGCGCGCGAGCGAAGAGCGCTGGCGGGCGATCTTCGAGAATTCGGCAGTGGGCATCGCGGTCACGAACCCAGAAGGCGCTTACATCGCGACGAATCGCGCCTATCAGAAAATGTTGGGCTACACCGATGAAGAGCTTCGAGCGTTGTCCTTCCTGGACCTCACTTACGAAGAAGACCGCCAGACTAACGGAACACTGGCCAGGGAGCTGTGGGAGGGTAAAATACCGCAGTTCCAGTACGAGAAACGCTACCGCCGCAAGGACGGCAGGCTGATCTGGGTGAGGAGCACGGTTTCGCTGGCGCCGGGCAACCAAACGGCGCGGCCATTTGGCCTGGCGATCATTGAAGACATCACCGAGCGCAAGCAGGCAGAAGAGGCGATGCGAAGGAGCCAGGTAATGTTCGAAAAGCTCTTCAATTCTTCTCCAGACGCCATCCTGGCTTCGGACCGTGAGGGGCGCATCGCCAGGGTCAGCGAGCAAGCGGAGCAGATCTTCGGATACCGGCGCGCCGAACTGCTGGGGCAGCCGGTGGAGGTTCTGGTGCCTGAACTCTCCCGCCGGGTGCATGCAGCACACCGGCGGGATTACTACGCGCAACCTCGGCTCCGTCCCATGGGCGCAGGCTTGGAGCTTTGTGGGAGACGAGCGGATGGCAGCGAGTTCCCCGTCGACATTCTGTTGAACGTGATCGAGACGGAGGAGGGTCCGTTGGTCCTCAGCGTCATCCGCGACATCACCGAGCGCAAGCAAGCAGAAGAGCAGTTGCGGCGTAGCGAGGCTTACCTGGCCGAGGCGCAGAGCCTCAGTCACATAGGCAGTTGGGCAGTAACTAATACCTCCCCAAGAGAGGTGCTCTTCTGGTCCGCGGAAAACTGCCGTATTTGGGGCTTTGACCCCGCGGACGGGTTACCAGCTCTCGATCCGATGCTGGAGCGAATTCACCCAGAGGATCGGGCCGCCGTGGAGGAGGAGTTCGAAAGCGCTATCCGCGAACGAAGAGACTTCGTCTTCGATTTTCGAATCGTTCTTCCGGGCGGAACCACGAAGTTCTGCCACAGTATCGGCCACCCAGTAGTCAATCAAAGGGGTGACGTTGTCGAAATCTCGGGCACATTCATGGACGCTACCGAGAACAAGCGGGCGGAAGAAGAGCGGCAGCGTGCGTTCGATCAACTGCGCGCGCTAACCGCGCAACTGCAGACCGTGCGGGAAGAGGAACGGACGATGGTGGCGCGGGAGATTCATGATGAATTGGGGCAGGCTTTGACGGCGATCAAGCTGGACGTGACGGCCCTTGTTCGGGAACTACCGGCAGGCGAAGAGCCCGCCGTTCAAAGAAGTCAATTGATCTTGAAACTCCTGGATGAGACCATTCAATCCGTCCAAAGAATTTCGACCGAACTTCGCCCGGGAATTCTGGACGATCTGGGCCTTGCGGCAGCGCTGGAATGGGCGGCGGAAGAGTTCGAGGCTCGCACGGGAACGAAGTGCGCGATCAGTGTGTCTGACCAGGACATCACGATTGATCCGGATCGGGCCACGGCGCTCTTTCGCATTTTCCAGGAGACACTGACCAATGTGGCGCGGCACGCCAAAGCCACCGAGGTGAACGTACGGCTGGCCAAAGAAAATGACCACCTGACCCTGGAGGTTCACGACAATGGCTTGGGGGTCCGCGAAGAGCAGCTTGCAACCGGCAAGTCGCTGGGGATCCTGGGAATGCGCGAACGCGCTCTGCTACTGGGCGGTGAGTTCATTATCCAGGGCGACCCGGTCGGCGGCACAACCGTGAGAGTGCGGATTCCGCGCGCGGACCGGCAAAAAAACGGAACAGCGAAGTGATCCGGATCCTCATAGCCGATGATCATGCCATCCTGCGCAGAGGGTTAAAGGAGATCCTGGTGCGCGAGCTGCAGGACGTGGTTTGTGGTGAGGCGGAGGACGCGCAGCAGGTTCTGGCGCAGATGCGGAACTGCGAATGGGACCTGGTGATGCTGGACATTACCATGCCGGGGCGAAGCGGTCTCGACGTCCTCAAGGATCTCAAATCGATGTGCCCCAAACTTCCCGTGTTGGTCTTGAGCATGCATCCCGAAGAACAGTACGGCAAGCGCGTCCTCAAAGCGGGAGCCTGGGGCTACATGAGTAAGAAAAGCGCCCCCGAAGAATTGATCAAGGCCATCCGCAAATTGCTGGCTGGCGGCCAGTATGTGAGCCCGGCGCTGGCTGAGAAGCTCGCATGGGACCTCAAGCGCGACGCGACGCGGCTGGCTCACGAGATTCTGTCTGACCGGGAATTTGAGATCCTGCGAATGATCGCCTCGGGAAAGACAGTGACCCAGATCGCTGGGGACCTGCATTTGGGCGTATCAACAGTCAGTACCCATCGTGCCCGCATTCTGGAAAAGATGCACATGACGACCACGGCGGAACTGATGCGCTTCGCAATAAGCAATCATCTCGTGGATTGAGAAACCGAAACCCCGGCTACCATCTGAACGGCAGGCTGTCGCACACTTTGAACGTCGCGTCATCGTGGCCTGTAGTCGAAACCACGACACCCGACATTTCGATAGTTCTACACGAGAATCCCATTGCCAACGATAGGGGCCTGCCTCCTAGTTCCCGGAAGATGGACTCAGAAGGTGAGGGAGACTGCGGAGGGCGGAGGGAAATGCTATGCGGGCGAAGCGTACCCCCAAGCCGTGAAGGGCGACCGTAAAAGATGACTGGCATCTCCAAGGGCCGGGTCGAACGAAAAAGGTTTTTCGGAGAGTTTCAAGTCGT